>Ga0105048_10001107_pt1 | contig 43472 bp, 28 predicted proteins | sample MAT05_FD_78382 | JGI IMG/M metagenome (GOLD analysis project Ga0105048, IMG submission 78382) | Freshwater microbial communities from Lake Fryxell liftoff mats and glacier meltwater in Antarctica - MAT-05 | ecosystem: Environmental > Aquatic > Freshwater > Ice > Liftoff microbial mat | place... | reverse complement strand
TTTGGCTATTTCAACCGCCGACGCCTTGAGAAGGATCTCTCGCCCCTCGCGGTCCGCATCGGCAGTCACACCCGGCCCCTCGTCGCCGGCTACCTCGGCAGCTCGAAGGCGCTCAGCTACACAGTGATCGGGGACGTCGCGAACACCTCTGCGCGCCTCTGCTCGGTGGCGCTGGCCGGCCAGATCGTGATCAGCGAAGCGACGCAAGAGCGCCTCGGCGGCCGCTTCGAGCTGGAAGAGCTTCAGCCCGCGAAGGTGAAGGGGATCTCGCGACCCCTGCGCGTCTTCAACGTCCTCCGCCCGCGCCTTTCGGTGCAAGTCCCGAGCTCCATCTTCGGGACCGAGCCGACCAGCGTCACGTAACGCGAATCCACGCGGCGCGGCTTTCCCGCAGCGGGCCGCGGGGCTATAGCCGCTCGCCGTGGCAGCGTTCGTCCTCCCTTTTGAAAGGCCCGTCGTCGACCTCGTCGAGAAGGTGCGAGAGCTCCGCGCGCTCGCGGCGTCCGATCGGCGCTTCGAGCCCGAGCTCGCCCGGCTCGAGGAGAAGACGTCGCGCCTGGCCCGGGAGATCTTCGCCGACCTCACGCCGATGCAGAAGGTCCAGCTCTCGCGCCACGCGAGCCGGCCCTACACGCTCGACTACGTGAAGCGCCTCTTCACCTCGTTCGACGAGCTCAAGGGCGACCGCCGCTTCGCCGAGGACGCGGCGATCGTCGCCGGGCTCGCGAGCTACCACGGGCGCAGCGTCGTCCTCGTCGGCCACCAGAAAGGCCGCGGGACGAAGGAGAACATGAAGCGCAATTTCGGCATGCCCTACCCCGAGGGCTACCGGAAGGCGATCCGCATGTACGAGCTCGCCGACAAGTTCAACTTGCCGATCCTCACGTTCATCGACACGCCCGGCGCCTACTGCGGCATCGGCGCGGAGGAGCGCGGCCAGAGCGAGGCCATCGGCGCGTCGCTCGCGGCGATGGCGCGGGCGCGGGTGCCGATCATCGCCACGATCATCGGCGAAGGCGGCTCCGGCGGCGCGCTCGCGCTCGGCGTGGCCAACCGCGTCCTCGTGCTCGAGTTCGCCTGCTACTCGGTGATCACGCCCGAAGGCTGCGCGGCGATCCTCTGGAAAGACGGCTCGCGCGCCGAAGAGGCGGCGACGCGCCTCAAGATCACCGCGCCCGATCTGCTCCAGCTCGGCGTCGTCGACGCAGTGGTGGAGGAGCCCACCGGCGGCGCGCACCAGGATCACGATGACGCCGCTGTGCGCCTCGATCGTGCGATCTGGGCGCAGCTCACCGCCCTCGACGGGCTCTCGCCCGATGATCTGGTGGACGATCGCTACCGCCGCTTCCGCGCCCTCGGCACCTTTGTGGCGTGAGAGCCGGCGCCGCGCCGTGCGCCTCGCTCGACCTGCGCTCCGCGTGAAGCTATAGCCGAGCCCGAACCATGGATCAGGCCAAGCTTTCGAGGGCCGCGCTCGCGCTGATGTCGGCCATGGTCGCGCTCACGATCATCCTCTGGGTCCAGTCCAAGTTCGACGGCGCCGATCGCAAGGCGGCCCTCGGCATCGTCCAGGAGTACCGCTCCAAGCAGGGCTCGACGATCCCAGAGATCCTCGATCGCAAGCACCCCGGCGTCGCGCCCACGTGGTCGGTGGAGACGCAGTCGGCCTGCGAGCAGCACGAGCGCGTGCGCGCCGTCGTCGCGGGGGAGACGTACGACTTCGCCGTCGACATCAACAGGCCCTCGATTCACCCGGCGAATCAAGCCGCGGAGGGCGTGATCGCCGGCCTCGACGAGCCGCGCCCCGCGGGCACGCCGAGCGCGATCGCGCCGGCCGCGTCAGGAGCGCCGTGACGATCCGCGTCGCCCTGATCGGCTGCGGCGCGTGGGGATCGAACCTGCTGCGGGTCCTCGAGCAGAGCCCGCGCGCGGCGGTGGTCGCCGTCGCCGATCCGCGCCCGCTCCAGCGCCGTCATGCCCGTGATCTCTCGCCCGGCGCCGAGGTGGTCGCCTCGCTCGACGAGGCCCTCGCGCTCGGCGTCGACGCGGTGGTGATCGCCACGCCCGCGCACACCCACGCCGCGCTCGCGCTCGCGGCGATGGACGCGGGGGCCGACGTGTTCGTCGAGAAGCCGCTGGCGATGACGATCGCCGACGCCGAGCGCTGCGCGGTGCGCGCCGAGGCGCTGGGCCGCGTCGGCATGGTCGGGCACCTGCTGCGCTACCACCCCGCGGTCACCCGGCTCGTCGAGATCTGCCGCGGCGGCGCGCTCGGGCCGCTCGAGCACGTCGAGGCCACGCGCCGATCGGTGAACGGGGACCGCACCGCCTCCGCGCTCTGGACGCTCGGTCCGCACGATCTCTCGGTGATCCACGCGATCGACGCGAGCGCGGTCGACACCATCACCGCGGCCGGGCCGGTGAGCGGGGAGGACGCGATCGTCGATCTGACGCTGCAATCCGGCCTCACCGCGCGCGTCGCCCTCTCGCGCGCGCACCCCGCGAAGGAGCGGCGCCTGGCGGTGATCGGCCGGGATCACGCGGCGATCTTCGACGACGTGCGCGCCCCCGATCGAGTGCTCCTGGGGCGCCCGGGGAAGCGGCGCGGGGGCGCGGTGGAGATCGCGATCACCGGCGAGGCCACGGTGGCGTGGCACGAGCCGCTGGCGCTCGAGGTCGATCATTTTCTCCGCTGCGTGGAGGAGCGCACGCCGCCGCGCACCGGGTTCAGCGACGGGGTGATGGTGGTGCGCGCGCTGGCGAAGGCCGAGGGCGCGATCCATCGGCGCGACGAGCGATCCGGCGAGCCGATGCCGCTCGCGTAACGCTCAGCGCACGCTTCGCGCGGCCTCGATCACGCGATCGATCCAGGCTTGTTCTGCCGCGTCGATCGGGGGATCACGCGGGATCGTCGTCGCGAGGGGCCGCGGCCTCGAAGGCGCGTGCCCGCGCAGCCACGCCGAGGTGATCGCGCCGACGCGCCCTTGCATCCCGAGGAACAGGGTGAAGAGATCGGGCCCGACGGCGCGGCGCGGGGCCTTGCGCACCTCGAGCTCGGCGCCCGAGGCGAGCGTGGCAGTGAATCCTGCCACCAAATGGTCGACGGGATCGAGCCAGGGATCGGGCGCGCCGTGCGCTCCCGCGGCGATCCACGCGTCCACTGTCGTCGTGTCGCGCGGCGGCGCGTCGGGGCCGAGCGCGAGCGTGAGGCCGGCTGCGACGAGGGCGCGCTCCACCTCGGCCAGCGTCGCGCTCCCGCTCGCGTGGACGAGCTGCGAGGCGCGATCGATCACCGGCTGCGCAGGCGGCGGCGTGACGGCGCGGCGCGCAGGTGGATCGCGCGGCAAGAGGTTCCCCGGGTTCATGATGCCGGCGGGGTCGATCACGTGGCGGAGCGCGTGGACGATGTCGACGCCGAGGCCGAGCTCGGCGCCGAGCTTGGGCGCCTTGCTGCGGCCGACGCCGTGGTGGTGCGAGAGCGAGCCGCCCGCGGCCACGGCGGCGTCGAGCGCGGCGCGCCACGCGGCGTCGTACTTCGCCTCGGCCTCGGCCACCGTGGGCGCGCTGCCGGCGAAGGTGAAGTAGATGCTGCACCCGTCGGGGTACGCGTGGGAGAGGTGCGCCATCACGAACACGTGCCGCCCGAGCGCGGCGCGGACGCCGTCGTAAAGATCGCGCAGGCGCGACCAGGGCGCGGCGACCTCCATCGTGTCGCTGAAGGCGCCGGCCATGAAGACCGGGGCCTGGCGGTAGCTGACGCTGTAGCGATGCGCGAGCCAGTGGCGGGCCGGCTCGTCGCCGAGCGGTTTGGCGTCGAGGCGCGCGGCGATCGCGGCGGCGCGCGCGAGATCAGCGTCGCCTTCGCCAGCGGGGCCTTCGAAGATCATCACCAGGCGCGAGCCCTTGAGGACGCGCGCGCCGAGGGCGTCGACGGCCTCGTTGAGCAAGCGCGGGACGCGGAGGATGCTGCGGAGCGCGATGGCGCCGGCGCCGGGAGCGTGGGCGCCTTTGGCGGGCTCTTTCTTGGGCTTTTTGCCGACGGCGCGAGCCCGCTTCACCGAGCCCATCTTGGCCATGAACGAGTCGAAGGGATCGTAGAGGCGCGCGACGGCGGGGCGGAGGCCGGCCTGGAACATGTCGCGCATCGCCGTCCAGCCGGCCTCGATCGTCGGGAACGAGAAGGCGCCGAAGGCGCGCGCTTCGGGGACGGGGTGGAGGCGGAGCGTGGCGGCGGTGATCACGCCGAGCACGCCTTCGCTGCCGATGAAGAGCGGGAGGAGATCCGGCCCGTGAACGCGGCGATGGAAGCGGACGATCTCGCCGCGCCCGACGACGCATTCGAGGCAGGAGACCATGTCCTCAATTTTGCCGTAGCGGCCCGAGCACTGGCCGGCGCCGCGCGCGGCGACCCAGCCGCCGACGGTGGAGCAGAGGATCGACGAAGGGAAATGCCCCGCAGAGAAGCCCTTGGCGTTGAGCTCTTCTTCGAGGCGAATGCCGAGCGCGCCGGACTCGACCTCGAGCGAGGGCGCGTCCGCGTCGAGCTTTCGCCAGCGGGTGAGGCGCTTGAGGTCGAGCACCACGGTGCGCCGATCGGGGAGGATGCCGCCGCAGACGCCGGAGCCCGCGCCGAAGGGGACCAGGGGCACGCCCTCGTCCGCGCAGAAGCGGACGGCGGCGGCGACCTCGGCGATCGTTTGAGGCCAAACGATCAGCCCGGGGCGGTGCTCGGCGATCCGGCCCTCGGAGACGGCGAGGTGGTGGCGAGGCCAGAGATCACGGGCGTAGGCGATCTGATCCGGCGGCGAAGCGCTCCGCCGGAGATCGGGGAGCGCCTGGGCGAAGGTCGCCTCGAGCTCCATCGGCACGACGCTCACTCGTGCTCGCTGCGCTCGGCGAGGACGATGACGCGCGGCGACTCGGAGCCGAAGAAGACGCCGGGGTGCGCCGGGTGCCCCGTCACCTCGATCACCTTGAAGCCGCACTCGTGGAGCATCTTGCCGAGCTCGTGGAGGGCGTAGAGGCGGATGGTGTAGTCGACCTCGCGGGCGCGGCCGTCCTCGAACATCACCGTGCGCTTCACGCGCAGGCGGCTCGTGAAGAAGTCGACGGACATCTCATCCATGCAGACGCAGCCGTCGCCTTCGAACCACACGAGGCTCGGCTGGCGCGGGGCGACGTAGTCGTGGTTGATGACGTCGAGGAGGAGCATGCCGCCCTTGCGCAGCGAGCGGTGGATGCGCTGGAGGACGTTGACGTTCTTCTCGTCGTCGAAATAACCGAAGCTCGTTTGCCAGCAGTAGACGCCGTCGAAGGTGTCCTCGAAGGCCATCTCCCGCATGTCGCCCTGGAGGAAGTTGAGCTTCTGCCCGCGGTCCTGGGCCTCGTCGGCGGCGCGCGCGAGCATGGCGAGCGAGAGGTCGTAGCCGACGAGGCTGTAGCCGCGGCTGGCGAGCTCGACCGCGTGGGCGCCGGGGCCGCACGCGAGATCGAGCATGACGGCGCCCTTCTCCAGGCCGAGGCGATCTTCGATGAAGTCGCACTCCTTGCGGACGACCTTGGGATCGACCTTGTCCATCGTCCGCAGGTAGTCGTCGCCAAAGAGCTCTTCCCACCAGGGTTTTTGGCGCTTGCGGAGCGGGTCGAGCGGCGGCGCAGAGACGGGCGCGGCGGCCGCAGCGGGCGGCGCGACAGGCGGCGGAGGTGTTTGCGGAACCGAGGCGACGGCGGGCGGCGCGGACGCCGTGAACGTCGCGACGACGGGCGGCGGCGTGGCCGGGATGGCGCTCGGCTCGATCGAAGCGCGGATCTTCGGCGGGGGCGGCGGGGGCGGCTTCTTGGGCCCCACGGAGGTCGGGCCCGACGAGTTGGGCCCCAACGCGACGGCGTCGATCGTCGGAATGGAGACGTCGGGGATGCGCTCCTGATCGATCTCCACCGACGAGCGGGCCGTCGTGGCGCGGGCGTCACGCGCGAGGCCGGGCACCGTATCGGGCTCGTCGTCCTCGATGGCGTCGAAGGCCTCGACCTCTTCCACGACGATGTCCACCGGAGCCCGCAGCGCGGCGGCCGCGGGGGGCGCGGGGGGCGGCGCATGGGCCTCTTCCCGCGGAAGCGGAGACGTATCGGTGCCGATGCTGATGATGCGCATCGGCTGAATGACGTCGTTGCTCGTGTCGTGGACGGCGACCGAGGCCGCGGGCGCAGCGGCCTCGATGACGGGCGCGATCGGCGCTTCCTGGGGGGCTTCGGTCGGGAAGCCGTCGAGCCACGGCGAGGAGCTGGCTTGCGCCCGCGCGACCGGGGGCTCCGCGATCTGCGGAGGCGCCGAGCTGCGCTCCGTTGACTCGGCGGACAGGGCCGCTTTGAGCGGGCTCGCTTCGTCGGGGCTCTTCATCGTGCGCCGCGATTTGCGGCGCGCGGCGGCGATCGGATCGGTCGAGGACGACGGTAAGCCTTCAGGGCTATCGAGGAACGCAGGGATCGCCGGGGGCGGCCCGGGCGTCGCCCAGCCAACGTCGGTGTCCTCCGTCGAGACGCTGGGAGGCGACGAAGCTTGCGCGGCGGACGACGGCGCCGCGGCAACCACGGGCGAAGCCATGAACGCGTCCATCCCCGGCACGCGCGGCATCGGCGCGGGCGGCGGGATCTGCGAGGACGGCGAAGAGGGCGCGCCAGCGGCGGCGTTGTTGCCAGTCTGCTGACGCGAGGGAGGCGCCGCGCCGGACGCGCGCGGTCGAGGCACGGCGGGCGGCGGTGTCAGGCCCGACTTCGACTGCGCCGCCTCGGGCTCCCGGGCCACGGCCGGAGCTTCCGGCGACGCGTCCCGCGGGGTCTCCTCGCTCATCGAGCAACCTCACCGGAGAGCGGCTCTCCCATGCGAACCTTGGGCGATGCGGGGCGACGCCACGTCGGCGTGACCCCCTTCTCGACGAAGACCACGGCGGTAGAACCCATGTGGAAGATGCCGATCTCGTCGCCCCGAGCGACGGATTGGGCCGGCGCGATCACGTGCGTGCCGAGGGGCACGTCGTGAGCGTCGATCGCGCTCACGGTGATGCGTCCGACGATCATGGCGCCCACCATCACGACGGTAACGCGGCCGTGCGACTCGGTATCGATGACGATGGCGACGCGGCGGTTCGTCGCGAAGAGCGAAGGCACGTGGCGCTCGCCGATGGAATTGACGGGGTACAGATCGCCCGGGAGCGATCGGATCAACGTCACGTTGCCAGCGACAGGCGAGTGGACGCGGTGGTAGTCCCGCGGCGAGAGGTAGACGATGGCGTACTGGCCACCCTCGTAGCGAGCGACCTCGGCTGGATCGCCGACCAGGTCGGCCAGCTGGTACTCGCGCCCCTTGATCGAGAACGTGCCGCCCGGGTGGATGGGGCCGAGATCATCGAGGCGGCCGTCCGCCGGGCTGACGATCTCGTCGGGATCAGCGCACACGGGGCGCGCCCCGTCGCGCAGCGCCCGGGTGAAGAACGCGTCGAAGCTCGAAAAAGCGCCGTCGGGAGGGACGGTGTCGTCGAGGTTCACGTCGTAGGCCCGCACGTAGAGCTTCACGACCGCGTTGGCGACCGTGGGCGGGAGCTGGACGTCACAGAGGCGCCCCACCGCTCGCGTGATGCGAACCCGAGGCAGGACGCGAAGAATTTGGGCAGCGGCGTAGGTAGCGACGGTCATTTCAGGCCCTACAGAATCGGCTGAATGCTAGGCCCCGGTCGGGACCCTGGTCAACGTTGCCGCTCCATGGCGACAACGTTTCGGCCGCTGGGCCGATTTGGAGCGATCCGTCGCGAGGCGGCGCGGTCTTTTTTGGAGCGGGCCTCGAGACCTGCCGCTCGTTTCTGGAGCGGCCCTCGCGTCGGGGCCAAATATGTCGCGTGATCTTGGGCGATTTCGTGCTCGGCACGGCGCTCGCAATAGCTCCTCCACGAACCGCGAGGGCGCTCCCCTCGCCGATTACGGAGGAGACAGAGGACATGCGCATCAAGTTCTGGGGTGTTCGCGGCAGCATCGCTTCGCCTGGCCCCGAGACGGCGGCCGTCGGCGGCAACACGAGCTGCGTCGAGGTGCTCTGCGGCTCGACGCGCTTCATCCTCGACGCGGGCACCGGCATCCGCAAGCTCGGCGACTCGCTGCTCGCTCAGGGCCCGGTCGAGGCGACGCTGCTCCTCTCGCATCTGCACTGGGATCACATCCAGGGCCTGCCGTTCTTCGTGCCGGCCTACCTGCCGTCGACGAAGCTCACGATCGCCGGCACCGCCAACGGCGTCATGTCGCTCGGCGACGCCCTCTCGCACCAGATGACGGCCCCCGTCTTCCCGGTGCGCCTCGACGAGCTCGGCGCGCAGCTCAAGCTCCGCGAGATCAAGAACGGCGAGAAGTTCGACATCGGCGAGGCGACGGTGCGCGTGGCCAAGCTCAACCACCCCGGCGGCGTGCAGGCCTACCGGATCGAGCACGAGGGCAAGAGCCTCGTCTATGCGACCGACACCGAGCACTACGCCTGCGTCGATCCGACGCTCCGGGCGCTGGCCGAGGACGCGGACGTGTTGATCTACGACTCGCAGTACACGCCCGACGAGTACGCGGGCGTCACCGGCCGCTCCAAGGTCGGCTGGGGCCACTCGACGTACGTGGCCGGCTGCGAGCTCGCGAAGAGCGCGGGCGTCGGGCAGTACGTGCTCTTCCACCACGATCCGACGCGCAGCGACGCCGGCGTGATCGACATCGAGCGCCGCGCCCAGGAGCTCTTCGCGCCCTCGATCGCGGCGCGTGAGGGCCTCGTGATCAGCCTCGACCAGCCGGCGAGGGCTGCCTGGGCCGCTTGATCGGCGCCGCGAAGGCTCTCTGCTCCAAGGAGGTCCACCCCATGGATTCAGCCATCTGCTTGCCAGAGGTGACGCGGGCGCGCTGCCTCCCTATGCTGCCTCCCTCCTCGCTCTCCATGTCGCGCCTGTCGCTGATCGTCGATCTCGCCTCCCTCCTCGCTCGCGAGGTCGACTTCGACACGCTCCTTGGCACCGCGTGCGAGCGCCTCGCCCGCGCGCTCCGCGCCGACCGGGCCACGATCTGGATCGTCGACGCCGAGCACGGCGATCTGGTCACGCGCGTCGCCGTCCTCCCCGAGCTCCCCGAAGGCCTGCGGCAGCCGCTCGTCCGCGGGATCGCCGGGCACGTCGCCCTCACGGGGGACGTGGTGCGTGTCGACGACGCCTCGCAGGATCCGCGCTTCGACTCGTCCACCGACAAGGTCACTGGGTACACCACGCGATCGATGCTCGTCGCCCCGATCCGCGAGGACGCGCAGGCGCCCGTGCGCGGGGTCGTGCAGCTCCTCAACCGCGAGGACGGCGCCTTCGATCCGGAGGACGAGCAGTACCTCGTCGCCCTCGCCACGCAGCTCGCCCGCGCCCTCACGCTCACCACGCTGCGCGCGGCCGACGGCGGCGGGCCGGGCCTCGTCCTCCAGAGCACGTTCAACAAGATCGTCGGCCGCAGCGCCCCGATCCGCGCGGTGTACGAGCGGATCCAGCTCGCCGCGCAGACCGACGCGACGGTGCTCCTCCGCGGCGAGACCGGCACCGGAAAGGGCCTGTTCGCCCGCGCGATCCACGTCAACTCGCGCCGGCAGGCGCGGCCGTTCATCACCGTCGACTGCACGACGCTGCCCGCGCAGCTCGTCGAGAGCGAGCTCTTCGGCCACGAGCGCGGCGCCTTCACGGGGGCCGATCGCCGCGTCCCCGGCAAGGTCGAGCTGGCCGAAGGCGGCACGCTGTTCCTCGACGAGCTCGGCGATTTACCCCCGGATATCCAGGGCAAATTCCTTCGCTTTCTGCAGGAGCGCACCTTCGAGCGCGTCGGCGGGCGGCAGTCCCTCCGCGCCGACATTCGCGTCGTCTGCGCCACCCACCGCGACCTCGAGCGCGCCGTCGCCGAGGGGCGCTTCCGCGAAGATCTCTACTACCGCGCCCGCGTCGTGGAGATCGAGCTGCCCCCGCTCCGCGCCCGCGGCCCCGAGGAGATCGAGTCGCTCGCGCGCCATTTCGCCGACGTCTACGCTACCCGCTATGGCCGCCCCGCGCCGCGCTTCGAGCCCGCCGCGCTCACGTCGATCCGCACCCACGCGTGGCCGGGCAACGTGCGCGAGCTGGAGCACTGGATCGAGAGCGCGATCGCGCTGGCGCCCGACGGGCGGGTGACCGCGTCGCACCTGCCGCGACGAGCGCTCGACCCCGTGCCGGACGTCCCGCGTCGCGACCGCATCACCACCGCGGAGATGCGCCCGATCGCCGCCGAAGCTCGCGCGGTCGCCGAAGCCGTGCTGCGCGATCCGGATCCCGCGGACGCGAGCGACGGCTCCGTGGCGATCCCGCTCGGACTGACGCTCGAAGAGGCCGTCCGCCGCTACGTCGACGCCACGGTGAAGGACTGCGACGGCAACAAGACCGAGGCCGCCAAGAGCCTCGGCGTCGGTCGCAACACCATCGGCCGCGCGCTGCGACGCTGAGCCTCATCGACACGATCCGGCCGCGTTATTTTTGGCAAAGTGCCGCGGCGCGACCCTTGTCGACGCACCGCGGCGCTACCATCCCGTCACCCCCGTGACGCCTCTCCATTTTTTCTGGGTCGGCTCTGCCGCAGCGTGGCTCGTCGTCGTCCTCGCCGCGGGCCTCCTCCGCAGCCGCTTCTTTGCGACCTTCGTCGGCGTGCTCGTCGGCATCCACACGCTGATCTCCTGCGGCCTCGCGCGCCACGTGGGCCCGCTCTTCCCCGTCTATGCCGTGCTGCAGGCGACGGTCTACGCCAACTACTTCTTCCTCTCGCGCCCGCGGATGCGACCGTTCGCGTACCGCCTCTTCATCACCTTCCCCGCCTCGTTCTTCGCCGCCTCGACGATGCTCGCGCTGCCGTGGTCGATCGCCGCGGCGATCGGCTTCACGCCGCACGGGCTGTGGATCCCCTACGCCCTCGGCTTCGCCGGCCTCGCCGAGTCGCTGATCATGCGCCCCGAGGTGGTCGACCTCGTCGTCGATCACGCCCACGTCGAGGGCCTGCGCCGTCATCCGCGCGCGAAGCCCCGCGAAGGCCGACCGCTGCGCATCATCCAGATCACCGATCCGCACCTCGGCCCGTTCATGCCCGTGGCGCGCCTCCGCGCGATCTGCGAGCGCGCCGTGGCCGAGGCGCCGGACCTGGTGCTGCTCACGGGCGACTTCCTGACGATGGAGTCGCAGGAGACGGTCGAGCACCTGGCCGGGGCGCTCGCCCCGCTCATGGCGCTCCCGGGCAAGGTCTTCGCGTGCCACGGCAACCACGATCACGAGGCGCCCGCGCTGGTCGCGGAGGCGCTGCGTCGCACCGGCGTCACGCTGCTCGTCGACGACGCGACGCTGGTCGAGACCGAGGCCGGCCCGGTGCAGATCGTGGGGATGGATTTTCACTTCCGCGATCGCGCCGCGCGGATGGCCCGCGTCTGCGCGGCGCACCCGCGCGTCGCTGGAGCGCTGCGCCTCGTCCTGCTCCACGATCCCGGCGCCTTCCGTCATTTGCCGGTAGGCGAAGGCGATCTCGTGCTCGCCGGCCACACCCACGGCGGCCAGCTCGGGCTGCTCCGCTTCGGCGTTCAGTCGACGATCATCCGCCTCTTCTCCGAGATCCCCGACCACGGCCTCTGGGCCCGCGGCCCCGATCGCCTCTACGTGCACCGCGGCACGGGTCACTACGGCTTCCCGCTCCGCCTCGGCGTGCCCGCCGAGGAGAGCGTGCTCCGCGTCCACTTCGTCGGCTGATCAGACTTCCCCCCGTCCCCCGTCCCCCGTCCCCCGTCCCCCGTCCCCCGTCCCCCGTCCCGCGTCTTCGTGCGCGTGCGCGTGCGCGTGCGCGCTCCGGCTCCGGCTCCGGCTCCGGCTCCCGAGAAGCCCCCGGAGCGCTCGCGACTCAGGCGCTCAGGAGTTGATCTTCCCGCCGATGATCCCCCCGAACGGCCCCACCTCGCCGCGCGTGCTCACCCAGCGAAGAAGCCAGTAAGCGGTCTTGCCCGCGTCCTCCGGCTCGAACTGGTAGAGGTACGGTGTCGCGGTGTCGGTCGAGGCGAGGATGCAGCCCGTCTCGTCGAGCGGCGGAGTGTCGCCGATCTTCAACCAGAGCTGACACCCGTGGACGCCGTCCGGCTTCTTGCGCGAGTGCGTGGTTGTTTCGTCGGTCCAGTGCAGCTCCTGGCGGAGTCCACCCTTGTCGACGATGCGCCCGAGGGGGCGAGTCGTCGGGGCGGCGACGGCCGAGCGCCCCTCGGCGTGCGCCGGGATATTGAGCGCCGCGCGCAGGGCGTTGTTGACGTTGGGAAGCGCGTTGACCTTGCGAATCGAGCTTCGAAGCTCCGCGGACAGGCCATCACGGGCGACGTTCTTCGCCTGGCTCCTCTCGACGGCTTCAATCTGAGCTTTCTTGTGGGTCGCATAGGCCAGGACCCAGGTTGCCTGAGCAGCCAGGAGCCGGTCGACATCCTCCTTGGTGTGGCCGTAAGCCTTGGGATCGGCGGCGATCTTGTCGATGTAGTGCGCCTGAAAATCATCGCGCTCGGAATCGCTCTCGGGGAGACCGTTAGACATGCTGTACCTCCGACCGGATTGTATCCCGGTGGGCGGCGATGGTTAAATTTTCGCATTTTGGTCCACGGAGCCCGGGGCGATCGCCGGAAGGCGGGCGATCGGCGACGAGGGCGTGGGACGCTGCGCGGGAGCACTGGAATGCTCTCAGGCGAGGAGGGCGAGGGCCGCCGGAGGGTTGCGAGGAGAAGGCGCGACGGTGGCCAAGGTTCCCACGAGGCGGGCGCGAGCTCAGGAGGATGGGGCGAGGGAGGGCCGGAGAGGGCGCTCCTTCCTTCGAGGGCGGGCACGCAACGCCATGACTCTGGCGCCCAGTGTCGCGACCGTGGCGACCGGCTACGGAAGGTGGCGGTGAGCGCCACGGGTGGGGCAACGGGCGCCACGGGTGGGGCGACGGGCGCCGGAGGGAGATTTGACGTGCCCGACGTGAGGCGTTCGGTGCCGAACGTGGGGCGACGGGCGCCGGAAGCGGGCGAGGAGCGCCAAGGGTGAGGCGACGGGCGCCACGGGTGTGGGAACGGGTGCCAGGGGTGCGGCGACGGGTACCGGAGGCGGGGCGGGGCGGGAAATCCGCGGGTTTCTGCGGGCAGAGCGGCTGGGATCGGCCTCCGTTGCCCCCTTCTGCGTAGCTCAGCTTACGCCGGCCCGGGTGGGAAGGCCCCAGCGAAGCTCCTTCTCGGTCTCGCCATACGCCACGAGGACGCCGATGCCGGCGAGGCTGTCGAGGAGATCGGCGACATCCTTCTTCTTGGCGCCCTTGAACGCCGCGGTGACCTCGGCAGTTTGCCAGAGGCGTTTGGAGGCGACGACGAGATCGCGAATGGCGGCGATGCGCTCGCCGGGGCGCTTGGGCCACGCGGCGACGGTGGCAGCGGGAGCAGCCGTGGCGGCGTCGCCTTCCTCGGCGGCGTCGGTCGCTTCGGTGCCAACGAGGGTGAGGTTTTCGGGTTTCCTCGCGCCGGTCGGGTTCTGAAAATCGGGGCGGAGCCAGCGGACGTGGCCAGTGCGCTCTTCTTCGGCGCGCTCGGCGTTGAGGGCGACGAGCTTTTCGAGGATCTGCTCGTCGGAGAGGTCGCGCGGCCAGCCGTAGGCGTCGAAGACGGCGGCGTCGAGGTCGTCGTGGATCTGCTTGAGGACGGAGACGAGGCCTTGCTGGTGGATGACGCGGTCCTTCTCGGTGAACTCGACATTGTTGCGAAGCTTGTCGAGTACGTTGTACATGCCGGTTATGGTGAGCGTCGGATGCGCTACCTGCTGGCGCTTCCGGTGGGCGTCGAGGTCTTCGGCAAGTGAACTGATGCGCACATGATGGGCTTTGGTGCATGCCGGAAAGGGAAACTTGTTGAAACAATCAGCGTGATTGTAGTTCGGCCGATCCTCGAGAAATGATCCAGTGCGCAAGGCCCACGCGATATGCAGAGAAGAGGATAGAACGCCGAGAGATATCGCTCTATCATCCGCGATTGCCACGATCTTACTCTCGGGCAGGGTCTCGATCGGTAAAAACATGAAGACTCGGTGCTTCGCCGTTCGGCATGTAGCGATATATCTCCGCAGACCGGACGCGGCAGCGCGCCATACGGGCCGTTCCCAACCGAAGCGCCACCAGATGCGGCGAATCGGCTCTCGCCGATTCACGTCGCGCTCGGGTTTCACGTGGTGAAGCACATGTTGGTACGCGGCCGGGTGCATGGCGCGCGCGTCGCTCTCCGACGTGCCGAAAAAATCGATCACAAATGAGTTACGGAACTCGCCAACAAGATCACGCCCGTTGGCGAAAGGTCGGACAATGCCAAAGTCCGTCTGTGGATTCAGCGTCGAAGCCATCGATGCGGCAGTTGCAGCGTCGAGAATGAAACCGTTCCCGTAGAGCTGCACACCCATTGATGTGAGACTGGCGTTTGACTTCAGCGGAACAAGGCTCCTCGTCGAGACGATCAATGAAAGGTCGTCGCTCAATACGCCAACGCGTTCGTGAATCTGAACGTCACGAGCCCCATCAGGTCCGACACCTTCACGCTCCGAGTCGACCACGCACAAGCGACCTGACGAAGGCTGTTGCGCAATTACTGTCATCGAAATTCTGACGGCGGCGCCCTCCGCAGTGTCGACCCACGGATGATCCGGTATCGCAAACGCCAAGCCCACAGGCGTGGGATCAGAAAACCAGCGTGAAACGATGCGCTTGTTGAAAGGTGAAGTAATGCTGTTCGTCGTGATCAAGCCAGCGGATCGCACAGCTCCCATTGCAACCAACCGTGCCGCACTGTTCCACCAATACATCACGAAGTCTGCGGAGTCGGGAACATCCTCGTGTGCCTCCCGTACGGCTTCGACGTATCCATCCCCGAGAGCGGCGCGCATTCGCTTTGATCCGATGAACGGTGGATTTCCAACGATGAAGTCTGCCGCCGGCCAAGTCGCCTTTCGAGGATTGATATATCGACTCGTCGTTAGTTGGGCGCGCTCATCCGGCACTTGCAAGCCCGTGACCGGGTTGTTCTTCATCGACTCCCCATCCCAGCGCGTGACGGGCTTGCCCTTCTCATCCCGCACCAGCTCGATCTTGTCCCATACGAGCACGGCATCGCGGCACTCGATGTTCTTCAGATCCTGGAGCACGGGCTCGGGCGGGGGCTGGAGGCGGCCGTGGGTTTTGTAGTACCACTGAAGGTGACCGAGCCATAAGACGAGCTCGGCGATCGACTTGGCCCGCGGGTTCACTTCGATGCCGAAGAGCTGCGCGGGGCTCACGCGGCTGATGTCGAGGAGCTGCTGTTTTTCCCCGAGGGCCCGCAGCTCGGCGAGGACCTCACTCTCGATCTGCTTCAGGATATCGAGGGTGACGTAGAGAAAGTTCCCCGTCCCGCAGGCGGGTATCGAGGATTCGGATCTGAGTAAGACGTGTATGAAATTTGCGTAGCGCTTCCTTGGCCTCCTCGGGCTTCTCCAGCTCGCGGAAGCGGAAGACCTCGGCGCGGACGATGTTCCACTCGTCGCGCACCGGCTCTTCCACGGTGGGGCGCACCAAGCGCTCGACATAGGCCCGCGGGGTGTAGTGGGCGCCGAGCTTGTGGCGCTCTTTCGGGTTCAAGGCTTGTTCGAGCAAGGTGCCAAAGATGGCCGGCTCCACCTTGGACCAGTTCCGCTCGGCGGCGACCAGGAGCTTTTTGAGCTGCTCCTCGGTGAGCCGGAGGGCGCTCGCGTTGTGGAAGAGTCCGCCGTTGAAGCGAAGCAGCTTGTCCACGCCGAACATGGACCCCGTGTTCATCGCCTGCCAGAGGTTCTCTATCCCCGAGGGGAACAGCTCGGGCCTCGCGATCCACCGCGTCTTGAGGAAGTTCGTGAAGAGATTCTCTTCGAGCAAGCCCACGTCTTCGGCGAACATGGTGAAGAGGCACCGCATCAGGAAGTCGGCGACCAGCTCGGGCTTGTTGCCGCTCTTCTCGAGATCGCTGGCGACCTCGGCAAGCAAGCCGGCGACGTCTTCGGAGACTTTCTTGGCGTGGCGCGCAGGATCGAGCGCGAACGGGTCAGTCCAGATCGTGCGCAGCAGGTCCGCGTGCTGGGCCAGATCGGCGAATGGGATCCGCTTCTTCTCGGGGATCGGAAAGGGCGTGTAGCGGGCGGTGCCGTCGAAGCCGGCATAGACATCGAAGCAATGGGCGATGTCGCAGACGATCAGGAACGGGGGCGGCGCAGCGATGTTCTCCGCGTAGCGCATGGCCTGGGTACAGGCGCGCTGCATCGCGTTCTCCCAGCCTTCGGTGGAGATCTTGGCGCCGGCCTTCGGCGCGGCCTTCTCGGCGCTCTGCTTTGCTTCCAGGACGAAGCAGCCCTCTTTGTAGAGGTCCATGAACTTCGTCGTCACCTTGCCATCCGGCGCCTGGACGCGGACGTCGCGCTCGAAGACGTAGCGGTCTTTCGCTGGATCGCCGCGCTTGGGATCAGGCTGGGGGAGCTCGAGAACCTGGCAAAGCTCCTTGAGGAACGAGTCCTTGTTGGCGCGCTCGGAGCTTCCGGACTTGATCCAGCGGTCGATGAAGGCGGGGAGGTTCATGGGCGCCGCCAAGATACACGGAAGCCAGCATGGACGGTCAACCCGCAGCGCGGGCCCTGTGCGTTTTTTGTGGACTTATCCGCGAAGAAAACTGAAGGTCGGCCCCACGCGATCGGCTCACCCCCGATCCAGCGAGGTCCCCATGGTCTGGATCCTCTCGACGCTACGTGTCCTCCACAACGCTGTTCTGCGATGGTCGTATCGGGCGTTTTTGCCGCTCTTACTTCTCCTGCTTTCCGGGCTGAGCGGGGCGGCCTGTCAGGGCGACGACGCGGCGGAGCGTCCGGGCGACGACGCGGAGCTGGACGATTCGGATGCTTCGCCGATCGCGGGGGCGATTCAGGGAGCGTTCGCGGTCTCCAGCACCGGGGAGGCGTCCTATCATATCCCCCTTATTCTCCCTCCGGGGGCAGCGGGGATGGCACCTTCGCTGGGCGTTTCGTACAACAGTGCGTCCGGCAATGGGATGCTGGGGATGGGGTTCTCGCTTTCGGGCTTATCCGCCATAACTCGCTGTCCGCGCACGGTGGCGCAGGATGGGGAGATCCGGAGCGTCCGCTATGACCAGCAGGATGCGCTGTGCCTCGACGGGGCGCGTCTTATCCAGGTGGGCAGCAGCAACGGGGTGGTCGAGTACCGAACGTTCCCGGATACGTTCGTCAAGGTGCTTGCCACTCCGAGCAAGGTCCCGGGAAACCCCGCGGACACGCTGAAAGTGTTCAACCGCGCTGGCCTTATCCTGGAGTATGGCGGCACGAACGACGCGCGTGTGATGGGGCGAAACGGGGTGGTTCGATCCTGGCTCGTTCAGCGCGTGAGCGATCGCAGCGAGAACACGATCGACTATGAGTACCTGAATTTCACCGCCGGAGGCGCCCATACGCGGGAGGTTCTGCCGTACCGCATCCGGTACACGGGCAACAAAAGCGTTCTGCCGAGTCGGACCGTGCAGTTCACGTACGAGCTGAAAGCGGCGCAGGATCGGCGCACGTTCTTTGCGGGCGGCCTGGCGCTGACCAGCTCGCTCCAGCTCAAGACGATCGGGATGGTCGGCCCGGCGGAGGCGCTGGTGCGCGAGTACCGATTCGCCTACAAGCTCGGCGTCGGGACGCGGCGCACCTTGCTCCGGAACATCAAGGAGTGCGCGGCGGATGGGACGTGCAAACCGCGGACGACGTTTGCCTGGTACGGGAGCAAGCGGGGATTCGAGCGCATCAAGACGCCCATCGCGGTGCCGCAGTCGAAGCTGTCCGCGCCCATGATGCTGGACGTGACCGGCGACGGGCTGGATGATCTGGTGGTCCCGACGGTGCCCTGGAATGCCGCGGCGCACAGCGATATCCCCACGACGGATTGGACGATTACGCCCAACGTCGGGGGCTCGTTTGCCAAGGCGTCGGTGGTCGCCTACTCCGAAGATCATAACGACAGCAAGAACGATCCGGTGTTTCAGCAGCAGCCCGACCTGAAGGTGCAGCCCGATTATGGGACGCCGATCGATTACAACCAGGATGGCTTGACCGACGTTCTGGTTCATAACGTTCATGGAACGGCATTCAACTTCTCGCCCACCTGGAACGTCTTGCTCGCCACCCCGCAGCATACCTTCACGCTGCTCGATACCGGCGTTCCTCGCCCCAAGCACCTCGTGGATGCAGGGCTCCGGCTCAACAACCACGATGCGTCGGCGCACCTGGCCGACGTGAACGGGGATGGCGTCGCCGATCTTATTCAGTGCGAGCGCGACGAGAGCTTCGGCGGGGGCGACGCGTTTCTCTGGACGCTGCGCCTCTGGACGCCGGCGGGGCCCGGGTTCGAGGCGGCTCCTCGCGCGATGCCAGCGCTCCAGTTGTTTCATTGCGCGTGGGAGATGCAGACGGTCGATCTCAACGCCGATGGGAAGGTCGATCTCATTCTGCCGAACATTGCGCAGAGCCAGAATATCCCGCTCTCCACGCGCTTCTCGCTGTCCTACGACGAGAAGAGCGCCGCCTGGGAGAGTGAGCAGATGGGTGACCTCGGATCGTCCCAGGGCGCGCTGCTCTTCCTCGACGTGAACGGCGACGGGCTGCCGGACGTCGTCAAGCTCCAGGGCATGACCGGGCAGCCGGCGACGATCTTCAACATCGGCGACAGCCACGGCGGGCGCTTCGGGGCGGAAGTCCGCGGCGTCAACTCCTATGTTCCCGGGAATCTCGCGCCGCTCTGGGGCCTTGCGGCGATCCTCGATGCCAACGGCGACGGGCGGCAAGACGTGCTTGTTCCCCTCACGGAAGAGGACGGGCTTCTCTCCTGGGTCCTGCTTCAATCCACCGGAGAGACGGGCAATGGCACGTTTGACGTGGTGCCAGCGGGGATCCCGTTTGATGTCGAGCTGAGCCAGCAGGGCGCGACGATTTCCAACCGGCTCGGGCCGCGGATTTCGGATGTCGACGGCGACGGGACGCCGGATGTGCTGCTGCCCATTGGGACTACGTTCAACCTCTTCCGGTCGCTGGCCTCGCAGCAGGATTTGCTGCTCAGCGTCCACGATGGGCTTAACGCCCACGATCCCGCCGATGCGGGGAGCGTGCCCACTGTCGTCGTGAAGTACGGGACGCTCGTCGACACGTCGATCACGGACGGGCTCGCCACGGCGGAAGAGAGCTACGATTACATTTCAAAAGGGTGGTTCGCGCCGGACTGCGCTTATCCTCTTCGCTGTGTCGTCGGCCCGCGCCAGGTGGTCCGCGAGTATTCGGTCAACAACGGCGCGGACAAGGCTCACCGCTCCCGCGTGCAGTACCGCGGTGGCCGGTATGATCGGCGCGGACGCGGGTTCCTCGGCTTTCAATCGAAGATCACGACGGACCTTGCGACTGGGTCGGGAACGATCGAGCGCTACGGGGACGCAGCGGAAGTCGATGTGGGGAAGGTCAAGACCTATCCCGAGGCGGGCCAGCTTCGCGAGGAGATCCGGTGGACGCCGAACCCGAGGCCGCAAGATCCTGGACGAGTCGAGCTGTCGTTCGCCACGTTCAAGCGCGAGCTGCGCGCGACCAATGGCGACGCCACCTACTTCATGATGCCGACGGAGACAGCGCAGGCGCGGAAGCAAGGGCAGCTTGGCCAGCCTCTTTACAAGTGGCTTCAGCTCTCGGCAAAGGCCACTTCGTTGAACGTGGGCGGGTCAACGGCGACGACCACCGACTATGACGACTTCGGGAACGTCTTTGCGGCGGTGACGACGGCGGCCGAGGTGGACCTGACCACCACGATCTCGGATGTGAAGCTCAACAACGACCCTGCTACGTGGCTCATCGGCCAGCTCGCCAATCGGACCGAATGCAGCACGACGGCGAACCTCAAGCAATGCCGGACCGTCACGCGCACCTATTACGAGACCGGGCTGCTCAAGAGCGAGACCGTCGATTCCGAGGGCGACGCGACGATGCACCTCGCGCTCACCTACGGGCGCGACGCCTTCGGCAACATCACCAGCACAACGGCGGACGATAAGCTCGGGAACCACCGCGCGACCTCGACCACGTACGAGCCGAGCGGCGTTTTTCCGAACCAGCACGTGAACGCCGTGGGGCACGAGGTCGTCCCCGCCTACGATGCGGGCCTGGGTGTCATGACATCGCTCGTCGATGAGAATCAGCTCACGACAACGTGGAAGTACGATGGCTTCGGGCGAAAGATTCGGGAGACGCGCCCCGACACGACGGAGACGATTCGCACGCTGACCCGGACGAAGGACGGCGGGGCGGATCAGAATGAGTGGAACGTCAAGGTCACGACCACGACCGACGGCGGGGAGGACTCCACGGTTCAGTACGATAGCCGGGCGAGGCCGATCCGATGGTGGGTCCACGGGACCCAGACGGGGCATGATCCTCCGCCTCGGCTCATGCAGGAGGTTGTCTTTGACGAGCTGGGCGAGCACGTCGCGCGCCGCTCGACGCCGATGGACGAGGCGTTGCCGCCCGAGAGTCGGCATTACGACGAGTATGCCTATGACCTGACGGGCCGCGTGCTAACCCACACGACGCCGTGGAGCGCGACGACGAAATATGAATATGAGGGGAAGAAGGTCCTCGTCACGGATCCCCTCAACAAGGTCACCACCAGCGAGAACGATGCGCTCGGGCGGCTCGTCACGGTCACGGATCCCACGAGCGGCGTTACCTCGTACAGCTATGGTCCATTCGGCGCTCTCTGGACGGTCACGGATCCGGGGATGGCCGTCACAAGCACGGTGCGCGATGCGTACGGGCGCGTGCGGACTTCGATCGATCCCGACAAGGGCACGACGACTCTGGGTTACAACGGATTCGGTGAGCTGACAGAGACCCTCGACGCGCAGGGCCGAACCTCCAAGATCTTTTATGATCCGCTGGGTCGCAAAACGCGGCGCGAGGACAAGGCGAGCCTCACCAGCCCGGTCAAGGTGACCAGGTGGACCTGGGACACGGCCCAGCTCGACTCCTCCGGCGAGCTCGCGAAGGGGGCCCTCGCCCAGGTGAATAGCCCGGATGTGACGCCGATCGTGTATCTGTACGATAGGATCGGCCGTCACCAGGCCACCGTGCGGAGTATCGGAGGCGAGTGGTTCACCACCTGGCTCACCTACGATCCGCTCGGGCGCGTCGCGACCATCGCCTATCCGGAGGCCGAGGGGCTCTCGTCCTTCACGGTGAAGAACGAGTACGACCCTCATGGCCACCTCGTAAAGGTCTGGGACCCCGACAACAAGAGCGAGGGCAGCGTCTTTTACTGGAAGATCGCGGCCACCGACAGCGCCGATAGGATCACGGCGGAATCCTTCGGCAACGGGTTTACCACCGCGCGCACGTACTTCGACGAGAAGGGAAGCCTGAAGAGCATCCAGACGGCCAAGCGCGCGGAAGCTCCGGTGCAAGACCTGGCATATGAGTATGACGCCAAGCTTAACCTCCTCTCGCGCCACGATGCGCTCCAGCCGCAGAACACCACCGAGTTTTTCAAGTACGATGCGCTGGATCGCCTGACCTGCGCCTCGTTCTCGGGCGCGTCCGTGTGCCCGAAGGTCGACAGCTACACCTACGAACCGAACGGGAACCTGCGGACGAAGCCGGGGCTCGCCGGCACCTATGCCTACGATCCGAATCATCCCCACGCCGTGCAAGCCGCAGGCGCGGACACCTTTACCTATGATCCGATCGGCAACCAGATCACCCGCTCTGGGACGACGGTCACCTATACCGCGTTCGACATGCCCAAAGCGTTCACGCCGGCCCCGGGCCAGGGCGGCGCGCCCGTCACGCTCGACTATGACGGGAACCAACAGCGCGTCCGCAAGACAGTCGGCGACGAGGTCACCGTCTATGTGGACGGGCTCTATGAACGCACGACGAACACGACGACCGGCGCGGTAGAGCATCGCTACTTCGTCCATGGCAGCGAGCGCGTCGTCGCGGTGGTGACGCGCTCTTCCTCACCCACGTCGGAAGAAAAGACGCGGTATCTGCACGTCGACCACCTCGGCTCCGTCGAGACGGTGACGGACCAGAGCGGGAGTAAGTCCGCCGAGAAGCGGAGCTATGACGCCTTCGGCGCCCGCCGGAATCCATCCTGGGGCGCCGCGCCTGTCGCCTTCTCCTCGCTGACCACGCGGGGTTTCACCGGGCACGAGGACGACGAGGAGCTGGGCCTCGTCAATATGAAAGGCCGTCTGTACGATCCAAAGGTCGGGAGGTTCTTGACGACGGATCCCCTCATCTCCGATCCCGCCTTCGGGCAGAGCTGGAACCCGTACAGCTACGTGCTGAACAACCCGCTGGCGTTCACGGATCCCAGCGGGTTCGAGACGAAGGATACGACGTACTCCAACGGGACCCGCGAGATTGTTTTTGATCCTGATCGCGTGACTGTGCGTGCTCCGATAGGCCCGCCGCCTCCGCCCGTCGCGGCCTCGCAGGCCGGGGTGCCCACGGTACACGTGGATTTGAGCGCCACGGGCAACAAGGCGGGATCGACGCCACAACCCACGGCCGACGAGACGCCCCCGGGCATGACGCCGCCGGCCTACGACTATGCGAATCCAGACCAGTCCGGCCCGAACGCCGGGTACGTGAGCTTTGATCCCGACCCGATCGCTCGCCAACAGCAAGGCGACCAGCTCGATCAGAACCTCACGAAGGGCGGACGAGGTCTGGGCGAGTTCGTGTGGGGTGGATTGACGGGGAACCAGGGACTGGCGGCCGATGGGCTCCGGCGCTATGCGGAGGCCACGGGGCTTGTCGATCCTGGGACGGTCGGCGCCGCACCAGGGGAGTTCAGCGCGACTGGCTCGGGGAACGGGGCAAAGCGGGGCCCGAGGCCGTGGGGCGAGGGACCCCATAATCTCACTATTGCAAGGCGCATCCTGGAGCTGGTATTGGGAGGTCATGATCACATTAACGGGGGTAAGGAGAAGGAAGAAGTGGTAAAAACTCCCAACGGTTCCAAGAGCTCTCGACGCCCGGACATCACGACGATAGCACCCGATGGTTCTAGATATCGGGAGAACGTAGGCCGCACGAAGGCAGACGGGCAACCGGTCAAGCGTGAAGCTGAAGCACTTGACGATCTGGAAACAGTGGACGGGAAGCGTCCGACATTTACTCCGTACGATAGGTGAACATCATGGCAACGCGAGGCATTGAGTTCTTCATGACTCCGCAAGAGTTTTCCGATTTTATCACCGTAGACCTGGCTCCCCTGGATCTCGAATTGATTCTGGTGGAGGGCGGCGGCTGGACTGCGAGCGACCAGCACCCTAGTCGACCGCGCTATCTGGCTCCGCGTGGAGTAAAACGACCCGTTACGAGTCAATTGGATATACTTCACCCGGCTCGTGAGGGATGGTTAAGCGTGAATCCGCCACCTTTCATTGAGGGGAAAACGCTGTATCTGGCGGTGATCGGAGTGAAGTTCCAGTGGTTCGATCCGGACACGAAGACCACGATGACAAATCCCGAGGTGGAGCGGCTCTTTGGACGGGTAGCCCGAAGGCTCCGCAAAAAAAAGCTCGAATTTTCGGTCATCGGCACATTTGTGCCGACGCACAAGAGCGCTGTCTATAAGTCGGTCGGCCACTCGGAGGGCGCTCGTGCCTGGCTGAAGAACTCAGGCGAATGGAAGCAGCAAGGATCCGAAAACGTCATATTTACTCTCCCGTGAGCAGCTGAGTCGAACCCCGGCGGATTAGATGAATGCGATGCGAATCGAAGCCCGCCGACCCGCTCTCCTTGCAAGGAGAGCGTCCAGGACCTCCCCGCCCCGGCGGCTCGACTCTACCGGATCGCTCGACCCTCCCCGCGGCGATGCAAGAGCGCAAGACAGCCGGTCGGGTCCAGGCCAGGGCGGCGCGCCCGTCACGCTCGACTACGACGGCACCCAGCAGCGCGTCCGCAAGACGTCCGGCGACGAGGTCACCGTGTATGCCGGCAGCCTCTACGAGCGAACGACGAACACCACGACCGGCGCGGTAGAGCATCGCTACTTCGTCCATGGCAGCGAGCGCGTCGTGACGGTGGTGACGCGATCCTCCGCGCCCACATCGCAGGAGACAACGCGCTACCTGCACGTCGACCACCTCGGCTCCGTCGAGACCGTGACGGACGAGAGCGGGAGTAAGTCCGCCGAGAAGCGGAGCGAGGCGAGCAAAGGCGCGAAGGCTGCTCCAGCGGCGGAAGGGACGAGAGTAAGCGCAGCGCGTCGACGCCGACGCCGACCCAGCGATCGCCCCGTCGAGGGCTGGATCAGCGCAGGTGCGTGCGCCCCGCCGTCTCCAGCAACATCGCCAGCACCAGCGGATCGCCCGACCCGGTGCGCGTCTCGGTGCTGGCGCGGAGCCGCGCGAGGCGATCCGCATCGCGCAGGAACAGCGGCTCGTGCAGCGTCGCCGCCGCGGCGCGGAGGATCGTCTCCCGCTCCGCGAGCAGCGCCGCGGCGCCGCTGCGATCCCCGTGGGCGATCTGCGCCGACGCCGCCGTGAGCGCCTCGCCGGCCGCGAAGCCCTGCACGGTGCGCGCGACCGAGGCGTCGATCGTCGCCGCGCTCGCCCCGTCCCCGTTGGCGAAGGCGATCTGGATCGGGACCTCTTCGATCACGTTCTTCTTCGCGATCCGATCCTTGTACTTGAGCTCGATCCCCGCGACGGCGCGCCCGCCGACGCCCGCGGGCACGTTGAGCTTGAAGAGCAGCGCGTGGGCGTCGTTGCGCGCGAACGCCGGGATGAAGAAGCGCATCCCGCCCTCGGCGTCGTCCTGGCGATCTTGCTTGATGTGATCGCGGCGCGCGGCCTGCGCGTCGGCGGCGATCTCCGCGGTGCGCACCCGCGCGGCCTCGGCCTCCCCGAGGCGCCGCGATCCGTAGACGCGCAGCAGATCCACGTCGGGCTTGAGCCGCACCCGCACCTCGACCGTGGTGGCGACCGGATCGAGCCGGCGATCGAGCTCGGTCGCGAGGGCCGGCTCGATCTGATCGGGATCGCGCAGGTAGTAGTACCCGCCGGAGCCGTCGCCGGCGATCGCGCTCATCAGCGCGCCGTCGTAGTTCGATCCGAGCCCGAAGGAGCTGGTCTGGATCCCGCTCTGAAAGGCGTCGAGCGCGAGCTTGGAGAGCTTATCGCGGCTCATGATCCCGGCGTTCGCGTGGCCGTCGGAGATGAGGAACACCACGCGCACCGCGTCTTCGGGGATCGACTTGAGGCTGGCCTGCTCGTAGCCGAGGCGCAGCCCCTCGCTGATGTTGGTGCCGCCCTCTTCGTGGATGTTGAGGATCGTCTGCTTGATCCACCCGCGGCGCGCGCCCACGGCTCCATCGGGCACGATCACGCTGGCGTCGCTGGAGAACGTCACCAGAGAGAAATCGTCGCTGGGCGCGAGCCGATCGACGAGGGCCGCGGCGGCGCTGCGAGCCTGCGCGATCGACTCGCCCGCCATCGATCCGCTGACGTCGAGGACGAGGTGCACCGAGAGGTGCGGGCGCGCCGCCGGAGCCACGGCGCTGGATCGCAGCGCGAGGCGCACGTGAAAGGAGCCGCCGCTCGGGGGCAGCGCGCCGCGCTCGAGGTCGGCCCGCATCGCCAGCGCGTGGCCTGCGGGGACCGCGAGCTCCGGCGTGTAGCGCGCGCCGACGTCGCTCACGACCTCGCGATCGGCCGCGGGGACGATGCCGCGCGCCACCGCCGATTCGAACGCCGCGAGGTGCCCGCCGCCCGGTCGATACGTCGTCGCGAAGCGCCCGTTGGAGTCGATCGCGACCTCCCTCGCTGCCGCGAGAGAAGGCGTCGCCGCGCCGCCGCCGCCGAGCCCGCGCCCGCTCACGCCGATCCCGGCGAGCCCGAGCCCCGCGCTGCCCGGCGTCGCCGCAGCGACCATCCCCACGCCGGAGCCAACGCCCTGCGCGCTGTCGCGTCCCCAGGGCGCCGTGGGCGCGTTGGGATCGCCGCCCGCGCCCGAGTTGAGCAGGCCGATCATCCCGAACTCGGCCGCGCTGCGGAGCGCTTCGGACCGCGCGAGGTGCGGATCCTGCGTGTCCGCCGGCCCGGCGACGCCGTAGCGATGCCCCTGCGCGCTGAGGCTCAGAGCGCCCATCGAGCCCTCTTCGCCCTTCGAGCGCGTCCCCGTCCCGCCTTCTTTCGCGTCCGCGAGGTTCTCGGCGACCTGCTCCGCCTCCAGCTCTTCCTGCTGCTTCTCGGCGATCTCCTGGAGCGCGGCCTGCACCGCGTAGAGCTGATCCTCCGAGATCCCGTCCACCTCCGCCGCGCTCGGCGAGGGGGGAAAGCACGAGAGCGATCCGAGTAGGCCGAGGTGGAGCAAGCCCGATCCCACCCAGAAGGGCACGCTCCGCGCGTTCAGCCGGCGCAGATGCGCGATCGCCGGCGCCTCTGCGGCCGAGGTGACGAGGAAGACGATACCGCCGATCTCGAGCCGCGCCGAGGCGCCGCGCGGCAGATCGATCACGCGGGCGCCGTCGATCGCGTCATGCGTCACGGCGCGAAAGAGCGCCTCGTCCACGTTGAGGACCGGGCTCCCGGGCAGCGTGATCGTCCCCGTCATGCCGCGGAGGATCACCAGGCGCACCACGCCGTTTTCGCCGGCCAGGAAGAGCGGCGCCCGCGCCACGCCGAGCGCTGACGCGGGGACGAAGCAATCACACGCTACGCCGTCCGCCGAGGGCTCTTCGCCCACGTGAAACGATCGCGACGGGGCGCGGTGCGCGACGTGAAGAACCGACGCTCCCCACAGGATCTGAACCTCGATGCAAGGAACCGTCTCGTCGGGCTTCGTGGCCATCGTGCACCCTTTCGCGCGCGCCGGACGCGCGTCGCAGGTCGGCAATGACAGCGGCCACTCGACAACGTTCCCGCGTTGTCGAGCCCGCTACGTCTTCTCGATCCCGGGCGCGCTGCGCGCTGTCTTGGGCGACTCCAGCGGGCGCCCCGTGATGTCGGTCGGCGGAGGCCGCTCCAGCAGCGAGGGGCCCGCGATGGGGAGGCTGAGCTCGAACACCGCGCCGCCCTTCGTCCCCTTGCGGTAGGCGATCTCGCCGCCGTGCTCGAAGACGATGCGCTGGCTGATCGCGAGGCCGAGGCCGGTCCCCTTCTCCTTCGTGGTCGCGTACGGCTCGAAGAGGCGCGCCTCCATCGCCTCGGGCACGCCGGGCCCGTTGTCGCGCACGACGATCCGCACGCGATCCGACGACATCCTCTCGATCATCACCACCACGCGCGGATCGGGGCGCACCGCCGAGGCCGCGTCGAGCCCGTTCTGGATCAGGTTGGTGAGCACCTGGATGATCTGATCGCGATCGGCCGACACCATCGGGATCTTCTCGGCGATGAGCTCCACCCGCGGGCCCCCGGGCGACTCGGCCCCGTCGGGCTCGGACGCGTGGAGCGCGACCACGCCGCTCGCTGCCTGCACCAGATCACACGGCTCCGGATTCGGCGCTGGCAGCCGCGCAAAGCGCGTGAACTCGGTGACGATGTTGGCGATCCGATGCACCTCTCCGAGCACCGTCGCCGTCGCCTCTTCGAAGTACTCGTCGAAGGCCGGATCGTCGCGCATGCGCAAGCGCCGGAGCGTCTCCACCGCCGCGCGGATCGGGGCGAGCGGGTTCTTGATCTCGTGGGCGATCTGCCGCGCCACGTCGCGCTGTGCGTGGATGCGCTCCGTCGCGGCGAGGCGCCTTCGCATCGTCGTCAGCTCGTCGATGGTGCGGTTGAAGGCGTCGGCCAGCGCGGCGATCTCCAGCCCGCCGCGCCCCTTCACGCGCTTGGGCTCGCCGGCCACGACCTCGCGCGTCTCGTGCGCGAGCGCCACGAGCGGGCGCGAGAGGCTGCGGGCGATAAACAGAGCGATCGCCAGCGCGAGGCCGATCGCGGTCGCGCCGGTGAGGACGATCGATCGATCGAGCTTGGCGAGCGCGCTCTTGAGCTCGTCCTGCGGGACCGAGGCCACGACCTTGAGGCCGGCGACGACGGTGAAATCGAGGGGCTGGACCACGACGTCGGCGCTGCTCTTTGGCGGCGGCACGCTCGGGTCGACCACGGTGAGCTTGACCCGGTACGCGAGGCCGACGCGGTCGAGGATCTTGGCGATCTTGCGCGCCCCGACGAGGCCGACGCCGTTGTTGGGGCGCGCGCAGTGGACCTCCATCGTCGGCGCGGCGCCCACCGCGGCGGGGCGGAGGCGCGGCGACCCCGCGGGCAGCTTGATCAACGCCGCGAGCCTCGCGTCACGCGTCCCGATCCGCGCCACATCGACGGCGCCGAGGATCGCGCCGTCGGCCGTCACGAGGACGAGATCGTCGAGGCGGAGCGCGCTTGCCTGATCGGGGACGAAGTGACGAATGGCGATCCAGCGGCCGGGCTCGAGCGCCTTGATGTCGCCCTTGACGCGGTCGAGCTCGAGCTGCGCCTTGTCGACGAAGGTGTCGTGCTCGCACAGCGGAGCGAGCAGCCCGCGCAGGCCCTCCGCCTCCCAGCCGAGCTCCTGGCTCACCCCGCTCGCGGCGGCCTCGAACCGATCGTTGAAATCGCTCTCGATGATCTCGCGCGCCGCGTCACGCACCGAGAGGCCAACGAGCGCCGTCGCGAGGACAGCGACGAGACCGACAGCGAGGAGGAGGCGGACGGCGAGCGACACGAGGTGCGGCCGATACTACCTTCAGATCCGCGCCGGAACGCTCCGGGGGCGCCTTCTCGTCCGCGCCGTTGCATGATTCCGACGGGGGCCGCGTCCATGTACCCACATGGGTTCTTCACGAGCGAGGTCGACGATGGGCTCCCAGAAGATCGCGGCTGCAGTCCTGGCGATGGCGCTTCTGGCGGGCTGCACGATGCGCACCCAGGCCCTCGTTCCCGCCCCCGCCTACGATCTTTCCGAGCGCGACGCCTACGGTCAGAGCTTCGCCGTTTCCCCCACCTATGCGGGACAGGACACGTCGTGGACCACGACGGCGCCGGCCCGCACCGTCGGGGGCTCGTGGGAAGAGAAGGCGGCGGCGACCGACCTCTCCCCCACGAAGGCGAAGGGCGGCGATGAGGGCGGCGACGGCAAAATCAGCCTCGGTTCCCCGGACGAGGCGCCCGCGCCGGCCCCCCCGAAGGCCGCGACCCGGCCCGCCCCGCGACCCTCGGCGACGCCGGTGCAGGGCGCACAATCTCCCGCCGCGCCCGTGACCGACGCCTCTGATCGCTGATCCTGGTTCCCCTCCCCCTCTCGTTTCCCCTCCTCTTTTCCCCTCCCCCACGCCGGCTGGTCCCCCTCGGACCGCCGGCTTCTTGCACTCCGGGCCCCAAGGCTTCTAGGCTCCAGCGCGGGATGGTCCTTCGACGTCCTCCGCTGCGCTGCGGAGTCGGCGAAGGCGTCTCTCTTCGGCGCAACGCCGTCCCCTCGGAGCCATCCGCACCTATGAATCTCCGGCAGCTAGGCGCGCCCGCGGCCTTCATTCTGTTGTTGGCAGCCGCTTTCGGCTTTCTGACCAAACTCATTCCCGTCGAGTACACCTCGAACCTGTTCTGGGTGCTCGGCATCGTGGCCGCCGTGGCGCTGCTCTACGTCGGGACGCAGGTGCCGCAGAAGGGGCCCTCGGTCGCCCTCGGCCCGCTCGTCGACGCGCTCAAGGCCGCGGCGCGCGGGAAGAAGCCGCGCGTGCCGGAAGATGCCGCGGGTGAGCTGGCCGAGGCCTACGACGAGATCGGCCGCGTTGCCAAGCGCAGCGCCGAGCTCACCGAGGAGGTCGAGCGCCTCGCGCAGCTCCCGGCAGCGGGGCCGTCGGTCGACCTCGTAGCGCTCATGGACGCCGCCGGCCGCGCCGCGCAGGGCGAGCGCGTCCGGCCCCCCTCGGGCGCCCCGAGCGACGTGGCCCAGCTCTACGGCGAGCTCGCCTCTCTCGGCGAACGCGTCAGCGAAGCCGAGCGCCGCGAGAAGACCGGCAAGGTGGATCTCCCCGCGATCACCGACGCCGCCGCGCGCGCCTTGAAGGGTGAGCGCGTCCGCGTCCCCGCCGGCGCGACGCCCGAGGTGGCCGAGCTCTACGGCGAGATCAGCACCCTCGCCGAGCGCGTCACCGACGCCGAACAGCGCGAGAAGGCCCGCCGCAACGAGCTGGCCGCCGCCGCGCAAGTGATCGAAGACTCGTTCCCCCGCCTCAACGAGGCCGTCACCAGCGTGCTCTCATCGAGCGAGCAGGCCACCGGCCACATCCGCGAGATGACGACGTCGCTCGCCAACATCTCCCAGTCGATCGAGACGCTCGCCTCGAGCGCTGAAGAGTCGAGCTCCAGCATCCTCGAGATGACGGCGACCAACGACGAGACCGCCGAGCAGGTCGGCGAGCTCGGATCGAGCGTGCGCGAGACGGTGTCGTCGATCGAAGAGATGGCGTACTCGATCCGCGAGGTCGCCAAGAACGTCGACGCTCTCTCGCTCACCGCGGAGGAGACCAGCTCGTCGATGAACGAGATGGATGTCTCCATCGACCAGGTGCAGTCGAACGCCAACGAGACGGCGCGCCTCTCCGAAGAGGTGGCGACCGACGCCGAGAAGGGCGCCGAGGCCATCCTCAAGACGATCGGCGAGATCTACCGCATCAAGGAGTCGAGCCAGGAGGCCGTGGCCGTCATCTCCAACCTCGGCTTCCGCATCGAGGCGATCGGACAGATCCTCCAGGTCATCGACGACGTCGCCGAGCAGACCAACCTGCTCGCGCTCAACGCCGCGATCATCGCCGCGCAGGCCGGCGAGCACGGCAAGGGCTTCGCCGTCGTCGCCGACGAGATCAAGGATCTCGCCGAGCGCGCCGGCGGCAGCACCAAGGAGATCGCTGAGCTGATCAAGACGATCCAGTCCGAGTCGAAGAACGCCATCGCCGCCGTCGAGCGCGGCGCGCACAACGTCGACCGCGGCGTCGAGGTCTCCAACGAGGCCGAACGCGCGCTGAAGAAGATCCTCGAGAGCTCGCAGAAGTCGACCAACATGGTGCGCGCCATCGCCCGCGCCACGGTCGAGCAGGCCAAGGGATCGAAGCAAGTCACCGACGCCATCGGCCGCATCGCCGAGACGGTGCAGCAGATCGCCGCGGCCACCGCGGAGCAGGCGCGCGGCTCGGAGCTGATCATGAAGAGCGCCGAGAAGATGCGGACGATCACGCAGCACGTGGAGCGCTCCAGCCAGGAGCAGGCGCGCGGCGGGCGGCAGATCACCGGCGCCATCGAGCAGATCTCCAACATGGTCAACAGCCTCAACGGCGCCCAGCGCACGCAGATGCGCGGGGGCGAGCAGCTCACCGACACCGCGCGGCGGATCGAGGAGTCGGGGCGCAACCAGGAGCAGGCCGTGCGTCAGCTCATGACGGCCTCCGAGCGACTGCGCCGGGCTGTCGCCTGAGCTCCATTCCCTCCTCTCGGGTTGAACTCTTCCCTGGTTCTGCTTTGAAGGTCGCCTCATGGCGGTGACGATCGTGGTGCGCGCGGGGGGCGAGGGCGCGGAGCTCTCCCTCACGCTGGACGCGCCGCGGCTGATCATCGGCCGCGGCGAGGGGTGCGAGGTTCGCCTCCCCGACCCCAGCGTCAGCCATCGGCATGCGTCGCTGCGGCAGCGCGGCGGCGAGTACCTGCTCGTCGACGAGGGCAGCACCAACGGCACGTACCTCGGCCCGGTGCGCCTCCCGCCGCAGACCCCGCGCGCGGTGCGCTCCGGGGAGCTCCTGCGCGTGGGCCGCATCTGGCTTACGATCCGCATCGAAGCGGCGATCGTGAAGGGCGGCGGCGCCGCGGCAAAAGAGCTGGCGCTGGAGCTGGTCACCCGCGGCCTCGCCGCGCAGGGCGAAGAGCCGTGGCCGCGCGTGACCGTCCTCGAAGGCCCGGACGCGGGCCGCTCCGTCACCCTCCGCGACCCCGCGCGCCGCTACGTCGTCGGGCGCAGCAAAGAGGCCGACTTGCCGATGGAAGACGCCGCGACCGCGCGACGCCACGTGGAGATCGGCCGCAAGGGCGACGGCCTCGTCGTGGTCGACCTCGGATCGACCACGGGCGCGCTCCTCGACGGCCAGCCGCTCGGCGCGCGCGAGGTCGCGTGGCGCGCGGGGCAAGAGCTCGTCGTCGGGCAGAACGTCCTCGGCTTCGAGAACCCAGCCGCCCTCGCTCTGGCCGAGCTCGAGCGCAGCCCCGACGAGCAAATGCGCAGCGGCGAAGCGCCCGCGCAACCCGTGAATCCCGGCGATCCGCCGGCCGAGCGGACGCCCACCCCGTCGCCCTCGAGCGTCGACGAGACGCCCCCGCCCGGCTCCACCGACGACGATCTCAGCGTCCCGATCCGCCGCGGCAGCGCCGCCTTGAAGGCGCGTCGTGAAGGCTCCTGGGGCGCGGTCGACGGCGCCGTGATCTTCTTCGCCCTCGGGGTGATCGGCATCAGCCTCGCCGCCGCCTGGTGGCTCTTCGGCCGCTGAGCGATCGCCTCAGCGGTGGTCGCCGGTGCGGCGCCGATGCTGCCCGCGATCTTCACGGCGCGCCTTCGGCGGGCTCGCGGCCATCACCGGCGCGGCCGCCGGGGGCTCCGGCGCATCGGGCGCCACGGCGACGCGCTCCATCACGTGAATCGCTGACGTGCCGACGCGCCCACGCGCCTCCGGCACCGGCGGCGGTGTCAACGACATCGTCAACCCCGCCGCGGCGATCGCGCTCACGGCGACCGCCGAGCCGAGGGCGATCCATTTGCCGTCCCCGCGCACCTGACGGCGCGACGAAATCCGCGGCGGATCGGCCATGGGAGGCCGCAGACGCACCTCGGGGTTCGTCGTCGCTTCGGTCGCCTCGGGGGTCGCCTCCGGGCGCGCCTCAATCTCGGCCACGGGGCTCTCTTCCGGCACCGTGGGGCGCGCCGGCTCGATCGCATACGCGAGCTCGCCCACGCGATTCACGGCCGTCCAGCACTCCATCCCCTCACGCCATACGAGCATGTTGCCTCCGACCTCTCCGCTCTCGATCGCCGACCACAGCGCGAAGGTGCTCTTGGTGATCAAGGCCGCCCCGAGATCGACGCACCACTCCGGCGAATACGCCGCCGGCGCCTCCTCCACGACGGGGAACGTCGCGGCGAAGCGATCGATGCTGACGCCGGGCACCGTCGCCGCAGCGCAGCGAACGTCGACCACGTGAACAGAGCGTTCGTTCATCCGGACGCCGGATGTGGGCGGGCTTGCCTCGGAATCGCCCGTGGACGCCCGATCCTCGATCTGGAAGCACGCTTGCCCGTTGCTCATGCCGACATCCCCGAGCGACCGGCCGCGTTGATTCGCGTACCGATCTGAAGCCTGCGCTATCGGGAAAGGGGGCCCTGGGCCAAGAAAGCGGGCGCGTCCGTCATCCGGTTCCGATCCGCGCGAAGCCGGGATACCTTGCTTGTTCGGGGTGCTCCATGATGTCGCGAACTTCTTCCACTTATTTCTTCCGCTGCCTCACGCTGCTCTGCGCTCTCCTGGGGCTCGTCGCCCTCAGCGCCGGCTGTAGCCGCTCGACGATCGATCCCGATCCCGACACGCAAGGCGTGGGCGGCGCCGGCGGCGACGGCGGCGCGGGCGGCGCCGGCGGTTCGACCTGCAACTGCGGCGACGGCGTGTGCCAGCCCGCGTGCAAGGAGAACCCGGGGACGTGCCCCAGCGACTGCGTGAACACGTGCCTCTGCGGCGACGGCGTCTGCGACCAGAGCTGCGGCGAGAACGGGGTCACCTGCCCCAACGACTGCGGCCAGGCCTGCATCTGCGGCGACTTCTTCTGCGACCTGAGCTGCGAGAGCGCGTTCTCCTGCCCCAGCGACTGCGGCCAGGGCTGCGTCTGCGGCAACGGGATCTGCGAACCCCAGTGCGGCGAGAGCCCCAACACCTGCAAGGACTGCGGCGGCGGCTGCTTCTGCGGCAACGGGATCTGCGAGCCTCAGTGCGGCGAGAGCCTGAACACCTGCCCTGACTGCGGCCAGGGCTGCTTCTGCGGCAACGGGATCTGCGAGCCCCAGTGCGGCGAGAGCCACAACACCTGCCCCGACTGCGGCCAAGGCTGCTTCTGCGGCAACGGCGTCTGCGAGCCCCAGTGCGGTGAGAACCCCAACACCTGCAAGGACTGCAACCAGGGCTGCTTCTGCGGCAACGCGATCTGCGAGCCCCAGTGCGGCGAGGCCCCCGACAACTGCAAGGACTGCAACCAGGGCTGCTTCTGCGGCAACGGCGTCTGCGAGCCCCCGTGCGGCGAGAACCCCGGCAGCTGCGCACAGGACTGCGGCGCGTGCCCGCCCAACGTCTTCTGCGGTGACGGCAAGTGCCAGCCCGAGTGCGGTGAAAACTCCTTCAACTGCGCCCCGGACTGCGGCGGCGGCTGCTTCTGCGGCAACGGCACCTGCGAGCTCCAGTGCGGCGAGACCTTCAACAGCTGCTTCCAGGACTGCGCTCAGGTGTGCCTCTGCGGCAACGGCGTCTGCCAGCCCCAGTGCGGCGAGACCTCCAACAGCTGCGCGCCGGACTGCGGCTTCACCTGCGTCTGCGGCGACAACAAATGCCAGCCCGAGTGCGGCGAAAACACGCAATCCTGCTCGCCGGACTGCGGTCAGCCCTGCTTCTGCGGCAACGGCACCTGCCAGCCCCAGTGCGGCGAGGACAGCGACTCCTGCCCGATCGACTGCGGCCTGGGCTGCCTCTGCGGCGACGGCCTCTGCAGCGCCGGCTGCGGGGAGGATCCCAACACCTGCCCGAAAGACTGCGGCCAGCCCTGCCTCTGCGGCAACGGCCTCTGCCAGGCCGGCTGCGGCGAGACCAACGGTAGCTGCCCGCAAGACTGCACCACGCCCTGCATCTGCGGCAACGGCGCCTGCCAGCCCCAGTGCGGCGAGACCGCGACCACCTGCTCTCTGGACTGCGCGGCGGCCTGCGTCTGCGGCAACGGCACCTGCCAGCCCCCCTGCGGCGAGAGCCCCAGCACCTGCCCGCAGGACTGCAGCGTGGCCTGCGCCTGCGGCAACGGCACCTGCCAGCCCTTGTGCGGCGAGTCGGTGCTGTCCTGCCCGAGCGACTGCGCCGTGGCCTGTGCCTGCGGCAACGGCCTCTGCGAGACCGCCTGCGGCGAGAGCGGGATGACCTGCCCTGGCGACTGCCCCACGTGCAAGTGCGGCGACGGCCAGTGCAACCTCGCCTGCGGCGAGAACGCGACGACCTGCGCCCAGGATTGCCCGGCGACCTGCGCCTGCGGCGACGGCCTCTGCGCGCCGAGCTGCGGAGAGACGGTCCTCAACTGCGCCCAGGACTGCTCGACCACGTGCCAGTGCGGCAACTTCAACTGCGAGCCCCAGTGCGGCGAGGACACCTCGACCTGCTCGCAAGACTGCGGCTTCGGCTGCACCTGCGGCGACTTCTTCTGCGACTCGTTCTGCGGCGAGTCGGTCAAGAACTGCCCGCAAGACTGCTTTCAGAACTGCTTCTGCGGCGACCTCTTCTGCGACCCGTCGTGCGGCGAGAGCCCGTTCTCCTGCCCGCAAGACTGCGTCCCCACCCCGGTGTGCCAGTGCGGCGACGGCGTCTGCAACTCCCAGTGCGGCGAGACCCCGCTCTCCTGCTCCAGCGACTGCGCCCAGATCTGCGCCTGCGGTAACTTCTTCTGCGAGCAAAACTGCGGCGAAACCAGCGCCACGTGCCCCACGGACTGCGGCTCCAACTGCCTCTGCGGTGACGGCAAGTGCCAGCCCGGCTGCAACGAGAACGGCATGTCCTGCCCGATCGACTGCGCACCGAGCTGCTTCTGCGGCGACGGCCAGTGCAAGGCCAGCTGCGGGGAGACCCCGTTCACCTGTCAGCCGGACTGCTTCGGGCTCTGCATCTGCGGCAACATGCTCTGCGAGGCGCAGTGCGGGGAGACCAAGAGTAGCTGCCCGAACGACTGCCCGTAGACCCATACGCGTTAACCGAGGAGACCGAACCGGCAGCTCCTCCGTCGGCCCGGCGGCGCCCGAACTCGCGCGCAGGAGCGCGCTCAGACAACGGGCGACGCCGGACCTCCTCCGGAGCTGCCGGTTCGGTCTCCTGGGTGCGCTGCTTCCTTTGACCCGCGTTCTGGCTGCGATCGGGAGAATCGACGGGGGGATGGGGACGCATTCACGAATGATTTCGGGGGGATTGCGCGGAGCCCAACACGAGATTCGTCAGGTTCAAGTGGGGGCGCGGTCGGTACGAGACGAAATTTGTTGGGTCCAGGTGGGCGCTCGGTCGGGTACGAGACGGAATTCGCTGGGTCCAAGCGGGCGCGCGGTCGGTACGACACGGAATTCGCTGGGTCCAAGCGGGCGCGCGGTCGGTACGACACGGAATTCGCTGGGTCCAAGCGGGTGCGCGGTCGGGTACGACACGAAATTCGCCAGGTTCAGGCTGGCGCGCGGTCGCTCCAGGGGGTCGCGCGGTCGGTACGACACGGAATTCACCAGGTCCAGGTGGTCACGCGCCAGGTTCAACAGGGCGCGAGGGCAGCTTGACTGCGGCGCGGGGGCATTTGTGTCGGTGCAAGCGCCTCGCCGCAACGGCAGGCTCGCGCGGATGTCGCTCCTGGACTCCCCCGCGACCGCGCATGCGCCCGCAGTGAACCTGTTTGCGAGGCGGCTCGGCGCGGGCGACGAGCAGGAGCGCGCGCTATTGCTGAACCTCCGGGAGGAGGATCGGGTGCCGAACGACAAGCGGACGGCGTTCCACGCGGCGCTGGCAGGCTCGAGGCGACGCGCCTGGAACGCTCGCTTCAAGGAAGCCGCGTCGGCCGCGCAGCGGGCGCTGCCGGTGTCCGTCCCTCATCCGAGAGGCATCGCTGGTACGTGGTGGCATCACGTCAAGCTCAAGGACCTTCAGAAATACAAATTCGTTTCGCTGGCGCTCCAGCGAGTGTCGCGCCCTCCGCCGCGCATGCGGAATCATATGATCACCGCAAAAGCCCTCGCGAACCTGAGTGAGCCCAAGCTGCGCGCATGGATCCTGGCGCGGATGCGCGAAGAGCAGGTCGATCCACCGATTGACGAGAGCCGCCCATCAGAATCCGGCGGATCAGAGGGATCGTTGACAACGGGCTCAAGGTGATCGCTGTCGACTGGGATCTGGAAGCCCCGGGGCTCCATCGGTTCTTCGGGATATCGATCAAGAAGGCGGCAACGACGTGCGGCGTGCTCGACTACTTCGGCGAATGGCGTGACGCCGTGGAGCGGCGCGATCCCGAGCCGCCGGACGTGAGTAAGTGGGTCCTTCCGATCAAGGACAAGAAGCACGCTCCCAAGTTCGGCTCGCTCTCGCTGTTGCTCGCCGGCAAGCTCGACGAGAATTATGACAGTCGCCTTGCCGCGCTCAACTGGCAAGATTTCTATGCGAAGGACGCCGGGGCATCCGCGGTAGAGACGTTGCGCGAGCAACTCGCCGGAATGGCCGACGTGGTCCTGATCGACAGCCGCACCGGGTTCACCGATGCCGGTGGGATATGCACGATTCAGATCCCTGATGGCGTGGTGCTGATGACGGCACCGAACCAGCAGTCTCTGGAAGGGATTGGGCGGGTGGCGCGCGGGATCGCCAAGGCTCCCAAAGAATCCAGGGCCGGACGGGATAAGCCGAGAATGTGGCTCGTGACCAGTCGCGTACCGATGGTGGAAGAGACCTATCTTGCAGAGCAGTGGTTCGCGACAAATGAGCCGTGGTTCGCGGCGGGGAGTAAGGATGGGCTCTGGTTGAAGGAGGATCATCCCGACGGCCTTCAGAGTCATAAGATCCCGCATCGGGGACGCTGAGGCTTCGATGAGGTCGTGCTGAATGAGGCGGCGAAGGTGGATCCCAGCGATCTGCTGGTCGCGTCTTATGAGCGGCTCACTGAAGCATTGCTCCAGTGGCTTCGAGGGGCGCCGCCGACCAGCACGGAGACTTACGAGAAAGCTCTCACGAAGTCCGTCGATTGGACAGATATTGAAGCGTTAGAGACGGAGATAGCAGAAGTCGAACTACGAGGTGACATACTTGGCATGGCCGTCAGCCTGCGCAACCAAGCGGTTGGGTTGGCCGTAGAAGACAGGTTGAACGAGGCTATCCGCAAGGCGGAGCAAGCCGGCGGCATTTTTCTATCGCGAGGTTCGCGCTCAGATTACGCTCATTCTCTCAATGTGCTGGGGTGGCTCCTGAACGAGTCCAAGCGCCATGAGGAAGCCTCGCAGACGCTCACGAAAGCACTCACCATTGCTCGGTAAATTGGTGAACGCGTCGCCGAAGCCAACATACTTCGGGACCTCGCAGAAGCCCGTTTTGGAGAAGGATCGCGAAAAGAAGCTCAGAAGCTCATCACGATTGGGTTCGGCATTCTGACAACGATCGCCGAAGCCGAGCTCAAGGTCGCAATGGCATTTCTTTATGGCAAGTCGTTTACAAAAGTCGAGCTTTCGCATCGAGCCGTCGACGCCATGCGCCTCAGTGCTCGTATCGCGCACACGCGTGCAGAACCAGAGCATGAGAAGGCTGCCCTTGAGTATCTTCTCAATGTTTCCGACGCCGGAGAGAACCTCCCCGACGTCGATTCGCTCCGCGCCCGCTTCTTCGAGCTAAAGGCCGCCCCCCCCCGCCGCCAAGTAAGCCCGGGGCTCTTTCCCCCCGGGCCTCCCCTTCGCTCACCGCCCCCGGATCACTTCACAGCCCATGAACGCCCGCAGCACCTCGGGCACGACCACGCTCCCGTCCGCCTGCTGGTAGTTCTCCAGAATGGCAATCACCGTCCGCCCCACCGCGAGCGCCGATCCATTGAGCGTGTGCGCCAGCCGCGCCTTGCTGCCCTTGGCCTCGGCGCGATACCGGATCTGCGCCCGCCGCGCCTGGAAATCCCCGTAGTTCGAGCAGCTCGAGATCTCCCGGTACACCCCCTGCCCCGGCAGGTAGACCTCGATGTCGTACGTCTTCTGCGAGCCGAAGCCCATGTCCCCGGTGCAGAGCAGGCTGACGCGGTAAGGCAGCTTCAGTCGTTTCAGCACCTCCTCGGCGTGGCTCGTCAACAGCTCGTGCTGCTCGTTCGACGTCTCCGGCGAGGTGAAGCGCACGAGCTCGACCTTGTCGAACTGGTGCTGTCGAATCAGCCCACGGACGTCCCGCCCGTGGCTCCCGGCCTCGCTGCGGAAGCAGGGCGTATAGGCCGTGTAGGCGATCGGCAGCTCCGCGCCGTCGAGGATCTCTTCCGCGTGAAGGTTGGTGACAGGCACCTCGGCCGTGGGGATCAAGTAGAGATCAAAGGCCTTCTCCGGATCGCTGTTGTGCGTCTTGAAGAGGTCTTGTTCAAACTTGGGGAGCTGGCCAGTCCCGTAGAGCGCGGTGTCCTTGACCAGGAAGGGCGGGAGCACCTCGGTGTACCCGTGCTCGCGGGTGTGGAGATCGAGCATGAAGGAGATCAACGCCCGCTCGAGCCGTGCCGCCGCGCCGAAGAGCACGGTGAAGCGGGCCCCGGAGATCTTCGCCGCCCGCTCGAAATCGAGGATGCCCAGCGTGGTCCCGAGCTCCACGTGCTCCTTCGGAGTGAAGGCGAACGAGGGCTTCTCGCCCCAGGTGCGGACGACCTGATTGTCCTCTTCGCCCTTGCCAACAGGCACCGAGGCGTCAGGCAGGTTGGGCACGACCGCCAGGAGCTTCTGGACCTCGGCCTCGACCTCGGCGAGGCCCTTCTCGGCCTCCTTGATCTCGCCGGAGAGCCGCTTCAGCTCCTCGCGCTTCTCGGTGAAGGCCGGCGACTTCTTGTCCGCCTTGGCCATCGCCTCGTTGGCCGCGTTGCGCTGCTGCGCCATGGATTCGACGGCGACGATGAGCTCGCGCCGCTTCTTCCCGAGCTCGGCGATCGGCGCGAGCGTCTCTGCCGCCGCCGCCGAGCGCCGCCCGAGGCCTGCCTGCACCTCATCGAGGTGGTCCACCACGTACCGTAGATCGAGCATGCCCGGGCTTAGCCGAGGTCGGGGCGCGCGTCGACCGCCCGGTAGAGGGGCGTCCAGATCCGCCGGGTCGCCGGGCTCGAGCGGCACCTTCGCCGTGAAACTGCCCATTGGCTTTTGTCAGCGGCGCAGGTATGTCCTATAGAACCTATGCAACTGAACGTGAGCAGCTTCCTCGCCGAGCCCAGGGCGTCGCTCCGGATCATGACAAATCAAGAGTTCGAGCTGCGCCGCGAAGCGATCGAGCCGGCTATACCCAGCGACGGCCTCACCAGATGGGTTCGGGTGCTCGAGCTCAGCCTCGCGGTGGCGGCCCTCGAAGAGGCGGCGCACGAGATCGGCCCGCGCACGGTCGCGGACGCTTTGAAGCAGATCGATCGCATCGTCGCGCTGGCGACTGGCATTGCCCGGCTCGATCTGGCCCGGATCTTCGAAGAGAACGCTACCTGGCTTCCGAAGCCCGCTCCCTCCGCCTGGATCCACGCCGACCAGCCTCCTGGAACGGACCTCGCTCTGATGGTCCGGTCAATCGATTCCTTGCTCACGTCTTGCCCGATCGAAATGCTGGAATCGATCGAAGAGGTCGCGCGGGCAAACGCACTTGCCGATCTCGGCCACCGCTGCCGGATTGCCTATGAAGGCCTGCAAGCCTTTGTTCACCGCAACAATCCGCGGCACGACGCGGGCGCGCGGGTCGTCGGCCGCGCCTACGCCGAGGGGCGGCTCTCCCTTGCCGAGGTGGCAGCCGTCCTCCGCGTATCGTCGAGCGACGCGGTAGCCTTCCTCGAAACCAACGGCTTCTGCCGCACGCTGGAGAAGATCGCCCTCTCCGACGAGGAGCGCCAGCAAATCCTCGCGAAGGTCCGGGAAGACCGGCTGAGGCGCGGCAGAGCGCCCGAGGCAACAGCCCTCGTCGCGCGGAGCGTGATCGCCAGCCAGCGAATTGAAGGGGTGGACGCTCGGCCGTGGGTTCTTCGGGGATAAGCGCGGGAGAAGACGCTGTTCGGGTCTACACGCCCGAAGAGAACCAGAGGTTGACGGAGAACCTCCTGGAGGTGACAGCTCGCGTCCACCGAGGTGAAACGGGGGAGCGGCCGCCGAGCGTGGAGCTCCTCCGCGAGATCCACCGTTGCATTTTCACCGGCGTTCGCGGGCATGCCGGTAGGCACCGAGCGCGCGACTTCGGGGCGGAGCACCTGGTATTCGGTCCTCATCGATCGAGCCATCGAGCAAAGGTGGAGGCGGAGCTCGGCGCCTTGTTCGAGCGCATTCGCTACAAGCTGCGGGAGCTCGGAGACAACATCGAGGCTCTCAACTATGACGAAGAGGCGATGCGATTCGCGATCTGGGCGCACGCGGAGATCATCCGCATTCACCCCTTTGAGGACGGCAATGGCCGCTCCTGTCACCTGTTGATGGACCCCCTGCTCGTGGTGCTCTCGCTCAAGCCCATACCCGTGGAGGCTTGCAAGCAAGAGTATATAGAGACGCTGAATACCTACATGCTCACGAGGAACATCCAGCCTCTGCTGGACTTGTTCCTGCGCCTCTACATCGCTTCGTAACGTGGACTCGGGCCAGCCGCCCTGGGGGGTTCGGCTGGCCCTCATCCATCGTGCTCACGCGGTGAGCAGGAGCTGCCGCAGCACGAACTGGAGGATCCCGCCGTGCTGGTAGTAATCGACCTCGTTCGGCGTATCGATCCGGCACGTCACCGTGAACGACTTCTTCGATCCGTCCGCCGACGTCACGTGGACGGTGAGGCGCTTGCCCGGGATCAGGCCCGTCGCCACGCCGGCGATGTCCATCGTCTCGTGGCCGGTGAGGCCGAGCGTCGCGGCGTCTTCGCCCGCGTCGAACTCGAGCGGGAGGACGCCCATGCCGACGAGGTTCGAGCGGTGGATGCGCTCGAAGCTCTTGGCGATGACCGCGCGCACGCCGAGGAGCTTGGTGCCCTTCGCGGCCCAGTCGCGCGAGGAGCCCGTGCCGTACTCGGCGCCCGCGAGGACGATGAGGCCGGTCTTCTCCTCGGCGTACTTCATCGCCGCGTCGTAGATGCTCATCTCGTCGCCGGCCGGCAGGTGCAGCGTCAGGCCGCCCTCCTTGCCGCCGAGCATCTGGTTCTTGATCCGGATGTTCGCGAACGTCCCGCGCACCATGACCTCGTGGTTCCCGCGGCGCGCGCCGTAGGAGTTGAAGTCCGCCGCCGCGACGCCGTTCTCGATCAGGTACTTCGCCGCCGGGCTGGTCTTGGCGATGTTGCCGGCCGGGGAGATGTGGTCGGTCGTCACCGAGTCGCCGAGGACCGCGAGCACGCGCGCGCCGACGATGTCGGTGAGCGGAGCGGGCGTCCGCGACATGTTGTCGAAGAAGGTCGGCCTCTTGACGTAGGTCGACTTCTCGTCCCACACGAAGGTCTGCCCCGCCGGCACCGGGAGGCTGCGCCAGGCCTCGTCGCCCTCGAGCGCGTTGGCGTACTGCTCCTGGAACTGCTCGGGCTTCACCGCCGTGCGCACCGCCTCGCGCACGTCAGCGGTCGTCGGCCAGATGTCCTTGAGGTAGACCGCGTCGCCGTTGCGATCGTAGCCGACGGGCTCCTTGGTGAGGTCCGCGTCGATGTCGCCGCGGAGCGCGAAGGCCACCACGAGCGGCGGGGAGGCGAGGAAGTTCATCCGCACCTGCTGGTTGATCCGGCCCTCGAAATTCCGGTTGCCGCTGAGGACGCTGGCGACGACGAGATCCTTCTCTCTCACCGCGTCGGCGACGACGTCCGGCAGCGGGCCGGAGTTGCCGATGCACGTCGTGCAGCCGTAGCCGACGACGTGGAAGCCGAGCGCCTCCAGGTACGGCATCAGCCCCGAGGCGCGCAGGTACTCCGTCACCACCTTCGAGCCGGGGGCGAGCGAGGTCTTCACCCACGGGCGCACCGAGAGGCCGCGCTCGACCGCGTTCTTCGCGAGCAGCGCCGCGCCGAGGAGCACCGCCGGGTTCGAGGTGTTGGTGCACGAGGTGATCGACGCGATCACCACCGAGCCGTGGGTGAGGCTGTAGATCGCGTCCCTGGCGAACACCGTCGCGGTCGGCAGCGCCTTGGTCGCCGCGGCCGAGAGGCCGCCGCCCTGCCAGGCCTGCAGCTCTCCGGCCTCGATCCCGGCGAACTCCTTCGGGGCCATCCCGACGAGCTCCTTGCGGAACGTGGCCTTCACGTCGGGCAGCGCCACGCGATCTTGCGGGCGCTTCGGGCCGGCGAGCGAGGGCTCGACGGTGGCGAGATCGAGCTCGACCGTGTCGGTGAAGATCGGCTCGGGCGAGGCGTCGGTG
>Ga0105048_10001102_pt1 | contig 43572 bp, 37 predicted proteins | sample MAT05_FD_78382 | JGI IMG/M metagenome (GOLD analysis project Ga0105048, IMG submission 78382) | Freshwater microbial communities from Lake Fryxell liftoff mats and glacier meltwater in Antarctica - MAT-05 | ecosystem: Environmental > Aquatic > Freshwater > Ice > Liftoff microbial mat | place... | reverse complement strand
TTTGGTACGCCATACAAAGTTATACGCATACCCATGCCGCCCGATGCCAACAACGCCTATCCCAATACCAACGGCGATTACCGCACCTACGCCAACGCAGTTTTTGTAAACAAAACGGTCATCGTGCCTTTTTACGAATACCAATACGATACCACTGCCCAGCGGATCTGGGAAGAAAGTCTGCCCGGCTACAACATCGTGGGTGTTGATTGCAACAGCATCATCCCTTCGCTTGGAGCCATCCATTGCATCACCAAAGAGGTTGGCGTGGCCGAACCGCTGCGCATCGTGCACCGGGAAATTCAGGGCTGTCTTTTCAATACCGATTACCCCGAAGGTTATCCGGTTTGGGCCACCATCCAACACCGCTCCGGTATTGCAGAAGCGCGTGTTTATTTCAGCATCTTTGCGAACGGTCCATGGTCTTCGGTCGAACTGCTTCCTTACAACTTAGACGACACGGTATGGAACTACAAGGGCTACATTCCCCTACAATCGCCTGGAGAAGATGTTTATTACTACATCCAATCAACCGCCAACGACGGCAAAGTGATTACACGCCCATTGCCTGGCCCCGATGGTCCGTGGAGTTTCTGTGCAAGTGAATATGTGGGTACACAGGAAGTGCCCGATGCCAGCATGCTCAGCATTTATCCCAACCCCGCCAGTGCCATTACATGCATCCCTGTAGAAAGTACCGATGCAACCGATGGTACCTTATCGCTGATCAATACCTTGGGGCAAACGGTGCAAACCATCCACCAGGGAAAGATACCCTCCGGCAAAAACAACTATTTCTTTGATGCAGGTAAGTTACCTTCTGGCACTTACTTCGTCGAACTGCGTACAGGCAACAAGCGTACCGTGAAAAAAGTGATGGTTCACTAAGTATTTTGCCCTTTCAACAAATATTATTTTTCATTTATGGGCGGTTAAACGGCTGAAACAAAATTAAATTTCAGACGTTTAAAAGGATACAACTGCATTTTTTTTGAAAAAAACCGATAAAGCACCCGTTGTTTGGCAAAATATCTTAGCAACGGATGCCTTATCGGTGTACCTTTGCAGCCGATTTCATAATAACACAGCTATGCGCACATGAGGCAACTAAAAATCACCAAGTCCATTACCAACCGCGAGAGCCAATCGCTCGAGAAATACCTTCAGGAAATTGGTAAAGTGGACCTCCTCACCCCGGAAGAAGAAGTAGATCTCGCCAAAAGGATCAAACAAGGCGACCAAATAGCACTCGAAAAACTTACCAAAGCCAACCTGCGATTTGTCGTTTCGGTGGCCAAACAATACCAAAACCAGGGCCTTAGTCTTTCCGACCTCATCAACGAAGGCAACCTCGGTTTGATCAAAGCAGCCCAGCGTTTCGACGAAACCCGTGGCTTTAAGTTCATTTCCTACGCCGTTTGGTGGATCCGCCAGTCGATCCTTCAGGCATTGGCCGAACAAAGCCGCATCGTACGCCTGCCCCTCAACAAGGTAGGTTCGCTCAACAAGATCAACAAAGCCTTTTCCGAACTCGAACAACAGTACGAACGGGAACCCAGCGCAGAAGAACTTGCCGAGATGCTTGAGATTACCACAGACGAGGTTGAAACTACCCTCGGTGTTGCAGCGCGCCACGTATCTATGGACGCTCCTTTCGTTGAAGGTGAAGACAACTCCCTGCTCGACGTGCTCGAGAACACGGCCATGCCAGGCACCGATTCTCACCTGGAATACGCCGATTCTTTGCGCCGCGAAATTGAACGTTCGCTCAGCACTTTGACCGATCGCCAGTGCGATGTCATCAAATTGTACTTCGGAATTGGTGTTGAACACCCCATGTCGCTGGAAGATATCGGAGAAAAATTTGGTCTTACCCGCGAACGTGTTCGTCAGATTAAAGACAAGGCAATCAATAAGTTGCGTGCTACCAGCCGCAGCAAATTGCTGAAAAGCTACCTCGGAGCCTAATTAAGTAAATGTTAAATTTTGTAGAGGGTAGTTGACTTTTTCAACGATTCTTGCCTATGTTTGTGCCATGAAAATTATCCATCTGGACATCGTCATGTGTTGTTGTTGCCTTTCTGCTCGAAACATCGAAGCGGCAGCAAAACTCATTTCAGATAACTTCAGTCAGATGTAAGCTCTCAGAAATTTGTTTTGTTTTCCATAGGAAGCCCTTCGGTGTACACCACCGGAGGGCTTTTTCTTTTTTCAACCTGTTTTTTTATGCCGCCATACGACTCACCACTCAGTACCGATGACCTTGATTTGCTGACTGCTCCCGACTTCAGTCCGGAGATCAGTTTGGCCCTTCTTGCCGAAAGGTTTGGTGATGGCCTCGTTTTTTCTACCAGTTTCGGATTGGAAGACCAAGCGGTTACCCACATGCTTCATGCCAACCAACTTTCCGTTAAGGTGTTCACCCTGGATACCGGACGTTTGTTTCCAGAAACCCACAACGTCTGGTCGCGCACCCTCGAACGGTACGAACTGAACATAGATGTTTTTGCACCCAACACCACCGTACTTGAAAACTTGTTGACCGAAAAAGGGCCCCTCAGTTTTTACCAGTCGGTGAGCAACCGCAAGGAATGTTGCCACATCCGCAAAGTGGAACCCCTGCAACGTGCCCTGGCAGGCCACAAACTCTGGATCACAGGCATCCGGGCCGAACAATCGCCCAACCGACAACACATGAAAGCCCTGGAATGGGATGAAACCTTCGGGATGTTCAAATATCATCCGCTTTTTTATTGGTCCCAGGAAACCCTTCAAACCTACATTGCTCAACACAACATACCTTACAACAGCCTGCACGACAGCGGTTTTGTAAGCATAGGGTGCGCGCCTTGCACACGCGCCATCCAGGAAGGCGAAGATTTTCGCGCTGGCCGATGGTGGTGGGAAGACCATACAGGCAAAGAATGTGGACTACACAGCCCATCCGACTTCAACAACAAAAACGTGAACACCGTAGCCGCCTTATGAAAAGAACTTTCGACTACCTCGACCACCTCGAAGCCCAGGCCATACACATCCTGCGGGAAACTGCCGGACAATTTGAACGACCCGCACTACTGTTTTCAGGCGGCAAAGACTCCATCGTACTTGTCAAACTGGCCGAAAAAGCTTTTCGCCCCGGCAAATTCCCTTTTCCGCTCATCCACATCGATACAGGCCACAATTTCCCCGAAGTATTGGCTTTCCGCGATGAACTTGCTGCCAAAATAGGGGAAACATTGCTTGTTCGCAAAGTAGAGGACACCATTCGCAGGCAAGGCTTGCCCGATCCGGGAGGTAAATTCCCAAGCCGAAATGCCTTGCAAACGTTTACGCTGCTCGAAACCATTGATGAACTCGAACTCGATGCGTGCATCGGCGGCGCCCGACGCGACGAAGAAAAAGCCCGCGCTAAAGAACGCATCTTCAGCATTCGCGACGAATTCGGACAATGGGATCCCAAGCGCCAACGACCAGAACTTTGGGACATTTACAACGGCCACATCCGGAAGGGTGAAAATGTACGTGTGTTCCCCATTTCCAACTGGACAGAGCTCGACGTGTGGAACTACATCCGCCGCGAAAACATCGATCTGCCCGAAATCTATTTCGCACACGAACGCAATTGCATACGCACAGCCTCCGGACAACTGCTTGCCATCACCGAACACATCAAACTGGATAACAACGACGACATCGTAGTGCGTAACGTACGCTTCCGAACCGTCGGCGATGCCACCTGTACGGCCGCTGTAGAAAGCTCAGCGACCACCCTCGACGACATTATCGAGGAAATAACAACCACCAATTTGTCGGAACGCGGTGCCACCCGCCTCGACGACCGTACCTCAGAAGCAGCCATGGAAGACCGCAAAAAGAACGGTTACTTTTAATCAATCCCAAACAAGCTCTAAAACAGCCCAAACCTCACACCCTAAAACAAACACTAAAATACCTGCGCAGGAAACGACCTGATGCAGAGAGCCAACAGTATGTCCAGATCCCACGCTTTCAATGGGATTACCAAAAATGAAACAGATCTCACGCTTCGGTGGGATGAAAAACAAACAACCATGAACATTCTCCGATTCATCACCGCCGGCAGCGTCGACGACGGTAAAAGCACCCTCATCGGACGCCTTTTGTACGACTCCCAGGCCGTGTCGCACGACATTTTGCATACCCTCGAACGTCAGTCTAAAAACAAACAAAACGGCGAAGTTGACCTTGCCTTGCTGACCGATGGGCTTCGTGCCGAACGCGAACAGGGCATCACCATCGATGTGGCGTACAAATACTTCAACACGCCAAAACGCAAATTCATCATCGCCGATGCTCCCGGACACGTACAATACACACGCAACATGGTTACAGGCGCTTCCAATGCTGACCTGGTCATCATCCTCGTCGATGCGCGCCTGGGTGTTGTGGAACAAACCTATCGCCACTCGCTCATTGCATCCATCATGGGCATCAAACATTTTGTAATCGCCATCAACAAAATGGATCTGGTAAAACATGAAGAGCATACCTTCAAAAACATCGTGCAGGAATACCAGAAACTGGCCACAAAAATTGATGTCCACCAGCCTGTATTCATACCCATCAGTGCCCTATCCGGCGACAATGTGGTGAAAAGCTCTGCGAACATGCCTTGGTACAAAGGCCCTACCCTGCTGCAACACCTTGAGGAGCTGCACATCGAACCCGTCGACCTTCAGACTGCACCGCGTTTCCAGGTACAATATGTCATTCGTCCACAATCGAACGACCTGCACGATTACCGTGGCTATGCCGGTAGTTTGCGCAGTGGCCAACTGAAGCGCGGGCAGCGTGTGACGGTACTGCCCGCTGGCATAGAAACAACCATCAAATCCCTGGAAGTGAACAGACAGGAAGTTGATGCGGCCTTTGCACCTCAAGCCATTGTGGTGCATCTGAACGACGACATCGACGTTTCCCGCGGCGACTTCATCGTTCCGGCCGACGATTTACCTGAAAGCAGCATCGAACTGGATGCCACCTTGTGCTGGATGAGTGAACGCCCGCTCCATGTAGGCGACCGTTTTTTGCTGCGCCACCACAGTGCAAGTGTAAAAGCGGTGGTCAAAGCCATTGAATACCGCTGGGATGTGCACCAATATTCCCATGAGCCTGTTGAACGCCTGGGACTCAACGACATCGCGAGCGTACGCATACGTACTGCCCGTCCTATCCACTTTGATCCTTACATACAGAACCGCAATACCGGAAGTTTCATCCTGGTACACGAGCACAATTTTGACACCGTAGCCGCAGGTATGCTGCACGAAATACCTGCTCCCGAACCCATCACCGATTTTGCGATATGAGAGATTCAGCAGGCAACAGACATCAGATAACAGGCAGGACGCAAAAGGCAATAGCTGATCCCACTTCACCCATTGTATTTCGGACTTCAGACTTCGGACTTAGCTTACCACATTTCGGACTTCGCAGTTCGCACTTGAAACTTTCCGTTGTTGGCGCTGGCCCGGGTGATCCGGAACTGATTACGCTGAAAGGTTTGAAGGCACTTCAGCAAGCCGATGTGGTGATGTACGATGCTTTGGTGGACGAGGCATTGCTTGACTTTGCACCTGCCTCAGCGGCTCGGATATTTGTTGGTAAACGCAAAGGCAAACCATCCTTCAAACAGGAAGAAATCAATGCGTTGATTGTTGATTTTGCCAACCTGTTCGGGCATGTGGTCAGGTTGAAAGGCGGCGACCCATTTGTATTCGGTCGCGGACTGGAGGAAATGCAATACGCAGCATCCCAAGGCCTTGAAGTGCATTACATTCCGGGCATCAGCAGCGTTGTGGCCGGTCCGGGAGCAGTGGGCATTCCGGTCACCCTGCGCGGTGCCAGTCGTGGTTTTTGGGTACTTACCGCTACCACCGATACCGGCGATTTGAACCCTGAAGTGGTTACTGCGGCGCACACCGATTCGACGGTAGTGATCCTTATGGGTTTGTCCAAAATGTCCGAAATCTCCAAAATATACGCAGAAGCAGGCAAATCCAACTGGCCTGTAGCCATCATCAGCAATGCCACACTTCCGAATGAAAAAAGTGTCACCGGTACGATGGCCGACATTGTGAAACAACTCGAAAAAGATCAAATCCCTTCACCTGCCATCATCGTTGCCGGCGAGGTAGTGAACCACCAATTCAAATCGGTTTCCATCCGAAAAAAACTGCACCAGCCATGAGCTCACTTCCAACCGTCCCGGGCGTAGATGCCAACTTGCTGCAAAAGCTGCGCAACGAACACAGTATAGAACAGCAGTTGTGGCTCAGCGGATACCTTTATGGGCTTGCTACTTCCAAACAGGAAGTTGCTGCACCTGAAACCACGCAACTTCCAGGACAAAAGGTTTTAATCCTGTTTGGTTCGCATACTGGAAACAGTAAAAAAGTAGCCCATACTGCTGCGAAACATTTGCACGAAGCCGGTTTGCAAACCACCGTAGCAGACGTGGCCGAATACGCTGTAAAAAATCTGAAATCAGAAACCCATTTGCTCGTGGTTGTTAGTACGCAGGGCGAAGGTGAACCGCCTGCTTCGGCCGAGGATTTTTACCAATGGCTGTTGGGACCCCGCGCACCAAAATTCGAAAACCTACAGTTCTCCGTTTGTGCACTTGGGGATAAAAGCTATGTGCAGTTTTGTCAAACAGGAAAAGACATCGACAACAGACTGGAAGCTCTGGGTGCAAAGCGCTTGTTTGATCGTGTGGATTGTGATGCCGAATACGAAACTGAGGCTGAAAGCTGGATCAACCAGGTTGCTGCTGTGTTGCAAGCGCAACATCCCAAAACAACATCTGCTTACGTGAAAGCACCGGAAACATCAACAGTTTCCACCTCGAAATACGACCGCAAACACCCGTTTGAGGCCATGGTTTGGGAAAAAATTCAGCTCAACGGCCGCGGTTCAGAAAAAGAAACCTGGCACCTGGAGTTTTCCTTGGAAGGTTCTGACTTGGAATATGCCCCTGGAGACTCACTTGGCGTTTTTGCCCAAAACGATACGGCTTTGGTAGATGAAGTATTGAAAAGCACCAGATTGAACGGGTCGGAAAAGGTAGACTGGGATGGTAAATCCTTGCAGCTTTTCGACCTGCTTGAGCAAAAATTGGAACTCAGCGTACTCACCCGCGACTTGCTGGTCAAATACCAGGAGCGGCATCCGAAGTCCAGTGTGAATGTCCTGATTGAGGATCCTTCTGCCTTGAAAAACTACCTTTGGGGAAACGATGTAGCCGACTTTTTTACTGATTTCCCAGCAAACCTGGAACCTCAACAACTTACGGAGTTGTTGAGACCCTTGCCGCCAAGGTTGTATTCCATTGCCTCCAGTCCCCGCGCCAGCGAAGGAGAAGTGCACCTTACCGTTGCCGCTGTTCGTTACGAACACAAAGGCCGCAAACGCCGCGGCGTTGCTTCCACGTATTTGGCAGACAGGTTGGAAAAAGGCGGTTCGGTTCCTGTTTTTGTGGAACACAACGATTTTTTCAAACTGCCTGCCAACGACGCCACCGACATCATCATGGTGGGTCCGGGTACGGGTGTTGCCCCTTTCCGCGCCTTTGTAGCCGAACGCGCCGAACGTGGAGCTTCGGGTAAAAATTGGCTTTTTTTTGGAAACCCACATTTTTCCACCGATTTCCTGTACCAAACCGAATGGCTGCAACACCTCAAAAACGGCGCCCTCGACCGTCTGGATGTAGCTTTTTCCCGCGATCAGGAACATAAAATTTATGTTCAGGACCGCTTGAAAGAACGCAGCAAACCGATTTATGAAAGACTCGAAAACGGCGCTTATTTCTACGTGTGTGGCGATAAAAACCGTATGGCGGCCGATGTTCAGAAAGCTTTGCTCGGTATTGTCGCCACAGAGAGCGGCCGTGGTGAAACATATGCCGCTGATTACCTCAAAACGTTGAAGAAACAAAGGCGTTTTTTGGAAGATGTTTATTGATGAGGATTTTTTGTCTGAGTAAATTTTAAAATAAAAAAAGAACACCAAGTACACCTTTTTTCCATGAAAAACATTATTACCCCTCTGTTGCTATTGACCCTGCTTTTCATTGCTGTAAGCCGACTCACGGCCCAGGATGAGGTAATCGTTATCAGCGGTGTGATTAATGACAAAAGCACCCAACAACCTTTGCCGGGCGTAAGCATAAGCATCAAAGGCGCAGGCGGCGGTACCTTGAGTGACCCTGAAGGAAAATTTTCCCTCCGCACAAAGCTGCGTTTTCCATTAACCCTGCAATTCAACATCATAGGGTTTGAAACCAGTGAATTAGAAATCGCACAAGCAAGTGACCCCATCTCTGTTGCCCTCGAATCAAAAGCGCTTTGGGCAAAAGAAGTGGTGATTTCAGCTTCTCGCATCGAGGAAAGCATTCTTAAATCGCCCGTAGCCGTTGAAAAACTCGATATACGAGCACTTCGGGAAACTGCGGCGCCCAGCTTTTACGACGCACTGGAAAATGTAAAAGGTGTGCAAATGACCACCTCAAGCCTCACCTTTAAAGTGCCCAACGCACGTGGTTTCAACATACCCAACAACTTCCGTTTCATGCAGTTGGTAGATGGCGTTGACATGCAGGCAGCGACCCTTGGCGTTCCCTTGGGCAACGCCATCGGACCCACCGAACTTGACATCGCAAGTGTGGAAATTACGCCCGGCGCCGCTTCCGCCCTTTATGGCATGAACGCCATCAACGGAATGGCCAACCTAAGCACCAAAAGTCCGTTCTCTTACCAGGGCCTCAGTGTTTATCAAAAAGTAGGCGTTAACCATGTGGATGGCGTTGATTACGATCCGAGCCTTTTGAGCGAAACTGCCATACGTTGGGCTCAAACCATCGGCAAACATTGGGCATACAAAATCAATGCCTCTTACCTTCAGGGCACCGATTGGCTATCGAATACCCTCGCGGACCAAAACCCGCAAAACTTCAATTCCGCCAACCCGCGGTTTCCGGAACTCAGTGGTGATGATAACCCTGCCTCAGATTTGTGGAACAACTATGGCGACGAACGCAACAACAACGTCGATGTAGCGGTACAATACGAAGGCAGAAACGAAACCTTTAACGTTCGGCGTACAGGTTACCTCGAACGCGACTTGGTGAACCCCATCGTGCGCAATGCTAAAGTGGATGCGGGCCTTTGGTACCGCTTCCGTGAAGGACTCGAATTGTCGTATGTGTACCGTTACGGACTGATGGACGGTATTTTTCAAAGAGGCAACAAAATCCAGTTGAGTGATGTAACCGTCCAAAACCACAAGCTTGAACTCAAGGGTGAAAGGTTTCAGGTTCGCAGCTATATTTCGTTGGAAAACACCGGCAATTCATACAACCTTAAGCCTTTGTCCGACAACCTTGATCTCAACAACGGTACAAACAGCGCTTGGGGGGAACAGTACAAAACCGCTTTGCAAAGTGCACTGGATAGCGACGTATCGCTTGCCGAAGCACACCATATTGCACGTATTGCGGCCGATCAGGGCCGCGTTGAGCCGGGAACACCCGAATTTGATGCCCTGAAAAACACCATCATAGGTATCAACAGCTGGGACATTGGCTCAGTAGTCCCTGGAGCACCCGCAACGGGCGGTGCCTTGCTTACCCAAAAAAGCCGGATGTACCACACCGATGCTCAGTGGGACCTTAGCAACCGCGTCCATTGGCTGACCCTGTTGGCTGGCTTGGATGCACGCGTGTACGAGGTCATTCCCGATGGCAACAACTTTGTAGACTTCTCCCGTCCTCCGGCCGAACGCAACCTTCCAGGTGGTAAAAACCAGTACTATTCGAAGTTTGGCGGTTTTATACAAGGCACAAAAAACCTGCTCAACGACAAGCTCAAACTCAATGCCTCGTTGCGGCTCGACTACAATCCGGAATTTGCCCCCAAGGTGAATCCACGTATTGCCGCAGTGTATACCCTTGTACAGAAACACAACATCCGAGCATCCTACCAAAACGGTTGGCGTTTCCCGGCCCTTTTCGAGGCGCTTTCTTATGTAAACAACGGCAATGTGCGGCGCGTAGGTGGTTTGCCACGCATCAACGAGGGTTTGGGATACCTTGGAAATTCGTATACGCTGAGTTCCCTTGACGACTTTACACAAGCTGTTGCCACCGACGTTGCCAACGGACAAACGAGCAACGATGCCACTTTGAACAACCGCGACAAATTGGTGGTGGCCAACCTGCCAGCCATGGAGCCCGAACACATCAATGCCTTTGAAACGGGTTACAAAAGTGTTTTGTTCGACAACAGACTGGTGCTCGATTTCGACGCTTATTACAACATTTATAAAGGCTTTTTGGGACAGGTAGAGGTTACGGTACCAAAATCCGGACTGGTCGGCTCCGACGAAGCAGTAATCGACATGCTTACACGTTCCACACAGGATCGTTACCGCGTTTTTACCAACGCACGACGGTCGTACAAAAGCTACGGCTCCGCCATGGGTATTACGTATGCATTTTACAAAAAATTTACCCTTTCCGGTAACGCCAACTACAACAACATCAGCGAAAACAAAGAAAAAGACGTATTCATCATAGCATTCAATACGCCTCGGTGGTCGACCAACCTGTCTTTCGCAAACCGCGAAATCGCCCGGAACGTTGGTTTTAACATCGTTTGGCGTTGGCAGGATGCTTTTCAATGGGAAAGTCCGCTTGCCGATGGTTTCGTGCCCGCCTACAGTACCATCGATGCTCAAATCACAGTGCGTGTTCCGGCGATTAAAACAAGTTTCAAAATCGGAGGCGCCAATTTGCTCAACCAGCGCTACTTCCAATACGCCGCTGGCCCGACACTTGGTGGTTTGTATTACCTGGCCATCACCGTTGACAACACAGTTATCCGGTAGCTTTACTTCCACAACCTCGATTCAAGAAAAAAAAATGGCTGAACTTACTCCCAACCGCTCCGAAGTTGAAATTATCAAAGACAAAAGCCAGTACCTGCGCGGTACGTTGGTTCAAAGTCTCGACAATGGCATTACCGGCGCATTGTACCCCGACGATACACAACTCATCAAGTTCCACGGCGCTTACCAGCAAACCGACCGCGACATCGACAGCGAACGCAAAACGCAAAAACTGGAGCCGTTGTACTCGCTCATGATACGCATCCGTGTGCCCGGCGGCGTGGCTACATCCAAACAATGGTTGCGTATGGACGACCTCGCCGACCGCTACGGCAGCGGCACGTTGAAACTCACTACCAGGCAGGCTTTCCAACTGCATGGGGTGTCAAAACGCAACCTGAAAAGCGCCATTAAAGGTTTCAACGAAGTGCTTCTCGACAGCATAGCAGGGTGTGGCGATGTGAACCGCAACGTGATGTGCAGTGTCAATCCGCAGGAAAGCCGCGTACATGCTGCCGTTCAAAAGGTTTCCGAAGACCTCAGCCGTGCCTTCACCCCCCAAACAACCGCCTACGCTGAAATCTGGCTCGGCGGAAAGCCCTTGCACAAAGACGAAACCGACGAAGAACCCATTTACGGCAAAACATATTTGCCACGCAAATTCAAAATCGCACTGGCCGTTCCGCCCCAAAACGACACCGACATCTATGCCAACGACATCGGGTTGGTAGCTGTGGAAAAGAATGGCGAACTGCAAGGATTCAATGTGTTTGCCGGAGGCGGACTGGGTATGACCTTCGGCATGCCCGACACGTTTCCCCGCCTCGCCGATCCGTTGGGTTACGTGGCGACTTCTGAAATCCTGAACGTTTGTGAAGCCATCATCACCACACAACGCGACCACGGCGACCGTGAAAACCGCAAGTTCAGTCGGTTGAAATACACGATCGAACGCTTGGGTGTAGATGCGTTCAAAGCCGAGGTGGAAAAACGCGCCGGACTTGATTTTCAGGATTTACATGCTTTTCATTTTGAAAATACCGGCGACCGCTACGGATGGTCGGTAGGCTACAATGGACTTTACCATCTCGGTCTGTTCATTGAAAGCGGTCGTGTGGCCGACGCCAACGGTTACCTTTTGCGCACGGCTTTGCGTGAAGTGGCGCAGGTACACGATGGAGAATTTCGTTTAACCGGCAATCAAAACCTGGTATTGTCCAACATAGCGCCTGAAAAAAAGGCAGAAATTGAAAACATTCTGGACCAATATGGCGTGTTGGACAAAACGTTCAAACAAACTGCACTTCGTCAGCATTCGCTTGCGTGTGTGGCTTTGAACACCTGTACCCTGGCTTTTGCCGAAGCCGAACGCTACCTCCCTACCCTCCTCGACCATGTGGAGGTTTTGCTGCGCAAATACGGTTTGGAAACCGAACCGATCAACATTCGGATGACGGGTTGTCCCAACGGTTGTGCCCGGCCATACCTGGCCGAAATCGGCCTCATTGGCCGTGGGCCCGGGCGTTACAACCTGTATTTGGGCGCAGCCCACAACGGGGAAAGGCTCAACAAACTTTACCAAGAACAACTCGACGAAACGGGTATTTTGAATACGCTTGATGCACTTTTTGCAGATTTTTCTAAAAAACGGTTGGTTGATGAGCATTTCGGCGATTTTGTGATCCGAAACGGTTACGTCAAAGCTACCGAACAAGGCCGCTATTTTCATGACTAAAATATTAACCGTGGAAGCATTGACTCGGAATGAAAAAACAACTGAACGTTTGGGTAACAGGTTGTTTCCGTTTTTTTTCAAACTCGAACAATTCCCCCTGCTTATAGTGGGCGGCGGAGTCGTTGGTTTGGAAAAATTGAATGCGGTATTGGTCAACAGTCCCAATACGCCGGTTACCCTCGTTGGCCAGGAGATTTCATCCGAGATCCGTGCTTTGACGGCAGGTTACCCACAAGTGGTTTTGCATGAAAAGGTTTTTGAGCGGAGCGACTTAGATGGAAAGCGGCTTGTGATTGCTGCTACCAACATCCCTTCACTAAACAGACAGGTCAAAGCGCTTGCCTCGGCCCGCGGCATCTTTACGAATGTGGCCGACACGCCTGATTTGTGCGATTTTTACCTGGGATCCATCGTTCAAAAAGGCGATGTCAAAATTGCCATTTCCACCAACGGAAAATCGCCGACCATCGCCAAACGCCTGCGTGAAACTTTCGACGATGCCTTGCCCAACGAACTCGACGACTTGTTGCAAAACATGCCTGTTTTGCGTAGCAGACTCAAAGGGGATTTTGCACATAAGGTGCGCACCTTGAATGCCCTGACTGCTTCATTGGCTACCAAACCCGATGATGAAGACATCCTGCCAGCCTTGCTTGGACGGCAAAAAATCGAAACCATCAATGGGCGTAAATGGCGCAACATAGCCACCGCTGCCTTGACGGCGTTCGGGCTGATGATGGTGATCAACATCCTTTTGATTTCGGCGCCGGCAGAGGTGTGGGTGGAACGTTTTGCAAACATCGACAACAAGTTTTGGATGTTCATTGCAGTGGGGTTTCTTGCGCAAATGGTCGACGGATTGTTGGGCATGGGATACGGTGTGGTGACACAAATCGTGCTCATGGGCGCAGGTGTGCCATTGGCTTCGGTCAGTTCGAGCATCCACACTGCCGAAATGTTTACTTCAGGTGTTTCAGGTTATTCGCACTACAGGTTTGGCAATGTGAACAGGCGGTTGTTCCGGGCGTTGCTCATTCCGGGCATTGTTGGCGCTGTGGCCGGCGCTGCTTTGTTGTCGTGGCTTGGAGAGCAATATGTTCATATTGTTAAACCGATCTTGGCGGTATATGCCCTATTGTTGGGCATACGTATCCTGCGTAGGGCATTTCTGCGCAACATGCAAAAGAAAAAAGTAAAAAACGTGGGTTGGTTGGCTGGTGCAGGCGGTTTTCTCGATTCGTTTGGAGGCGGAGGTTGGGGGCCGTTGGTGACGAGCACCTTGCTTGCACGGGGCAAAACGCCTCAATATGTGATTGGAACGGTGAGTCTTGTCGAGTTTTTTATAACCCTTTGCAGCGCACTCACCTTTTTTACCCTCATCGGTATTTCACACTGGCAAATCATTGTGGGTTTGATCATCGGGGGCACGGTGGCGGCTCCTTTTGCTGCGCGATTGGCTGGGAAATTACCTTTGCGGACCATGTTCATCGCTGTGGGCGTGATGGTTATTTTCTGGAGTATCCGGATTTTGTGGAAAATCTTTTTGTAAAAAACCTTGTAAAACTATGTTGGTCAGTTCTGTAAAAGGTGTGTACGTATACACAACTTTCACAGAACTGACCAACACATGTTTAACGGATTTACACAATACATGCCTTCACAAAAGCTACAAATAGCGGATGTGGACGCTCCACGGTACTTTTCAGCTCGGGGTGAAACTGTACCCCCACGAAGTATTTGTGGTCTTTAATTTCCATGATTTCCACCAGTCCTGACTCTGTATTGATGCCCGAAGGCGACATGCCTGCTTTTTCAAATGCGTCGAGGTAGGCATTGTTGAACTCCCAGCGGTGACGGTGGCGTTCGCTGATGGACACCGTTTTATAGGCTTCAAAAGCCTTCGTTTTTTTCTTCACCTCGCAGGGGTATGCACCAAGGCGCATGGTGCCACCCTTTTTGGTGATTTTTTTCTGTTCAGGCATCAGGTCGATGACCGGATGAGGCGTATTGGCATTAACTTCGGTGGAAGCAGCGCCTTCAAGTTTGAGCACATTCCGCGCAAATTCCACACAGGCTGTTTGCATGCCGAGGCAGATGCCGAAAAAGGGAACGTTGTTTTCGCGGGCATACCTGATGGCCATCAGTTTGCCTTCGATGCCCCGTTCGCCGAAGCCCGGCGCAACCAAAATACCGTTGAGGCCTTCCAGTACTTTACCCACGTTTTTGTAGCTGCCTTCGAGTTCTTCTGCATGGATGGGCACCACTTTGACTTTGCATTCATTGATGGCGCCGGCATGTACAAAGGATTCGTAAATCGATTTGTAGGCATCAGGCAGCTCGTTGTATTTGCCGATCAGGCCGATTTTTACTTCGTGCAGCGGATTTTTAAGTTTGCCGAGAAAAGCCTTCCAGGAAGACAAATCTGGTTCACGGCGGTCGCTGAGGTGCAGTTTGGAAATGACCACGCTGTCGAGACGTTCCTTGAGCAGCAACAGTGGCACGTCGTAAATGCTATCTGCATCCAGTGCTTCAATGACCGACGACATTTCCACATTGCAAAAAAGGGCGAGCTTGCGTCGTATGTCCAAGCCAAGCGGATGTTCCGTACGGCAGGCCAAAACGTCGGGTTGGACACCCAGACTGAGCAGTTCTTTCACCGAGTGTTGGGTCGGTTTGGTTTTCAGTTCTTTGGCAGCTTTCAAGTAAGGCACCAGGGTGAGGTGGATGACCAGGCAGTTGTCGCGTCCGAGTTCCCAGCGCACCTGGCGCACCGATTCGACATAGGGCAGCGACTCGATGTCGCCCACCGTACCGCCGAGTTCGGTAATCACGATGTCGTACTGCCCCGTTTGTCCGAGCAGCAACATGCGTCTTTTGATCTCGTCGGTGATGTGTGGAATGATCTGAACGGTTTTGCCCAGGTAATCGCCGCTGCGTTCCTTGTTGATCACCGTTTGGTACACGGAGCCGGTGGTCACGTTGTTGGCGCGCGAGGTGGGTTTATTCAGGAAACGTTCGTAGTGGCCCAGATCGAGATCGGTTTCCGAACCATCGTCGGTAACGTAACATTCGCCATGCTCGTAAGGGTTGAGCGTGCCGGGGTCTACGTTGATGTAAGGGTCAAATTTTTGGATGGTTACGGAGAAACCGCGGGCCTGGAGAAGTTTGGCCAGCGAAGCGCACAGAATACCTTTTCCCAAAGAAGAGGTTACGCCGCCCGTAACAAAGATGTATTTCGTCATGAATGGGTTCGTATTGTTACGGGATCCAAAGGTACGGATTTACTGCCGGATGCGCGGTATTGATCGGCGTATATTTTAAATTTGCATCGAACAAGCAGGCAGCTTCAAACGTTTAAGCACCATTATGGAAAAAGTAAGATTGCTGGATTTGGGTAAAATGGAGTACCAAGCCGCATGGGATTACCAAACGAGCCTTCACCGGGTTTTGGTGGATCGCAAAATGCAAAACCGGCAACAACCTCCTGGCAGTTATGTTCAAGACCATGCATTCATGCTCGTGGAACATCCTCATGTGTACACATTGGGGAAAAGCGGCTCGATGGACCACCTGTTGTTGAACGAGACTCAGTTGCGGGAGCGCGGCATCCAGTATTTCCCCATCAACCGCGGTGGTGACATTACGTACCACGGTCCCGGTCAAATCGTAGGCTATCCCATCCTCGATCTTGATCTTTTTTTCAATGATGTACATCGTTATGTGCGTTTTTTGGAAGAAACCATCATTCGAACATTGGCTGATTTTGGCATTGAAGCATACCAGATCAAGGATTATACAGGCGTTTGGGTTCGCGGAATGCGGAATGCAACATGTAGGGTGCAAAATGATGCGCATTTTTGGGACAAACAGCGGAAAATTTGCGCCATTGGAGTGCATTTAAGCCGTTGGGTAACGTTGCACGGGTTTGCTTTTAATGTAGACACGGACCTGCGCTATTTTGACTACATCGTACCTTGCGGCATAGTAGACGAAGACAAAACGGTAACTTCCATGGCCATCGAATTGGGTGGCGAGGTGGATTTGGAAACCGTAAAAAAACACCTTGTCCGGCATTTTTCCGAAGTATTTGAATGCCAACTTGAATCCATAAATACAGAAACCATCGTACATAGCTGAACAAAAGCATGATCAAAGACATTCCCATTTTGAAAGTTGAAGACCTGGCCATAGCCATCGCACCACGCCTGGAAGACGAAGAAGGTGTTGAGGATTTTTGGGACTCCTACCTCATCAACCTCAAAGACGAAGCCATACATTCAGTCCTGATCAACGTTCGTGGTTATGGCATACTCGCAGGAGAAGAGCGCCGGACGTCCACCATGCGTTATTTTTGGGAAAAAATCGGGCCGCTTGATCTGGTTAAAATTGAACCCATCCAAAAAGCCGTGCTGGATATGGCCAACGAATACTGGGTGAGTTTTTCCTACAACGATTACCTGTACGATAAAAAGTACGTGTTCGTTCAGGGCAGTCTGGCAGACATGAATTTCACGGACATACCTTTTCTCGATCGCAAAGGCGTAATGATCAGGTAATACACAAACAGATCCCACGTTTAGCTGGGAGAAACTCACAACGATGACCTACATCCAACCCATCAAACAGGCCGGCCTGGTTTTCGCCGGAGCGTTGCTGCTCATGTTTTTGGGTTGGCTGTCTACGGTTTCGAATATTTTGCCGACTGGCAAACTTTACGCCTGGTCTATTGCTACGGCATTCACCTTAATGTTCGCCCTGCTGAACAGTCTAATGAGTCTTACTGCGGACAATTTTGCCAAATACTGGGGCAATTCGATGTATTCTTACATGGCGTTGGCGGTTGGTAATGGATTGGCGGCCTGGGGATTTTCGGGCATTCCGCTTGGCGAGGCCGAGTCGTTTCGCTGGATATACTTTGTCATCACCGTTGGTTTTCTGGTATTCCTTTCCATGGCCAATTTCATGAAAAAAATCGTGCAGTTTGCCGAACGCGAGGAATGGAACCAACCCAAAAGAAGAAAATAAACCATCATTTATGAAATACATCATGTTTATGTTGCCCCTCCTTGCTTGTCAGGAGCCAGCCCAAAGTACCGCGCCTGAAGGCGTACCATCTGCCAACACTCTGTCGGTTGCAGTTGTTGATTCCATTGTAAAACCTGAATACAGGGATGGCAAGTTGGTTAAACTTGAGCTCGGCGAATCGGAATGGAAAAGCCGGTTGACCAGTATAGAATACCACGTTTTGCGCGAAGAAGGTACCGAGCGAGCCTTTTCCGGCGATCTGGAAAAAAACAAAAAACCGGGCACCTATACTTGCTCCGGTTGTGGTTTACCGCTGTTCAGTTCAGTGGCCAAGTTTGAATCCGGCACCGGCTGGCCATCGTTTTACCAGCCCATCAAACCAGATTACGTTAAGGAAAACAAAGATGAAAGTTACGGTATGACGCGCATCGAAGTGGAATGCGCCCGTTGTGGTGGCCACCAGGGACACGTGTTTGATGACGGCCCAAAGCCTACGGGACTTCGTTATTGCATCAATTCGGCAGCATTGGATTTTGTGGCGGAATAAAAAAAGTTTAAAGTTTAAAGTTTAAAGTTTAAAGTTTAAAGTTTAAAGTTTAAAGTTTAAAGTTTAAAGTTTAAAGTTTAAAGTTTAAAGTTTAAAGTTTAAAGATCAAAAAAAATGCCCCATCACTTGTAAACCAAGCGATAGGGCATTTTTTTATTACTTAAAGTTCCAAAATCCTACTTTGAACTTTGAACTTTAAACTTCAAACTTTAAACTTTTTTTACATCATATCCATACCGCCCATGCCGCCGTGGTGTCCACCGCCGCCTTGGGATTTTTTCTCAGGTTTATCGCTGATCACACATTCGGTGGTCAGTAAGAGTCCTGCTATGGAGGCTGCATTTTCGAGCGCTACGCGTGCAACCTTGGTTGGGTCGATGATGCCGGCCTTTTTCAGGTCTTCGTAACGGTCGTGGCGGGCATTGTAGCCGTAATCGCCTTTGCCCTTTGCGACTTCCTGGAACACAACGGAACCATCAACGCCTGCATTTTCGGCAATGATGCGAATAGGAGCTTCGAGCGATTTGCGAACGATTTGCATACCGATCGATTCGTCTTCGTTCAAACCTTTGGCATCCTTCAGGACACTCATAGCACGCACCAGAGCAACACCGCCGCCTGGAACGATGCCTTCTTCGATGGCAGCGCGTGTAGCGTGGAGTGCATCGTCGACGCGGTCTTTTTTCTCCTTCATTTCCACCTCGGTGGCGGCGCCTACGTAAAGGACAGCCACACCTCCTGCCAGTTTGGCAAGGCGTTCCTGAAGTTTTTCGCGATCGTAATCGCTGGTCGTGCTTTCGATCTGTTGTTTGATCTGGTTGATGCGCGATTTGATGTCGGCATCATTGCCTTTACCGCCTACAATGGTGGTATTGTCTTTGTCGACACTTACACGTTCGCAGCTACCCAAGTGGGTCAGATCGGCGTTTTCAAGTTTGTAACCTTGGTCTTCGCTGATGACGGTGCCTCCGGTAAGGATGGCGATGTCTTCGAGCATGGCTTTGCGGCGGTCGCCGAAACCGGGAGCCTTAACGGCCACTACTTTCAGACCTGCGCGCAGGCGGTTTACCACCAAAACACCGAGGGCTTGGCTTTCCACATCTTCAGCGAGGATGAGGAGCGGACGGCTCGTTTGCAGGGTTTTTTCCAATACAGGAATAAGATCCTGCATGTTGTTGATTTTTTTATCGGTGATCAGGAGGTACGGATTTTCGTACTCGGCGATCATTTTTTCTGCGTCGGTGATGAAGTAGGGGCTGAGGTAGCCGCGATCGAACTGCATGCCGATTACTTCATCCATGTAGGTGTCGGTGCCTTTGGCTTCTTCTACGGTGATAACGCCGTCTTTCGAAACACGTTTCATGGCGTCGGCGATCAGTTTACCGATCGCTTCGTCGTTGTTGGCCGAGATGGCAGCCACCTGCTCGATTTTGTCAAAGTCTTCGCCGATGTTTTCGGTTTGCTCTTTCAGATTGGCAACCACGAGTTTAACGGCCTTTTCGATGCCGCGCTTGAGGTCCATTGGATTGGAACCTGCAGCTACGTTTTTCAGACCCGCGGTAACCATGGCTTGTGCAAGCACGGTGGCGGTGGTAGTACCGTCGCCGGCAGCATCGGCAGTTTTGCTGGCTACTTCTTTCACCATTTGGGCGCCCATGTTGGCGACCGGATCTTCGAGTTCAATTTCCTTGGCTACCGAAACACCGTCTTTGGTGATGGAAGGTGCGCCAAAAGATTTTTGAACTACAACATTGCGGCCTTTGGGACCGAGGGTTACTTTAACGGCATTGGCCAAAGCATCGACGCCTTCTTTGAGCTTCTCACGGGCGTCTCTGTCGAAATGGATTTGCTTTACCGACATATTGTTTGTTGGTTGTGTTTGGTAATAAAGAATGGAATGGAAACGGTGACCTTGAAAAAGGTCTTAAACAATGCACAGGATGTCTTCTTCACGCATGATCAGGTAGTCATGACCTTCGTAGTTGATTTCCTGGCCGGAATATTTGCCGTACAATACAAGGTCTCCAGCCTGTACAGTCATCAAATTACCGTCTTTGCCGGGTCCAACGGCAATAACTTCGCCGCGCTGCGGCTTTTCTTTGGCAGTATCGGGAATGATAAGACCACCTTTCGTTTTTTCATCAGCCGGAGCTGGCTTGATGATGACACGGTCTGCAATTGGCTTCATGCGTGTACTGTATTTTTTTGTTTTGGTTAACCGAAAAAAAAACGTGATTTCAGAATTATATTCTGACTCTATAACCTTAGCAGACTTCGTGCCAAGCCGTTTTTTCTGCCATTTTTTCAGTGAAAGCGGCAGGCTCAACGCCAGCCTGTCAGGACTTGTCAGTTGCTATCAACAGTCGATGACAAAAACATACGGAAGGCAAAGAATTTGTCTTATCATTGCGGCCGTTTTCGGGCTCTCTTCCCGGGAAACATAATGTTACGTGTGCTATGCGTCGAAATACAGACATTCTTTGTGCCGGTGAACTGCTGGTGGATTTTATTACGGCCGAGTTTGTACAAACGCTGGACGAAGCCTCCTTATTCAAACGTATTCCGGGTGGTAGTCCTGCCAACTTGTGTATGAATATGGCCAGGCTTGGCAACACCACCCTGCTTGCCGCCAGCGTCGGCAACGACGACATGGGTACGGTGCTGAAAAATTATGTCGGTCGATTGGGAGTGGACACAACGTACGTTTTACAGGTAGATGAGCCTACAACGCTCATTCTTGTTACGCGCTCTGCTACCGTTTCCAACTTCCAGCCATACCGTGGCGCAGATGCCATTTTGTCAATCCGTCAGTTTCCTTACCAGAAGTTTGAAGACATCGCTGTTTTCCACACAAGCTGTTTCGGTCTGAGTAAAAACCCTGCACAACACGTCATTATGGAAGCCGCTGAAAAAGCACGCCGCGCAGGTTGTCAGATCAGTATTGATGCCAACTATTCAGAAAAAATATGGCCAGATCGCCGAGAAGCTCAACGGCTTTTGGCGGAGTTGTGCCGCTTGGGAGCCTTGGTAAAAATCAGCGATGTGGATTGGCTGCGTCTTTACGAAGAGGAAAAATCTTCTCCCGACAATGTCATCGATCACTTTTTGAAAATGGGTGCCAGCGAAATTTGTTTCACTTTGGGCGACAAAGGATGCTGGGTTGGCAACCTTAAGGAAAGGCATTATTTGCCAGCACGCGAAGTCGAGGTAAAAGATACCACAGCTGCAGGGGATGCCTTTTGGTCGGGGTACCTTACCGCACGCAACGACGGCAAAACCTTGCTCGAACGCGCCATAGCAGGCCGCAAAATGGCTGAACTTAAGCTGGCACATTTCGGACCATTGCCCGACAAAGTGGACCGTGCCGCCATTTACGTGGATCTGGAGGCTTAGAGAGCTTGTTGGGATTTTACTTTTTTGTTACAGCAACGTGCGCCTGCAACTCAGGAAAAAAAGCATTAAACTCGGCTTCAAAAAAGTGTATCTGGCTGAAAAACACGTCACAAACACCCTTTGCATCTACCGGCAACGGCAACCTGTCCACAAAGCGCTCCATTACCAAACGCATGTTGGGCTCCGTGGTGTAACTGCGTAAAAAACGCCCCCCGTACATGCGGGGCCAACGTTCGCGCAACACTACAGGCATCAGATCCCTGCGCCGCTCCAACTCACCGTACACCCACGATTCAAAGGCACCAAAAGGCACCTCAGTGTGCTCTTCCCATTGCAGGTACAACAAGTGATCGTAGAGGATGTCGATCACAGGAGCAGCATACTTGCCGGCAAACGGCCTGACACGATCCACACTCAATCGCACCATGGGGTGAGAATCGGTGAAGGCATCGATGTTTCGGTGGCGCAAGATCCCCGTCTGAATACTTTCGCGGTATTGCTGCCAGGATTTGCCTTTGACATAATCACCTATAAAATTTCCGAGAAGATCATCGCCGTCGGGATACGATAGCAAACAGTGGGCTACATGGTTCATGTGTCACAAAGGAACGTATTCCTTCCTGGTTTGTTCCGATGCTTGCGTGAACTTATTGCCGCAACAGATTATCCTCCGCATTTTTAACTACCTTTGCGCCCTTCAAAACAACACCTTTTCAGAACATGGCACTTCAATGCGGCATCGTTGGTCTTCCCAACGTCGGAAAATCAACCACTTTCAATGCGCTTACCCGGGGCAAAGCCCTGGCGGCCAACTATCCCTTCGCCACCAAGGATCCGAACGTAGGTGTGATTACCGTTCCGGATACGCGACTCGACAAACTTGCCGAACTGGTTGATCCCCAACGCACCGTGCCTACTACGGTTGAAATTGTCGACATCGCAGGACTGATCAAGGGCGCCAGTCAGGGGGAAGGCCTTGGCAACCAATTTCTTGCCAACATCCGAGAAGTGGATGCCATCGTACATGTGGTACGCTGTTTTGAGGACGACAATGTGGTGCACGTAGATGGTTCGGTGAATCCGGTGCGCGACAAGGAAATCATTGACATCGAACTGGGTCTTAAAGACCTTGAAACGGTGGAAAAGCGCATGGACAAAACGGCACGAGCAGCCAAAGTTGGCAGCAAAGACGACGTGCGCGATCTGGAGATCCTTAAAAACATCAAAGCACACCTCGAAACCGGACGCCCGGTGCGAGATATGATGGCCGATATGGATGAAGAAGGCAAACGCCTTATGAAAGAGCTTTCGCTGCTGACGGGTAAACCCGTTTTGTACGTTTGCAATGTTGACGAAGCATCGCTGAAAACAGGCAACGACCATACCCGCACGTTTGAAAAAGCAGTGGCCGGTGAAAATGCGGAAATTGTGTTGTTAAGTGCCGATATTGAAGCTCAGATTGCCGACATGGAAAGCGCCGAGGAAAGGATCGAATTTTTGGAAATGATGGGACTCGATGAACCCGGCGCCAACAAACTGATCCGAACCTGTTACAAATTACTGGATCTTATTACCTATTTTACTGCCGGAGTGAAAGAAGTACGCGCTTGGACGGTTCGCAACGGCGCCAAAGCACCAGAAGCAGCGGGCGTGATACACTCCGATTTTGAAAAAGGTTTCATCCGCGCCGAAGTGATCAAATACAACGATTTTGTCACCTTAGGTTCGGAAGCCAAAGTTAAGGAAGCCGGCAAAATGAGTGTAGAAGGCAAGGAGTATGTGGTCGGCGACGGCGACGTCATGCACTTCCGCTTCAACGTTTAGAGCAATACTTCATGAAACGCACAGCATTACTCATCCTTTCAACCATATGCTGGGTAGTTGCCATACCATCTGTCTCGTTGGCCCAACAGGCAGATTCGGTCGTGCTGTTGAAAGAATTAATGCCTGATTCGACCGGTAATGTTTCGGAATACATCAACGATATCCGCAGGCAACTTGCAGATACTGCCTTTTCAGAAAACCTGTTTAAGGTTGAACAGATAGGCCTGCGGCTTACCGAACTCAATCAAATTTTTGCGTCTTCCTACGATACCCTTGAGCTTAGCCGTGAATTGCCCGGTATGGAGCAGCTCATGGAGTTGATGCGCACCAACGTTCTTGAAAAAGACTACAATTACAACCTGCGCTCCCTGTACATGAGTCAGGTTGCAATCAACCAGTTTGCCAAAAAACTTGAGCTCTGGCAAAAAGGTTTGCTGCAGAACAACTTGAATTTGAGGTCCTCAAATCAGGAATTGATCCAATTTCTGGCTGATTCTTCTTTCAGAAATACACCTTCAGACAGTACGCTTAGAAATTTGTACGTCTCTCAACTTACCGAACTGGCCAAACAGGTCATTACGGCCAGGTTGCAAAACCAGAAAAAACTGGTTGCCCTGAGCCTTTGGCAAGGTCGCGTCGCAGACGATTACCTGGAGGCTTTAAGACTCAAAGACGCCATAAGTGTAGAAATTCGGCAACGCAACCACAATTTGTGGCGCGACGAAATGGGATTTCTTTGGGCTTCTGACACCATTTCGGCTTACAACAAGCCATACAAAGAAGTAATCTCAAAGTCTTTAAAACGCAACCGCGGGTTGGTGGAATACTATGTTAAGCAACATTACGGACAACTTCTCCTTTTGTTTCTGATTTGGGCAGGTCTGGTTGCCTGGCTTTTGCTTCAACTGAACCGAATACGAAAAAAACATACCGAGACAGCTAAAGTCATCGAAAATGCCGGATTCACCGCCAAGTTTCCATTTGCAGCACCACTTGTGGCTGTTTTGGCTGTTACGCCCTTACTGTTTGTTAATCCGCCCATAGGATTTTTGCAGATTGTTTGGACTTTACAATTTTCATTACTGACCATGCTCGTGGTAATGCGCGTTAATTGGGTAGCCAAAGGTTTCTGGGTAGTTTTGCTCCTGGCGTTCGCTGGATATTCCGTTATCAACCTAACGGTGCAAAACAACTACACTGAAAGGAACATTCTTTTGTATTTTAATGCCTTGTGTATGGTAATGGGTTGGCTTTTTTTGAAAAGGCCCGAAATCCTTCCAAAGGAGTACAGTCGTTTTTTGGTACCACTTACCTGGATCATGATCTTGTTGCAAGGAGCTGCCTTGCTACTTTTAGTATGGGGACGGTTTACCCTCGCGAAAATAATCAGCGTAGGAGCTCTGTTCAACATCGTCCTGGCCATCGAACTTTACATCGCTGTTGAGTTCGTCAAGTCCGCCATTTACATACAAATGGAATCCTTGCAAACCCGGCAGGAAGACATTCGACACGCAGCTGAGATCGACTGGAAGCGCATTCAAAAGCAATTCAACAACATTCTTAACTGGATTGCCATAGCGCTCTGGGCGGTTGCTCTTGCTCAAAACTTCAATGTTTTCGAATACCTGGATGAAACAGCCCGCAACTTTTTAAATGCGGAAAGATCCCTTGGTAGTATAACCTTCTCCTTCGGCAGCATCGGTATTTTCATCCTCATCATTTGGTTATCGAGCCTTATTTCAGCATTGATAACCCAACTTTTTGGTGGTTTCAACCAACAATTTGTGGGAGTCCGCAAAAACCGCCTCGGTTCGGCCATGCTGCTGGTACGCCTGGGCGTACTGAGTGGAGGTTTTTTACTCGCCATTTCCGCTTCAGGCATTCCACTCGACAAACTTACCATTGTGTTCGGAGCTTTGGGCGTGGGTATTGGTTTCGGTCTCCAAACCATCGTAAACAACTTGGTTTCAGGCATCATTTTGGCCTTTGAAAAACCCATACAAGTCGGCGATCTTATTGAAGTCGGCGAACGCAAAGGCATAGTCAGGGAAATAGGATTCCGTTCAAGTAAAATAGCAACTTACGACGGCGCCAATGTCATCATTCCCAACGGCGATCTGCTGTCGCAACACCTGATCAACTGGACGATGAACGGCAGACAGCAACGCGGCGAACTGCTTGTAGGTGTTGCTTACGGTTCGGATCTGGAAAAGGCGCGACAAATTATGCTTGATTGTTGCCAAAAAGATGAAAACATCCTTGTTTTCCCCACACCTCTCGCCTTGGTGCACGAATTTTCCGACTATGCTGTGAACCTTCGCCTGTTGTACTGGATCAACGATGTGGACAATTCCCTGGGCATTAAAAGCCGCCTGCTCAACAACATCTACACTCAATACGAAGAAGCCGACATCAACATTCCTTTCCCGCAACAGGAGTTGCACATAACCAGCATAGCCCCATCGATCAAATCGATGTTGAAAGAAGAAATAACACAAGAAAAAACCGACGACAAGGCTAAATAGTGTTTAAATTACTTAATTTCATGACAAATTCAAAATAAAATCGAACTATTTTATGCGTAAATTCTGTCATCTGTTTTTGTTTCTTTCAGTTTTTGCCATGTCCTGCAGTTCATCCACCAAAATGACCGGTTCATGGATGAATAAAGAAGCAGTTTCTGCAAACAAAGAATACAAGCAGTTTTTTGTTTCTGCTTTTGTCGACAACATCCAGGTCCGTCAGGGTATTGAAGCCACCCTTGCCAACGAAGTTCAAAGCCGTGGAAAAATGGCTGTTAAAAGTATCGACCATTATCCACCTTCCTTCTCCAACACCAAAACACCTCCTTCAAGAGAAGAATTGCTGAGCATTATCCGCGCCACAGGAAGCGATGGTATCATCACTGTGGTCGTGAAAGAAAAAGACAGTGAGACCCGTTATATACCTGGTACAACCTCCTTTGCGCCCTATCCTTCTTACGGTTATTATGGCAGCTACTACGGATACTACGGACACAACTCCATGGCCTTTTTCACACCTGGCTATTACACTACCGAGAAATATTACTTTCTGGAAACCAACGTTTACGATGCTGCAACGGAACAAATCCTGTGGTCAGGCCAATCGCAAACCCTAAATCCCGGCAGTCTGGAAAGCTTCGAGCGCGATTACATCGTTGCTCTGGTATCCCAAATGAAAAAAGACGGCCTCATCAGAAAATAGTCCACAATACCAATATGTCTTCAAACAATGCTCCAAACCGCGTAGCCGTACTCGATTACCTGCGCGGTTTGGCTGCTTTATCGGTGGTATTTTTCCACACCGACAAATGGGTGCACGGCGTTTGGATACCCGGCACCTTGATCGGAAAATGCGGTGTATACGCCGTTTCCCTGTTTTTTGTGCTCAGCGGTTTGACACTCACGCTGGTTTACAAAGACAAACCATGTACCTGGCCTACCGGATTTTTATCGTTTTGGAAAAAACGCATCCAACGCATCTTCCCATTACTGTGGCTCGCTACTACGGCTACCCTACTGCTTGAAGAACCTCTCTGGAGCTTCTGGCAGGTGTTACTGAACTATACGGGATTGTTCGGCTTTTTGGATCCTTCCGGCGACATAGCGCTGGGCGCATGGTCCATCGGCGATGAACTGGTTTTTTACGCCGTTTTCCCGTTTATTTTGTTGCTTTTCCCAAAAAAATACTTTTTTTTCACCGTTTTTGCGTTGTCCCTGCTGCTCGCGGCCTTGTACGCAAACGTATGGTTGCAACCCGACGTACCCATCAAACAACAGTGGTCCGCCTACGTACAGCCAGGCAATCATTTGTTCTTTTTCCTGGGCGGAATGGCCATGGGGCTTTACCCGACTGTTTTGCCGGCATGGAGTACCAAATCCTGGATGCTGGTTGCCTTGGTCATAGTAGTTGGTGTGTTGTATTTTCCCATAGGCCCTGAACCCTCGGAGCTTTTGTGTGGATGGCCACGCCTTTATTTTTCGCTTGCCTGTTTTGGCCTTGTTGCTGCCATGTATGCCTCCCATTTACAACTTCCTGCTTCATCACACAAGCTGTTTGGTTGGCTGGGAACCATTTCTTACGGTATTTACCTCCTGCATCCGTTGGTATTCAGGGTGTTGAAAGCGCTGAATGTGCGGTCGTTGCAAATGCCCGAATATTGGTTGATTCCTGCAACTGTTTTGGTTACACTACTTGTGAGCCACGTAAGCTGGCATTGGTTTGAAAAACCTTTACAGCAGTCCAAATGGCCCGAAAAGGAATAAAAACATGAGTCATCCCAAAAAAATTCGGGATGACTCATGTTTTTCAAATGTTTTAACAAACCAGTAGGCACCTGAAAATCCAACGTTAACACCAAAGGAGGTGGCATTCACTTGAGGCATTGTTGGGCAGATCAGACGCGCAGTCTTTTTTCCGGACGGAAAAAAGCCAACAGATCGCCGAGGGTCTCTTTCAGGTCTTTGCGGTTCACCACCAGATCGAGGAAACCGTTTTCGAGCACGAACTCAGAGGATTGGAATCCTTCGGGCAAATCGCGTTTGATGGTTTCGCGGATAACGCGTGGGCCGGCGAAACCGATAAGTGCTTCAGGCTCTCCGATGTTGATGTCGCCGAGCATGGCGAAAGAAGCAGTTACACCGCCTGTGGTGGGATCTGTCATCAGGGAAAAATAGGGCAAACCAGCCCTGGCCAGCAGGGTCAGCTTTGCGCTGGTTTTGGCCATTTGCATGAGTGAAAAAGCGCTTTCCATCATTCGTGCACCACCCGATTTGGAAATAATAAGCAAACCGGATTTGTTTTTGATGGCCTGGTCGATGGCCAACGATATTTTTTCACCAACAACAGAACCCATGGAGCCGCCGATGAATCGAAAATCCATACAAGCAATCACGATCGGACTGCCGTTGACAAAACCCTCGGCTACAGCCATAGCGTCTTTAAGACCTGTTTTATTCATGGTCTCTTCAAGACGTCGGGCGTAAGGTTTTAGATCGGTAAAGTTCAGGAAATCAATCGACGTAAGGTCGTCGTGCAGACGATTGTACTGTTGGTCGTCGAAAAATAGTTCAAAGTATTCTACTGATCCAATGGCGGTGTGGTAATCGCATTTCGGGCACTTGTAATAATTTTCACGCAATTCTTTGGTGGTACTGGTTTCCTTACATTTTTTACATTGGAACCAAATGCCTTCAGGAATGTCCTTTTTGGATTTGGAAGCGGTGGAGATGCCTTCTTTCAATCGTTTGAACCAACTCATGTGCTGCTTTTTTAAGAACAATACTGCCTTTTGTGTTGGCCTAAGCAGAATTTTAGTCCGCTTCTAACCTGCAAATCGGCCGACAAAGATACGACCCTCAGGCGATGCGCTCCGCAGGGTAACGGTTTTTTTTTAAACAGTTCTGAGTCGGCGGTATTTGTGTGGTTAAATTTACATCAAATGACCTAATTTATCCTAAACCCTGAACTACCTTTACTCAAATGAAATGGCTTGTTTTTAAAACCCTTCTTCACAAAGAGTTTTTACTTGAATTCCGGCAGAGGTATGCCATCAGCGGCATCGTGTTGTACGTATTCAGCATGGTTTTTGTGGTTTACATCGCTTCGGTGAGGGTACAGCCGCCGGTTTGGAACATCCTTTTCTGGCTCATCATGCTGTTTGTTTCCATCAATGCCGTGGTCAAAAGTTTTGTTCAGGAAAGTGGGGCAAGGCAACTGTATTATTACCAGGTGGTTGATCCTGTGGTGTTGCTACTCGCCAAAATCACCTACAATACCATTTTGTTGCTGGTCATAAGCGCCTTGGCATTCGGCGCTTACAGCATGGTGTCAGGCAATCCGGTACAAGATTTTTCCTTGTTTGCCTTAGTTTTGTTGTTGGGCAGCTTTGGTTTTTCCATTGCTTTCACGTTTATCGCTGCCATCGCGGCCAAAGCCAACAACAGCGCCACTTTGATGGCCATATTGAGCTTCCCGATCATCCTGCCCATCCTGCTCACGCTCATGCGACTTTCCAACATAGCCTTGCGGGTTATCCAGGATACCTCTTACCAACGCGACATCATCAACCTTTTGGCCATCGACGCCATTTTGCTCACTTTAACTTTCGTGCTCTTCCCGTACATTTGGCGCGATTGAACCATCCTGTAAATTTCCCATACCCAAGCCCATGTGGTGGAAAATAACATCCGTAATATTACTCGTTTATACCTTTGTTGTTGGTATGCTGGTGCCGCTGAGGCCCGGTATTCTGACCGTGACGCCTGAAGGCGGTTTGACGCGTCAAACAACCGTACTTACCATCAGTGGTTACAACGCCCATTTTACGCAGGGTGAAGGACAAACACGTGTATGGTTAACGTACGACGATGAACATGCCGTGATGGCACGCCGGGTAAAAGCCCTCAACGATACCCTGCTCGAAGCCGAATTCCAACTTCCTGCCAACCTGCCCAAAGGGGAAACGGCCATGGTGCTGAATTGCATTGTCGATAACCCAGCAGATGGCACCTCCGTGCTTCCCAATGCTTTTCAGCTCAAAACGGACAGCTCAGCCTCGTCTGAACCTGACCCTGCGTGGAAATCCAGTCCGGTGGAAAAACTGAACGTAAAAAAAGGTTTTACTTACCCTTACCGAAACGTGATTTACGAAAGTATTCGCAACACGTATTTCCACGTTCCCATGTGGTTTGCGCTCATTTTTCTGCTTATCGCTTCGGCGTGGAACAGCCTGAAATACCTGCGCAATCCATTGCCCGAATACGACCGCCGAGCGTCATCGTACGCCGAAACAGGCCTGCTGTATGGTTTTCTGGGACTGGTGACAGGCATGTTGTGGGCGCATTATGCCTGGGGCAAAGCCTGGAGCAACGACATCAAACAAATTACCACGGCCGTGGCCTTGCTTATTTACCTCGCTTATTTCATCCTCCGAAGCTCGTTTGACGAGCCGGAAAAAGGTGCGCGACTCAGTGCGGTGTACAACATTTTTGCTTTTGCTACACTTATCCCTTTGCTGTACATTGTACCACGGATGTTTGCCAGTTTGCACCCCGGAGCTACAGGCAGTCCTGCTTTTGGCGGACAAGATCTGGACAACACCATGCGCGCTGTATTTTACCCTGCCATCATCGGCTGGACCCTCCTTGGCTTTTGGATGACCACCCTTTATATTCGTGCCAAACGCATCGAAGACAAACTGGGTGGGCTCGATTAGCCGTTTTCAAATTCAACAATGGAACTTAACTTTTTTTATTTTTCATAACATGAAATTTTTTAAAACGCCGATTTTTTTTACAATTATTTTGTTTGCGGCGCTATATTTGCAGCCAGCAAACGCTTACGCTGCAGGTGATTTCATGCGTGAAACCGGAAAAATCAACGTAGTGGTCGGTGTGATACTGCTCCTGTTTTTTGGCATCGTAGCATACCTGATCCGGCTTGAACGTAAACTAACCAAATTAGAGCACCAAATAAACGAAGATCATGAGTGGAAAAATTAGCTTCTTCAAGAGCGTAGAAGACTACGTGGATAAAGCGGCATCTTACACCGACATTCCCAAAGGTCTCATCGAACAAATCAAAGCCTGCAACCTGGTTCTGCAAATCCGCTTCCCGGTCCGCGTAGGCAACGATTACGAGGTTATCGAGGCTTACCGCGTGCAGCACAGTCACCACAGGCTGCCGACAAAAGGAGGTATCCGATACGCCGAATCGGTAGACCAGGACGAAGTAATGGCACTTGCTGCCCTCATGTCGTACAAATGCGCCTTGGTAGACGTTCCTTTCGGCGGCGCAAAAGGCGGCATACGCATCAACCCTGCCAAATACACGGTTGAACAACTGCAAAACATCACCCGCCGCTACACCACCGAACTCATCAAGAAAAACTTCATCGGCCCGGGCATCGACGTTCCGGCGCCCGATTACGGAACCGGTCCACGTGAAATGGCCTGGATCCTCGATACCTACCAGGCCTTCCGCCACGGCGAAATCGACTCCATCGGCTGCGTAACCGGAAAACCTGTAACCCAGAACGGTATCCGCGGTCGCGCGGAAGCCACCGGCCGCGGTGTTTATTATGGCATCCGTGAGTGTATGTCATACTCAGAGGACATGGTTAAAATCGGCCTCACCAAAGGTATTGCCGGTAAAACCATGGTCGTACAAGGCCTTGGCAACGTGGGCAGCAACACTGCCCTCATCAGCCAACAGGAAGGAGATGTAAAAATCATCGGTATCGCCGAACGCGAAGGTTCCATCCACGATCCCAACGGCATCGATGTGGAACAACTGCTCGCTTTCCGTAAAGCTACCGGCTCCATCATAGGCTACCCCGGCTCCAAACACATCGGCGATGCTTCCGCTGCCCTTGAGTTGGAATGCGATATCCTCGTACCCGCCGCACTCGAAAATCAGATCACGACTGAAAATGCACACCGCATCAAGGCCAAACTCATCGCTGAAGCTGCCAACGGCCCCATCACGGCCGACGCTGATGAGATCCTGATAAAGAAAGGCATCATGATCCTGCCCGACTTTTACATCAACGCAGGTGGTGTAACCGTTTCTTATTTCGAATGGCTAAAAAATCTGTCCCACCACCGTTTCGGCCGTCTGGAAAACCGTTTCCAGTCCAATGCCTACAACGCCATCTTAATCAAGGTGGAGGAAATGACGGGCAAAACGATATCCGATCGCGAACGGGAGTTCCTCACCCGCGGGGGTACCGAAGTGGAACTTGTGAACTCCGGTCTGGAAGACACCATGATCACAGCCTACCAGCAGATCCGCGAAACGTTCAAACAACATCCGGACATCAAGGATGTGCGTACGGCAGCGTTTGTTTGTTCGCTGAAAAAAATCGCAAGCGATTACGTATCCATGGGCATTTTCCCCTAGCAGTTGGCCCATTTATCGGCCAAAAGGCTGAATCGACGGACATTGTTTGGTGTTTCACACCAGCATCCCGTTGGTTCAGCCTTTTTTAATTTATTGATTAAAAAATCCCCGTTTTAACAAATAATTGTTGGTTAGATAACGTTTATATGTTCCTCAATGGAAAATTTTAAATAAGTCAAGTGCCATAAAACCTTTATTAACAAAATTAACAAAGGTTTTTTATGGAATGACTTGTAAATTATTTTTTGTTGACCTACCTTTGGGGAAATTTTCCAACTCAGAATAATATTCTATCAAACACCTGCAAAACGCTATGTCGGAGAAACTTGACAAAATAGACCTGAAGATTCTCAAAATTCTTCAGGACAACAGCAAAATCACGAACCTCGACCTTTCCAAAAAGATCGGCCTTTCGCCCGCACCCACGCTTGAGCGTGTTAAAAAGCTCGAACAAAGCGACATCATCCAGAGCTACCACGCTCAGGTTAATCCGCAAATGATGGGCCTGAATGTGAAAACATTCGTACTTGTATCCCTAGCCTGGAAACGCGAAAATGCCCTCAACAATTTTTTGGAGAAAATCACGAAAATTGATGAGATCACGGAATGTTACATCATTACAGGCGAAGCCGACTTCCTGATGAAAATCGTTTGCCGCGACATTCCAACCTACGAACAACTGCTGTTCAAAACCCTCAGCCAAATCGAAGAAATCGAACGTCTGAAAACCCTCATGACGCTTTCCACGGTGAAAGACTCGAAAGTGCTTCCATACAACTACGACGAGAAATAAAAAAGTCGGCAGTCAACAGTCCGTAGTCAAAAAAGTCGCTTCGCTCAAATTTGGGCGAAGCGACTTTTTTTTGATTACTGACTCTCGAATGCCGACTTTTTTATTGCGCCAGGATATGTGCCATGCGCAGCAAGTCCTTGTTGAGGGGTTTGGTTTTGGTGATGGCGTCCTTGAACGATGTGAAATGAACGTTGTTGTTTTTAATACCAACCATCACGCCGGTTTTGTGGTTCATCAGGGCTTCCACGGCGCCAAAGCCGAGGATACTGGCCAAAACGCGGTCGAAGTACGATGGGGAGCCGCCGCGTTGTAAGTGGCCTATGACGGTTACTTTGATGTCGTCGAAAAAATCGACCTTTTCTTCCACCTTCTGGGCGATGTCGTACACCGTGCCCATGTGGTTGCCTTCTGCCACAACCACAATACTGAACAGTTTGGATCGTTTGGCGCCGCGTTTAAGCAACTTAACAAGGTCGTCGAGGTTGGTTTCTTCTTCCGGGATCAAAACACCGCCTGCCCCACCTGCGATGGCGGTATGAAGGGCAATGTAGCCCGAATGGCGGCCCATGACTTCCACGAAAAACAGGCGGTTGTGCGAGTCTGCCGTATCGCGGATTTTATCCACGGCCTGTACGGCTGTATTGACGGCGGTATCGAAACCAATGGTAAAATCGGTGCCGTAAAGGTCGTTGTCGATGGTACCGGGTATGCCCACGATGGGGATATCGGGATATTCTTCGATGAATTGAGCCGCACCGGTAAAGGTACCGTTACCTCCGATGGCGATAAGGGCATCAATGTCGTTGTAAATGAGGTTTTCGTAGGCTTTTTTCCGGCCTTCAGGCGTCATGAATTCTTTGCTTCGCGCAGTTTTAAGGATGGTGCCTCCGCGGTGTATGATGTTGGAAACGTCGGAGGTTTCGAGCCTTTTGATGTTGCCTTCAATCATACCCTGGTAGCCGCGCATGATGCCGTAAATGTGAAGGTCGTTGTTGAATGCATTGCGCACAATGGCGCGCACAGCGGCATTCATACCCGGAGCGTCGCCGCCGGACGTGAGTACTGCTACACGTTTGATGTCTTTAGCCATAAGGATTTTAATCAATCGAAATCAGGTGGTAATCGGCAAGGGGATAGATGGGCTTGCGTACAATTACACCAGGTTTGAGGCGTCGTTCTTCCATACATTTGAACAATACGTCCTGAAAATGGTGGGCAATGGAGCCCACAAAATGTACGGGAACGTGCTGGTAACCCTGGTACTTACACACATGCCTATCTAGAAATTCCCCCAGCGACTCCGATACGAGGTGTTGAACGTAGGGATGCTGGACGTTATCGCCCAAAAAGCGTGTAAAAGTTGCAAGGTAAGCATTGGCGCCCTTTTCATAGATACGGTCTTTTATGGCATGCGCACCTTCTGGATGCTCGGCTTCAAACAACCTGACCAGATCGGTCGGAAGTTCGCGGTAAAACCAGGAACGAAGCAATTTTTTACCCAAATGGGTGCCGCTTCCTTCATCGCCCAACAACCAGCCAAGTGATGGCACGTTGTCGAGAATTTTGACGCCATCATAGTAACAACTGTTTGATCCCGTGCCTAGGATGCATGCAATGCCTGCACTGCGGCCACTGGTAGCACGGGCTGCGGCGAGTAAGTCATGTTCTACATCCACCTCCGCCTGTGGAAAGGCTGCACGCAAGGCAGCGGCAACAATTTCTGCACGGTGTTCGTCGTGGATACCCGTACCATAAAACCACACACGCTCAACTTCAAGAGGATCAAGTTTGTCCAGCAATTGCTCCTGTATGATGTTTTTAATGTCTTCGGTAGTGTGAAAAAACGGGCTGAATCCTACTGTATTTTCCAACTGCTGGTTCCGCCCGCCATGTACCAGCAGCCAGTCGCATTTGGTGGAGCCACAATCGGCTATAATAACCATGATGTACAAATAAGTCTCTGAAAATGGGTGCAAGATGCCAAAGTGGGTGTAAAAAATACACGAAGCTTGGTCGTGGGCAAATTTAACCCATTCTGTAGAAAATCCTACAAATTTTTGCAAATGGAGAAAAAACACGGCTTCTACGAGGTTATAAAAATTTATTAAAACATTTTGTTGTTTTTTATAAACAAAGTGTTTTAACTTGTGTCCTGAATTTGTTCACCCACCAGAAACATTACACACCATGGCACAACTGCAATATGCTCAAACTGCACGCTCCGGAAGCCGAATGTCCAACCCAACACCTGCAACACCTGCGTTGCCGGAAACATTTTTGTGGAAACTGCTGCTTTTAACCGCTCTGGCCTACATCGTGTGGAGCGAAAAATTTACCATCGTTTTTGATTTTGGTGGCGGAGCTTTGGCCCTTAACGAGCCCAAACCTGCCGCTTCCAAGGCCGGTTTTGCTGGCGATTTTACGGTTGAACACCCCCGCCCCGATCCGGTAAGCAAACCAGCCGTTGAATTGCCTTTGAAAGCCCAAAACAACGTGTCGTACACCATCGATCGCGGCTTTGCCGCGCGTTTCGATGTAGAACCCAACCTAGTCCGTAAAAGCTTATCCAACTGCAATGAATACATCCATCGTTTTGCACCGGTAGCACAGGCTGAAATGAAAAAATCCGGTATCCCTGCAAGCATCATTCTTGCACAAGCTTTGCTGGAAAGTGATGCAGGACAAAGTAAGTTGTCCAAAAATACCAACAACCATTTCGGCATGAAATGTTTTTCGAAAAATTGCAAAAAAGGGCACTGTGCCAATTTTACAGATGATTCCCACAAAGACTTTTTTGTAACCTATTCCAATGCCTGGGCCAGCTACCGCGACCACAGCAATTTCCTAAAATCGGGCAAACGGTACAAAAAGTTGTTCACCTACGAAGCCAACGACTACAAAAAATGGGCCCGGGGTTTGGCCAAAGCAGGTTATGCCACAGACAAACAATACGGGGAAAAACTCATCGCGCTAATCCAGTCGCTGGAATTGAACCAATACGATACCTTGGAAGAGGATTTGTTGCCTTGATCAACCTGCCACATACGATCGCAGCTCCATTGGAGCTTTCATCCAAAAAGGGGTGTTTATCAAGGTTTAAAAAATACAATTCAATAAAGATGAGTCATCCCGGATGACCGGAATGACTCATCTTTATTGCTAAGACTTTGTAAAATGTTGAATTACTGTGACTGCAGCGGAATTTCGGCTCCAATGGGTGCGCCGCCACCTACCAACAGTACAGCTACAACACACAGAATAAGCAGGGAGCCAGCAAGTACCCAGGTGGCTTTTTCAACAAAATCGGTGGAACGGGCTGCTCCAAAAAGCTGCTGGGCTTGTCCGCCAAAAGTAGCGTCAATGCCGCCGCCTTTGGGATTCTGAACCAATATAACGGCCATAAGCAAAACACTGATGATGGCAATCAAAACCGTAATGGTGGATAACATCGCGTATTATTTTTTAAGTTTATCAATTTCGGCCGCAAAGTACGCACTTTTTTCGGGAAACAACAAACTTAATCGTTGGTACATCGCAAGCGACTTTTCTTTGTGACCCTGGAGCCAAAACAAACGCGCAAGTGTCTCCGAAGCAATTTCTTTGTTTTCCTGGACACTGCGTTCAGCCAAACGGTGAGCCAAACTTATGGAATCTTCTGCTTGCTTCAACGCCTGATCCTTGGGACTTACCGGATCATCACCCAATGCCGGCGCTTCCTCTTCCACGGGAGCTTCGGGTGGCATGGACGGATCGAGGCATGGCGAATTGAACTGGCTGATCCAGACGCCAAAACTGGTTTTTTGCGGAACCACCGGCAGGTGCGCCCATTTTTTTTCCGCCGGTATTTCAACAACAACAACTTCTTCTACAGGGCGGACTGGCACGTCTACTTGTGGAGCTGTATTGGTCAAAACCAGTCGGGCAGCCTCCTCGACAACCTCGCGTGAAACCGGGATTCGTGTTTCCAGCGTTTTTTGCAGTGATTCAATGGGTTTTAGCTCAAGGACTTCTTCGTGTTGTACAATCTTTTGCGGAGCAATGAGCGCATACAACTTACTCCTATTAAGGCTGTATACCGAGGCAGTGGTCAATGTTCGGGAGGCATCAGGGCGCAACTCATGGTGCGATTTCAAGGCAAGCAGGTAGCGCAGGTTGTGCGCATAGGGATACGACAACGCAAGGGTCTTCAATTCCTCGTAAGGCATGCCCGAAAGCAATGCAGGATTCTCTAACAATTGATGCAAGCGTTCGTGGGTCATTACCAATCGTTGAAGGCTGCATTGAAAATATCTTCCAATAGTTGGTTGCTGATCTGCTCGATCAAGGCATCTTGTACAGTCAAAAGGTCGGTTGTATTCGAAAACTCGGCAAAAAAGCTGAAATCGCGCTCATTTGCCCACGATTTTTTTTCCTCTTTGTTGTTCAATAGCCCAATACGTATTCGAATTATTAGCCTGTTCAAAGACACGACTTCTCCTGGTTTTGGGGCTACAGGAACAACATTGTATTCGGCTATTTTACCCGAAAACTCTATGTCTGGATTTTCGCCGTTCAACGCAAGCCTTGTTTCCCGACGCACCTTATCCTTCAACCTTTCGGTAAAATCAACGGCAAGTGTGGGCGGTGCATTGGGCGCGATGTTTTCAAAGGTACGCACAGAAAAGGTAGTCACCGAAGGATCAACGGAGATGCCCGACAAAGAGTAACAACCCTGTGCCAAAAGCAGGAACAAACCAATTGCTGATGTTATGAATAACTTTTTCATCACGATTTAAACGTTCATAAGACTATTTTGATGCCTGTAACACGCATTAAACCTATTATTCCCATTCGATGGTAGCAGGAGGTTTCGTACTGATGTCGTAAACCACCCGATTGATGCCGCGTACCTGGTTGATAATTTCACTGGACACCTCGGCCAAAAACTCGTAAGGCAACCTACTCCACTCTGCAGTCATACCATCCGTAGAGTTCACGGCTCGAAGGGCGATGGTTTTTTCGTAGGTACGTTCATCGCCCATAACGCCTACCGACTGTATGGGAAGCAAAATGGTTCCTGCCTGCCAAACAGCGTCGTACAAACCGTGTTCTTTCAGTTTGCCAATGTAAATGGCGTCGGCTTCTTGCAGCAATTGCACCTTTTCGGGTGTAATATCGCCAAGGATTCTAATCCCCAAACCGGGCCCTGGAAAAGGATGACGCGTCAGAATGTTCTCTGGAATTTGCAGTTCGCGGCCTACCCTGCGCACTTCGTCCTTGAACAACATACGCAATGGTTCTACAATTTTCAGTTTCAATTTATCGGGCAAACCACCCACGTTGTGGTGGCTTTTGATGGTCACAGAAGGTCCATGCACGCTGATCGATTCGATCACGTCGGGATAAATGGTGCCCTGACCAAGCCATCGGCTGTCGGAGTGCGCTTCGGATTCCAGTTCAAAGATGTCGATAAACATCTTGCCAATGATCTTGCGTTTCCCTTCCGGATCGCTCACGCCAGCAAGAGCCGTGTAAAATTTATCGCGCGCATCAATGCCCTCGATGTTGAGTCCCATTTGTTTGTACGACGTCAAAACCTCTTCAAACTCATTTTTGCGAAGCAAACCATTGTCTACAAAAAAGCAAAACAACTGGCTTCCAATGGCGCGGTGCAGGAGTTCGGCGGCAACCGTAGAGTCGACGCCGCCTGAAAGTGCCATGATGACCTTTTCCGATCCGATTTGCTGGCGCAGCTTTTGAATCGACTCTTCCACAAAGTGCGCCGGCGTCCAGTCGCCCGAACATCCACATACACCATGTACGAAGTTTTTGAGCATCTGAAATCCTTCCAGGCTGTGGTACACCTCCGGATGAAACTGTATGCCATAAACAGGTGCGGTAAAACGACCGGCCTTAGAGCGGAAAGCGGCTACAGGAATACTATCGGTGGTTGCAAGGAGTTCAAACCCGTCGGGCAGTTTCAGGATGCTGTCGCCGTGGCTCATCCATACCTGCGAGCGTGGTTCTACGCTGTAAAAAAAAGGGTCCGTGTGGTCTTGCTGGATCAAAAAGGCCTTGCCGTATTCGCGTTTTTCTGAGCGGCCTACCTCACCGCCGTAAAATTCGGCTGTGAGTTGCGCTCCATAACAAATGCCAAGCAATGGCCATTTGCCCGTAATGGCGTCAAGGTCTAAATGAAGGGCATCGGGTTGTTTAACCGAAAAGGGACTTCCAGACAAAATGACGCCCTTGATGTCCTGTGTGTATTCGGGAAGTTTGTTGTAAGGAAGGATTTCGCAGTAAACGTTCATTTCCCGAACACGACGGGCAATAAGCTGTGTGTACTGCGAACCAAAATCGAGGATCAGTATTTTTTCCATGGTTCGCTGTCAAGTCGCAAAGGTACTAAAGACCGTTTGCTTTTGGAAAAGTGAAAAGTTTAAAGTCGCAAAAGCCTCCGCACTACCCTGCCTTTTTCAAACTGTATTTCCAAAAAGTACAAGCCTGCCGACAAATCCTCAAATGGAATTAAAAACTTCGGCGCCAAGACTGTTGCCTGTTGCTCCATAACCAAAATGCCGTTTGCGGCATGCAAACGCCACCACAGCAAATTTTCGCCGGTTTCGGAGGCATCCACGTGAACAAAACCATGGTTAGGATTGGGGAAAACTTTAAGATTCTCCTGCCAAACCATGTTTGACACCCCAACGCCAACACCCATAACCTCGATGGTTTGTTGCAATACAGAGGCGCCGCAAGGATTGGCAGCTACAAGTGTGATCACGTAAACACCGTTTTGTGTGTACTGGTGCGACGCATTGAAGGTATTCACCGAAGCCGACCCATCGCCGAAATCCCAGGTGTAAGTTGTGGCTCCTAAGCTTTGGTTTTGAAACTGTACGAGGCCAATCAAAGGAGCCGAGGCTGTAAAACCGGCGGCAGGAAAACCAAGCACCTGAACATTAAAGTCCTGAACTGCGGTATCGGCGCCAACGGCATTGGTGGCAACCAAAATGGCTTGGTAATCACCCGAAGCCGGGTACGTGACGGATGGATTGGTTTGTGTTGAAAACGCCGGATCGCCGCCAGGAAACAGCCATTGGTACTGGTTTCCGGCGCCCGTTGATGCGTTGTTGAAAAAAACGATCGCCTCCTGACAAGCATAAACCGTATCGGCCACCATTATGCCTGCCTGAGGTGGAGCAAAATAGCCAACATCCTGCTGAACCTGGCTGGTATCGCAGGCATTCCAAACCCAAAGTGTAACCACATAATTGCCTTCAACTAAATATGTATGCGAAGGATCGAATGAAGCAGACGTGGTTCCGTCACCAAAATCCCAAAGCCAGTCTGCCGCTGAGGTACTGAGGTTGTTGAACTGAAAAACACCGCCGGTCAAGTCGTTGTAAGTGAATGCAGCCGTTGGCGGATTGATGATGGATACAACAACCTGCAAGCTGATTGTATCGTCTCCTCCTGGATTGGAGGCAACAAGTGTGGCAATATAAGTCCCAGAATTGGAATAGGTAACCACCGGATTTGCGGCTGTACTTGCGGATGGTGACCCTCCTGGAAACAACCAATTGAAAGCCAATGAGCTGCCTACCGATTCGTTGACAAACGAGACTTGTGCGTTTCCGCATGGCTCAATATCCTGTTGAATGGTAAATGAAGCCACAGGTAAGAGCAGCGTATTCACCGTTTGTACAGCAATGGCCGTATCGCAATTGTTGATCGCATAAAGGGTAAGGATGAACGTGCCTTCGCTTCCGTAGGTATGTTGCGGCATGAACTGTGTACTCGTTGATCCATCGCCGAAATCCCAGAAATAGGTTGTTGCGTTGGTCGAAAAATTGATCACATCAAGCACGGTACCGCTTAAAAAAGCATTAAAAATGGCGTTGGGAGCTGGCTCAACATTGAGCATTGCCGCTCCTGAGGTCACAGCATAACAACCCGGTCGCTCTACAAAACACCGGAACATCAATCCGTCTAGATCTATGGAAGTATTGACGACCAGCAGGGTATCGTCGGTCGCAGTATAAGACGGCGAATTGGCGATGTTGACCCATCCACTTCCATCATTCACCTGCCATTGGTAGTTCCAATTGCCGGCATTGGTTTGTACAGCGAAAACAACATCTTCTCCTTCGCAAACCGATTGGCTCTGCGGTGATGACAAAATTTCAGGCACATCGAAACCGGTATTGCTTTGCGGCATGACCGGCAAGGCAAAAACGATGCCTGCTTCGCCCGGTTGAGCACCGCTGTTGGAGCCGTTGCAGCCGTTGGTGGAATTGAAGATGACACCTGGAAGACCGCCCGGGGAAGGCATGGCGCCGGGCACATTGGTGTTGATGCGTCCACCGCTTCCGCCACCACCGGGACCGAAACACCTGTTCTGGTTGAAATTGTCGGTATTGCCGCCGCTGCCGCCCTGGGTATTTATTTGCAGGTTTGTGGGGGTGGACAAACAGTCGAGCCAGATGGTTCCACCTGCGCCACCGCCGCCTGCGCCGTCACCGAGTGCTGCGCCGCCCACCGTTCCCCGTGATGAAACCAATGGATTCAGCCCGTTGATGGCTTGCGCCTTGAGGTAAATGATGCCGCCACCATTACCCCCATCACCGGTGGAAGTGCCGTTGCCGTGGCCTGCGCCGCCGCCGCCGCCGAGGAACAACCGTGATTGAATAGATGGGATGTTGATGCCTCCCAGACCAGGCCAATTGCCATCGCAATTGAAAAACCCGGGTTCATCGTTATCTCCCCCATCGCCGCCGTCCGTGATGTTGCCGCCACCGCCGCCGCCGCTGTTGTGGTCGTTGCCGCCGCCGCCGCCATTGGCTTGAGGGCCTCGTCCGAGTACCTTATCGGCATCCACCACGGCAATACCCTCACCTTTGGTGGCGCCCCTCCAGTCCCCTGGCGCAAAGAAATAACTGAGTTGTGGCACAAGGAAGTTGCAGTTGTTGTCCGTTACAGGCACTGCATCACCACCGCGGAAACCGGCGCCATCGGCATTAACCGGGGCATTGAGTGTGAGCGTGCCGCTTGTTTCCACAGCGATGACGCCGCCGATTGACCCGTTCCAGGGCAGGGCACGCAGGGTATCGGTAACAACGGCATCTGCATGTTGCAGCAACGTAACCAATTGCACCTTGTCGGCGAGGTTGTATGGGTACAGCGGACGGTTTTGCAGGTACACCGCACCGGGGGCTACCGAATCAATCAGGGCTTGTTCGTATCGGCCGGCAGCACGCATGGCCGTAATGGTTCCATACAAGAAATTGTCGGTTTCGAATATTTGCGCGCCTTGCATTTGTATAAGCAGTACGGGACTTCCCGGCCTGAACCCGGCGGTATCGCTCACCGTTAGCCTTCCGTTGCAGGTGTCGATGGCCTCAACAGCGGCATAATGGTTGATGATGCCAGACAGGTTGGCTGTTTGTGCAAAAAGTGAAAAAACAAAAAAGGAAAAGGAACAGGTCAAACTAAGGCGAAATATCATGTAGAACGTATTTTGCCGTCAGGGCAGATGATGGTCGGTTTTTACTTCTGATTACTTTAGGTGTAAATATCCTGATTTATTTGTTTTTTTAAAAGCTATTTTCGTACCTTTGCGGCCGCGAAAAGCCCGGCGCTACTTGACGTAAGAAACCGGGCGAGATTTCATCTCATATTTCTTCATTTAAATTTTCGTTTAGCATGTCTGTTAAACTCCGCTTGCAGCGCAAAGGCCGCACCAAATCACCCTTTTACCACATTGTAGTAGCCGACAGCCGCGCTCCGCGCGACGGCCGTTTCATCGAAAAAATCGGTACGTACAATCCCCTTACGGTTCCCGCCACCATCGAACTGAACCGCGAAAGCGCCTACAAGTGGTTGCAAAACGGCGCTCAGCCCACCGATACCGTACGTGCCATTCTTCGTTTCAAAGGTGTTCTGTACCAAATGCACCTTGATGGAGGCGTTAAAAAAGGTGCACTTACGACCGAACAAGCCGCAGAGAAACTCGCTGCATGGATTGAGGCAAAAGAAGGCCAAATCGCTGCCCGCCGCGAACAAACGGTGGAGAAAAAACGCCAGTTCACCGCACACGTTGACGGCAAACCGAAAGTAAAGGCCAAACCCGTTGTGGAAGAAGCCGCAGCTCCTGAAGCAGAAGTTGCCGAAGAAGCCGTAGTTGAAACACCGGTTGCTGCTGTTGAAGCTCCTGCTGCTGTTGTTGAAGAAGCGCCGGTTGCTGAAGTTGAAACACCTGCCGCTGTTGTTGAAGAAGCACCGGTTGCTGAAGCTGAAACACCCGCGGCTGTTATTGAAGAAGCACCGGTTGCTGAAGTTGAAAGGCCTGCCGCTGTTGTTGAGGAAGCACCGGTTGCCGAAGTTGAAACGCCTGCCGCTGTTGTTGAGGAAGCACCGGTTGCCGAA
>Ga0105048_10001101_pt1 | contig 43595 bp, 35 predicted proteins | sample MAT05_FD_78382 | JGI IMG/M metagenome (GOLD analysis project Ga0105048, IMG submission 78382) | Freshwater microbial communities from Lake Fryxell liftoff mats and glacier meltwater in Antarctica - MAT-05 | ecosystem: Environmental > Aquatic > Freshwater > Ice > Liftoff microbial mat | place... | reverse complement strand
GCCGGCCGGACCTACCGGGCGTATTGCGACCTCTTGGGGACGGATCGCTCCCGGCGCGTTTATAACGCCGGAGCCCGGCCGCAGCGCTTGCTCTGGGCCAGTACCGGCACGAAGGACCCCAAGGCGTCGGACACGCTTTACATCAAGGCCCTGGCCGCCCCCTTCACGGTGAACACCATCCCGGACAAAACCTTGCAGGCCTTCGCGGATCACGGCGAAGTCGGCGCGAATATGGCGCCGGACGGGGGCGATTGTGAGGCCGTGTTGGACCAGTTTGCCAAGGCAGGCATTCAAGTGGAGGCACTCGCCGACCAACTTCAGGACGAAGGCGCCAAATCGTTTGTGAAGTCGTGGAAGGGACTGCTCGAAGGCATCGAGACGAAGAGCCGCGCCCTCCAGCGCCCGCAGTAGGATCCCGGCGGCTTTGACCCTCATTCGCCCCAAACGGCGCTCCGACTCCTTAGCAGTGTCCGGTGAAGCTTTGGAGGGCACTTGGGGCGTCCCGATCACCCATGCCCGCTCCGCGCCGTCGACTCGGCCCAGCGCTGCTGGAGATCTCCTTCAACGTTTCACCAGGACAATATCGACGGGTTGATTTCTAAGCGCTGGAGTGACGGACGGGCACGGCAAAACCGCACCGGCTGGACCTCACCGGTCCAAGTCCGCGGCGGGTTTTTTTACTCCGGAATCCTTTGGCATCACGCCCAGGCCCTTCAGGAGGGGCGTGATCGTCAAACCCTGCACGATCACGGAAAACGCCACCACGGCGAAAGCGACGGAGACGATGGTGTCGTGTTTCGGAAAGTCGGCCGGCAAGCCCAGGGCAAGCGCGAGCGCGAGCGCCCCGCGCAAGCCACCCCAAAATAGCAGGTGCTGGTGCGGGGCGGAGACGCGACGGCCCGAGCCCGCAAACAGTCCGCAGCATCCATACACTGCGACTGCCCGGCCCAGGAGGAGGAGAAAAACCACCAACGCCGCGAGCGGTATGACGCTGAGAATGTCCTGCGTCACCATGCGTAGACCGATGAGCAGGAAGATCAGCGAGTTGGCGACGAAGCCGGCGTATTCCCAGAACCAGACGACTGCGTCGCGGCCGCGCTTGGAAAACGCGCCCAGCGAAGCGGTGTTGCCGATCAGCACGCCCGCGGTGAGCGTCGCCAGGACGCCCGAAACGTGGAAGTGTTCGGCGAGAAAAAACGAGCCGTAGGCGGCAATCGTCGAAAAGGTGATTTCGACCAGATGATCCTCGGTCCTTCCCGCCAACAGGAGGACCGCCCCGCCGACGAGTCCGCCGCAGATGATCCCACCCACGACCGTCAGGAGAAAGCTCCCCGTAATTCCGCCCACGGTCGCGGTGCCACCGGCGGTCGCGGCTAAGGCCACACCATAGAGCACGGCCACCGTGCCATCGTTGAGAAGACTCTCGGATTCAACCAAGAGGCGAAAACGTCCCGTTACTCCCGCCTCCTTGAAGGTGGCGATGACGGAGACCGGGTCGGTCGCGGAGATCAGCAGCCCGAAGATAATCGCCGGGGCCCAGGGCCACGCTGCCAAGTGATGCAGACCCGCGGCCATGATGCCGCCGGCCACCAGCACACCCAGGGTCGCCAGGACCAGCACCACCGGGGCTTCCCGCCGCAGGGCCCGCCACTCCATGTGGAGCGCGGCCTCGAAAATGAGCGGGGGAAGGAACGCATTGAAAATGAGGTCCTTGGTCAGGCGCACCTCAACGCTCACGGGTGCAAACGCGAGCGCGGCCCCGGCCAGGGTGAGTCCGATCGTGTACGGCAAACGCAGCCGGCGCGCCAGCATCGCCACAACCGCTGCGATGAGCAGCAGTACTTCGATTCGCTCGAGACTCAATTGCATAGCGGCGTGAACGGCTTCCGGGGATCGGCCCGAGGCTTCAATCGGTGACGGATTGCACGGGGAGAGGGGACCTTGGTTTCGCGTCGAGGACGCTGCGCACTTTTTCCAGCCGTTCCCGAAATCGCACCAGGTCCTGGGGCGCCTCAATCGTGCGCTCGGCCAGTTCGGCAACCTGCCGGGCTTGCTGGAGGAGAACCTGCCGCCGTTCTCCGCTGGTTGTCAGGCTGCCGATGGTGTCCAGCGCTTCCAGCAGTCGCAGCTGCATGGCGAGATTACCCTTCGCACTCTCCCGGATTTGATCGAAGGAATCGGAGACCAGACCCGCGAAAGTGTCGCCGAGCGCAATGACCCTGAGCTCACCCGACTCATAGCGTGGAGGGTCAGGAAGGGTGCGGGCCGCAATCTTCGCCAAAATGGCGGTGAGATAATCCACGCAGGTGACTGCGGTCGTGGTGTCGTTGATCCCGGGGGAAAGGGCGCGGAGGGCCATGTCCACGATTTGCCGGATGCCGAAGGCCGCATCCTGAGACACCGTCCGGAAGCGGTTGATGGCGTAAGCGCCGCGCAGTGCATCTTGCAGGGTGGTGGAGGGGGGGCTCATTCAGGGCCACGGAAACCAAGAGCGTTCCCTCGACCACAAAGCGGCCGACCGCCTGTTCCATCCGCACGATGGTGTGGTGCTCACGGGCCAGATCCAGGAAAGCCTGGACATCGACCCCCTGGATGTAGCCGTTCCGGTGGGCGGCCACGCCCTGCCACGCCCGTCCGCGCAACGCCTGCTCCGCGGGCGCGGGATCGTCGACCGCCGCCTCGTTGCCGACTTTCTGGGGAAACAACCGGTCAACGGCCTCCAGGGTTTCCTCCGACACGGATGAGATGATATTGGAGGCCTGGATGGCGGAGGCGATGTGGTGGACGAAAAAAATGAGGATCCCCACGCCGCCCAACGCCAGCACGACCCCCATGGATACCGCGAGGGAAGGGATGAACTCGCTGTCATCGCCGCCCCGGACCGTGCGCAAGACGATGAGGCAATAGGTGAAGATCCCCGCGAACGTGCCCAGCACGATTTGCGTGGCGCGGTCGCTCATGAAGTTGCGCAGGATCCGCGACGTATACTGGCTCGAGGCGAGCGCCAGCGTGACCAGCGTCATGGAGAACGTCATTCCCACCACCGTCATCATCGAGCCGGCAATCGTGGACAGCATGCCGCGGGCACCGGCGGCGCCGGAGCCAAAGAGACGCGGCCAGCGGGCCAGCCAGTCGTGGCCGGCGGAGGCGTCGACCTCGATCAACCCCAGGGCGAGGCTGATGCTCGCCGCCACGATCAGCGAGGGAATGAACCAGAAACTCGCCCGGAGGTTACCGATGAGGAATTTGATTTTATGCACGGGTCGGTGGGTTGGAAATCACGGGGTAGAATAGGCCAGACCAGCCTTGGAGCCTGTGGAGCCAGGAAGTTTTCGCGAGCGGCCTTTATTTGCCAGTATTCGGGTTGATCGCGCTCTGCTGGTTCTATCCCGGATCGCGGTGAGTGCGGGTGCCCAGCGCGCGGTGCCGCCCGCACCGTGGTCCGCCCCTCGCCCTGCGGAACGTGGCGGGGAAGCTCGCCTTGGTTTCCTCCTGCTGGCTGCGACTGAAATCCAGTTGCTGGCTGGTCGGGTGTTTTGCTGGCGCCCGTTTTGGTTCACTCAGAATTGCGGTGTCGTTGGCGCGGGCGGATTAGCTCATCCGAGTCCGGCAATCCTAGACCGTGCGGCACCGCGGCCCAAAAGGGCTGTCTATGGGGTACGAGGCCTTCGCGGGCCAGACAGAGGCCCTACGGCTGGTCCTGGATCGAACGGGCAGGAGTCCCGTCCTTTGGATTACCACAATTATGAAAACAATGAAACCGTATCAGAAATTCGGTGTGATGATCGCGACCTCGACCCTCGTCATGTTCGGGCTGATGTACCTGAACACCTACGCGGCGGACCATATTATCTTCAGCCAGACCCGCGCATGGATGGCGGTCCTGATGGGGGCGGTCATGGCGGTCGTGATGCTGGCCTTCATGTCGGGCATGTATCCCAACCGCCGCGCCAACGTTGCAATCCTGGCCGGCAGCGCGGTGGTGTGCGCGATCGCGCTGTGGCTCGTGCGCAGCCAGGCGACGGTGGACGATGTTTCATACATGAAGGCCATGATTCCTCATCACTCGATTGCCATCATGACCAGTAAACGGGCGCACATCTCTGATCCCCGGGTCCGCAAACTCGCCGACGAAATCATCGAAGCGCAGGTGAGGGAGATCGCGGAGATGAAGGCTCTCATCGCGGACTTGGAAAGAAAGGATCGATGACGGGACACGCCGCTGGTTCCGCAGTTGTTCCCGGGCAGGCCGGCGCGGCCCCGCTCACCGCGCGAAATCACCGAGTTGTCGTTGCGGGCGTTTGATTAACGAGTGTGACCTTGGCGCAGACGCTGGAGCGCAGGCTGCCACCGGAGTGGGAAATCGTCGGGATCAGCACGGACAAGCATCTGGTCTTCACCCCCATGCTGTCCGAGGTTGTGGGGCGGACCCTCTCGGCCCTACCCGTGGTCGTGGCCGGGCGGGAATTGATCCGCCGGCCGCGCTGGCTCGAAGCCCGGATCGACCGGGTTGACCGCGCAAAAAACGCGGCCCACTACGAACTGGCAGACGGCGATTACCCTACTTGCGCCCAAGGCGGTTGCAGATGAAGCGGCCCAAGAAAAAATCCCCGGCACCGGCCAGCTTTCGGCGCAATCTGGCGGCGAAAGCCGCGGCTCTCCCTCATTTCTGGGAGCACACGGTGGGCAGTGGGCACGCCCCGCTGGCGTTGCGGGCGGACTGGCAGTGCCAGTTGCGGCGCTGCCGGGAGGAACTGGGCTTCCGCCATGTGCGGTTCCACGACATTACATTCTCAGCGACGAGATGGGGACACTCATGTGCGAGCGCCACCAGCTGCTCGATTCATTCTTCAACGTCGACCAGGTCCTCGATTTCCTGCTGTCGATCGGGATGAAGCCGTTCCTGGAACTGAGCTTCATGCCCACCGCGCTGGCCTCGGGCGAGGCTATGGTATTTAAGTACAACTCCAATGTGACCCCGCCGCGGGGCAGCTCGCTCACTGCGAGCGGAGCATCCTGCGCAAGTGGGCGCGGGCCACGCGGCGGAAGGCGCGGGGAAAACCGCTTTATTACACGGAGTGGAGTTCCTCCTCCAACCCCCGCGATCCTTTCCATGACGAACCGGACACCGCGGCGGTCATCGTCAAGACGATGCTGGAGGCGAGGGGACTGGTGCAGGGCTACAGTTATTGGGCATTCACGGACATCTTTGAGGAAAATTTCATGCCGGCGAAGGCGTTCCAAGGCGGCTTTGGCCTGCTGACGCTGCAAGGGGTCGCCAAGCCGGCTTAGCGCTCGTTCGAGCTGCTCCATCGCTTGGGGGTCGAGGCGCTCACCGTGAAAGGGACCCACCCGACGGTGGATGTCTGGGTGGTGCGGCGCAGTGAGGCGGTGATGGTGCTGGTGACCAATCACGTCCTGCCCCGGCATCCCATCAAAACGGAGAAGGTGGAGCTGCAGTTGTCGGGCTTGGGGCCACCCGGCAACATCTACGTGGAACGCATTGATCGGGACCATGCCCACGCGAAGCCGCTCTGGGTGGAAATGGGCCGGCCGGCGGTGCCAACGGCCCGCGAGGTGGAGCAGCTGCACGCCGCTTCCCGGCTGTTGCGTGAGCCGCAGCCTGCACCCGCATCGGCCGCCGATTGCACTTCACGGTGCGGATGCCGCCGCAATCCGTCGCGGCGATCACGATCGAGCTGGAGGCCAGGTGAGCCCGAGTTGAATATATTCTCGTGAAACAGACCAAGGTCAGCGCCCGATTCCTGGAAACGCTGCAACGCGAGACGTTCAACTACTTCCTCCACGAGGTGAATCCGCTGAACGGGCTGGTGGCGGACCGGAGCAAGTCGGGTGCGCCGGCGAGCATCGCGGCGGTGGGCCTGGCGCTTTCATCGTATCCCGTCGCAGTCGAGCGCGGCTTCATGCGCCGGTCCGAGGCCGTGGCCCGCACGCTCACCACCCTGCGTTTTTTCCAACGGAGTGAGCAAAGCACCGCGCCGGATGCGACCGGTTACAAGGGGTTCTATTATCACTTCCTGCACATGGACACGGGCCGGCGGATGTGGCGCAGCGAATTGTCGACGGTGGACTCGGCTTTCCTCCTGATCGGCATGCTGGCGAGCGGGACTTATTTCGACGCAGACACGGCCGACGAACGGGCGATCCGGGAACTGTCGGACGAACTCTACCGGCGCACGGATTGGAATTGGGCCCGGAACGGAGGCGCGAGTCTCACCCACGGCTGGAAACCCGGCCGCGGTTTTCTGCGCTATCGGTGGCGCGGTTACGACGAGGCCCTCTTTATGTACGTGCTGGGCCTCGGGTCGCCGACGCATCCTTTGCCCGCGGAGAGCTACCGGGAATGGACCTCTACCTACGTGTGGAAAAAAATCTACGATACCGGCTTCGTCTATTCGGGCCCGCTTTTCACCCACCAGATTTCCCACCTCTGGATCGATTTCAGGGGGATTCAAGACGCTTACATGCGGCGAAGGAAACTGGACTATTTTGAGAATACCCGGCGCGCAACCTGTGTGCAGCGGCAGTATGCGATCGAGAACCCCGGGGGTTTCGCCGGCTATGGGGCGACGTGCTGGGGCATCACCGCGAGCGACGGTCCGGGGCCGGCCACCCGGACGATCCAGGGCCGCAAGCGCCGGTTTTTTGGCTACAAGTCGCGGGGTGTGCCGGACGGCGCCGACGACGGCAGCATTGCGCCGTGGGCCGTGGTGGCGTCGCTCCCCTTTGCGCCTGACCTGGTGCTGCCGGCGTTGCACCATTTTGAGCAGATGAAGCTGCGGGATGACATGCCCTACGGTTTCAAGGCGACGTTTAATCCGACCTTTAGGGACCGCGCTGCGCCGTCGAAAATCTGGGTCTCGCCGTATAACTATGGGATAAATCAGGGACCGATTGTGTTGATGATTGAGAATTATCGCTCGGGCCTGCTTTGGGAGCTCATGCGGCAGAACCGCTATCTCGTCGCGGGTCTGCGACGCGCGGGATTTACTGGCGGATGGCTGGAATGAACTCTGTCAGGCAAGGTATCGTTTTGGTCCCGGTCCCGTTGCGAGCAGGGGACATGGGCGCAGGTGAGCATCGGAGCGCGGCGACATGGTCTGGAACACCTTGGCCGCGCTTGGACTGGGTGCGGGAGCTCCGACCTGACCCGGCCAGTGCGATCCCGGGCCCAGCGCGAATTCAAACCTGAGGTGAACCGAACCCTGCCGTTCAGGTCGGTGGGAGTGTGAAGTCCCCGCGAAAAAAGCGGGGGCTGGCCGGTCAGCCTGAACATTTTTATGCAAATCCAAATCAATACCGACCATAACATCGAGGGCCGCGAGGCTTTGTCCGTTCACATCCGCGGCGTGGTGGAGAATGCCCTGAGTCACGAAAGCTCCCACATCACCCGGGTGGAGGTCCATGTCGCGGATGAGAACGGGCCGAAGACGGGGCCCAAGGACCGCCGCTGCACCATGGAAGCCCGGCTGGAACGCCACCAGCCCGTCGCCGTGACCTTCGATGCGGCGACCGTGCACCAAGCCGTGGATGGAGCCGCAGACAAGCTGGCCCGACTCGTCGCGCATACTTTGGGGCGACTCCGGGACGAGCGGAAGCACCGGACCGATCCGTCGGCGGTTGAGCCCGAGGCTCGGCCTTGAGGCGATTGTCGGGCGGCGAGAACCGCGGACCCATTAAAATGAAAATACCCACCGATGCCTACCGCGTGCCTGCGGGGAAAAAAGTCGATTTGAGCAAGTGGCCGACCGACGTGAAGCCGGTCTACGATTCCAAGAAGGTCTACAAGAAATGCCTCGAGCACCAGGTGGAGGAGTTGAGCAAGCTGCAGCGCCTCCATTACGCGTCCAACCGCTATGCCGTGCTGTTGATCTTCCAGGCCATGGATGCGGCGGGCAAGGACGGCGCCATCCGGCATGTGATGTCGGGCGTCAATCCGCAGGGCTGCCAAGTTTTCAGTTTCAAGCATCCGAGCGCCACCGAGCTTGACCATGATTTTCTCTGGCGTACGACGCGGGCCCTGCCGGAGCGCGGACGCATCGGGATCTTCAACCGCTCGTATTACGAGGAAGTGCTGATCGCGCGCGTGCACCCCGAGATTATTGCGGCCGAACGGCTGCCCGAACCGCTGGCCGATCCCAAGACCCTTTGGTCGGAGCGTTATCGCTCGATCGTGGACTTCGAACAACACCTCCACCGCAACGGCACGCGGATCATCAAGTTTTTCCTCCACCTCTCGAAGGACGAGCAGCGGAAGCGCTTCCTGGATCGCATTGACGACCCGGACAAGAACTGGAAATTCAGCTTGGCCGACCTGGCGGAGCGAAACTGCTGGGACGATTACATGCAGGCTTATGCCGCCTGCCTGGGGGCCACGAGCACGCGGGAAGCGCCGTGGCATGTGGTGCCTGCGGACGACAAGAAAAACGCCCGCCTGATCGTCTCCGAGATCATTCTGGACGTCTTCAAAGAGCTGAAGATGTCGTATCCCGAAACGACCGATCAACGCCGGGAGGAGCTCAAGGCAATCCGGTCGAAGCTGGCGAAGTGAACTCCCATTGAATCGAGCCCGCCGGGATCTCCGCCGGCAGCGGAAAAGCCCTGACTCCGAAACGGGAGCCAAGGCCGGAACGGCGAGTTACGCGATGCCCGTGGGTCCGCCGGGCTGACCCTTGACCATCACGGCGAACCCCGAAGGCGTACCGAGTTGACGCTGGATCAACAAAGGAGGGGGCGGGGGAGGCCCCTTGATCATAAGGGCGGCGAGTCCGTTGTTTCGCGTGTCCACCACCGTGACAACCATCACGAGGGGCACGCCGTCCTTGATTTGCCGGGCGCTGGCTGCGACCAACTTGATTAATGCGGCCGTGTCCCGGCGCAGGCTCGCCTGGTCGGTCTTGTTCTGACGTGGGCCCCGGGGGGATTTGTTTTTGGCGCTCATGGTTTACCTAGTTGTGGTTTTTTTCTGACGAAATGTTTGCGGCCGTAGAGGCGGACGACGGCCAGGGTTGTAGCGGAACGTAGCCCAAGCTCTCCAGTTGGTGGATGACCGCGCCGGCCGCTTCCGTCCGGCCGAGCAGGGCCAGGGAACGGGCATACGGGTCCAGGAGGTTCCAGTCACGGCTGCCGGATTGGCGGGGGGCAAGCAGCTCATCCGCCCGAAGCCACGCCGCATGGGCCCCGTCATGATCCCCCGCCCGCTCCAAAGTCCGGCCGAGGAGAAGATGACCCTGGGCGCATTCGGCCCACTCCGCGGCTTTGGCACCGCCGGTCTGGACGAGCCGCTCGCCAAAGCCGAGCGCCCGCGTGGCCGAGTCCACCGCGTTCCCCGCGCCGGCTGTCAGTTGGAGCTCGGCGCGCAGCCGCCAGGCCCGGGACAACAGCCTGAGGCACATGCGGTCCGGCACGGTCCGTGACGCCAGGCCTGCCAAGTCGGCGATGGCCGCATCAACCAGGGCCACGGCGATCTCACGGTCACCCGCGTGCGCCGCCAGGAATGCGGTGGTAAGCCGGGCGATGATCGCGTTCTCCCGCAGCGTGACGTTCTGCCCGTCAATGGCCAGGAGCTCTTCGAGTCCGGTTTGCGCCCGGGCCATCAGCCGGGCGGCCTCCTGGAAGCGCCCCGTGACCAGCGCGGTGTTCGCGGCATAGATTCGCGCGACGGCCAGGTCCTGTTTCATGACGGCGTCGTTCGGATCGTCGGCCAGCAGTTTTTCCAAACCGGCAACGCGCAGGCCATACTGCTTGGCGGCCTCCGCGTAATTGCCCTGCAACTCGGCAATGCTCCCGAGCAACTCGTGCGCGGTGGCAATTTTCAACCGGAGGATTGGGTCGCCGGGGGTGGACGCGAGCAGGCGGTCCGGGGTGACCAGCGCGGCGTCGAGTTCGGTCCGGGCGGCTTCGAGTTCGCCCCTGTCCTTGCGGAAATAGGCGAGGTTGTAACGGGCATCGAAGAGTTCCAGCTGCCACTCCCGCCGGGCCGGATCGTGAGTGGTGAGTGCGACGGTCGAATCCCGGTAACGCGTCATCCATTGGACGGCGGCCGGAAAATCGGCGTTGGCCCAGTAGAGGACGGCCGTCTGGGCCTCGGCTTGCGCGCGCTCATAGACTGCCTCCATGTCGTTCGGATGAGCCGTCGCGAAACGACCCGCCGAGGCATAGGCCTCTGCGAGCAGGGCGAAGGCCTCGGTGGTGCGCCCCTGCGCGGCGCGGACCGCCCCTTGGAGCCGGAGCGCGCGGGCACGCGCGAACTGCGTGGTGTCGTCCTGGTCGGAGGGGCCCAGGGAAGCGAGATACGCGGCGGCTTTGTCGGCGACGGAGTCCAGCACCTCCAGTTTGCCGACGCGATCGAGCTGCGAATACAAATCACCCAGCATGAACTTGAGGAGGTCGTCGGCGCGGTGGCGGGCGGCGATGGCCTGCCGCTCGGCGCGGGTCGCGCGCACGGCCTGCCAGGTGCTGATGATGAAACCGAGAATCAAGGCTGCAGACACCGCGACCACCGCCGCGGATACGAGACGGTGCCGGCGGATGAGCCGACCCAGCCGGTAAACGCGGCTCGCGGGCCGGGCGACCACCGGCTCGTGGTGGAGGTGCCGGGTTATGTCGGCCGCCAGCGCGTTCGGGGTCGCATAGCGCCGGGTCGGGTTTTTTTCGAGGCAGCGCATTACGATCCAATCGAGGTCACCGCGCAGCAACAGGGAGAGCCGGGCTGGCTCGGTGCTCCTCAGCCGGGCGACCTTGGCCTGGTCGTCGCCACTGAGCGTTGAAAGATGGGTCGAAGGCCGGGGTGGCTCGACCTCGCGGATGATCCGGCGGATCTCATCGAGTCCCGCCTGCCCCAGGGATTTCGGATCGAAGGGCAGGCGGCCGCTGAGCAACTCGTAGAGCAGCACGCCGAGCGAGTAGATGTCGCTGCGGGTGTCGACATCCACGGCGCTGAGCTCGGCCTGCTCCGGGCTCATGTAGGCGGGCGTGCCCATGAACTGCTCGAACGCCGTGAAGAGTGTGTGGTCCGTCAGCCGCCCTGCCGTCGCCTTGGCGATGCCGAAATCGATCACCTTTGGCACCGGCTGGTTGTCATTGAGCGTGACGAGGACATTGGACGGCTTGAGGTCGCGGTGGATGATCCCCTTCTGGTGCGCGTGTTGCACGCCGTTGCACACCTGCTGGAACAGTTCGAGCCGCGCCGTCGTCGAGAGATTATACCGGTCGCAGAACTCCGTGATCTTGATGCCCTTCACGAGCTCCATGACGAAGTACGGCCGGCCGGTGGTGGTGGCGCCCGCATCGAGGATCTTCGCGATGTTGGGGTGATCCATCATCGCCAGCGCTTGGCGCTCGGCCTCGAAGCGGGTGATCACCTCGCGCGTGTCCATGCCGAGCTTGATGATCTTAAGCGCGACCTGGCGCCGGACGTCCTCCTCCTGCTCGGCCATCCAGACCACGCCGCAGCCCCCTTCGCCGATCTTCTGCAGCAATTTGTAACGGCCGATCCGCGTGCCCGGCATTTCCGGGGCGGAGTTGGCGGTCTCGCGCCGCGGGGCCGGAGCCGGGGTGTCCATGAAATCGCCGGCGGCCTGGTGGGCGCGCATCAACGCTTCGAGCCTCGCGCGCAGCGCGGTGTCCTTGCCGCATTCCCGGTCGAGGAAGGCGGGCCATTCCGCCTCGGGCAGGAGCAGGGCCTGCGCGAAGAGGTTTTCCCGGGGATTTTCCGGTGAACTCATGGGGTCACTGCACAAAGCGCCCTTTCGCGCCGGGTCATGGCTTGCAGCGTGGCGCCGATGCTTACCCCCGCCATCCGCGCCGCCGCCAGCGTGCGCGGCCGCAGGTCGCCCGCACCGCTGGGAATGCCCTTGTCCGTGCGTTTGGGGATGGCGGTGAATTGGGCCACGTTGTCCGGTCTTTATGCGCGAGCGACCGGAGTTGGCGAGGATTCTGTCAGCGCACTTCGTGAGCCGTCCGCCGGTGTCTTGCGGAATCAGGAAAATTTCGGCTGACACGTCCCGCCGGCGTGCGAATCAAGTGGCGAGCCCACCGATTTCCCGCGAAAAAAATTACCCCGCCCGCCCGCGTAACGGCAGCGCCGCGGAGGAGCCGGCCGGGTTTTCGTGATCAGCGTCCCGGCTGGAGGTGGGACGGTTCGGGAAGAAAAAAGAACAGGATCGCAATGATCACATAGACGGAGATGAGCTGGAGCCCTTCGAACCAGTTGCACTCCCCGTCGCCGCTGATGAGTCCCACGATCCATACGGCCAGTGCCACGGCGGCGATCTCGGGCAGGGAAAATTCCAGGTTCATCGGCTGGCCGAGGAAGTACGAGCAGAAGACCAGCACCGGCGTGACAAACAGCGCAATCTGCAGGCTGGAGCCGACCGCGATGCCCAGGCTGAGGTCGAGTTTGTTCTTCCAGGCCGCCACCACGGCCGTCGTGTGCTCGGCGGCGTTGCCGATCGTGGCCACGATAATCACGCCCACAAACACCTCCGTCAGGCCGAGGCTTTCCCGCGCCGCTTCGACTGAGCCCACCAGAAATTCGCTCATGAACGCGACCAGCACCGTCGCGGCGGTCAGGGTACCAATCGACTTCGCCATGGGCCAGACCGCGCCGCCGGCGGTGCCGGAGTGCGCGGAATCACCCCCGGCGCCCATGAACAGCTTGCGATGGGTGAGCAGCGAGAAGCCGAGCCAGCACAGGTAGGTGATGAACAGCACGCCTGCGATCGCGAGCGACAGGTTCTGTTCGGCCTGGGGCGACCAGCCGGCGACGCTCCGGCCGGCGGAAATATGAAACACCGTGGGAATGATGAGGGCGATGACCGCCAGGGTGAGCGAAGCCGCCGCGCCCCGCGCGGCCGTACGGTTGAACGTCTGGGAGTTGAACTTGATTCCGCCCGCGATGAACGAGGCGCCGAGCACCAGCAGGATGTTGCCGATGATGGAACCCGTGATCGAAGCCTTCACCACGCCGGTCAGCCCCTTGGAGAGGGCGGCCAGCGCGATGATCAGTTCGGCGGCGTTGCCGAACGTAGCGTTAAGCAGACCTCCCACGCCCTCGCCAGTCCGCGCCGCCAAGTGCTCGGTCGCCCGGCCCATCCATCCCGCGAGCGGAATGATGGCCAGTCCGCTGACCACAAACAGCAGCGTCTCGTGGCGCCATCCCGGCACAAACCGGATGGCAAAGGTGGCGGGCACGGCGATCAGCAGGCAGTCGATCAGCTGCATTTCGCTCCAAAGGGAGCCCTGATGGCTTTTAGCGCGGGTCGACATGGGTTTCAGCCGCCGTCCAAGTTGATCGTCATTGTTTGGGCGACCCACCTCGGAGCCGCACCGCTGGGACAGACAAACCGACTGGGCAGTTCCCGTTCCGGGATGTCGAAGCGAAATAAGGCGAACGGGGCCGCAAATGGGGCAGGACTCCTCCTTCGAGTAACTGGGAGGTCAAATAGTCGGGCTGGCCGTAACGTCTGGCCAGTAGTTGGAGCCGCGGCGTCCCCGCCGCGGAGGAGACGCATGACGCGGCGAGGGCGCCGTATCTCCCACGGCCTTTCGCCGTGACCGGCCTTGCGTCTCACTGTGTTCGAGGGCCGGGTGAGCGAGTCAGGAAAGCGCGGGCTTGAAGCACGCGCGGATTGGCGGGGTCGGCGAGAGCGGCGAGGGCAAGAAACTTTTCGTAGTGCTGGATCGCGGCCGCGGTCTCGCCGGCCATTTCCGCCGAATGCGCGGCGCCATAGAGGCTGTTCAACCGGTTCGGGCTCCGCAGCAGCTGCGCCTCAAACACCGCGAGCGCGTCGCGCGGATGGTGCTGTTCATTGAGCAGGTCTCCGAGCGATTCGCCTGCGGGCAGCACCTCGCCGGGTGTCACCGCTTCCTTGTCCGTCGACGCCTCGAGCTCCACGGCTTGCCGCAACGCGGCGAGCGCTTCCGCCGGGTGATTGTCCGCCTGCGCCAGCCAGCCCCGGATGGTCAGGATCTGGACCTTGGCTTGGGCGGCCCAGTAGGAGCCGGGGATCACGGCGGTGATCCGCCGGCCGAGCATCTCAAGTTCGGCGAATTCGACCCGCGCGGCGGCGGGATCGCCGCTCCGGACCGCGCCCAAGGAGCGGGCGAAGCGGACGATGGCATCGCAATAAAGAAAACGTTCACCCCAAGGAAATGCCGCGGGCTGGTGCAGCGGGAGGCGCGCGGCCGCCGGCCAGTCCTGGCGCTCGAGCGCGAGCCGAGCCGGCACGGACGCGAAGGCATAGGCCATCGCCGGCCGGTTGGGAATTTGGTACGGACCGGTGGCGGCACCGATCTCACGGGCAACGGCGGCCGCCTTTTCGTACTGGCCGCGCTGCAGGTAGGCATAGGCGAGATAGTCGAGGGCGTGGGGGAGATGGCTGTTGAGCGAGCCATCGGTCCGGGCGAGGTCTCGCGCGGCGGCGGCCGAGCGCTCGTTGAAGTCGATCGATTTGTCCCACTGGCCGAGGCGGGTGAAGATGTGCGTGGGCATGTGCAGCGCATGCGGCACCTCCGGGGCGACCCCGCCATAGGCATCACACACCTCCAGTGCGCGGCCGGCCAGCAGCGGGAAGTCCAAGGCGTGGATCTTGTAGTGGAGTGCGCCCGGGTGATCGGGAATCTGCGCGAGAATCCCATCGAGGACCGCCACCGCCTCAATCTGCCGGCGGTAGGATTTGTCCTTCGGCAGGAAGCGCGCCGGGGCCAGATGATACAGCACCCCGAAGGCCGCGGCGTCGAGATCCCCCGGGTATTGCGAGAGGACGGTCGCCCAAGCCCGGTCGGTGGCCTGGAGACGTTGCGGCAGCGATTGGCCCGGCCCGGGGCGGAAGAACGCCTCCATCGTGGCGAGATAGGCGCGCGCGCGCGGCGAATGGGGCGAACGGGCCGCGGCAACTCGTACGAATTCAAGGCCCTGCTGCAGGTCGTGGGTGTCGGGAATATCCGGCCAGAGCGGATGGATGAGCGCCATGGCGCGGCCCCAGTAACCAAAGCCGCAGTCGGGATCACGGGCCAGGACCGCGGCGAACTCGCGGTCGGCCTCAAGGTACATCATGTGGTGCAGTAATTTCACGCCGCGGACCACATGTTCCCGGGTGATGGCGTCGCCGGTCACCTCGAATTGGATTGTGCCCAGTTTCTCGCCCTCCGCCGGGGCGGCCAGGATGGCCGTGGGCAGAACGACCAAGAGCGTGGCGAGCAGCGCCACCCCCAGAGTGGAACGGGGGCGAGGATGCCACCGCGGGGCCCAGGGCGGGATGATCTGCGCATGGGCCAGGGGCCAGCTCCCGGGAAGATCGAAGCGCTGATCGCGATACATGCCGTAATAATGGAGCGCGCGGGGAGGCTGACAATGTTGCGTTTCGGCATCGTCGAAATCCAGGGCATATACGCCCCGGAATTTAACAGTCACTCCGAGAGTTTTACGTTGGAGGTCAAGTAGGCGCCCATCCGATGGGAGGAGACTTGATCCGCAGGGGGGCTGTTCGGGCCGAGGCCGGCCTTTTGCGCGCGGGGCGGACAGTTTCAGGGGAACCTCCGCTGGTCCTGCGCTACCATGCTATCTGCGCACTTTACGACCATGAGCTTTGACAACAAAAACGACGGGAAACCCATTGTTGATGTCCATAAACAGACCACGAAGGTGAACATCTGGATGGTCATCGCCGTAGTCACCTTTTTGGTCATCGGCGTGCTGGCGGCCGTCGTTTACATCCGCAGCCATTCCCATTCCGGGTGAGAGGGGTGGGCTGGAGCTGATCCATTCTCGCGACCTTCAAGCCGCCCAGCTCTAGGCAACGGACGGGGACTTCCCTTTTTGCGCCGGCCGGTTTCTAGGCTCAATGGCCCAAGAGGAGTCGCCACTAACAACAGCCAGCGCCGGTGAGCCTTGTTCCGGTGTTCAACCCGTCTTCGTTGAGTCGGGAGGTGACTTGGCGTCCGTTTGAGTAACGCCGTGACCGGCAGGCATCGCTGGACGGTCCGGAAGGTCACTCCTTCAAACGCGAGCGAATCAGCCCTGTCTCACAGCTTTAGGTCGCGGGCGTAGCCGGTGAGCTCGAGGTAGGCGGAACCGATCTCGCGGCCGCCGGCGTCGCGGACGCGGCAGGCACCTTCCCAATAGGGGATGCCGCCCAAGGTACCGGTGAGCTCCTGGTCCTTGGCGAGCGGCTCGATCGTGAAAGTCACGGACTTTGAACTGACGGGATCCGTCGCGGTGAGGCGGATTTTCGAAGGATAGGATGCGCCCGTGGTGGGGCTCTGCCACCGGTCGAGGACTTCCCAGGTGAATTCCCCGCGCTGGGTTCGGCCCGCCGCGTCCACCCACGTCAGGCTGGAAGCCGGGTCGGCGGTGCCGTCCTGACGTCGCAGGCGATAGAGCATCAGCTCGCGGTGATCGTTGAACTGTACGCTGAGCCAATCCCAGCCGATCTGGCCGCCGCTCAACTGGCTGCTGCTGATCTCATGGTCCATCCACACTTCGCCGGTGACGTGCAGCTTCTTGGTGCCGAAGGAAAGTTCACCGTCCGCTTGGAGCCGGGATAGCGTCAGATAATAGCTCGCCGCCGTGGGATCGGCGCCCTTGCGGGAAACTCCGTTCTCGCCGAAGACCACCAGCGGCTTGGTGGAAGTGAGCGCGAGCGTAAACGCCGCCTCGGCCCGCACGCCGCCGACGAGTTCGAAGCGGTTGGTGGCCGCGTCCACCAAGCGCAACGACCAGCTGCCGTTGAACACGTCGAGCGTGGGGAGAGCTGCGGAGGCGTTCCAGCCTTCGCGATTTAGACGCTCCTGATGGACGAATTTCCCCGATTCCACGTCGAGCACCGCCATGTGGGCGAGATAGATGTCATCGGTGCCAGCCGCACCTGCCGCCGAGCCCGGCATCCGCGGGCCGGCGTAACGAAAAAACGTGCCCTGAAATCCGAAACGGCGGTCCGCGTTCGCGAAGAGATGGCCGGTGACATACCACCACTCGATTTTGAATTCCGGGTGGCTGCCGTGGTCGCGGGGAAATTCGAAACGGTGGCCCGGTTGGGGCAGGGCAAATCCGTCCGCGGTGGTCGCAGGCTGGCCGCCAAGGGTGGAAACGAGCGTCAGGCCCAGCGCGATTAGCGGGAGGCAGGTCCGGCCGCGTGGCGGGAAAGCGAAGTGCGTTGCGGGGAATTTCATCGGTTCATTCCTCCCGGTCGGCTGGCAGATCTGCGCCCCACCGGCCGACGACATAACTCACGACCGCGCCGGTCGCGATCACGGCGACGCCCAAGGCGGCGAGTTGGATCCACGGGAGGGCGAAGCCGAGCGTCCAGCCGAACGATTGTTTGTTGATCACGCGGATGAGCAGCCACCCCAGCGCCAGGCTGAGGACGAGACCGCCGGCGACCGCCGCACCGGCCACGGAGGTGCCCTCGACCGTCGTCGCAAGCGCAATCTCGCGCCGGCTGAAGCCCAGCGCGCGCAACGTGGTGAGTTCATCCCGCCGGTCCAGCAGGATGCTCACGAGCGTGAGGGCGAGTCCGATCACGGCCACGGCGACCCCGACAACCTCAAGGGCGTAGGTGATGGAAAACGTCTGGCGGAAAATCCGCAGGATTTCCGTACGCAGCGCGGCGTTGGTGTAGATGGAGAGACCGGGGTGGCGCGCGAGCAAGGCGGCGCGGAGGTCTTCGGGGTCGGCGCCGGGCCGGAGGAAGAGCGAGACGTTGGCGGCGTAGTCGTCGCCGAACCACGCGGTGAGCCGGCTGCGTTCGACGAGCAGGGAACCGCGCTCGTTGCCGTAGTCGGCAAAGACGCCGACGAGCGTCAGGGTTTGGGCGCCGGCGGGCGTGGGCACCACCACCGTGTCGCCGCGCCGCTTGCGAAACCGTTCGCAAAAACTCTCGCTGGCCAGGGCGAGGCCCGCGTTGCGCGACGGATCGAACACCGTCTCATCCGCCGGCGCCTGCACCCAGGCGAGTGCGGAGCGGGTGTGCAAGATGCGCAGGTCGGTGCCGCTCAGGATCGTCGGCAGGCCCTCGAGCTCAATGGGGTAGGCGGAGAGAACTCCGGCCACGTCCACTTCCGGCCGCGAGGCCAGATCGCGCCAGATGGCCGGCGAAAGGCGGTTTTGCGCGGAGGCGCTCTGCGACCCGCCGCTGGAGATGTAGAGATCGGCCTGCAGGGTGCGCTGGACCCAGCCCCGCACGGTCATTTCAAAACTGCCGACCAGGATCGCCATGCCGGCGGCCATGGCGATCGCGCACACCAGCGCGGCGACGGCGAGCCGGTGCCGCCCGGAAGGTTGGGCGAGATGACTCAGCGCCATGCGGACAGAGGCCGATTGCCGGCCGGCGCGGCGGGCGGCGCGCGCGAGGAGGGGAAGCATAAAACCGCAGAGAATGCCGCCGCCCACGATCGCGAGAAGCGCGGCGAGATAGCCGGCGAGGGGAAAGCGTCCGCCTCCTGCGAAGCGCACGGGAGGGCATAACGAACAGAGGACTGCGGCCACCAATAGCGCGGCGCCGAGCCAGGTGCTGGGGAGCAGGGACCGACCGGGCGCGGCCGACGCATGGCGGGCCAACACTTGCGCGGGAGGGGTGCGCGCTGCTTCCCGGGCGGGCCACCAGCCTGCGACCAGACTCGCGCCCAAGCCGATCAACAGACCGAGGCCGACCTCGGTGGCGTTGAGGCCGGCGGATCCAACCGTCGTGGCATAATAGAGCGCGTTCACCGTCTGGCCGACCGCGCGCACGGAAATCTGCGCGCCCACCCACCCGAGCAACACGCCGCCCGCTCCGCCCACGAGTCCCAGCAACGCCGCTTCCACGATCCAGGCGCGACGGATCGCGCGTTCCTCGACGCCCAGTGAACGCAGGATGGCGATTTCCTCGCGGCGCCGCACAACGGCCCCGTCGAGCGCCTGGAAGATCAGGTAGAGGCCGACCAGGAGGGCGATGAGCGAAAGAACCGTGAGGTTGAGGCGAAACGCGCGCGTCATGGTCGCGGCGGTGGCGCGGCGGGCGCCGGGTGACGTGACCGACCAGCGGGTACCGTCCTGGCCCAGCCCTTCGAGGACGGTGCGGAGTTCCGCGCGGCGATCGTCGGCTTGCGGCCCGGGTTCGATGATGAATTCCACGCGGTCGATCCGACCGGCTTTCCCCGACAGCCGCTGGAGCTGGGGCAGGTCGAGCAGGATAAGGTTGGCGGGCACGCGGGGGGCGTCGCGGGCGCTGGGAATCACGCCGGCCACGGGGAGCGCGTAAATTTCCTCATTGATGATGAGGCTAAAGGACGAAGCGGCGCCGATTTCGTTCGCGAGCGTCGGGCTGATCCAGATTTGCGGACCCGCGCGAAACACCGTCCAAAAGTCCGCGGGTGCATCCGCGCCGTGACCCAGCGGGCCGGCCGCTGGCTGCGGGGTAAAATAGCTCGCGCCCGCGACTTGCTGGCTCACGAGGTTGGCCGCTGCGATCAGGTCCACGCCGAGCAGCGTGTAGGTGGTCCGGCCAAAATTGTCCGATTCGCCGGCACGACGCGGGCGGGCCGCAGTCGTTTCGACGACGGGGAAAATTTGCACGGGCCGTGGGCCGAGAGCGGCGCGCAACTCCGGTAGCACGGACTCGGGCAGGGAACCGGCGGACGGCTGGATGATCCAGTCGCTCTGCCCCGTCAGCGTGTCGGTGAAGTGGGCGAAGCTCGCGACGGCGGCGCGATTCGCCAGGCGCACGGAGACGAAGACGGCGACGCCCAGCGCGAGAATGCCGGCGAGAAGGAGATACTGACCGGGGGCTCGCCACGCGTGGCGCAGGGCAAACCGGCGCAGGAGGAGTACTTCGAGGTGGAGCATATCGGGTTCAGTCGACGATGCGTCCGTCGCGCAGGTGGATTTGACGATGACAGATCGCGGCGGCCTCCGGGCTGTGGGTGACCAGCACGAGGGCCGTCTGCGTCTCATCGGTGAGCTCGCGCAGCAATTGGAGGATGTTTTCGCCGTTGGCCGAATCGAGGTTGCCCGTGGGTTCGTCGGCGAGGATCAACGCCGGCCGGTGGATGAGCGCGCGGGCGATGGCGACGCGTTGCTGCTCGCCACCGGAAAGCTGCGACGGCAGCGCGTCGGCTCGCGCACTGAGCCCGACGCGGGCGAGCGCCGCAGCGACGCGGGCGGAGCGCTCGGGCAGGGGAATACGATTGAGTTGGAGCGGCAGTTCAACGTTCTCCGCTGCGGTCAGGGTGGGCAGGAGATGGAAGAACTGAAAAACGGTGCCGACCTGTTCGCGGCGCAAACGCGCGAGGTCGTCGCTGGAGAGTTTGTCAATCCTCCGGCCGAGCAGGGTGATCATGCCGGCATCGGGACGGTCCACGCCGCCGAGGCAGTTGAGCAGCGTCGTCTTGCCGCTGCCAGACGGTCCTGTCAGGGCCACGCGCTCGCCGGCCGCGACGGAAAAAGTCGCATCGTGCAGCACCGCGCGATCGCCGTAGCGTTTGCTCACGGCGTTCACCTGCAGGACCGGGGCGGACATGTCGCTCATGGGGCAAGGCAACGGGGTTTGGCGCGAAACGCGAATTCTCCGGGCCAACCCTTCACGGGCCGCCTGGCGGGGGGGGAACGGGCGCCGACTCCACGTCGGCCTTGGTGACCGTGTGCCGGTATTCAAACATCCGCGAGAGTTGCCGGCGGGCGAAGGCGGACCCGCACCAGCGGCCCAAGTAGCCGAAAGGGAGGCGGAAGTGGATCTCGTCGGTCAGCACGCTGGCGTGATCCCCAACCGGGTCGACGCGGTGGAGATGTTCCCATTTGGCGAAAGGGCCGCTGAGGAGCACGTCGCGGAACTGCCGGCCGGCGACGTAGTTTTGGTGGACGATTTCCCAGCGGGTCCAAAACGGGCCGAGTTTGGTCCGCAGTGATACCCGGGCGCCGTCGCGGATGCCGCCGGTCTGGGCGATGACCTGAATCTTTTCCCAAGGCGGACACAGCCGCTGAAACGCGCCGGGTCGCTCGTGCCACGCGAAGACCTCGGCCGCGGGCCGCTCGATCCGGACCGAACGCTGGAAAACTTCGTCACGCATGGATGACTCCTTTTCGGGGCAGGCAGCGGGACGTCGCGGAAATCAAAGTCATCGGCGACCAGCATCGTGCGTTTCTCCGGTGACGCAAACGGGCGGCTGCGGTGGATTGCGGACGACGGACTACTGAATAGGGACGACAGACTACGGACGACAGACTACGGACCACAGATGGCTGCGGGGTTGGACGGTTTCGGCTTTTACTTGGATGGTGCGCGAGTTGCGCCCTGTTGCGTGCAAGTACGCAACTTGCCACGGCCCAGCATCCCGTTGTCCCGGTTGCGCTTCGGGGTGAAGCCGGTAGTTTCCGGGATGAAACTCTTTCAGCCGATCGCCCTGTGGAGCCTTCTCGCTCTCGTGTCGCTGTCCGGCTGCTCTACTATGACCACTCCACCACCGCGGACCGTCGCGCACGTCGACCTCGATCGCTACGTTGGCCGCTGGTATGTGATCGCGAACATTCCCTACTTCCTGGAGAAGGGAAAAGTTGCGAGCTACGACACCTACGCGAAGCGCCCGGACGGAAAGATGGACAATATTTTCACCTTTCGGAAAGGCAGCTTCGACGCGCCCGAGCAGAGCTGGCATGGCACCGCGCAAGTGACAAACCCGGTGACCAATGCCGAGTGGAAAGTAGGCTTTGTCTGGCCGGTGACGAGCACCTACCTGGTGTTGGAGTTGGACGCCGATTACCGCTGGGCGGTGGTGGGAACGCCCGGCCGCGGGCTCCTGTGGATCCTTGCGCGCGAGCGTCAGCTCTCCGCCGCAGACTATGAGCACATTCTCGGACTGATTGAGCAGCAGGGCTACGACCGCACGAAGATCGTGCCCGTGCCGCAGCCCAAATAGTCCGCGCCACGAGGCTCAGCCGTGAGCCGCATGGGGCCGGCTCCGTCGCTCCGGCGGAGTACAGAATTTGGGAGCGGCGGGCATGGCCGGGCGGAAAAAACCTTGCCTGCAAGGGGGCAAATTTCAGGGTCAGTTCTGAATGCAGCCTGCCGACCGATCTAACACCCGGGTGTACTGGCTGGTGGGGGGAGGGCTGCTGATGTGCTGCCTCGCGCTGCTGCCGTGGTGGCGGAACCACGATTACCTGCGGGACCTGTATGACTACGGCGGGTTCATGGCGGTGAATGCCCGGCTGGATGCGGGTGAGCGACCCTATGTCGATTTTGGCACGCCGATTCAGTCGGGCATGTTCCTGTTCAATTTCGCGGCCGAGCGGATCGGCGGGGGTACTTATGTGGGCATGACCTGGGGGGCGGCGGTAGTGGCCGTCGCCGCGATTTTCGGCTTGGGGTTGATGCTGGCGCGCCGCTGGCGGCCGCCCCTGGCCATGTTCGTGGCGGGCGCGGTCGTGATCGGCACCGTTTCGCAACATACCATCATCTTCTACAACGCGCTTGGCGTCCTGGCGCTCGCGCTGGTGACCTGGAGTTTTGCCTTGGCCCCGCTGCTTCGCCGCGAGGATCTCGGCTGGCATGTGCTGGCGGGGGTGGGGCTTTTTCTCGGCGGGATCACCAAGCTCAATTTTCACCTGGTGGCCTGTGCGATGGCCGCAGGTTGGGTTTTGTTTGCCTGGACCGGGCAAAAATCCACTGGCCGGAGGGCGCTCGGCACACTCCTGCTGATTGGGGTGTGCGGTTTTGTTCTCCCCGTCGCGGTGGAACTGCTCTGGACCGGGGCGAGCCCGCGCCAATGGTATCAAAACGTCATTGAGCTGCCGTTCCTCTCCCGTTCGGGTCGGATGTCACTGCTCTTTTCCAGCGAGCTCTATCTCACTACGGTGAACGATTTTTATGGGCCGCAGTTTCGTCAGGCGGGTTTGGTAGGTCTGATCCTCGTGGGAGCAACGGTGATCGCAGCCTGGCGGAGCCCGGTCTTGTCCACCCTCGGGTGGCGGCGGGTCTTGGTAATTGCTGCGGGCCTCCTCGCTGCGCTGGCGGGGGCCGCGCTGCTCGCGACCAACAACGAGATCACCTATGTCGCGTTGGCAGCGTCGGTCGTGCTGGCGGTGAGCTTATGGCTCGGCCTCGGGTTGGCCCCGCGCGGAGGTTGGTTCGTGGCCGGTTTCCTCTTGCCCGTGCTCTTGCTCGCGGCCTACGGCTGGCAATCAGCCTGGCGCGGACAGCGTTCCCAGTTTGGCCATTCCGCGAGTCCGCGATCCAGCTATCTGGCGGCCGAGACCGTCGGGCCGGATTTTGGCTATCTGCGTGGGCTTCACGTGCCGCCGACGATTGTGCAATCCCTCAAGGAGACCGTGCAGTGGCGGAAGTCTCTGCCCGGCGAGATGCGGTCGCGGATCTTTTTCGGGCCCGGCTTGGAATGGCTCGACCGCATCTGGCCGATGAGGAAGGTCAGGGGTTTGGCCCTCTCGCAAAACGCCTTTGTCAAAGGTGCCCAGGAACGGGCTTTGTTTGACCGCGAGGTCCTGGGTGGCGGCGCCTATCACTACCTGTTGGTTTCCGAGGCCTGGAACCATTGGGACCCGGACGTGGAGCTGGAGCTGGCCCACCATTTCCTCAAAATGCATGTGGGCACGGCGTTTTTCGCCTACGAAATACTGCCGGCCGGGACGGTGAACGCCCGGCCGTTCGACTATCGGGCCGGGTTTGGCGGCAATGTGGACTCCACGCTTTTGCGCTCCGCGATGAAGGTGCAACCGCTGTCCGGCAAACGGCAGTTTCTCGGCATCACGCAGGGTCATGGCGAGGTGAAGCTGGACGTACGGAGCCATCGCGCGGCCGGGGAAATCGTGCTGAAACGGATCAACCCGGCGGTTCGTCCGGTGGGTACGGTTCGGTTTGAAATCTTTGCCTCCGAAGGAAGTGCGCGCTACCCCCGCTGGGCGAAGGAAGTCCCGCTGCCGGCCGAACAGGACGAGATCACCCTCCCGTCCGACATCATTGATGCCAGCAGCCAGCCCGTGGTTTTCACTGTGACGATCCCTGACGCACTGGCGGGCCAGGTCGTGGCCGGCTGGCGCGCGCTGGCTCTCGCCGACTCAATGGATGGCCCGGATCTTCCGCCCGTTTTGGTCCCGGATACTTGGCAAGCGACTGAGGCGAGCCCGGGGATCAAGGCCCTCATGCTGCCGCCGGGGCTGAAGGCGGCGCCCGTTTACCTGCGCAATACCTGGGTCGAGGACGGCGTGGTGAAGGTGCGTCCGGGTGGCGAGATTTGGGTGCGTCTGCCCGGTTTATTCTCAAAAATCTCCATCGTGATGAAATCCATTGGCCGGACTCCTGCGACTACGGACCAGGTGGTGCGGGTGATTTATTACAAGGGCGGCCGGCTGGATGAGTTTGCCACGCTGGTACTGAGGGGCGACGCACCGGTCGCGCTCAATGCCTGGTCGCCGGCGAATGATGGCTGGCTGGCGGTGCTGGCCGACCCCGCCCAGACGGCGGCGTTGATCACAGTCAAAATCGAGTCCGTCGAACGGCCCTGAGCTGAACGATGCCGACCGCGCCGGCGGGAGGCCGGGGGGCGTTGCTTGGCCATGGAGCAGGGATTGATTGCGGGATGCATTGCGTGGAGGCGTTGCCGTTCGGCGCCGGTGGAAGATGAGACCTCGGATTTTAACCACGGATTACAGGATGAACACGGATCAATCTGGAATGCTTCAGATCAAGGATTGGTTTCTGATCCGTGTTCATCCGTAATCCGTGGTTAAAAATTCGGGGATTGGATTTTTTGGAGGGAAAATGAGGAGGGGCATTGGACGGAGGCTTGCTTGCGGCGGGGCGCATGGTGATGTTTTTCGCCCTGCTTTTCTCCCCATGATTGAATCCCCGCCGGTCCCCGTGCCCCTTGTCCGCAAATCCTGGCGTGCCGGCACGCTCACTTATACGGCGGGGGGATTGGCCGTGTTGTTCGTCTGGCTGTTGTGGGGTGATTTCGCGTGGCAGATGAAGGAACGGGCGACCCAGCCGGTGGTGCAGGTGATGCTCCGCCAGTTCAAGGCGTCGGATTTTGTGACCGGCTTCCTGGTCCTCGCGCTGCCGGCGGCAATCGGGATTTTTCTCACGCCGATCATCAGCTATCGCAGCGACCGGCACCGGGGCCGGTGGGGGCGACGGATTCCCTTCCTGCTGGCGACGGCGCCGCTGACGACGCTGTCGATGTGCGGCATGGCGTTCAGTCCCTGGATCGGAACCTGGCTGCATGGCCGGATGGGGTGGGCCCCCGAGACGCTCAACCTGACGGTGCTCCTCGTCCTCGGGTGCTGCTGGACGCTCTTGGATTTTGCGACGGTGGTGGCGACAGCGTTGTTCGGGGCGCTCGTCAACGACGTGGTGCCACGGGAGCTGATCGGGCGTTTTTACGGCCTGTTCCGGGTGGTGAGCCTGCTGGCGGGCATTATTTTCAACAGCATGGTGATTGGTCATGCGAAGGAGCAGTATGTGCTCATCCTCGCGAGTGTGGGGGTGCTGTTTGGCGTGGGTATCACCATGATGGGCCTCATGGTAAAGGAAGGCGGGTATCCGCCGCCGCCGCAACCGGTGCCGGGCGAGAAACGCGGGCCGATCGCCGCCGTCAGGACGTATGCCCGGGATTGTTTTTCGAAGCCCTACTACCTCTGGATTTATGCCGCGATGGGCTTTGCCCTGCTGGCCTTTGGGCCGGTCAACTTGTACAGCATCTATGCCCGGGAGAGCTTTGGCCTGTCCCTCGTCACGTATGGGAAATACATCTACGTGGCCTATTGCTGCTCGCTGCTGCTGGCTTACCCGCTGGGCTGGATGGCGGATCGCTTCCATCCGCTGCGGATGGCGGTGGCGACCCTGGGGGTGTATGCCGTGGTCATGACCGTGGGTTATTTTGGCATCGTCGGACCCAGGAGCTTCGGCGTGGTGTTTCTGCTGCACATCGTGCTGTCCGGATGTTACTTCACCGGGGCGGCGGCGCTGGGCCCCATGTTGTTTCCGAAATTGAAGTTCGCGGAATTTGCCTCGGCGGGAGCGGTGTTGATCGCCATCGGCAACATCCTGCTCGGCCTGTTACTGGGCATGTTTCTGGACAAGCTCGGACATGACTACCGCTACGCCTTCGGCGTGGGCGCGGTGATTGGGCTGCTGGCCTTGGGCTCAACGCTGGTTGTCTACCGGCGGTTCATGGCGATGGGCGGACCCGGGGGTTACGTGGCGCCGGAGTGAAGGGGAGGTGTCGTGGCGATTGGGAGGGGTGGGCCGGGCACGTCCCTGTGCCCGCATGGCGTGACCGCCTCAGGATGAATCCTGCTTCGGACTTCCATAATGCGGGCACGGGACGTGCCCGCCCACCTCAGCGCTTGCCCCGGCGCGGTGATTTCCCATGGTGGGCCAACCCCTTCAACCCCCCTATGAATACTGCTGTTGCCCGAACCCCTTGGACGCGTGTTGTCGGCTGGAGCGCGGTCAGCCTCCTCGGCGCCGGCTCCGTCGCCATCCTCGCGTGGTCGCGGGGCGAGACCGTCAGCGCGCTTTGGATGGTCGTCGCCGCCGCCTGTGTCTTCGCGGTGTCCTATCGCTTTCACTCGTCCTGGCTGATGGCGAAGGTGCTCACACTCGACGAGCTGCGCGCGACGCCGGCGGTGGTGCACGAGGATGGGCGCGATTTCGTGAAGACGAACCGCTGGGTGGTCTTCGGGCATCATTTCGCGGCGATCGCCGGACCCGGCCCGCTGGTCGGCCCCGTGCTGGCGGCCCAATTCGGTTTTCTACCCGGCCTGCTCTGGATCCTCGTCGGTGCGACCTTGGGCGGTGCGGTCCATGACTGTGTGATCCTGTTTTGCTCGGTGCGGCGGCGGGGCAAATCGCTCGGCCAGATGGTGCGGGAGGAAGTCGGCCCATTCGCCGGCATCCTCGCGCTCGTGAGCATCATCGCGATCATGGTCATCCTGCTCGCGGTGCTGGCGCTGGTGGTGGTGAAGGCGCTCGCCGAGAGCCCGTGGGGCCTGTTCACCATCGCGGCGACGATGCCCATCGCGGTTGTGATGGGGCTGGCGATGCGCTCGGGCGGACACAATTCGGCGCGGCTCGGGTGGATCACGGCGTTCGGTGTCGTGGCGCTGCTGGCGGCGGTTTACCTGGGGAAATTCATTCCCGGCTCGAACTGGGACAGCGTGTTCACCCTCCGCGGCACGACGCTCGCGTGGTGGATCATGGGCTATGGTTTGCTCGCCTCGATCCTGCCGGTCTGGCTGCTGCTGGCGCCGCGCGACTACCTCAGCACGTTCATGAAAATCGGGACGATCGCGGCGCTGGCGGTGGCGATCGTGATCCTCGCGCCGCAACTGAAGATGCCGGCGGTGACGAAGTTCATTGATGGCACGGGACCGGTGTTTGCCGGGCCGGTATTTCCGTTCTGCTTTATCACCATCGCGTGTGCGGCGATCTCGGGTTTTCACTCGCTGATCTCGTCGGGCACGACGCCGAAGCTCATCACGCGCGAGAGCGACATCCGGATCATTGGCTACGGGGCGATGATCACGGAAATGTGCGTGGGCGTGATGGCGCTGATCGCGGCCTGCGCGATGGAGCCGGGGCAATATTTCGCGATCAACATGGGCGGCGTGGCGGCGGACGTGACGACGAAGGTCACGGCGCTCGGCTTTCCCGTGACCCCCACCGACATGGCGGCGCTCGCGGCCAGCGTGGGCGAAAAAACCATGATCGGCCGCACGGGTGGCGCGCCAACGTTTGCCGTGGGCATGGCGCACATGTTTGCCGGGGTCGTCGGCAGCAAAGCCGCCCTGGCGCTGTGGTATCACTTCGCGATCATGTTCGAGGCGCTGTTCATCCTGACGACGATTGACGCCGGCACGCGGGTGGGGCGCTTCCTCGTGCAGGACCTGCTCGGCCTGGCGTGGAAACCGCTGGCGAATACCCGGTCGGTCATGAGCAATACCTTCGCGACGACACTCTTTGTGGGCGCGTGGGGCTGGTTCCTCTACCAAGGCGTGGTGGACCCGCTGGGCGGCATCAATTCGCTCTGGCCGATCTTTGGCATCGCGAACCAGCTGCTGGCCGTGCTGGCGCTGGCGCTGGGCACGACGGTGCTGATCAAGATGGGACGCGCGCGTTACGCGTGGACGACACTCCTGCCGCTCGCGTGGCTGCTGGCGGTGACGATGACCGCTGGCTGGATGAAGATTTTCAGCGCCGACCCGCGGCTCGGCTTCCTCGCGGCTGCGGCGGAATTGAAGAGGAAACTGGCCGCGGATGGCGGCACTCCGCTCGCGCAAATCACCGCGTGGCAGCACCAGCTGTTTAACAACCACGTCAACGCCGCGGTGACGGGCACGTTTCTGGTGCTCGTCGCGCTGGTGGTGCTGACGTGCGCGCGGGTCTGGTGGCAGCTGCTGGCGGGCAAGCGCGCGCCCGACCTGCACGAGGAGCCGTATGTGGCGGTCGCGGCGGTTCAGCAGCCGGCGCGATGATGGCTGAAATTGTTGGAAGGCGGGGTCGCCGAGCCCCGCCTGGTCCCGGGACAATTTTCCCGCGGATAACCCGGATGGACGCGGAGGACCGTAATAGATCCGCGCTCATCCGGCTTATCCGCGGAAAAGATTGCGACGTTTTTGGCGGGGTTCGCCGACCCGGCCCCACAAATTTATGAACGCCACCCTGCAAAACCTGATTTCCGAGCAAGACCGGCAGCAATTCCGCGACGAAGGTTTCTTCGTGCTCAAGGGCGTCGTGCCGCCCGCGCATCTGGCGCTCATGCGCGAGGTGTGCGGGCAGTTCATCGCCGCCTATGACGCAGAGATGGAGGCCGCGGGCCAGACTCACCAGGGCATCAACATCAAGGGTAGCCGGTATTTTATTGCGAACCGTCACAAGGGCACGCGGCTCGCAGAGTTCATTTACAGCGACCTGATGGCGGAGATCTGCCGCGCGACGCTCGGCGTCAACGCGTATCTGTTCTGGGAGCAGTTTGTGGTGAAGGGCCCGGAGAAAGGCTCGAAGTTCAGCTGGCACCAGGATTCCGCCTACGTCGGCACGCCGCACCGGCCGTATATCACGTGTTGGGTGACGCTGGACGACGTGAGCGAGGCCAACGGCACGGTTTACCTGCTGCCGTATTCGCGCGCGGGCACCCGGGAAGTCGTGCCGCACAAGGAAAACGCGGAGAGCCACGACATCGAAGGCTATTTCGGCAGCGACCCGGGTGATCCGGTCATCGTGCCCGCGGGCAGCGTCGCCGTGTTTTCGAGCACGGTGCTGCACCGGAGCGGATTCAACCGCTCGCCCAACTGGCGGCGCGTGTATCTCGCGCAATATTCCGCCGAGCCGCTGCGCCGCCCCGATGGCAAGCTGGCCGCGTTCGCGGAGCCGCTCCTGGTCAATGGCGAGCGTCGGGACGGGAAGGCATAGAAATTTGACCACGGATGACACTTAGGAACACGGATCAATCCCAAGGCATCCGGAACTAAATTTTACAGGAGGAAACGGAGAGAACGGAGAATCCCGTCGGCTCCTCCTCCGTTCTCTCCGTTTCCTCCTGTAAAGTTTTTGGGTGTTATCTGTGATAAAAATTCCCGCCCGACATGCACATTCGCCTCGCCACTGAAGCAGACGCCGATCGCATCCTCGAGCTTCACGTCCGGGCGATCCGCGAGATTTGCAGCCGGGACTACACGCCGGAGCAGATCGAAGCGTGGGCTGGGCCGAAGAGGGCGGCGCATTACCTGGCGCCGATCCGGGGAAAGCGTCTCGTCGTAGCGGAGCAGGCCGGCCGGGTGGTGGGGATGGGCGATTATCACGCGACCACGAATGAGATCTGCGCGGTGTATGTGGACCCTGATTTTGGCGGGCAAGGCATCGGTCGCGCCTTGTTTCAGGCGGTGACGGCCGCACTCAAGGCCAAGGGTTTCGCCGAAGCGGTGCTGGATGCCTCGCTGACGAGCGTGGGTTTTTATGAGGCGATGGGGTGCCGGATTGTCGGGTCGCGGCTGCACCCGCTCCGCCCCGGCGTGGCGATTCCCTGCGTGCGGATGACGGTCCAGTTGTAGGGACGCAGTCTTGCTGCGCCCGTTTCGAGTGCGTCCGGACATTGGACGCGGGCCGGTAGCCTCGGGCGCAGCAAGACTGCGCCCCTACGAGCTTGCAGGCGAAATGCGGGCACGGGACGTGCCCGCACGCCTGGGAGACGCGGGCAATAAAAAGGCCGGTCCCGCGGGACCGGCCTGAAAGCTGACGGGGTCTTGGGACGACTCAGGCGACGTAGGCGGGGAGGGTCTTGTCGACGCGCCTTTTCTCGAGCCGGGCAAATGCCGGCACGCCGCTGTCCTGCGGCACCACGATCTCGCCTTGGATGAGGGGCTGGGCGTAGCGGATGAACTGGAAGTTCATGCTCACGCCGTCCTCATTGATCCACTCGCGAGGCAGTTTCTTCACCGCGTTGGCGACGTCGGCGAGCGGCGTGAGGCCGGTTTCGCAGGTGTAGTGGTCGTTATCGCCGCGCACGAGCGTGACGAGCTTGTCGCTTTCTCCGTCAACGGCGGCCTTCACCGCGGCCTGGCCAACGAGGTAAGCCTCATCGGCGTCGGTCTTCGAGGCGCAGTGCGCCGCGGAGCGCTGCATGAGGCCGGGGACGGAGAGGCGGGTCTTCACGCCGGGCAGGTTGGCCTCGACAAGGGACTTGATGAATTCGCCGGAGCCACCGAGCTGGGCGTGGCCAAAGGCGTCGGTCGCGGGGTCGGCTGAGACGTAGTTGCCGTCAGAGTCGATCAGACCCTCGGAGACGACGATCTGGCAGAACTTTTCGCGCTTGAGCACGCGGCGGACGTCCTCGAGACACTTTTCCTGGCTGAACGGAATCTCGGGGAGGTAAATCAGGTGCGGCGCATCATGCGGCTGGTCGCGGCGCTTTGCGAGGGCGGTGCTGGCGGCGATCCAGCCAGCGCTGCGGCCCATGACCTCGATGATGGAGACGAGGTCGCCTTGGCCCATTGACTCGCAGTCAACCGCGAGCTCGCGGACGGTCGTGGCGAGATATTTGGCCGTACTGCCATAGCCGGGGCAGTGGTCGGTGCCGGTGAGGTCGTTGTCGACCGTCTTCGGCACGCCGATGACGCGGAGCTCGTAGCCGGCCGCGACGGCGTGCGCGGAAATCTTCGCGGCGGTGTCCGCCGAGTCGTTGCCCCCGATGTAGAAAAAATAGCGGATGTTATGGGCCTTGAACACCTCGAGCACGCGATCGAGGTCGGCCTGCTTCTTGAGCTTGTAGCGGCAGGTGCCGAGGGCGGCGCCGGGGGTGTGCTTGAGGGCGCGGATCTGCTGCTGCGACTCCGCGGCGAGGTCGACCAGGTCTTCCTGGAGCAAGCCGAGGATGCCGTTGAGGGAACCATAGACCTCCTCAATGCAATCGTTGTTCAGCGCCTCGGTGATGAGACCAGCGACAGTGGCGTTAATGACGGCGGTGGGGCCACCAGACTGGGCCACCAAAACATTTCCTGCGAGTTCAGCCATGACAGTATTTTTAAAGGGTTGGAAACAACGTGAACCGGAAAGAAAGCCGCGCGCGCGCGGCGGATGCAAACCCAATTTTCGATCCGTTAAGGCCAAGGCCCATCGCGGAAACGCGGAAGAGCGGAACGGAAGGGGGTGGGCCTCCGACCCGCCTCAGCAGGCGCTGACGAGGAGGACAGGGATCTGCCTTACCTCACAGCAGCCGGGCGGGCTTGTAGTCGGCGGCGCCGCGGTGCGATTTCGCGAGCGGCTTCACTTCGGCGAGGAAGGCGTCCACCTGATGCGGAGCGGCGCCGACGAAGCGCGAATTCTCGGAAAGGATGGACTGCAGCGCTTTCTTTCCGAGGCCGACCCGACGGTCGCCGGCGAGGCGCGCGAGCAAATCCGCGTCGCCCCCGGAACGCAGGGCCTTCGCGGCGGCCAGGGCGTGTTCCTTGATGGCCTCGTGGGCGGTTTCGCGGCCGGCGCCGTGCTTCACGGCTTCCATGAGGATCGTGGTCGTGGCGAGGAACGGCAGGTTGCGCTCGTTTTCCGCGGCGATCGCGGCGGGGAAAACCTCCATCTGGCGCAGGATGGTGAGATAAGTCTCGAGCAGGCCATCGAGCGCAAAGAACGCGTCGGGCAGCGCCACGCGGCGCACGACGGAGCAGGACACGTCGCCCTCGTTCCATTGGTGGCCGGAAAGCGAAGCCGTCATCGTCACATAGCCGCCGAGGATCGTCGAAAAGCCGCAGATGCGCTCGCAATTTCGCGCGTTGACCTTGTGGGGCATCGCGGACGAGCCGACCTGGCCCTCAAGGAAACCCTCCGTCAGCAGTCCCGCGCCCGCCATCAGGCGCAGCGTGGTCGCGCAGCTCGCGGCCGCGGCGCCGACTTGGTGGAGGGCGGTCACGACGTCAAAATCGAGGCTGCGCGGGTACACCTGTCCCACCGCGCTGAGCGAGGCGTGGAAACCGAGGTGCTTCAGCACGCGTGATTCCAGCAGGTCCACCTTGGCGGCGTCGCCACCGAGCAGCGTGAGCTGGTCCAGCTGCGTGCCCACGGCGCCCTTGAGTCCGCGCACGGGGTAGCGCGCGATCAACTCTTCGAGCCGGGCGAACGCGACGAGCAGTTCCTGGCCGAACATCGCGAGGCGTTTGCCGAGGGTCGTCGGCTGCGCCGGCACGTTGTGGGTGCGGCCCGTGATCATGAGGTCGCGGTGCGCCTCGGCCTGGCGCCCGAGCGCAAGGAGGGCGGCGGCGACCTTGAACTGGATGACCTTCATGCCGCGGAGGATCTGCAGCTGCTCGACGTTTTCCGTGAGGTCGCGGCTGGTGAGCCCAAGGTGGATGAACTGGCGCTTGGCGAGGTCGGAGAACTCCTCGATGCGTGCCTTCACATCGTGCAGCGTCACGCGCTCGCGTTTGGCGATGGCGGCGAGGTCGATCTGGTCCTTCACCTTTTCGTAATCCTTGATGGCGTCGGCCGGGATCGGCACGCCGAGGTCGCGCTGGGCCTTCATCACGGCGATCCAGAAATCGCGCTCGAGCGCCACGCGGCCGTGCTGCGACCAGATATCCTTCATCGCCGTCGAGGCATAGCGCTCGGCGAGGACGTTGGGAATGGCGGCGGGGGAGTCGTTCACGGCAAAAGGGCTTCAGTAAGCAGGCGGGGCGACGGTTGCCAATGGCAAACCCCCCAGGCTGGGGAAACCGCGAAGAACGCAAAGGGACGCGAAGCCCAGGCTGAAGTCGTCAGAACCCTGAAATTTTACCACGGATACAGGGATGCTCACGGAACAGGATTCAGAAACAGAAATCCGGATAAAGGTTTTTCATCCGTGTCCATCTGCATGATCCGTGGTAAAAATCCGAGATCCGGCTCAGAGGAACGAGCAGATGTATTCACAGATCCCCTTCTTCACCTCGATGGTGAAGCCGGAGTTGCCGGGAACATCGAAATGCTGGCTCGTGAGGTATTCCTCGGTCTCGTTCCCGCCATCGAGCGTCACCAGGCAGTCGCCCGCGACGATTTCCATGCGCTCGGGCGCGCCCGTCGTGAAATGATATGAGCCCGGGTAAATCACGCCGAGGGTCTTCTTGGAGGCGTCGGGAAACAAGAGGGTGTGGCTGACGACCTTGCCGTCAAAATAGACATTGGCCTTGGTCACGACTGTGACGCCGGGAAACTGCCGGGGAAGCGAGGACATGTTGGGATGAAAGTTCGGCCGAACAGAGGAGGCAAGTGCAGGCTCGATCGGAATTTGACCACGGATTTCGCGAACGGCCGCGGATCAATCCTCAGACCGCCTTGAGATTGATCCGTGTCTCCAGGTGAAATCCGTGGTCAAATTCCCGGGCCAATCAAACCGCCAAACAGCGCACGGTCATCTCGCGCAGGACTTCCTCCTGCTCGTGCGGGCGTTGGATGATTTCCTCGAACGCGGCGATGAACTCCTGCTGGTTGTCGATCAACCGGCGCAGCGGTGGCAGCTTCGCGCTGCCGGCGAGTTTGCCGAGATACCAGGGATTCTGGCTGAAGACGTTGTAGGAGCTTTTTTCGGTCGCGCCGATGAACTTGGCGGCGTGGCCGGTCGCGGCGCGGGGCAGGCCGTCGAGCCCGCGCGGGCCGACGCGCACCTCGCCCGCATCCACGAGCGCCCGGACCTGCAGGAGGATGCGGTTGCGGTTCTGCAGCGCGGAAATGACCGGCCGGGCGTCGCCGCCCGCAAAAAAGTGCCGCTGCAAGGCCGCGAGCGTCCATTTGAGGTCGCCGCTGAAAAACGACTCTGCGGCCTCGAAGAAATCACCCTCGGCGACATTGGGCGTGAGCTCGGCGACATGCGTGTCCTCGATCGTCTCGCCGGCGTTGACGTAGGTGGCGAGCTTGCGGACCTCCTCGACCAGCAGCCGGGTGTTCGCGCCCACCTTGGCGAGCAGCAGGCGCGCGGCGTCGGGAGAGAGGGTGGCCCCGACAGACTTGGCCTCGGCAAGGATTACGCCTTCAAGCGCCTCGCCATCGCCGTCACCGCCCCCGACGAGGGTGAAGTCGGCGTTTTTCTCACACCATTTGGGAAATGACCGGCGGCGGTCGACCGGTGCGGCCGTGATGAGGATGGCCGTGTCAGCGGGGTTCACCTGCCCGAGGATCTGCTGCAAATCCTCGACCAGCTTGAGCGTGCTCTCGGCCCGGCCGGTCACGGTGTCGGCGAGGAAATTGACGTCCTTCAGCCAAACCACGCGTTTCCCGCCGAACATGGACACGGTCTGCACGCTCTCGCGGAAGCGGTTGATGGCGGCCTCAACCTCGCCGACGTTGCCGGCGAAGCCGTTGAGCACCTCGCGGGAAAACTCGTCCGCCACTTCCGCCGTGAGCGCGTCGAAACGCGCCTGGCCCAGCCGGCCGACGAGGAAGTCGTCGGCACCGCAGATGAACGTGAAGTTTTTGTCCGCCGCCATGAACCCGTGATATGGCGGGGAACCCGCACCGGGCGCACGAAAAAAATCGCCACCCCGGGGACCGGCGGTGAGGCTGGCGGCCGATTTTACCCATGGTAACCCCGGAAAATTCATCGCGGCGCCGCGACCTGCTCTGGCTGGTGCTGGTGTTCGGCCTGCTCTACGGCTTCCGCCTCGGCAGTTACCCGCTGGACAACCCGGACGAGGGCCGGAACACCGAGATCCCGCGTGAGATGATCGCGACCGGCGACTGGGTGACGCCGCGGCTGAACGGCGTGAATTATTTCGAGAAACCGCCGCTGATGTATTGGGCGGTCGGCGGCAGCATGAAATTGTTCGGCCTCAACGAATGGGCCTCCCGGGCGGTGCCGGCGTTGTTCGCGCTGGGCGGCATCCTGCTCACCTACGCGGCGGCGCGCCGGCTGTACGGGCGCAACGCGGGGCTGATCTCGGCCACCGTGCTCGGGACAGGCCTGCTTTACTTTGGCACGGGTCGTTTCCTCGTGCTCGACATGCCCGTGTCGGTGCTGATGGGCGCGACGCTGTTCTGTTTTATCCTCGCGCTGGAGGAACCACCGGGAACGCGGCGGCGGTGGCTGTTCTACGGGCTCTACGCGAGCGCGGGGCTGGCAACCCTCACGAAGGGTTTTATCGGCTTTTTGGTCACGGGCGCGGTGATGTTCCTGTGGCTTTTGATTTTCAACCAGTGGAAACGGCTGCGGCCGCTGTATCTTCCGAGCGGGGCTGCCCTGTTTCTCTTGATCGCGGCGCCGTGGCACGTGCTGGCGGCGATGCACAACGAGACGTGGGCTCACCGCTATATTTATTTCGAGCACTGGGCGCGCTTTACCACGACGGAGCACGGACGCTTCCAGCCATGGCACTATTTCATCTGGATCCTGCTGGGCGGGCTGTTCCCGTGGATGGCGTTTCTCTGGCCGGCGGTGCGCGACGCGGTGCGCGGGGGCTGGGCGAAGCGCGGGGAGAATGCAACGGCGTGGTTTTTCGTCACCTGGGTGGCCTTCATCTTTTTGTTTTTCACCAAGTCACAGTCGAAGCTGCCCGCCTACATCCTGCCGGTGTTTCCCGCGCTCGCGGTCCTGATCGGCCGCTGGCTGGCGGGCGTGATGGCCGATCCGGCGGGTTTGCGGCGGCTGCGCTGGAGCCTGCGGGGCTTTTCCTTTGCGAGCGGTCTGCTCGCGGCGGCGTTGATTGTGACGGTGATGCGGCCGGGGCTCATCATCCACGATCCGGCGCAGGCGGCCGCGCTGCGGATCCCGGCGATGGGGCTGGCGACGATCCTTATTTTGGGCGGCGTGAATGTGCCGATCCTGGCCCGGTTGCGCGGGAGCCGGGCGGCGGTCGCCGGGATGGCGGTCACCGCGGCGTTGTTTCTGGGTGGGCTGACCTTTGCGGTGCCAGACATCTACAAACCCGGGACGAAGGAGCTCGCGCTGCTCGTGAAGGCCCAGGTGCAGCCGGGCGACCGGGTGATGCACTACTTTGATTTCTTTCACGACTTCACGTTTTACGCCGAACGCACGGTTGATGTCGTGGCGGCAAAGGGCGAACTCGAGCTGGAAGAGGACGCGGTGGCGCGAGCGAGCGGCCGGTTCATGAGCGAGGCCGAATTCCGTGCCCGGTGGATGCAACCCGGCCGGATTTACGTTGTTGCAAAGAAGAAGGACGTGTTGGGGCGGGGAGACGGCCAGACGCCGTTGTTCGCCGACCCCACGTTCCATTATCATTTGCTCGGCCAGACCAAGAATCATTACCTCTTCAGCAACCAGCCCTGACATGCCCGCTTCCACCCGCCCTGAGCCCGTCGAACGGGCCGCCCAGCCATCCGCCCCGGCCAAACCTGCGCTCCCGTTTTTGCCGTTCACGCGGCCGGTCATCGACGAGGAGACCATCGCCGGCGTCGTCGAGGTGCTGCGCTCGGGCTGGATCACCTCGGGCCCGAAAGTGAAGGAGTTTGAGGCGAAATTGTCCGAGTTCTGCGGCGGTCGTCCCGTGCGCGTTTTCAATTCCGGCACGTGCACGATGGAGATCGCGCTGCGCATCGCGGGCATCGGCCCGGGTCACGAGGTCATCACGACGCCCCTTTCCTGGGTCGCGACGAGCAATGTCATCCTCGAGGTCGGCGCGCGGCCGGTCTACGTGGACATCGACCCGGTGACGCGCAACATTGACCTCAACCGCATCGAGGCCGCGATCACGCCCGCGACCCGCGCGATCCTCCCGGTGGATCTCGCCGGGCTGCCGGTGGACCGCGACCGGCTCCACACCATCGCGAAGAAACACCAGCTGCGCGTGATCGAGGATGCGGCCCAGTCGTTCGGCAGCACATGGAAGGGCAAGCGCATCGGCTCTTTCGGGGATTTCGTGTCATTCAGTTTCCATCCCAACAAGAACGTCACCTCGATCGAGGGCGGCTGCCTCGTGATGAATGACGAGCGCGAGGCAAAGCTCGCCGAGCAATACCGCCTGCAGGGGGTGGTGCGCACCGGCACCGATGGCATGGAAGTCGAGCTGATCGGTGGAAAATTCAACCTGACCGACGTCGCCGCGCGGGTGGGGCTCGGCCAGCTGCCGCATCTGGCGGAGTTCAATGCCAAGCGCAGCGAGCTGGTGAAGATCTATTTCGAACTGCTCGGTACTCCGGCGAACCGCGCGCTCGGACTGAAGCTGCCGGTGGCGGACTTCTCCTCCACCAACTGGCACATGTTCCAGATTGTGCTACCGGAGGAGAAACTGACGATCAAGCGCGCGCAGGTGATGGAGCAGCTCCAGGCCGCGGGGATCGGCTGTCAGGTGCATTATCCGGCGATCCATCTCTTCGCGCTCTACCGCCGGCTGGGCTGGAAGGACGGCGACTATCCACTGGCCGAGTATGTCGGGCGCAACATCCTGACGATCCCGCTCTTTCCCGCCATGACCCGCGCTGACGTGGTGCGCGTGGTCGAAACGTTGACGGGAATTTTGAAAGCGCATCAGAAAAATAATTTATGAGAATCTGGAACGTAGGAACGCCGGAACAGATGATCAGGACTCCGTTTCCGGGGTTCCTGGCTTTCGCCTCCACCCAGATTGGTGTCTAAGCCTTTTCCACCGCTTCCGTGTCCACGACTCTCCCCAATATCCCGCTCTCGGTTGTCATCCCGGTTTACAACGAGGAGCTGAACCTCCCGACGCTGTTCACGCGGCTCTATCCGGTGCTCGACGGGCTCGGTCGCAAGTATGAGATCATCTTCACGAATGACGGCTCGCACGACCGTTCGATCGAGCTGCTGAAGGCGCAGTTCGCCGCGCGACCTGACGTGACGCGCGTCATCGATTTCAACGCGAACTACGGTCAGCACATGGCGATCATGGCGGCGTTTGAGCGCGTGCGCGGCGACGTGATTATCACGCTTGACGCCGACCTGCAGAACCCGCCCGAGGAAATCCCGAAACTCCTCGAGAAGATCGCGGCTGGCCATGACTACGTGGGTGGCTACCGGCTGAACCGGCAGGACTCGTTCTTCCGCACCTACGCATCGAAATTGATCAACTTCGTCCGCGAGAAAACGACCAGCATCGAGATGACCGACCAAGGCTGCATGCTGCGCGCCTATTCGCGGCAGGTGATCGACGCGATCGTGCGAAGCGGCGCGATCAACACCTTCATTCCCGCGCTGGCCTATAGTTTCGCGAGCAACCCAGCAGAGGTAGGCGTGAAGCACGAGGAGCGACACGCGGGCGTCTCGAATTACTCGTTCTACGCGCTCATCCGGCTGAACTTCGACCTGATCACCGGCTTCTCGCTGGCGCCCCTGCAGGTCTTCACGATGTTCGCGGGCCTGTGCTCGGCAGGCAGTCTTTTGCTCGTGGTGGTGCTGGCTTACCGCCGGCTTTTTCTCGGCGCGGAAGCGGAGGGCATCTTCACCCTCTTCGGCATCGTGTTCTTCCTGCTCAGCGTGACGATGGTCGGCATCGGGCTGATCGGCGAATACGTCGGCCGGACGTACCAGGTCGTTCGCGCGCGCCAGAGGTATTTCGTGAAGGAGATACTTGAGACGAAGGAGTGATTTTTGCCCGCGAATTGACGCCAATTTCCGCGAATTTTACGACGTGACTTGGAGTTGGCGTCCCTTCGTGTTCATTCGCGGTTAAATCCTCCAAGATTTCATGTCCAAGCCACGCATTCTCTTTTTCGGCTACAGCGAAGTCGGCTACGAGTGTCTGTCGCTGCTACTTGAACGCGGTGACAACGTCATCGCGCTCATCACGCACGAAGATAATCCGAACGAGAAGATCTGGTTCAAGACCCCCGCCGTGGCCGCCCTGGAGAAAGGGGTTCCAGTCTTCACTCCGGAGAGCGTCAACAACCCTGAGTGGCGCGAGAAAATCGCCGCGCTGAAGCCGGATCTCATTCTCTCGGTTTACTACCGGAACATGATCGGGACCAAAATCCTGGACGTGCCCCCGCTGGGAGCCTGGAACATGCACGGGTCGCTGCTCCCGGGCTACCGCGGCCGCGCGCCGATCAACTGGGCCGTCCTGCATGGCGAGCCGCGCATCGGCATGACGCTGCACCGGATGGTGAAATCCGCCGACGCCGGCGCGATCGTGGACCAGGAAGGCGTGGACATCACCCCGCGCGACACGGCCGAGCAGGCCTTCCGCAAAGTGATGCCGTGTGCGCGACGCGTGTTGGCGCGGCAGATCGATGCGCTGCTGGCCGGCACGGTGAGGGAGACGCCGCAGGACGAATCGAAGGTCACGTATTATGGCGGCCGCAAACCCGAGGATGGCCGGATCAACTGGGGCCAGACGTCGCAGCAGATTTTCAACCTGATCCGCGCGGTGACCGATCCGTATCCCGGCGCATTCACCGACGTGGGCCCGGCGAGGTTGATGGTGTGGTGGGCGGAGTCCGATTCACCGTCGACGAGCGGGCGGAAAGGCGCCCCTGGAGAGATTCTCTCCGTGAAACCCTTGGTGATCGCGACGGCGGACGGCGCGCTGGAGCTCACCAAGGTCGAGTGGCGGAATACACCGGGGCCGGAGCTGCGAGCGGGACAAATCCTCTGAGTTTTTAACCACGAAAAACACGAAACACACGAAAACCAGGCAACCAGAGCTTTGCCCGCGAATTTGAGCGAATGAAGCGGACCAACAACCAAGGGTTCGGATTCGGAAACAATTCGCGCAAATTCGCGTGATTCGCGGGCAAGGATCGATGTTTGCGACATCCTTTCGTGTGCTTCGTGTCTTTCGTGGTTAAACCCTCTGGCTGTCCTCACGAATCTTCGGTCGTGTGTTTCTCTGCCATTGTGGTTAATCCTCAGATCTAAATCTTCCTCTCATGCCCCTCAAAGTCCTCATCCTCGGCGTCAACGGTTTCATCGGCAGCTCGCTCACGCGCGCGATCCTCAAGCAGAAGGATTGGGAGGTTTATGGCATGGATATCGGCAGCCATAAGCTCGAGGACAGCCTCGGCAACCCGCGCTTCAAATTCATGGAGGGTGACATCACCATCAACCGCGAGTGGATCGAGTATCAGGTGAAGAAGTGCGATGCCGTCATCCCGCTCGTCGCGATCGCGAACCCGATCCAGTACGTCAAGGACCCGTTGCGCGTTTTCGAACTGGATTTCGAGGCCAACCTCGCGGTCGTCCGCCAGTGCGCGAAGTACAAGAAACGCATCATCTTCCCGTCCACGTCCGAGGTCTACGGCATGTGCCCCGACAAGGAACTCGACGAGGCCACGAGCACGCTCGTTTACGGCCCGATCGAACGTCAGCGCTGGATTTACGCCTGCTCGAAGCAGCTGCTCGACCGCGTGATCTACGCGTATGGCGTGCGCGACAACGTGGATTACACGCTCTTCCGCCCGTTCAACTGGATCGGGCCGAAGCTTGACGACGTGTTTGAGCCGAAGGAAGGCAGCTCACGGCTTTTCACGCAGTTCATCTCGAACGTCATCTTCAAGAAGCCGCTGCAGCTCGTGGATGGCGGCAAGCAAAGCCGGTCGTTCACGTTCATTGACGACGGCGTGGATGCGCTGCTCCGGATTATCGAGAACAAGAACGGCTGCGCCTCGCGGCAGATCTTCAACATTGGCAATCCGAGAAACGACGTGAGTGTCGGTGAGCTCGCGAAGCTGATCATCACGGCGTTCAAGGGTTATCCCGACTACGCCGACCACGTGAAAAAGGCGAAAGTCGTGGTGGTGCCGTCGGGCAAGTATTTCGGCAAATACTACCAGGACATCCAGAAGCGCGTGCCGTCCATCAGCCACGCGAAGAAGCAGCTCGGCTGGGCGCCCAAGGTAAACCTGAAAACGGCGATCAAGCTGACGCTCGACTACCACCTTGCGCACAAGGATTACCAGCTGGAGTAATCAGTTTTCACGCAAAGCCGCCAAGGCGCTAAGTTCGGAGTACGGGCTGGGATGAACAATACATGAATTCTTTGCGGCTTAGCGTCTTTGCGTGAAACCTGGTTGTCGTTTGTTCATGCCTATCCGCCTTGCCCTCAAAGTTGATGTCGACACCGACCGCGGTACGCGGGTCGGCGTCCCGAATCTCGTGGAGGACTGCCAGAAGGCCGGCGCCACGGCGTCGTTCCTGTTTTCGCTCGGGCCGGACCAGACTGGCCGCGCGATTACCCGCGTGTTGCGCCCGGGATTTTTCCAGAAGGTCAGTCGCACGAGCGTCGTCTCGATCTACGGCGTGCGCACGCTGCTGAATGGCACGCTGTTACCGGCGCCGCACATCGGGCGGCGCAATGCGGGCGTCATGCGCAGTGTGCGCGACGCCGGCTTCGAGGTCGGGATCCACGCCTACAACCACTATCGCTGGCAGGACTACGTGCAGACGATGCCGCTGGAAAAAGTGCGGGGCGAATTCATCGCGGCGCGGGCGGAGTTTTTGCGCATCTTTGGGACGGAAGCGCGCACGGCGGGCGCGGCGGGCTGGCAGAGCAACGCCAAGAGCCGCCAGGTTTATGATGAGGCGGGATTGTTGTACGCGAGTGACACCCGGAGTGGGGCGCCGTTTTTTCCGCGGGTGGACGGGCAGGTTTTTCAGACGCTGGAGATTCCCAGCACGCTGCCGACCTTCGACGAGCTGATGGGCCGGCCGGAATATCCCGACGCCCAAATCGTGCCGCACTTCATGTCATTGCTGAAGTCCGACCAGCCCAATGTCTTCACGCTGCACGCGGAGATCGAGGGTATGGGACGAAGAAGCCTGTTTCAGGACCTGCTCGCGGCCTGCCAAGAGGCTGGAGTGGAATTCATCCGGATGGATGACCTTGCGCGCGGGCTGCTGGCGAAACGTGAAACGATCCCGGTGCGAGATCAGGTGTTGGGCACGGTGGACGGCCGGTCGGGCCTCGTCGCCACGTCCGCCTGACGGCGGACGGAGATGGGAGATGGCAGATGGGAGATGGGGCGATCTCCCCGAAATTAAGGCAGCGACATGCCGGTTTCTGAATTCCATCTCCCATCTGCTATCTCCCGTCTCCGGCGCGTCGCAGACCCGCCCTACTTTTTCTCAATCCGGGTGAACAGCCACACGCCGAGGCCGATGATCAATAAATTGGGGACCCAAATCAGGAGGTCGGGCCGGTATTCCGGGTGCCGGTCGAGTGTTTTTACCGAGACGGTGAGCAGGTAGTAGCCAAGCGTCAGCAGCAGGGCGACGCCGAAGTTGGCCGACGTCTCGCGGCGGGACACCTTGATGCCGAGGGGCACGCCGATGAGCGCGAGAGAGAAGACCGCGAGCGCGGTGTTGAATTTGTCCTGGTAGACCAGCTCGAGCTTCATCGCCTCCCGGGCGTAGTCCTTGGCCTGGCCTGGGGGCGCGACGCGGGCGGCGAGGCGCACCCGTTCCTGGCGCAGCTGGCTGAACGTCATCCAATCGGGCTTCACCCGCACGCTCCCAGGCTTGAAAAACCGGTCGAGCGACAACCGCAGCGGCTCCGACCTCTCGAACGACACGATGGGTGAGGTGTCGGCAAAGTTCTCGGGATTCTTCTCATGCCGGGTTTCCACCTGCGCATGAGTCAGGCTCAGGATGAGCGTGTTGGTGGTGTCGTCGTAGTCCAGATGACCCGCTTCCGCGCGGATAAGGCGCGTGACGCGCTTCTGATCGTCCAGCTCCCAGAACCAGAAATCCCTCAACTCGGTGCCGGATTTCTCGTTTACGTAGACGACGTAACCGGGAAATTTGCGGATGAAGGTCTTCTCCTCGATGAAGCTGAGCGAGTTGACGCGCACGGCTTCGGCGAGCTCGCGATGATATTCGACGCGGGCGCGCGGCATGGAGTCGAAATTGAAGTAAAGCCCCAGGCCCGCGCCAATTGCCCCGAGGGCGATCACCGGTATCGTCAGACGGGGCAGGCCGATCCCCGCCGCGCGCATGGCGGTAATCTCGTGGTCAGCAGACAGCCGGCCGAGCGTAAGCAGGACTCCGGTCAGCAGCCCCATTGGCAGCGCATAGGTGATGGCGAGTGGCACCAGCAGCAGCATCAGCCGCCCAAACGCGGCCGTGGAGAGTTGTCCGGCAAGGACGTAGGCGAGCAGGTCGCGGGCGATGTTGGGGACCAGCACGATGAACGCGAAGAGACCGACCGCCGCCGCGCAGGT
>Ga0105048_10001100_pt1 | contig 43599 bp, 36 predicted proteins | sample MAT05_FD_78382 | JGI IMG/M metagenome (GOLD analysis project Ga0105048, IMG submission 78382) | Freshwater microbial communities from Lake Fryxell liftoff mats and glacier meltwater in Antarctica - MAT-05 | ecosystem: Environmental > Aquatic > Freshwater > Ice > Liftoff microbial mat | place... | reverse complement strand
GAGTGAGTTTTGAGCCGGACAGAAACCCAAACGCACGAGGGAGAGTCAAGGGCAATTCCCGGAGCACCACCCCTGGCGCGCCGGGAGACCCCGATAAAAGGAGTCGCGGGCGGGCATCGGCCGGCCACAACACCCACCGCCGGAAACCCGCCCGCGAACCCAACAGTCGCCGAGCGTAGGGCGGGTGAGTGGCGATCTCGCGACCGCCGGGTGACGATTCAGTGACACTCTCGCCGGACGATTTTGCGAGATCAGGGCTTTTATAAGTCCCCTGGGTCCTACCCTGCCGGCTTCGCCCAGCGGAGCACGCCGCTCCTCCCTCCGCCGCCTATTGGGCAGTCGTTTTTAGATAAAATTATTAGCTTTGGGGTCGGTAAGCCGGATTCTGTTCCACGCCTTGCGGCGCTTTGGTCGTTATTTCTCTCGAATCTACCTTGCGGCGGACTCGCCCTCCGTCGCTCGCTTGCGCGAGCTAGGGAGGGTGCGGCATACCCGCGACTAATGGACGGGCCGCCCAGTCGCCTATTTTGCCTTGCACCAGACGGGGTTTTTCGTGCCGCCAACGTCGCCGTTGGCGCGGTGGGCTCTTACCCCACCTTTTCACCCTTACCCCGCGGTTGCCCGCGGGGCGGTATATTCTCTGTGACACTGTCCGTCACCGTGCTTTGAAACACGGCGCCTGCGCGCGCCTTGCAGCTGGCGCAGCATCCTGCCCTATGGTGTCCGGACTTTCCTCTCCGAGTTTATCGGGCGCGGCGTTACCCTCGCCTTGGGATCAAAGAACTCGGAGCAACGACCAGGCCCCAAAGCTAAGGGGTCCTACATAGAAATCCGCCGGCCAAAGGCAAGACCCGGCCAGCCCGGCGCCCAGTTCGCCCCTGCCATGACTCGATCGCGGAAGGGTCCGGGGACTATCCGCCCGATCGGCGCCATACTTCCGAGCGCACCAAGCCCCAATCGAACTCCCGGCGACCGGCCGGTTGGAAACCATGCCGCCGGAGCAAGTCGTCCGGCAGCGTGAGCCGGCGCGCCGGCAGGCCGGTCATCGGGCGGAAGAAGGCATACATCAGCCAATGCACGGCGCGCGCGCGCCACCCGGCGGGGCCGCGCGGGGGCAGGGTAAAGTCCACGAGCAGCCAGACGGCATCCGGCGCAGCCCGGCGTGCGAGTGCCTCCACCACGGCGGGCAGGGTTTCCGGCGGGAAGCAGTCGAGAAAGAAGCAGGTGACAATGACGTCGAACGGACCGGCGCCGTCCCACGTGAGCACATCGCCGCAATGCCAGTTGACCCGCTCCGCGTCAGGACCGAGCCGGCGCTGGGCGCAGGCGAGCATGGCCGGGCTGGCCTCGACGCACGTCAACTCGGCTTCCGGGAAGCGGGCGCGGCAGGCGGCAGCAAATTTTCCATGGCCTTCGCCGACACTCAGGATGCGCCGCCGGCCGGCCAGTTCGTCCAGCCAGGCGGTGCGGGCGCGTTGGAGCCGGTCGCCCGCGAGGAAGGCCTCCAGCCAGTTGTAGTGCGGGGCGAGCCGGTCGAAGTTCATGAGCGCCGCCAGATCAACCCGGCGGCAAATGCGCCAGCCGCATAGGCGACCACATCCCAGGGATCACCATGGGCCCGGGCAAAGAAATGAGGCCCCACCAGTTCCGCCGCCACGGACCAGACTGCCCAGTGCATCAGAATTTCCGTCCATGTGGGCCAGGCCTCGCTGGGGCGCCATTTCAGCCTCTGATGCACCCAGAGGATCAGGGGCAGTGCCGCAGGAATGAGGAGGGTATCGCTAAAATAGCTGCGCAGGAAAACACTCTTGAAATCCAAGGGAACCAACCACCGGTTGGCGGCGTAGGCGGCACAGGCGGCCAGGCAAACCGGATCCCGGGCATACCGGAACCGGCTCACAGCAACGCCGCGATCGCCAGGCCGAACCCAAAAGCCATGAGGATTTTTATCAGCGGCTGCGGATACGCTGAAAAATGATCGGGCGACATAAGCATTATTGGTTCACCGGTTTTTGTCGGGATGCAAATCCGGATCTTGTCAGCCGAGCAGGGATGGGCAACCCACGCCCGGACTTGCCTCCTGGTGTTCGCAAACGATTGTTGCGGATGTGACGCCACAAACTGAGCCCGGATCCGGCTTGCACCAGGAGGACGTCAAACGCCGCCATATCCTACCCAAGGCGTTGCTCATCGGGTTGGTCGCTGGCGTGATTTCATCCGCTTTTCGCGTGTCGCTGCAATGGTCGGAGACCCACCGCATCGACTGGCTCGAACGGCTACCCCCGGCCGTTAGCCTTCCCGCCGCCCTGGGTCTCGGAGCGGTGGGTGGCGGAGTGGGCTTGTGGCTTGTGCGGCGATTCGCCCCGGAAGCTTCCGGCAGCGGAATCCCGCACATCAAATCCGTGGTCTTGGGCGAGGAAGAGCTGCGTTGGTGGCGGGTCCTGCCCGTCAAGTTTTTCGCCGGACTCTCCAGCATCGGCGGCGGGCTGGCGCTGGGCCGCGAAGGCCCCACGATTCAAATCGGCGGCGCGACCGGCCTCATGGTGGCGAAATGGTTTCGCGTCCGGGCCGGGGAAGGCGAGCGCAAGGCCTTGATTTGCGCCGGCGCGGGTGCCGGCTTGGCCGCGGCGTTCAATGCGCCCTTGGCCGGGGTCATCTTTGTCCTCGAGGAACTGCACGGCGCGTTCACGCCCGTGATTTTCGTCGCTGCCTTTCTCGCGTGCGTCACGGCCGATGTCGTATGCCGCGTCATGACGGGCGAAACCCCGGTCTTTGGCCTCCAAAGCATGCCCGTACCCTCCTTCAACGCTTTGCCCGTGGCCCTGGTCGTCGGGGTAATTGCCGGCTTGGGCGGAGTGATTTTCAACCGTTGCCTGCTGGCCAGTCTGGATGCCTTTGACCGGTTGAAGCGCTGGCCGCCCGCGGTCGTTGGCAGTCTGACCGGCCTTGTGGTCGGCCTGGCCGCCTGGATTTACCCGCAGGTGAGCGGTTCGGGCAGCGTGTTGGCCCAGCGCGCGCTGGCCGGGGAGTTTTCCATCCGCTTGGTCGTCGTGCTCATCGCGGCCCGCTTTGCCCTGACGATGATCAGTTACGGATCGGGATCCGCCGGCGGCATTTTTGCCCCTTTGCTGGTGATTGGCGCGCTCGGGGGTCTGGCGGTGGGAAATACCGCCCATATCCTCGCCCCGGCCTGGGCGGAGCACCCGGAGGTATTCGCGGTGCTGGGCATGGGAGCGTTGCTCACGGCCATTGTGCGGGCACCACTGACCGGCATCGTGCTCATGATCGAGTTGACGGGAAAATATGACTACATGCTGCCGTTACTCGTGAGCTGCCTTGTCGCGTACGGTGTCGCCGAAGGTCTGCGGGATATGCCGATCTACGAGGCGCTGCGGGAACGGGTGAGACACCGTATGGCGGCAACACCGGCACGGGTCTGATCTCGGCCCTCTGCGCGGGAGTTAACCGTCCCGCGCGTCCGGGAGGGCGCGCCCTTTTTTCCGAGCCGCAGGGCTCAGCTTTCCCAATAAACCAGGCGGCCGCACTGGTCGCAGGTCGCAAGTTTGCCGTCGCTGGATTTGCCGCGTGCCGCGGACTCGACTTCGTTGGAAACCTTCAGGTGGCAACCGCCGCATTTTCCGCCGCGGATCGGCACGCACGCGGGCAAGCCCTTCATCGCGATGCGGTCGTAGAGTTTCAGCTCCGACTCGGCCAGCGGGCCGCGGGCGGTAACGACCTCCCTCTGCGCATCCTTGAGCTCGGCAATCAGGCTGGTCTCCCGCTCCTTCAGCGTGCGAATCCGTCCTTCGTGCCCCGCAATGTTGGCCTTCAGCTCAGCCTCTGCGCCGGCGAACTTCTTCTTGGCCTCATCGATCTGATACATCACTTCAAGTTCCTTGCCCTCATACTCGCCGATGGTGGCTTGGGTGGTCTCGATTTCGTGGCCCAGGGCCTTAAACTCCTCGTTTTTACGCACTAACGACTGCTGGGTGCGGTACTTCGCCAGCTTGCCCTCGGCTGACCCAATCTCGGTCTCGATGATCTTCTTGTGGGACTCCAACTCCCGGAGTTCCAGCCGGGCCGTCTCAATGGCCGCCTTTTCACCGGCGATCTTGCCTTCGACCGCGGCGATATCGCGGGGAACGGCCTTGAGGGTGGCCTCCAAACCGAGGCGTTTCGCGTCGCGCTCTTGTAAAATCAGCAATTTTTCGAGCACGGGAGCCAGCATGACCGGTCACTTTGCCGCTACCCCCACCCCGGTCAAATGAAACCCTCGCGTATAGGCCAAAAGAAGGGCGTTCCCAGGGCGGTTTTTTCTTAAAATAACCTTTGCCACCAATGCCGTTTCGCGAGACTTTTTTCCTTTCATTTTCCACCCACTTTTTCACTCATGTCCGACGCTTCTGACGCAGAAAACAACGCCAAGAATCAAGCCGGTGCCGATGCTTACGGCGCTGACAAACTCAGCCAGCTCAAGGGTCTGGAAGCCGTGCGGAAGAAGCCCGGCATGTATATCGGCGGTACCGACGAACGCGCCCTCCACCACTGCGTTTCCGAGGTCCTCGACAACTCCGTCGACGAACATCTCGCGGGCTTCTGCAACAAGATCCTCGTCAACATCCATGTCGACGGCTCGATCAGCATCCGCGACGACGGCCGCGGCATCCCCGTTGACCTCAACAAGGAGAGCGGACTGCCCGGCGTGGAACTCGTGCTCACCACCCTGCACTCCGGCGGCAAATACGGCCAGGGCGGCTACAAGTTTTCCGGCGGCACCCACGGTGTCGGCGCGAAGTGTGTCAATGCCGTCTCCGAATGGTTCGAGGTCGAGGTCTCCCGCGGCGGCCAGGTCCACCACATGAAGTTCGAGCGCGGCAAGACCGTGCAAAAACTCGAGGTCATCGGCAAGGCCCGCGGCACCGGCACCTACATCACGTTCAAGCCCGACGCCGAGATCTTCAAGGAGACCACCGTCTTCGTCGCTTCCCGCATCAGCCAGCGGCTCCGCGAGCTTGCGTTCCTCAACTCCGGCCTCGAGATCGTCTTCACCGACGAGCGCCCGGCCGAGTCGAAGCCCGAGACGTTTTTCTACAAGGACGGCGTCGAGGAATTCGTGAAGCAGATCAACCAGGGCAAGACTCCCCTGCATCCGAAGCCGATCCGCATCGTCAAGGAGACCCGCCTGCAGCTCGACGACAAACCCGCCGAGATCCACCTCGAGTTGGTGCTCCAGTACAACGACACCTACAACGACCAGGTCCTCTGCTACACCAACACGATTCACAATCCCGACGGTGGCACCCATCTCTCCGGCTTCCGCAGCGCCCTCACCCGCGCCATCAACCAGTTCGCCAAGGGCAACAATCTCCTGAAGGACAAGGATCCGCAGATCACCGGTGACGATGTCCGCGAGGGCCTCGCCGCGGTCATCTCGATTAAGCACAGCGACCCCAAGTTCGAATCGCAGACCAAGGTCAAACTCCTCTCCCCCGAGGTCGAGAGCGTCGTCGGCTCCGCCGCCTACGAGGGCCTGATGCAGTATTTCGAAATCAATCCCGGGGTTGGCAAACGCATCATCGACAAGTCCCTCAACGCCGCCCGCGCCCGCGAGGCCGCGCGCAAGGCCCGCGAGACCGTCCGCAAGGGCGCCCTCTCCGGCGGCGGCCTCCCCGGCAAGCTCGCCGACTGCTCCGAGCGCGATCCCGCGCTCACCGAGCTCTACATCGTCGAGGGCGATTCCGCCGGCGGCTCCGCCAAGCAGGGCCGCGACCGCCGTTTCCAGGCCATCCTCCCGCTTCGCGGCAAGCTCATCACCACCGAGAAGGCCCGCCTCGACAAGGTCCTCGGCAACGAGGAAATCCGTACCCTCATCACCGCCTGTGGCACGGGCATCGGCGAGGGCGACGAGTCCGTCGGCGGCTTCAACGCCGCCAAGGCGCGCTATCACAAGATCATCATCATGACGGACGCCGACGTGGACGGCTCCCATATCCGCACGCTCCTGCTCACGTTCATCTACCGCCAGATGAAGGGCCTGATCGAGCGCGGATACATCTACATCGCCCAGCCGCCGCTCTACAAAATCAAGCGGAAGAAGCGCGAGCAGTACGTCGACAACGACGAGCAGCTTAACCGCATCCTCCTCGAGCTCGGCTCCGAGGACATCGTCCTGCAGCGCCTCTCGGACCAGCACGTCTTCGCTCCCGCGCAGATTGACCAGATCGTCGAGAACCTCGCCGCCTTGGAAAAGCTGGGCGCCGGCGTCACGCGCTACGGCGCCGGGCTCGCCGAATACCTCGAGACCCACGATCCCGTCTCCCACGCCCTCCCGCGCTACGTCGCCCGCATCCGCAAGGGCAACCAGGAGAGCCACGAGTTCCTCAGGGACGAGGCCAGCCGCGCCAAGTTCCTTGCCGAGCATGGTCTCAATGCCGACCTCACCGAGCAGACGGAAAACGCCGCGATCACCGGCGAAACCGGCAACACCGTCTCGCCCCTCGGCGAGCGGAAACCGCTCGGCGCCATGAAGCGCGTCACCATCCACGAGATCTTCGAAAGCACCGAGATGGCCAAGCTGCTCAACGCCCTCGCCAAGACCGGCCTCGACGTCACGACGTTCAGCCCCACCGGGGCGGCCCGTTACACAATGACCGAGAACGTCGGGCAGAAATCGGAGAACAAAACCGAGCTCTTCAGCCCCCTCGACATCGTTGCCCAGATCCGCGCCAACGGCCGCAAGGGCCTCAGCATCCAGCGCTACAAGGGCCTGGGGGAAATGAACCCGAAGCAGCTCTTCGAGACGACGATGGACCCGGACAAGCGCCGCCTGCTGAAGGTGAACATCGAGGACGCCGCCAAAGCCGACGCCCTGTTCACCCTCCTCATGGGCGACGAAGTCCCGCCCCGCCGCCAGTTCATCGAGGACAATGCGCTTAATGTACAGTTTCTGGATGTTTGATCGAAGCGCGAAGACGCAAAGTCGCGAAGATATGAGCAAAGTACTGGTACCGGATGAGATCGAAAAGCTAACCACCGCCGTCGTACACGCGGCGTTTGCTGTGCATCGCACGCTTGGCCCGGGACTGCTCGAGAGCGCCTATCAGGAATGTCTGGAGATCGAACTCTCGCTCGCAGGCCTGCAAGTCAAACGCGAGCAAGCCCTCTCCCTGACTTATCGCGGCCACGTTATCCAGAACGCCTATCGTCTGGACCTCGTGATCAACGGACTGCTGCTCGTGGAATTGAAGGCCATTGAAGCGGTCCAGGCCATTCACCGTGTCCAAGTTACCACCTATCTTCGTCTACTCAAATTTCCGCTCGGCCTCCTCATCAATTTCAACGTCCCTCTTATCAAGGACGGAATAACCCGAGTCCTGAATCTCGACTTCCGCGACTCTTCTTCTCCGACCTTAGCGCCTTCGCGTCTTCGCGCTTAAACAAATCTCCGGAATGTATACAACGAACGAAAAACTCTCCTCGGCCAACATCACCGACATCATGCAGACGGCCTACATCGAGTATTCGATGTCCGTCATCATCTCGCGCGCCCTCCCCGACGCCCGCGATGGCTTGAAACCCGTGCAGCGCCGCGTCCTCTACGCCATGCTCCGCGAGGGCCTGGTGCACAACCGCCCGTTCGACAAGTGCGCCGGCGTCGTCGGCGAGGTGTTGAAAAACTATCACCCCCACGGCGACTCCTCCGTCTACGACACCCTCGTGCGCCTCGCCCAGCCGTGGGTCATGCGCTACCCGCTCATCGATCCGCAGGGCAACTTCGGTTCCGTCGACGGCGATCCGCCGGCCGCCTACCGTTACACCGAGGCCCGGCTCAAGGACATCGCCGAAGACCTGCTCAAGGACATCGAGGAGGACACGGTTGATTTTGTCCCCAATTACAAGGAGTCCACCACCGAGCCGACCGTCCTTCCGTCCGCCCTGCCCAACCTGCTGATGAACGGCTCGACCGGCATCGCCGTCGGCATGACGACGAACATCCCGCCGCATAACCTCGACGAGATCATCGACGCCACCTTCGCCATCATCGACAACCCCCGCATCTCCGTCGACGAACTCTGCGAGATCGTCAGGGGCCCCGACTTCCCCACCGGCGGCGTGATTTCCGGCCGCGAGGGCATCCTCAGCTACCTGAAAACCGGCAAGGGCATCGTCCGCACCCGCGGCAAGGCCCATACCGAGGAGCTCAAGGGCGGCATGGAGCAGATCGTCATCACGGAGATCCCGTATAACGTGAACCGCGCCACGCTCGTCACCCGCATCGCCGAGCTCGTCGGCGAGAAGCAGCTCGACGGCATCCGCGACCTCCGCGACGAGTCCGACGAAAACACGCGCATCGTCATCGAGATCAAGCGCGGCGAACAGGCCAAGGTCGTCATCAACCAGCTGTTCCAGATGACTGCGCTCGAGTCATCCTTCGGTGTCACCTTGCTCGCCCTCGACAAGAAGCGGCCGAAGCAGATGAACATCAAGGAGCTCATCGAGTGCTACATCGAGCACCGCCGCGATGTCGTCACGCGCCGCACGCAGTTCCGCCTCCGGGAGGCCGAGGCCCGCGCCCATATCCTCGAGGGTTACATCATCGCCCTCGATAACCTCGACGACTTCGTCAAAATCATCCGCGCCTCCTCCAACCGCGAGGAAGCCAAGACGAAGTTGATGGCGAAGTATCCGCTCTCCGAGCGCCAGACCGACGCCATCCTCGAGCTCCGCCTCTACCAGCTGACCGGCCTCGAACGCGGCAAGATCGAGGCCGAATACCTCGCCCTCGAAACGCTCATTCTCGAGCTCCGCGGCATCCTCGAATCCGACGCCAAGCTCATGGCGCTGATCAAAAAGGAGCTCGGCGAGATGAAGGCGAAATACACCTCTCCCCGCCGCACCGAGATCATCGGGTCCGCCAGCGACTTCCGCATGGAGGACGTCATTCCCAACGAGGGTTGCGTCATCACCGTCTCCCACCTCGGCTTTATCAAGCGCACCCGCGTCGCCGACTACCGTTCGCAAAAGCGCGGTGGCAAGGGCGTCATCGGCGCCGAGACCTACGACGAGGATTTCGTCGAGAGCCTCTTCACCGCGTCCACCCACGACTACATCCTCTTCCTCACCAGCACCGGCCAGTGCCATGCGAAGAAGGTTTACGATGTCCCCGAGGGCACCCGCACCTCCAAGGGCAAGTCCGTCTCCTCGTTCCTCCGCCTCGCCGAGGCCGAGAAGATCGCGGCCATGCTCTGCGTGAAGGATTTCGAGCCAGGCAAGTTCCTCGTGATGGTCACGCGCAACGGCATCACGAAGAAGACCAGCCTCGCCGACTACGCCAACACCACCCGCGAGGGCGGCCTCATCGGTATCAATCTTGAGGCCGGCGACGCCCTCGTCGGCTGCGTGCTGACCAACGGCGAAAACGAGATCATCCTCATCAGCCACAAGGGTCAGGCCGTCCGCTTCAACGAGGGCGACCTCCGCGACCAGGGCCGCGGCACCGTCGGCGTCATGGGCATGCGCTTCAAATACGACGGCGATTTCGTCAAGGCCATCGAGGTCTGCGATCCCAAGGCCCGCCTGCTCGTCGCCCGCGAGGACGGCATCGGCAAGCGCACGCCTTTCGAGGACTACCGCCTCACCAGCCGCGGCGGCTCCGGCGTCATCGCCATCGATCTCCCCGACGATGCCTCCGTCAATGTCGCCGGCGCGCTCAGCGTCCACGACACCGACGAAGTCATGCTGCTCACCGCCAAGGGCCAGAGCATCCGCACCCGCGTCGCCGAAATCCGTGAAACCGGCCGCGGCGCCAAGGGCGTGAAGCTCGTGACCCTCGCCGACGGTGACAAACTCCTCGGCATCGCCCGCATCGTCGAAACCGAGGAAGAGCAGGTGTCCGAGACCGCCGAGGACGGCGAGACCCCCGCGGCTCCCCCGGCACCCTAAGCCTCGCAGAGGATTTTTCCGACGTAGGCTGCCTGCTTGCAGGCGCTTTCCGGAAGCGCGAGCAAGCTCGCGGCCTACGAGAACCCATCCGCCTGGATTCTTGCCTGCTAAGCCCCGTACAGAATGACAATGGCGTCAAATCGCCACCTCACCGACGTCCTTTTTCTTTCCGCCCTTGCCAACCTCCGCACAGGGAGCTGACTTGGCCACGAGCTGTCCAAGCTTCCTCCCATGGCCGGAAAAATCACCCCCCTCCTCGACCCCGCGCGCATCACGCTGCACCTGCAAAGCACGAAACGCACGGCTGCGCTCAACGAGATCGCCAAGCTGCTCGACGGCCATCCGCAGGTCGCCAACTACGCCGGGTTTTACGAGGAGCTCCTCGCCCGCGACCGCCTCGACACCACCTGCCTCGGCAACGGCGTCGCCCTGCCCCATGCCCGCACCGAGCATGTCCGCGAGATCGTTATGGCCGTCGGCCGCACCGACACCGGCATCAGCGTAGACGACAAATCCGAATCCGTGCGGCTCTTCTTCATGCTCGGCACGCCGAAATCCAAGCCGGGTGACTACCTCGCCGTCGTCAGCGCGCTCTGCCGGGTGCTCCGCGAAGCCTCCACCCGCGAGGCCTTGCTCGCCGCCGCCACGCCCGAGGAATTCATCGGCGTCATCCGCGCCGCCGAGGAAAAAATCGCGCAGCCCGCCTGAGCGCCCTGACCCATGATCCGCTCCTTTGTCTTCAGCGAGGGCAAGCTCGCCAGCCAGGACCTCGCCATCGAGGCCCTGCGCCTCGTGCGCGCCGACAAGGGGCTCATCCTCTGGATCGACCTGGACAACCCCACCGACGAGGAAATCAAAACCATCCTCGAAGGGGTCTTTGAATTCCACCCTCTCGCCATCGAGGACTGCGTCACACCGAGCTCCCTGCCGAAGATCGAGGATTACGAGGACTACCTGTTCCTCGTGATGCACGCGGTGGATTTCACGCGTGCTGACAAATTCGCCACCACCGAGCTCGATTTGTTCATTGGCAAGGAATACCTCGTCACCTTCCACCGGACGCCGCTGAAGTCGGTGCAGAGCGCCATCGACCGCGCCACCAAGAGTGGCGGCATCATCGCCCGCGGGCCCGACCGCCTTGCCCACACTGTGCTCGACGCGCTCGTGGACAACTATCAGCCCGTCATGACCGAACTCGCGCTGGAGCTGGAGGAGATTGAGGAAAGCGTGCTCACCAAGGAGTCGTCCTCCAAGGCCTTCATGGCCGAGATCCTCAAGGTCCGCGGGGACTTCTCCCAGTTGCGCGCCATCGCCGGCCCGCAACGCGATGTGATCGAGCGCCTTGCCCGCGGAGAGAACAAGCTCGTCCGCACCGTCATGCTGCCGTATTTCCGCGATCTGCGCGACAATCTTGTCCGCCTCGACGCCGTTGCCGCCAGCTATCACGAGCGCCTGATGATGGCGTTTGATATTTTCCTGAACAAGGCCGGCTTCGAGGCCAACGAGGGCATCAAGTTCCTCACGGCGCTCACTGCCATCACGCTGCCGGTCGTCATGGTCGGCGGCTGGTATGGCATGAACTTCGATCACATGACCGAACTGCGTTCCCCCCACGGCTACCTCTGGGCCTCCAGCTTCACCCTCATTACGACGGCCCTCATGGTGATCTACCTGAAGAAGAAAAAGTGGTTCTAGGTGATGCCGCGACCGCTTGATTTTTTCCTGTGGCTCGATGGTTCGCCGGCCCGCTACTGGATCCTGGCCTGGAGTCTGTTCGCCCTGTTGTTTCTGGCGGCCGTGCTTCCGTCGGTGGCCGGCACGTCCTGGCGCCGGTGGAATTCCCCCGGAGCCTACGCCGGGCTCACGCTGCTGACGCTCCTCGGCTTCCGGTGGCCCGGGATCGCGCAAAATTTCGAGCTGCAGAATCCCGATGAAAGCCAGCTGATCGCCGGCGCCCTCACCCTCGCGCACTACGGCTACTACAGCGGCGTCGTCGACTGCGGCAGCTCGGGTCCCCTCGATATCTTTCCCCTCGTGCTGCCCAAGCTGATGGGCTCGCCCCTGGACTACATCGCCACCCGCGCCGTCGGGCTGCTGCTGCTGTGGGGCAGTTGTGTCTTTGCCTGGCTCACGCTGCTCCGCGTCGTGGGCGACCGACCGGGCCGGTTGCTGGTCATGCCGATGGTCTGCGTCATCGCGTTCACCCACCACGCGGACTTCGTGCAGTATTCCAGCGAACAGGCCCCGATTTTTTTCTGCGCCCTCGCCATCTGGCTGGCGCTCGGCGCGTTTTCCCCCGCCGGCAGAGTGATCAGCCGCTGGCGGCTGGCCTTGGCCGGTGGCACCTTGAGTTTGCTGCCGCTTGCCAAGCTGCAGGCCACCCCGTTCGGCTTGTGCGCGGGCCTGTGCATCCTCGCGTGGATTTTCCGGCAGGAAAAAACCCCTTGGCGCACGCGCTTCGCCGATGCCGGCTGGCTCGTGGGCGGAACAGTGGCCGCACTGCTCCTCGTCGGCGCCGCCGTGGTGCATGGCGGGGGGGTCGCCGATTTCTACCAGACCTTCTGGCTCGCCAACCTCCACTACGCCCAATCCCGCGACTATGCCTGGTCCGAGTTTGGCGGGGAAATCGGCTTCCTGATCCATCTGGTCTGGGGTTTCGGCCATTACTTCATCCCTGCGCTGGTCCTCGTCGGGCTGGGGCTCTGCGCCTGGCCCCGCCTGCCGCACGCCCTGCGGCGCTTCGCGGTCTTTGGCGCGCTGCTGTTTCTCACCGGTTTTTTCGTGGTGGTGGCCCCCGGCCGCGGCTTTCAGCACTACCTCCAGTTCTTCATTTTCCCCACGACTTTGTTCCTCGGTTTCATCTACGGCGGCTTGGCCACCGGCGCATCCCGGCCACTCTTCGCGGGCCTGTGGCTGGCCTTGGCGGTGCTCGTCGGCGTGGGGCCGCAGGTCTGGTTTAGAACCCACGACGACAATCCCTACCACGGCTACCTCCAGCAGGCCCGGGCCCGGGCCATCAGTCCCGTCGCGCAACAGATCCTAAGTTATGCCCGCCCCGGTGACACCCTGACCGTATGGGGGTGGATGCCGACCTTCCACGTCCAAACGCAGCTGCCCCAAGGCACGCGCGATGCCCACGCTGAGCGCCAGATCAGCCCCAACGAACTCCAGCCCTACTTCCGCGAGCGATATTTCTCCGAGCTGGAGAAAAACCAACCGGCCCTCTTCGTCGACGCCGTCGGCGACAATAATTTCGGCTATCATAATCGGACCGAAAACAGCCATGAAACCATCGCCCGCCTCGGGGATTTCATCCGCACCCATTACGTCCTGGTCGCCGACTTCGACAGCTCCCGCATCTACCTGCGCAAGGATCGGTGGGCAGAACTGCATCCCTAACCCGATTCGCTCCGCGCACGACAGGTGAACCAAAAACAATTCGAAGCTCTGCTCTGTAAGCCGTTCGAACTCACCGCATTCTCCAGTGCCCAGCTCCCATCTCCCAACTCCCATCTCCCCTCTCCGCGACGCCGCGCGCCGCCTCCGATGATCCGCGCCCTGATCTTCGATTTCGACGGCCTGATTCTCGACACCGAGTCCGCCCTCATCGGCGCCTATGCCGATGTGCACGCCGCCCACGGCGTGGCCTTCGACCACGACCACTTCCTCCGCTCCGTCGGCCACGCCGATTACGCCTTCGATCCCTGGCACGCCTTTGAGAAACGCGCCGACCGCGCCGCACTCGAGCTCGAGCGCCGGCATTTCAATCGCGCGCGCGACCTGCAACTGCCCGTCCTTCCGGGCGTGGTCGCCCTGCTTGACGCTGCGCGCAAGCACCACCTGCGCGTCGGACTCGCCTCCAATTCCGTGCATGCCCACTGCGAACGCCATCTTACCCGCATCGGCCTCCTCGACCGCTTCGAATTCCTCGCCTGCCGCGAGGATGTACCCGTGCCCAAGCCCGCGCCCGACCTCTACAAGCTCGTCCTCCAGCACTTCGGCCATCGCGGACACGAGGCCATCGCCTTCGAGGACTCCCACACCGGCAGCCTCGCCGCCAAACGCGCCAACCTCTGGGCCGTCGCCGCCCCCAACATCTCCACCGCCCACCACGATTTCAGCCACGTCGACCTGAAGGTGAAATCGCTCGCCGCGGTGGACCTCCCCAAGCTGATGGCGAAGTTTCAAACGTAGGTCGGGGTTTTATTCCCGATTGGTTTGAAGTTAGGGCGGGGTCTTGCCCCGCCCTCCGGCATCCGCCGACCTTCTTCGCTGAGAATTGTCATTTGCTCATTCTGCGCTCCAGAAACGGGGCAAGACCCCGCCCCTACGCCAAGGCCTCCGCCCCGTCTCCATCTGCGAGCTTCCATCTCCCAATAGTGCGCGGCCGCCGCGCGCTATTTGATTTTCGCCGCCTCAACTTCCATCTGCGAAACCAACTCGTCCATCTGGTCCACGACCGCCTGCACCGTCGCGCGCTGCGTCAGGTCCACGCCCGCCTTTTGCAGCTGGGCCATCGGGTAGTCGTTGCCGCCGCTGCGCAGCAGCGTGAGGTAACGCTCCGTCGCGGCTTTGCGCGCCGCCGGTTCGCCCGTGGTCATGTCCTTGAACAGCTTGGCCGACGAGGCGAAGCACGTCGCATACTGGTAAACATAATAGGGTGAATTGTAGAAATGCGGGATGCGCGTCCAAGTGTACTTGTAGGCCTCGTCGATCGTGACCGCGTCGCCATAGTATTGCTTCAACAGCTTCTGGTAGATGCCGCTCAGCACCGCCGAGTTCACGGGCTGTCCCTGTTCGACCAACAGGTGCGCCTGCCGCTCGTAGTCGGCAAACATCACCTGGGTGTAAAACGTCCCCACGATTGAATCGACCGCGTGCTGCAGGAGCAGGAAGCGCTCCTTGGGGTCCGTGGTCGTCGCCAGCAGCTGGTTGAGGAGGAACCGCTCGTTCGTCGTCGAGGCCACTTCGGCCACGAAGATCGTGTACCCCGATGTCACGAACGGCTGCGTCTCGTAGGACAGCACCGTGTGCATGGCATGGCCCGCCTCGTGCGCGAAGGTGAAAACGGCGTCGAGCGTATCGTTATAGTTGAGCAGCAGGTAGGGACCCACGCCGTAAACGCCGGCGCAATAGGCGCCGCTGCGCTTGCCCTCGTTCTCATAAACGTCGATCCGGCCGCCCGAGACGAACTTCCGGTATTTCGCCACGTAGTCTTCGCCGAGCGGAGCGACCGACGAGATCACGAGCTCCTTCGACGTGTCGTAGGGATAGACCTTGTCGCTCTTGAAAATCGGAATTGCCGAGTCGTACGGGTGGTAGGACTCCAGCCCGAGCAGCTTCTTGCGCAGCTTCGCATAGCGCAGCAGCGGGCCGGTGCCTGCGCGCACGGTGTCGAGCAGCGTGGTGACGACCGTCGGCGGGACGTTGTTGCCGTCGAGCGCGGCGTCGAGGGTCGTCGGATAGTTCCGCGCCTGCGCCGTGAACCAGCCTCGCTCCATCACGCCATTATAGATCGCCGCGTAGGTGTGCTCCGTCGCCGCGTACGTCCGGATGTAGGCCTCAAACGCCTTGGCACGGTCGGCTTGGTTGTAGTTAGTCGCCAGCACCAGCTGGTAGTTGCCGGGTGTCAGGGAGATCTCTTTGCCGTCGGACAGCGTGACTTTGGGAAACTTGATGTCCGACGTGCTCAGTTCCTGAAAGGTCGCCGTCGGCGTCTGCTCGAAACGCGACGCATACGAGAGCAGCTTCTCCCCTTTCTCATCGAGCACATGTGCCTGCTGGCGATAGTTGTCCATGATGGCGAAGCGGTACGGCTCCAGCGCCGGCGTTGCCGCAATCCACTGCTCCATCGTCGCCTGCGGGATGGTCAGCAGCTCGGGCGTGAACCACGCCGTGGCCGTGCCGAACTTCGCGAAGACCGCGCCCACGCGTTGGAATTTTCCCGCGATCTCCTGGTTGCGCGTGTCCACGTCGCGCTGCAGCCCTGGATAACGGTAAACCTTGTACTGCATCATGCCGATCTCGTCGAAAGCCTGGTAGGCCTTCCGCACCGCCGGGGCGCCGTTCTTCAATGTCCCCTTCATGGCGGCAAACGCCTCCATCTTCACCTGCATATCCTTCATCCCCGTCTCCCAAGCGTCCCAGCTGGGATAGATCGCGCTGAAATCCCAGCGATACTGCACCGGGATCTCGGCCCGGTTCTGCGTTTCCGGTTTGGCCAAGACAAGGGTAGCCGGCGCCAAGGCGAGCACGCCCACGAGACTGCGATGCAGCTGACGGATTCCGTGATGGGTCATGGTACGACGCTGCCCGGCCACGGGTTGCCCGTCCAGCCCGTTGCGACGAGTGAGGCGGGCTTCGGAAGGTAGGGCGGGTTCTCCGACCCGCCTTCTGGATTCCGCGGCTACGTGGGGCGGCGCCAGCGCACACGTGGGGCGCATCCTGAAAAGGCGGGTCAGAGACCCCGCCCTACCACGGAAATCCGATTCCGTCCCGATCTCCCATCTCCCATCTGCCATCTCCGAATAGCGCGGAGCGCTATTCTTCGAGCTCCGCCCAACGCGCATAAGCGGCGGCCAATTCCGTCTCGATTTCGTGCATCCGCGCCGTGGCCTGGGTCACCTCGGCCGCAGGTTTCTTGAAAAACGCCGGATCGGCCAGCTTGGCCGTCAGTTCGGTCTGCTCGGCTTCGAGCTTCTCAATCGTCTTCGGCAGCGCCTCCTGCTCCGCGCGCTCCTTGTTGGAAAGTCTGCGGGCTTTCTTCCCGGACGCCGGCGCTGCGCCCGCGTCCTTCGCCGTCCGCTTCGCCTGCTCGGCGGCCAACGCCGCCGCCCCAGCTTTCTGGGCCTTCTCCTTTTGCCAGTCGTCGTAACCGCCGACGTATTCGGTAATTTTTCCCTCGCCCTCGAACACCAGCAGGCTGGTACAAACCTCGTTCAGAAAGGCGCGGTCGTGGCTCACCAGCAGGAGCGTGCCCCCGAATTCCACGAGCAGATCCTCCAACAGCTCCAGCGTTTCCGCATCGAGATCGTTGGTCGGTTCGTCGAGCACGAGCACATTGCAGGGCTTGGTAAACAGGCGCGCGAGCAACAGCCGGTTCCGCTCGCCCCCCGACAGCGCCTTGATCGGCGTGCGGGCGCGGCCCGGTTCAAAGAGAAAGTCCTCGAGGTAGGAAATCACGTGCCGCGTCTTCCCGTTGATCGTCACCGTCGCATTGCCGTCGGCCACCGCATCCTGCACGCGCATCGTCTCGTCGAGCTGCGCGCGGAGCTGGTCAAAATACACCACTTCCAGCCGCGTGCCCTGTTCCACTTTTCCGACCGTGGGGGGGAGCTGGCCGAGCATCAGCCGGAGCAGCGTGGTCTTGCCCGCGCCGTTGGGTCCGACAATGCCGATCTTGTCGCCGCGCTCAATGCGCGTGGTCAGGTCACGAATGATCCAGCGATCGTCGTATTTGAATCCCGCGCCTTCGCAGGCGATGACCTTGAACCCGCTCCGGTCCGCCTCCTGCGCCGTGAGCTTGGACGTGCCCGTCTTGTCCCGCCGCGCCGCCCGTTCGGCCCGCATTTTTTCCAGCGCATGAATGCGGTTGTTGGCCCGCGAGCGCTGCGCCTTCACGCCGCGACGGATCCAGACCTCCTCCTGCGCGAGCTTCTTGTCGAATTGCGCGCGCTCGACTTCCTCGGCCTCCAGGACGGCTTCCTTGCGCACGAGGAACGTGTCGTAGTCGCAGGCCCAGCCGACGAGCTTGCCGCGGTCCACTTCCACGATGCGCGTGGCGATCTTCCGCAAAAACGCCCGATCGTGGGTCACAAACAGCAGCGCCCCGCCCCACTCGAGCAGGAAATCCTCGAGCCACTGGATGGACTCCAGATCAAGGTGATTGGTCGGCTCGTCGAGCAGCAGCAGTTGCGGCGCCTCAACCAGCCCGCGCGCCAGCAGCACACGGCGTTTCTGTCCGGCCGAAAGCGACGCAAATTCGCTGTCCACCGGCAGGCCCATCTGCTCCAGCAACCGCTCGGTGCGGTCATGCCGTTCCCAATCGTTGTGCTCCTCGTAGCTCCCGCCCTCGCCCTCGACCACGGTGCGCACCGTGCCCGCGAGCCCCACCGGCACTTCCTGCCGGAGGGTGGAAAATACCGCGCCGGCCTGCCGGAACACCTGGCCGTCGTCGGGTTTGATCTCACCCGCAATGACTTTCATGAGCGTGGACTTGCCCGCGCCGTTGCGCCCGACCAGGCAGACGCGCTCGCCGCGGTCAATCTGGAGATTGACGCGGTCCAGCAGCGGCGCACCGCCGAAGCTCAGGCTGACATCGAGTAAACTGACAATAGCCATGGGTAGAACCGTGCAGCGTGGACAATGACCACCCGGCAGCGCAAGGTCTGTGTGCAGATGTTACCCCCCAACGAATCGATTTCCTCTCCCGGGGTCACCCTGAGCCCGTCGAAGGGACCCCCGCGCTACAACGTCCTCGGCGTCGGCGTGTCCGCCCTCACTTTACCCCATGCCCGCGACCTCGTGCTCGGCGCGCGGGGCGCGCGTCAGCTCGGTTATGTGTGCGTCACTCCGGTCCACGCCGTGGACGAGGCACGCCGCGACCCGGCGTTCCGGAAGATTCTCAACGCGTCCTTTCTTACCACGCCCGACGGGATGCCGGTCGTCTGGCTGGGGCCTTCCGGCGTCGAACGCGTCTATGGACCCGACCTGATGCTGGCCGTGTGCGACGCCGGCCGCGCAACGGGGCTGAGGCACTATTTCTATGGCGGCGGCCCCGGCGTGGTGGAATTACTCCGCGCCAAACTCGTCGCCCGCATTCCCGGTCTCGAGGTCGTCGGCACCTTCACCCCACCCTATCGTCCTCTGACCCTCAACGAACTCGCGGTCTTTCGCGCCGACGTGACCCGAACGCGTCCCGACATCATCTGGGTCGGCTTGGGCACGCCCAAGCAGGAGCGCTTCATGGCCGAACATTGGCGCACGCTGGATGCCGGCCTCCTGATCGGTGTCGGCGCAGCGTTCGATTTCCACTCCGGCCGCGTACCCCAAGCCCCGCGGTGGATGCAGCGCAGCGGCCTCGAGTGGCTCTACCGCCTCGCCACTGAACCCCGCCGCCTCGCCCCGCGTTACCTCGAGACCAATCCGCTCTTCATCCTCCGCGTGCTCGCCCAAAAAACCGGGCTGAAAAAATATCCGTTGGAGTAGCCCCTTTTCGAACTCCAGAATCTTCTCACGCCAAGTCGCAAAGCCGCCAAGTCAGGAGATGATTTTCTTCTTTGCGCCTTAGCGTCTTTGCGTGAACTCCATCAAAATAGTTCGCGCTGCCGCAGCGCGTCGCGCTTGTCGCCGTCGAGCGTGCTGAACGCCAGCAGCTGCATCACGGTCATCTCCGCCAGCCGCGGTTCGCGCGCCAGCGAAGCCAGCAGCACCGCCCCCGCCAGCGCATCATACAGCGCCGCGTGATAGCGCTGACGCTCCGGCGGACAGTACTGCTTCGCCAAAGCATCCAACTCTCCCTGCAATCCGCTCGCTGCCACCAGAGTCTCGAGGCGGCCCGAATCGAACTGGGGGTAAAACTGGGCGTAGAGCCGCGCCGAATCCACCCATGGGCCCCATTCGATCACGCTTTCGCCCGGACGGGCAAAGTCCGGCGAGTTGCGCGGATACGGCCAGACCGACTTCAGCAGCCCGTTCTCCACGCCGGCATAATGAGCCGCGAGCGGTCCCCGCTCCCGCAACCCCGCAAAATATTCCCACTCATCCGCAAAGGGCGGCGCGTCCGCCAGCATCCTTTCCTGCAATCCATGGACCGCTACGTCCTCCGGCCGCACGCGCCCCGTCGCCCGGCACAACCGCGTGCGGGTGGCCGCGATTTTTCCATCCAAGACCTCGACCACGCCAAACTCCAGGATGCCGGACGTGCGGCTTCCCTCAAAGTCGACGAAGAAGATAGGTTGGCTGGTCCATGACATCGCGGATGAGGATTCAGCGCGTCCCAATCGCCGCAACCAAAACCAATCCTTTGTTACACGCCAAGCCGCAAAGCCGCTAAGGCTTCGCATAAAATCCGCACCAAATCAGGGTGCAGAACTTTGCGGCTTTGCAACTTGGCGTGAAACCCGGCTCCCCCTCCCTATTTTTCGTGTGTTCCCACGGTTTCGTGGTTTCAAAGGGGCCGTGGATCTGACGCCCTACCGCTCTTTCATCACCGAGCTCGCGAACCAAAGCGGTGACTTCATCCGGCCGTATTTCGGCAGCGCCGACTTGGTCGTTGAAACCAAGAGCGACGCCACTCCCGTCACCCTCGCCGACCGCGGCGCCGAAGAGCTGATGCGCAAGCTGATCAAGGCAAAGTTCCCCGCCCACGGCATCATCGGCGAGGAAATGGGCAGCGATTGCCCCGACGCCGAGTTCGTCTGGGTGCTCGATCCCATCGACGGCACGAAGTCCTTCATCACCGGCGTCCCGCTCTGGGGCACGCTCATCGCGCTCCTCCACCGCGGACAGCCCGTGCTCGGCGTGATTCACCAGCCGGTCCTGCAGCAGCTCATGGTCGGCGACGGCACGACGACCACGCTCAACGGCCGCGCGGTGCAGGTGCGCCAGACCCCGCGCATCGAGGACGCCACATTTCTCACCAGCGATCCCTTCAATCCGTCCAAATATCAAAACGGAGCCGCCTTCAACGCCCTCCGCCAGCGCGCCAAACTGGTTCGCACCTGGGGCGACTGCTACGGCTACCTGCTCGTCGCCGCCGGCCTCGCCGACGTGATGTGCGACCCGATCATGAATCCCTGGGACATCGCCGCGCTCGTCCCCGTGATCCGCGGCGCCGGCGGCGTGATCACCGACTGGAAAGGCGGCGCACCCTACCCCGCCGAATCCACCGTCGCCGCCAGCCCAGCGCTCCACGCGCAGGTGATCCAGGCGCTGAATCCGTAGCCGACCCACCCTTTCAGCCTAACCCCATGAAAACCCTGCTGCTGTTTGTCCTAACCTCGGTCGCCGCACTTGCTGGAGACCTGCCGCAAGCACCGGAGAAACCCTTCATCTACGTCACCGGAACCGCCACTGTGATCGCCCCGCTGGATGCAATCCGGCTACGCGTCGGCATTGTTCTGACCGACAAGAACCAGAAGAAGGCCTATGCGGGTATCTCGGACCGAAGCCTTTTGATTATCAAGGCGCTCAAATCGCTCGATATCCCGAACGCCGATATTTCGTCCCTGCGAATCGACATCGTGCCGTAATACGACAACCGGAGCGATCGCCGTGTGCTGGTGGGTTACAACGTCTCCCGGGTGTTCACCGTGATGCTGCGAGATCCGCTCAAACTCGCCGCCTGCCTTGATGCGTTGGAAAATACCGGCATTGACCAGATGGACAGTCCGATTCCCGTGTCGTTCAAAGAGGCCGAAATAGCAAAAACCGCGTTTCAAGATGCGTTCGCTGACGCCCGCAATCGGGCCGACATGTTGGCGGCGGCGTCAGGACTGCGGATCGTGGGCGTTCTCGCCGTATCGGAAGCGTCGCCGCCAAGGATCAGTGATCATTTCTATCATCAAGATTACTCCGGCACGGGAACGATGAGCAAATTCGAGGTAAACTCCTCTGCTGACAGCTTCATCGTGCCACCCATTGAACTCACGAGTAGCGTGAACGTAATTTTCGAAGTCACCCCGAAATAAGCGGCGTAGGCGGCGTGATCACAGACTGGAATGACGGCAGACCCTCCCCCGCCGAAACTGCCGTCGCGGCCCGACCTGTGCTCCACCCATAGGTGATCGAGGCGCTGAACCCAAAATGAAAAAAGAGCTGCACTCCCGGCCCACGCCCCGAGGCCGCGCTTTTTGGTATACCGAGCGACTGTGGTCGCTCGCCGCCAAGTTGCCGGTGAAGCGCGTGCGCATCGACGAGGTCAAGGAATTCGATCTCGACTGCTGGTTCGATGGCCAGGCCCCTACCTGCCGGGAGGTGGCGGAAAACGCCAAGCGGATCGCCGCTGCCGATCTGTCATTTCCGGGGAATCTGTCGTGCGATGGCCGTTTGATGGACGGAGGTCACCGGATCGCCAAGGCCTGGGTCGCAGGCGCCGAAGAGATCAACGCGATCCAGTTTAGCCAAGATCCTGCGCCGGATTTCTATAAAGGCGAACCGCAGGCCTGATCGAAAACCAAGATCGGCTGTTTCAGATTGATCCGTGTCAGCCGGTGTTATCCGTGGTCAAAATTCCGCTGGAATCGAAGGTGGGCCCAGCGGTCCCACCCTACCTTTTCTTCTTCCAGCTTGCCGTGATGCGCGACGTAAAGCCGCCCCGCGCCCGCCAGTTCGCGATGATCGTCAGCTCGCGCGGCTTCAGCAGCCCGCCGAGGTCGTCGCAGATCTTGTTCGTCGCTGCCTCGAAAAAGATGCCTTCGTTGCGGAACGCGTGGAAATACAGCTTCAGCGACTTCAGTTCGACGCATTTTTTCTCCGCCACGTAGCTCACCGTGATGTCGGCGAAGTCCGGGTGACCGGTCATCGGACACACCGACGTGAACTCATGATGCGTGTGCTCGATCACGTAGTCGCGCTGCGGCGCGGGATTCGGGAAGGTCTCGAGGATTTTCGGGGCGGGCATGGCGGAAAGCAGTAAGCGGTAAGCTATAAGCTTAAAGCTAAAAGGCCTCTGAAGCGATTAACCGTAAATTTTGAGCCTAACCTGCCCGAAAAAGGGCTGTTCGTTTCGGTCCGATCTCCGAAGCTTACAGCCTTACGCTTATCGTTCAAAGCCGCGCACCTGCGCCGCGCTACGTCGCGGTCTCTGTAAACCGCTGCTCCCGAATCACCGTGATCTTGATCGCGCTGGGATACTTCAGCTCGGCCTCGATCTTGGCCCGCAATTGCTTCGCCAGCTCGCGCGCCCCGTCGTCGGTCACCGTCTGCGGCGCCACCACCACCCGGATTTCCCGACCCGCTTGGATCGCGAACGCCTGCTGCACGCCGTCGAGCCCCAGCGCCAGCTTCTCCAGCTTCTCGAGGCGCTGGGCATAGATCGCCGACGACTCGGCGCGGGCGCCGGGCCGCACCGCGGAAATGGTGTCGGCGAGGATCACGAGGCCCGCGTAAACCGTCTCGGGTTTCACTTCCTCGTGATGCGCGGCGACTGCGTTCACGACGATCGGCGTCTCGCCGTAGCGTTTGATGAACTCGGCGCCGATGTGCGCGTGGCTGCCCTCCAGCTCGGCATTCGCGGCCTTGCCGATGTCGTGCAGCAGGCCCGCGCGCTTGGCGACGTTCGAATCGAGCCCCACCTCGCTCGCCAGCATCGACGCGAGAAACGCCGTCTCGACCGAGTGGTCGAGCACGTTCTGGTTGTAGGAAAACCGGTATTTCAACCCGCCCAGCAGCTTGATGATCTCGGGGTGCAGGCCGTTGATGTTGAGCTTTACCACCGCGTCGTTGCCCGCCTTGGTGACGGTGACGTCCATTTCGTCCTGCGCGCGCTTCACAAATTCCTCGATGCTCGCCGGGTGGATGCGCCCATCCTTCACCAGCGCCTCGAGTGCCACCCGCGCCACTTCGCGGCGCACGGGATCAAACGACGAGAGCAGCACCATGCCCGGCGACTCGTCGATCAGGATGGTCACGCCGGTGGACGACTCGAAGGCTTTGATGTTGCGACCCTCGCGGCCGATGATGCGGCCCTTCATGTCCTCGCTCGGCAGTGCGACCTGCGTCGAGGTCAGGTCATTCTCCGCCTTGCTCGAGAGTCGCTGCATCGTCGCGACCAGGATGCGGCGCGCCTCTGTCTGCAGCTCCTGCTCGGATTTCTCCATCATGGTGCGGCGGAGACCGCGCAATTCGTCCTGGCACTCGAGCTGCACTTCCTCGCGCAGCGCGACCCGGATTTCCTCCGCATCCATCTGCGAAACCCCTTCGAGCCGCTTGCGTACGCTCTTGGACAGCGCACGGATCGCATCGCGCGCCTGCTTCACGGCGGCGTTCTCGCGGTTGAGCCGCTCCTGCTTCTGCTCAAACTGGTAGTCGAGGAGCGCGAGCGACTCCTCGTGGGCCCGGATTTCACGCAGCCGCACGTCCGCCTCGATCTCATGGCGGTCGTACTCGCGGTTCGCCTCGGCCCGCTTGACCTGAATCTCCGCCTCCGCCTTTTGCTTCGTCTCCCCGGCGGCCACCGCCGCCTCGCGGCGCGCAACCTCGGTCAGCTCAGCGGCCTGTTCATGGGCCACGCGTCGGGTGTGCTTGGTGAGTGCCCACACGACCAGAAATCCGATGCCCCCGCCGACCAGCAAGGCGACTGGAAACGACCAGTCGGTGCGCTCAGTTTCAGCGGTGACGGCGGCAAGCTGGGCTGCAAAGGCGTGAATCAATGGACGCCGACGGTAACCGCCGCCCGGCTGAAAGTTCAACCTTTCTTCGGGACCGGGTGGGCCGTGCGCTCCGCCGCGCGGCATTCATTGGAAGCTGCCGCGCGCGGAGCGCCCGGCCCACCTCAATTCGTCGCAAACACCGGCAGCGTCTGATTCAGCACCGCTTGCATCCGCGCCAGCGCTGCCTTCTCGCCCTCGCGGGCGTCCGTCTGCATCAAGACATACGCCCAGCGGTCGGCCCGTGCATGGAAGACGCGATTCCACGCGTCCCGTGCCAGCCGTTTCCAATAGGTGCTCTCGACCGTGTCCCCGCCCACAAACCAGTAAACAATGAGCTGCGGCACGACTACGGGCCCGCGCGGGGTCTGCATCTCGCGCTGCACGTGCAGGACCGTGGCCGCAAATTCTTTCGTGGTCCGGCCCGGCACGGAAAACCGGTGTTCCGTCACCGCCTTGATGGTCCACCCTTGGCCCACGACGCAAAGTTCCGGCCGGTGGATGGACGAGCGGTCGCGTCCACTCAGGACGATGGACAGGAAAACCCGCTGCGCCGGATCGGACACCGCCACGTAATCCTTGCGCGAGTAACCCGTGTCCCCCGGCAGGATCGCGCGCTCGCTCGCCGTCACCTCCGTCCGCCGCCCGATCCATTCCGTGCCAAGAAAGACCGGCAACTCGACCGGATTCTGTCCGTCCGCCGCCAACCGCACTCCCACCTGCCCTCGCGCCGGCAGTCCCGCCAGATGCGCGAGGAAAAGCATCTCCCCCACCGCCAGCACCACGATCAGGCCGGCGACCGGCCAGGCGCGCGACGCGCGCTCATGCTTCCCGATCTGCGATCTGCGATCTCCGACGTCCGCGCTTCGCGCTTCCTCCCCAATCTCCCGTCTCCCATCTCCCATCTCCGCGCTTCGCGCCTCATCTCCCATCTCCGCAACGCGCCCGTCCTCCCCGATCTGCGATCTCCGAACTCCGATCTCCGCGCTTCGCGCTTCCCCCCACCACCGCTGGATCAGCCGCGCCGCCAGCAATTCCCCGCCGAGCACGATCACAAACACGCCGTAGCCCATCACATCGTGGGCCCGCTCGCCCCATGTCTGTCCGCCCCACTGGCCGACAAACACGATGGACGAAATCCGCGCGACATTGCCCAGGTAGATCAGCGGAAAACACAGCAGCAGCAATGCGCCCCGGCGCGTCCAGCTGCGAAAATTGAGATAACCCAGCAGCAGCGACAGCGCGAGCAGCGCCATGAGTGAGCGCACCCCCGAGCAAGCCGCCGCGACGTCGTAATTGTAGCGTCCGTCCGGGGCCATTAGCTGCGTCCCGTTCTGAAACACGCCGATCCCCGCGACGTGGGCGAGCCCCGCGCTCGCCTTGATCACCCACAGCCGCAGCCAGAAGCCTGCGGAATCGAGCGCGTTGATCGGAATCGCCAGCACCAAAAACCCCAGCGGAAACATCGCCGCCGCCCCCCACCGCCGCCCGCCCCCCAACCGCAGCACGCCCCACGTGAACAACAAGAGCGCCAGCACCGAAACCCGCGCCTGCTGCGCCGCAAAGCCCCCGACATGCAGCCCCAGACCCGCGACCATGGCGCCTAGCGCCGGCCAGATCACATCATAGGTCTTATAGGTCCCATGGGCCCCATTGGGCCTATGTTCCTGCCTGATCTCCGTCTGGTGCAAATTGCGCCAGACCAGCCACCCGCTCAGCGCGAGGATGAGCAACCCATGTTCCGCCTCCGACTCCGGGTTCACCCACTGAAAACCCCACCACCAGAACAATGACGCCGACTTGATATACCCAAACGACGCGTTCCCGAAAAACTGAAACACCGCCGCCCCCGCGAGCGCGCACAGCAGCGCCGGTGCCCATCTCGCCCAGCGATTTTCGACCGGCGGATTTATCGCGCTCATCTCAACACCTCCAAAATCGCCGTGATCCGCTCCCGCGCGAGGCGCGCATAGCTGAAATCCGCCGCCCGCTTCAGCCCTGCCGTCCGCAGCTCCGCCACCAACCCGTCCTCCGTGCAAATCCGCCGCAGCGCTTCGCCCGCCGACGTCGTATCCTGATAATCCACCAACAGCGCCGCGCCTTCCGCGACTTCGCGGAGCACCGGTAATTCCTGCAGCACGCACGGGCACCCGCACGCCATGGCCTCCGTCACACTCTTCCCAAACGTTTCCTCCGCCGTTGGCAGCACATGCGCCCGTGCCCCGCGATACAACGCCGGCAGCGCAGCGTCCCTGATCCACCCCAGAAACCGCGTGTCCGGAGCCACGCCCAGCTCCTCCGCGCACGCCTGCGCGCGCTCCCGTCCGCCGCTCCAGTCGCCACCCACGAGCACCAACGGAAATTTCTTCCGCAATTCCGACCCCAGCCGCGCATACGCCGCGAGCGCGAGCTCCGCGCGTTTGTAAGGATAAAAATTCGCCGCCCACAACAGATACTGCGGCGGCAACCCTTCGCCGCCCTTCGGTCCCTCGGGACAAAACTCGTCATGCCGCAATCCTTCCGGGCTTACGATCAGCCGCTCGCGTCCACCCAGGTGCGCCGCCGTCCATTCCGAGTTGGCAATCACCAGCGCGGCTTTTTTCAGCCCGCGCGCAATTGCCACCCGGCGATACACCGCGCCCGCCCCGCCGCCCGGCCGCAGATGATGCAGCGTGAACACGTGCATCACCACCGGCAGCCCCGCCGTCCGCAGCGGTACAAAACCCACCGTCAGCAGTGCCGCCGCCCCGCGCCGCTTCGCCTCGGGGCCGACGCAAAAATGATCCGCCCACAACCGCGCCCCGCGCCGGTCGTTGGCCGGAAATTTCCGCACCACTTCCACGCGCGGGTCATTTATCTCCCACGGCTGCTCCGGGCCGGCGAACAGCACCCAGTTGACCTCCGGAAACTGGCACAGCGCCTCCGCGATGAAGCCGTGAAACAACGTGGTCAGCCCCGTGCGCTTCCGCGGGTTCTCACAAAGCATGGATAGCGCGAGCGTCATGGGCACCCCGGGAGCTTCGAATAATGCGCCCCCCGCGCAAAGGGAAAAACCAGCCGAGTAGGCGGCGTGCGCCGCGGAGATGGGAGATAGGAGATGGCAGATGGAAGGGGGCGTCCGCCCTGTTATCCGAACTGCGACCGGCGCACCGCACTCTCTGCGGCGCATCCTATCTCCTCCGGTTGACGTGACCCATCTACTTGGCACACGCGCCGCCGTCCCCATCTCCCATCTCCTATCTCCCATCTCCCATCTCCGCCCGCCTCCGCGGGCTCCGATGTTGTCACCCCGCGCCCAACCCCCCAGCCTTCCCGCCGCGTGTCCGCTTCCCCCTCCCCCTCACCCGATGCCGCGCCCCGCCGCGACCGCGTAGTGCGCCTCACCGTCGCCGCCTCCGTCGGCGCCAAGGTGGTCTCCATCGCCTGCACGCTCGCCCAAGTACCGCTCGCGCTCCACGCGCTCGGACCCGAGGCCTACGGGCTGTGGATCACCCTGATGGGCCTGATGATCATGCTCAATTTCGTGGATTTCGGCCTCGGCGTCGGAATGCAAAAGGCGATGGCCGCCGCTTTCGGACGCGAGGACCCGCCGCAAATGCGTCGCGCGTTTTACAGCGGCGTGCTGACCTTGGGCGGGCTCGCCCTCGTCATTCTCGCGCTCGGCGTGCCCGCCGCCCTGTTGTTTGATTGGGGTCGCTGGCTGAAAATCCACGACGACACCCTGCGGCCGCTCGCCGGGCCCGCGCTCGCCATCACGGTGTCGGCCTTCGCGCTCGGCCTGCCCTTCAATGCCGCCCCGCGCCTCGCGATGGCCGCGCAACGCGGCTGGCTGCAAGCCGGCTGGATCGCCATGGGCAGCATCGCTTCGTTGCTGGTGGTTGCGTTGGCCGCCTGGGCCCATTGGGGATTCCTGGCATTCCTGGCTTTGACCACCCTGCTGCCCGCTCTGCAGGGCGCGGGCCTGTGGCTGCATTTGCGGCACAAGCTGGGGTGGAAGGGGTGGCCGGTGAAATTCCTGCCCTTCCGCGAATGGCGCACCCTGGCCGGCGACAGTCTCCTGTTCGCGGTCCCGCAGCTTGGGCTCGCGTTTGTCCAAGCCGCCCCGCCCCTCGCCCTCACCTTCGCCGCCGGACCGGTCGCCGCCACGGCCTTCAATCTGCTGCAACGCCTCTTCAGTCCCGTCACCCAGGGTCAGATCATGTATCTCACGCCGCTCTGGCCCGCCATGACCGAGGCCCATGTGCGCGGCGATGCCACCTGGGTCCGCCGGGCCTTCCTCCAGTCGTTGCTGGTTTCCCTCGCCTGCATCGTCGGACTGATGTTCCTGACCTGGCAGTCCGGCCGGCTCCTACAATGGTGGGTCGGCGACGCCGCCCTGCCGGCCATCGGCCCGCTGGCGTGGCTCACGTGCGGCTGGTTTGCCGCGCAGGTGGCGTGGCAGCCGCTGATGTATCTGCTGGTCGGGCTGGGACGCCTTTACCTGCTCGCCACTTGGAGCGTCATGGGGTTGGGACTCAGCTTGGCCGGCATGCTCACGGCCGTGGCGCTGCACCAAGGGGCCGCAGGCGTGATCGGCGGGGCGCTCATCGGTCTCGCCGTCGGCGGTTTGCCCGGACTTTTTCTGGCGGCATTGCGGGCGTTGTCTCCCGCCCGGACCCGCGACCGTTCGCCATGAACCTGGTCGTCTTCAAACTGAATCACCTCGGCGACAACGTTGTCTTCCTGCCGGGTCTGCAGGCGTTGCGGGCGCGTTTTCCCGACTTGCGTCTGACGATCCTGACTACGCCGCACGAAAGCGTTTTATACGAAAACCTGACGCCCGCGGGGGAGATCCTGACCTCCGAAAAATTGCGCTTCGACAAATGCTGGCGGCGGCCGTGGGCGCTCGCCTCGTGGCTGGTCCGCGTGCGGTCGCGCCATCCCGACGCGTGCCTGATCAGCTTCGACCAGGCGAACATGGCGCACCTGCTCGCGCGCCACAGCGGGGCGCCCGTGCGCACTGGCGGCAATCTCTCCCACATCCGCCTGCGCCACACGCTCACGCACCCCGTCGCGATGCCCGCCAGCGGACGCGTGGCGGATTGGAACTGGGAAATGGCGCGCACGCTCGCGCGCGTGGCGGGCGGCGTCGAACTGCCGCCCACGCCGCCACCGCCGGACCTGTCGCATCTCGTTTCCATCCCGCTGCAGCCCCGCACCCGGCCGCGCGTTGTGATCCATGCCGGTTCCAGCGCCGCAATCACCCGCTGGTCCCTCGAGCGCTTCGCCACGGTGGCCGCCGGTCTCGCCCGCGATCATGAGGTGGTGTGGGTGGACCGCCCCGAAACCTCCGCGGTAATCCTGCCGGCCGGCGTGACGTGCATCGCGCCCGAATCCTTGCGCGCCTTCGTCACGCTGCTCGCTGGCGCCGATCTTTTTCTTGGCAACAACTCCGGCCCCATGCACCTCGCCAACGCCCTCGGCTGTCGCGGCGTGGTTGTGACCGGTTCCACCGCGCGTGGCTGGGATCCCTATTGGCACCGTGAGCGCTGGACTGTGTTACGGCACCCCTCCCTGCCCTGCCAGCCGTGTGAGCAGCCCAACAAGGTCACGTCGGCGTGCGCGAACCTCGCCGAGCCCATCGCTTGCCTCCGTTATTGGTCGGCGGCAGCCGTGGAGCAGGCCTGCCGGGAAACACTCGCGCGTCCCGCGCAAAGCGGTCAGGGCTGACATCGCATGCTCCGCTCCCTGCGCAACCGAGGAATCGCCCGGCTGATCGAGACGCGGCCCCGGCTGTTCCTGCGCCTCAAAGGCCTGGCCGCACATCCCATGGCCGCGGATCCGGCGTTTCTCCGGCTCCATGCGCGACTCGTGCGCGACGGCGAGGCCATGCAGTTGCTGTCGGAGCGCTACAACCTCTGGTCCGTCGCGCGGCGCGCGGCCGGGCATCCGGGCGCGTTCGCCGAACTCGGCGTGTACCGCGGCGGCAGCGCGCGCATCCTTTGCGAGGTCAAGGGCGACGCCCCCCTGCATCTCTTCGACACGTTTGCCGGCATGCCCGCCGTGAATCCCGCCACGGACGGGGCGTTCCGGGCGGGCGATTTCGCCGACGGCACGCTCGAGCACGTCCAAGCCTACCTGCGCGGCTACTCCGGCGTTCATTTTCATCCGGGCTTTTTTCCCGCCTCGGCGGCCAGACTCGGGCCGCCTTCCCCGGTGTTTCAATTCGTCCACCTGGATGTCGATCTCTACCAGTCCACGCTGGACGGCTTGCGCTTCTTTTATCCGCGGCTGGCACCCGGCGGGATCCTGCTCTCCCACGATTACGGCGACCCGACCGTGCCCGGGGTGCGGCGGGCGTTTGGCGAATTCATGCGCGACAAGACCGAGAAGCTGGTTCAGCTGGATGCGACGCAAGTGTTGCTGGAGAAAGCCGGCTCATGAACCCACGCCTGAGACTTTTCCTCGCCGTTGCCCTCGGGCTGGTCGTGGCCGTGGTGTTGGGTTTTGAAATCGCGAATGCGAGTTTCTTCCTCTGCCTGCTCGTGGTGGCCGTGATGCTGTGGGGCGTGACGGAATGGGCCCAAGGTCCACTGGCCGAGGGCTGGCTGCTCGCCTGGCTGCTGATGGGTTATATTCTGGGCAACCGGGGCTTCGCGCAGATCAGTCTTTCCAATATCGTGCCCCTGCTTCCGGCCGAGGCCGTGCTGCTCGTGGGCATACCCGCCCTCATCGCGCGCATGGTTTTCGGTCAGGTGCAGGCGGTGTATCGCGACGGCCTGAACTACGCGTTGATCGCGTGGATCCTCCTGGGGGCGGCCCGCCTGCCCTTGGATCTGTCGCACCACGGGTTTTATGCGCTGAGGGACTTTGCAATGGTTTATTACGCCGCGTTTTTCTTCCTCGCTCAGGCCTGTGCCGGCCACGCGGCCTCCGTGCGGCTGCTCCGGAAGGCGCTCACGGCCACCTTTGTCGCCCTGCCGCCCATCGCCGCCATCGAGCAGCTGATTCCGCAATTTTTTCTCACCCATCTCACGTTTCGCGGCGTGCCTTTCATCTTCCACAAGAGCGACCTGCTCGCGGCCTATCTCGCGGCCGGGTTTTTCTGGCTGTGGACGCGCTATGAAAAGACCCACCGGAAACTCTGGCTGCTGCCCGCCGCCGCCAGCCTGCTGACGCTGGGTACCACGGCGTCGTCCCGTGCGGCGATGGTTGCGCTGCTGCTCGTGACCCTCATGTGGCTGGCCGCCCGGCGCTGGCGCATCGCTGCCGCCCAGGTGCTCGTGGTCGGCGCCGCGGTGTGCGCGGTGATTTTCGTTTCCACCCTCACCAACAAGAACCTGCAGCAGACCGCGGTCTACAAGACCTACGAGCACGCACTTTCGATCGTGGACCTCCAAGGCACCGGCACCTACGTCAACGAGGTGAGCGGCAATCCGGGTCTCAACAACCGCTTCCGGCTAACTTGGTGGAACACCGTCGCCCAGGACGTCACCGCCCAGAATCCCGTCCTGGGTCTCGGCTTCGGCTACGACTTGGCGGCCCGCTTTCTCGTCGAATATGACTTGGTGGCCGCGGAGGATTTCACCACGCGCAGCCCGCACAGCATGATCATGTCCGTGTTCGGCCGGATGGGCGCACTGGGTCTGGCGGCCTGGCTGGCCGTGGCCGTGGGCATGGGTGTCCTGACGCGGCGCTGTTTCTCCGGCGGGAATCTCGACGCCATCGGCCTCGTCTGCATCGCCTGGGTGATGTGGTTCAGCGCGTGCGTCGGGGTCGTGCTCGAGGGCCCGATGGGCGCAGTGGTGTTCTGGACCGTCCTCGGGCTGGCCAACCGCAGCCTCAGTGAACAGCCCGCCGACGAACCGGTGACGGTTGCGGACTTGCAGCCCGACCTCCCGGCGGATGAAGTCACGGCGACCCTGTGAACCTACCGTCGCCCACTGACTACATCAGCTTCTTCAAGACTTCGACCCGCGGGCGGTGGGACGCCATCACGCCCTTCGCGATCGCCGGACTGTGCCTGTTCGGCGTGGCTTTCATCTACAGCGCGCAGCTCTCGGTGCATGGTAAAAACTGGATGACCCAGCTGGTTTGGCTGGCCGCCGGCGCGGTCATTTATCTCGTTGTTTCGCTCGTGGATTACCGGTTCTGGCTGACCGTTTCGCATTGGGTATACGCACTTTGCATGATCCCGCTGGTGCTGGTATTGGTGCCGGGCATCGGCACCACGGTCTACGGCTCCCAGCGCTGGATCAATCTGGGCTTTTTCTCCTACCAGCCGTCCGAAACCGCGAAGATTGCGGTCCTGCTCATGACCGCGAGCCTGCTGGTCCGATCCCAGATCGGTACCGTCAAGCAGTCCATCGGGGTCTTGGGGAAATTGGCCCTTGCGGTGGGTGCACCCGTACTCTTGATCTTTTTACAGCCCGACTTGAAGTCGACGCTCGTGCTCCCCCCGATGGTCTTTTCCATGCTCTATGTATCGAAGCTCTCGACGCGGTTTTTCGCCGCCTCCTTGGGAGCCTTCCTTTTCATCATCAGCATCGTGGCTTGGGACACAGTGAGTTATAAAAACTTCATGGAGTTACATAACTACTCCTATATCAATAATAAGGGAAACTACCAGAGTCAGTCTTGGGTCCCCCTGCGTGATTATCAGCGCAACCGCATCGTCTCCCTGATCTGGCCCGACAAGATCGACCCTTTGGGCGTGGGTTGGAACCAGCGCCAGTCACTCATCTCGGTCGGCTCCGGCGGTCTGGTCGGCAAGGGCTGGACCGAGGGCACGCAGGCCCAGCTCGGCTACCTGCCCCGCTCAGTCGCACATAACGATTTTATCTTCTCGGTCATTGCCGAGGAAAAAGGATTTCTGGGAAGCCTCACGGTTCTCGGTCTTTTTGGTCTGGTTCTGTTCAACGGCATACGCATCGCCGGGATTGCCCGCGATCGCTTCGGCACCCTGCTCGCCATCGGCGTCACGGTGCTGTTCGCGGTGCATGTGTTCTGGAACATCGCCATGACCATCGGGATCGTGCCCATCACGGGCATACCACTTCCTTTCATTAGCTACGGTGGCTCCTTTGTGCTTAGTTGCTGCTTGCTGCAAGGACTGGTCCAGAGCGTCTATCGCTTCAGGAAGGATTTCACATGAAATCGCTTCTTCGCGCTATCGACCGCTCTGCCGGAATTTCCTGCGCCGCGACTGCCGCATCCGGGGGCCCCGTGAAACCAAACCACACCACCCGCCATGAACGATTCCTCCACCCCTACGCCCGGCCTGCCGCCGGATGTCGCCCAAAAATATGACGCCGAGCTCGTCAATCCCCCGCCTGCCAGCTCCGCCGGACCGGTCAGCGCTTCGGAACTGAAGGCCGGCGCCGCCGAGCGCGCCACGCAGCGCCCGTTGCTGCAGAAGATCCTCGCGGTCTTCAAGAAAGAGAAGGGCTCGTACCGCGAGCTCATCATCAACTCCGAGCCCCTCGAGAAGCGCGTCGCGCTCCTCGTCGACGGCCGCCTCGAGAAGTTCGAAATCGAGCGCGAATCCGACAACCGCATGGTCGGCGGCATCTACAAGGGCCGCATCAAGAACCTCGACCCGGGCCTCAAGGCCGCCTTCGTCGACATCGGTTACACCAAGAACGCGTTTCTCCATTACTGGGATATGCTCCCCGCCGCCGCCGACTCCTCCGTCGAGGTTGTGCGCGTGAACAAGAAGAAAAACGCCCCGGCTCGCGGCGCCGAACCCACCGTCAAGGACATCCCGGGCCTCTACCCGCCCGGCACCGACATCGTCATCCAGGTCACCAAGGGCCCCATTGGCACCAAGGGCCCGCGCACGACGACCAACCTCTCCATCCCCGGGCGCTACCTCATCCTCACCCCTTACAGCGACGGCTGCGGAATCTCCCGGAAGATCGAGGACATGCAGGAGCGCAAGCGCCTCAAGACCCTCATCAACGAGCTCACCATCCCCGAGGGCATGGGCGTCATCGTTCGCACCGCCGGCGAGGGCAAAAAATCCCGCTACTTCGTCCGCGATCTCCATATCCTCCTGAAGACGTGGCAGGAAATCACCGCCAAGATGGCGTCCCAGCGCGCCCCCGCCTGCCTCTACCAGGAGCCCGACCTCGTCGAGCGCACCGTCCGCGACTTCCTCACCGAGGAGGTCGACCGCGTCCTCATCGACAACAAGGAGGACCACGCCCACACCCAGCAGCTCGTCGCGCAGATCTCCAAGCGCTCCGCCGGCAAGATCGCCTACTACAACGACAGCATCCCCATCTTCGAGCGCTTCAACATCGAGCGCCAGATCGAGCAGACCGGCCTCCGCAAGGTCCCGCTTCCTTCCGGCGGCGAAATCGTCATCGACGAGACCGAGGCCCTCATCTCCATCGACGTCAACACCGGCTCCCACAAGTCCCGCGGCGGTGACGAGAAAAACGTCATCTACGCCGTCAACCTCGAGGCCGCCACCGAGGCCGCCCGCCAGATCCGCCTCCGCAACCTCGGCGGCCTGCTCATTATCGACTTCATCGACATGAAGGAGCGCCGGCATCGCAACGCCGTATACGAAAAGATGGTTCAGGAAATGTCCCAGGATAAGGCCAAGAACCACATCCTCCCCATCTCGACGCTCGGCATCCTCCAGATGACCCGCCAGCGCCAGTCAGAGTCGCTCTCGTCCAACCTTTACACCGACTGCCCGTATTGCCGCGGCCGCGGCATCGTGAAGAGTGCGACTACCGTCTCCGTCGAGCTCCAGCGCAAACTCTCCTCCGTCGCCCGCCGCCTCCAGCTGCGCAACGACGGCAAGGATTACAACCTCCGCGTCCTCGTCCACCCGAGCATCCTCGAGCGCCTCCGCAGCGAAGACGCCGAGCTGCTCGTCCGCGTCGAGAAGCTCTTCGGCGTGAAACTAGCCTTTCGAGCGGATTTAAATTACCACGTCGAGAACTTCAAAATCATCAACTCCGTCACCGGTGAGGAGTACCGTTAAGCGAGTAGCTCGCCCTTCGAAGTCCCGCAACAGCGGGACGAAGGAGGGAGGGCCGACCTCAACTACCACGTCGAAAACTTCAAGATCATCAACTCGGTGACGGGCGAAGAGTATCGCTAATCGCTTCGACGTGGGTCGGGCTTCACGCCCGATTGCCCGACCTGGGAAATCGGGGATAAACCCCGACCTACGACATCGCGGAATTCTCAGACAATCGACCCGGCCTGCTCTGCGCTCCTGTGGGTCGGGCTTCACGCCCGACACTCCCACCCCGGATATCGGGGATAAACCCCGACCTACGAGATCGGCCTTTCTGAGAAAATCGAATCGCCTGCTCTTCCCATGCAAACCCGCCTCCTCGTCCTGAGCGTTGCATTGCTTTCCCTCCTCGCCGCCCCTCTCCACGCGGCCACGCCGTCCTTCGACCAATGGGCCAATGATTTTTCCGCCCAATGGGTGCGGCTGAACCCCCAGTTCGCCACGCGCACGCAGTATTTCACCGGCGCCGAGCAGGACGCAATCGACCGCGAACTGAGCCTCGGAGGCACCTTCGGTGGATCCTTCGGCGTCAAGGCCGCGCAGCATCGCGCCGACGTCGCGCATCAGGGGCTGGCGACACTCGCCAGCTTTCCCGACGCCGCTCTCACGCCCGCCCAGCGCACGTCCGCGGCCGTGATCAAGTGGTCCCTCGACGACGCCGTCTCGGGTGCGGAGTTCGCCCAGCAGCATTTTGTCTTCGAACAATTCGGCGGCCTCCACCTCGGCCTGGTCAATTTCCTCACCACCACGCACCCGATCCGCAATCCGCGCGACGTCGAAAACTATCTCGCCCGCCTCGCGCTCGTGGCGCCGCGCATCGACGAGGGGATTGCCGAGGCCAAAGCCGCCGCGCACGCCGGTATCATCCCCCCGCGGTTCGTGCTCCAGCGCGTGATCGAACAACTGGACGGCTTTCTCGCCGTGAAGCCCGCGGCCAACGTCTTGGTCGCCTCGCTCGACCAACGCATTGCCGCCCTCGGATCCGCTGTGTCCCCCGCGGCGCGCAGCCAGTGGGTCAGCACCGCCGAGGCTGAGGTCGGCGAACGTATTCTCCCCGCCTACGCGCGGGTGCGGACGATGCTCAAGGCGCAACTGACCCTCGCGAACGATGACGCCGGCGGGTGGCGCTTGCCGAACGGCGCCGCATATTACGCGAACTCCCTGGCCTCACTCACCACGACCACGCTGACGCCCGCCGAAATCCATGCGATCGGCCTCCGTGAAGTCGCGCGCATCGAGCAGGAAATGGAAGCGATCCTCCAGCAGCTCGGCGCCAAAGACGGCACGATCCAGGCGCGCATCGAGCACCTGAACGCCACCTTGAATCCGCCCGCCGAACCCGATCCGCGTGTGGCACTGGTGGCCCAGGTGGATGCGATTGTGCAGGATGCCGAGCGGCGCTCCGCCGCCGTGTTCGACCTGCGGCCCAAGGCACCCGTCACGGTCATGCGGGAGCCGGCATTTTCCGAGAAGACGGCGGCCGCCCATTATTCGCCACCCGCCCCCGATGGCACTAAGCCCGGCATCTATTGGCTGCCGCTCCCCGATTTTAATCCACGGACGACCTGGCTCGGCACCGGCCTGAAATCCACGGCCTACCACGAGGCTGTTCCCGGTCATCACTTTCAGGTCACGATCCAACAGGAATCCACGGAGCTGCCGCGCTACCGGAAACTCGGCGTGTTCGGCTTCAACTCCGCCTACATCGAAGGCTGGGCGCTCTACGCCGAGCGCCTCACCGCCGAGAACGGCTGGTATGACGGCGACCTGCCCGGAAAGCTCGGCTACCTGAGCCTCCAGCTCTTCCGTGCCCGCCGCTTGGTGGCTGACACCGGCCTGCACGACCTGAAATGGACGCGCCAGCAAGTGATCGACTACGGCTTCACGCCCACCGAAACCGAGCGCTACATCGTCTGGCCCGGCCAAGCCTGCTCCTACATGATCGGCCAGCTGCGCATCCTCGAGCTGCGCGAAAAGGCCAAGGCCGCGCTCGGCCCGAAGTTCTCGATCAAGGAATTTCACAACCTCGTCCTCCGCGGCGGCTCCATGCCCCTCGACGTCCTGGCCACGGAAGTAGACCACTGGATCGCCGCCGGCGGGCGATAGGCGTCGCAAGGCGACGCGGAGAGGGAAGATCGCAGATGGGAGATCGGGGCAGAGATCCATCCTCCTTGTTCGAAGTGCGGTTACGTGTAACGCGGCTGGAGGGCTCCGAGCTCCGACCTGCCACGCAATAGCCAAACGGGCGACGGCGGCCGTTCGGAAATTTTGCCCACGGAACACACCGAATACACGGAAGCTTCCGAATCGGAGAATTTTCCTTCCGTGTGTTCCGTGGCACACCGCCTTGCCGCCATCTCCACCGGAAGTCCGGCTCTGAACCCGATCTCGCATCGCCGCCGCGTCCCGCGGCTCACTCCATCTCCTATCTCCGATCTCCCATCTCCGGCGCGCCCGCGCCCTCGTCCGAATGGCTCCGCCGACAGACGAGCAACACCTCGTCCACCTCCGTCAAATCCATCAGTCCGTCCACCATCATCAGCCGCTTCTGAAACCACATCCCGAGCGGCAAAAACAGCCAGTTGTAGAGGTGGACGGCCAAGGTGTGCCGGCGCGTGAGGCCCTGGACCGTGAGGTAAACTAGCGCGGGATTCTTGGACTCCATGCCAAAGGCGACGCTCCGCTCGACGACGAGCCCATGCCGCGCCAGCAGCGCCTGCAACGTCGCCGGTTCGTAGCGCCGGGCATGACCCACCAAGGTGTCGAACGCGTTCCAACGCTCGGGATGCAACGGCACCGACAGCACCAGATGACCCCCGGGTTTTAGGACGCGCGTCAATTCGTCGAAGGCCCGCTCGTCGTCCGTGATATGCTCAATCACATCGAACGCCGTCACCAAGCCGAAGGTCTGGTCGGGATACGGCAGCTCCGTAATCTCCCCGACTTGGGCCAGTCCACCCGAGGCGACTAGGCGCGCGACCGCAGGCGGGCTGAGATCGATGAAATGCGTGCCGGCGATCGTGAGCCGCGGACGCAACCCCGGGCCGATCTCGAGTCGCGAGGGCGCGTCAGCCAGCAATGGCGCCACCACCGCCCAGGTATTGAACCGCTCCGGCCGCGTCAGGTAGCTCTTCGACCACAACGCATTGTAAAAATCGCTGTTTCTCGCGACGAGCGCATCGGTAGTCATGGAAGCCGGCCCGACCGCGGACCAACAGCGAAGGATAAGACGACTTCCCCGCCCATGTCGAATTTTTGCCCACAACGCCATGGGCGAAGAGTATCGCTGACCTGCCGGTAAACGTGGGTCGGGCTTCACGCCCGACATGCTTTGTCCGACGCCCTTCCCCGTCCCGCCCTCACCGCCCCCGCGCCCCGCGCCTCTCCGCCGATCTCCGATCCCCGACCTGCGATCTTCGATCTCCCATCTCCTATCTCCTATCTCCGGCGCGGCCGCGCGCCCCCTCCGCGCATCCGCGCGGCTCAACCCGCCTCGGTCAACGCCGTCGCCACATACTGATTCAAACTCTCGCCGCGCGCGAGCGCCCGCAGCGATGCTTTCTTGTGCAGTTCCGGTGCGACCCGCACGACAAACTGGCCGCTGAATTTCTTCCCCGCTGTCGCCGCCGGCAGCGGATGGCCCTGGCCGAGCATGATCTCCACCCATTCTTCCACGATCCCACTGAGCTGCGCCATCACCTCGGCCTCCGTGCGACCGTGGCAGCACGGACCAATGATGGGCGGGGCACTGCCCACAAAGCAGCCGTCCTTCTCGGACCATTCGACGAGTTTGAGGTAGCGCCGGGCGATCACGGCGGGAGTTTCCTTATTAGCCGGGGTTTTCATGACTGGGTGCGGGTGATTTGCTTGCGGACTTCCTTCTCCTGATAGGGGTGAGCATCGGCGCCGGGTGAACCGGAAAGCGTGACCCGGCAGCCCTGCGGATGGACGAAATTACGAGGACTGCCCTTTCCTCCGCGATTCACGAACCCGGCGCGTTCCAAGTCGGTGATCAGCTCGCGAAGCCTTCTGGGCACAGCAGTATCAGATTGATACTACCGTGGAACGCAAGTCACTTCGCCCCTCGGCCGTGCCCCGCGCCTCCCCCGATCTCCGAACTGCGATCTCCGGCGCGTCCACGCGCCCTCGCCGCGTCCACGCGGCTCACCCGCCCGCGAAGCGCGCCAGGCCTACGGCCCAGAAATTCTGGCCGCGGAGCTTGCCGGTGTAGAGTAGCGTGAACGTCCCGTCGTCCTCGGCGATCAGGCCGAGCGCCGTACGCAGATCCTCCGACCACTGACCCGGACCGTCGGCCGGCTGCACGGCGAGGTCGCGGCCTTTCGGCCAATGAATGCCATCGGGGGAGAGCGAGAGACCGACGTGGCGTGGCTCCGCGATGTAGGTGTCGCCCGCGGCGCAGTTGTCGTAAACGGCGGCGTAGGCTGCGCCGATTCTGGTCACGAGCGGGTTTTCGATGAAGACCGGCTCAATCGGCGACGGGTTGAGCCTCGCGCAGCGCGTCCACGGGCCGGCGAGCGCGGGCGCCTCGGCCAGGCCGACGAGCCACGGGCCGACGGGCCAATGTTGGTGACTGCCGTAAAACGCGTACCACTTGGCGCCCACCCGCCACGGATAAAACGAATCGGTGCCCTGCTGGCCTTCCCACGGCTGCGAGTCGGCGTCGGGCTGCAGGATGATGGCGTCGTCGCGATAGGGTCCGCCGATGCCGCCGCGGCCGAGGGTCGCGGAGACAGCGCGCCAGATTTGTCCGTGCATGTGCAGACCCTCGCGGTCGCCCTGGCCCGGGCGGTAGGCGACATAGAACAGGTTCCAGCGATCCTCGGCGTCGTTGAAGACCGCCATCGGCGCCCAAAGTGAGAAACGGTTGTCGCCCGGGGTGAGCGTCCCGTCGGTTTCATAGAGCGTGCCCACGCGGTGCCAGTCCTGCGCGTTGGGACTCGACCAGTGGCCCAAGCGCATTTTCACCCAGAACGGGTCGCCGGCCATCTCCGCGGTGAAGAGGTGGTAAACGCCGGCCTCCTTGACGACGCAGCCGCCCTCGAAGCCATATTTATTACCGGCGAGATCGGGATGCTCAGAGCCGATCACCGGAGCGTCCGGGGCCGCGATGAGGCGGAAGGGTGAGTCCGGCGTAGTCGAATTTTCAGATGGCGAGGTATTCAATGGGAAAACCCAGCGTGGGCGCGCAGCGCAAAGGAGTCGAGGGCCCGGCGGACGCCGGCGGGGACCAAGCAAAACGCTGAACCGTATTCCGGCCCGCCATTCTCCGACCCAAATATTCGCAGCATGACCCCATATTTCGGCCCCCAGCGGAAAACGCAATCCGCGGACCCTCACGACGGGACTTCGCTCGGACTCTCGCCGGCGAGGAGTTAGGCCTTGTCAAGAGTCAAGACATGTCCCTATCCGCCTGTCCAGCGACCTCCTGTAAGGTTCGGATTGTTCATGCCCAAGGCGGACATCGGCGTCTCGCCCAGCCGGCGGGACAATGCCTCTGGCAGAAGGTCTGGGTCGTCGAAGAAGGGTTCCGCGAGGCAGATCAGCTCGTTGATCGAGCCCAGTACGGATCGCCCGGGGATGGGCGCCCATTGGAAGTCAGCGAGCTCAGCCGCGAACTTTTCGGCCTGCAGCTTCAAACCGTTTTTTTCCAGGACCTGGTTGATCATGCCGCCCGCCCGACGCGCCAGCGATTCGCCGTCCATCACGCCTTTGGCGCTCGCACATACCGAGTAGAGTGACGCCGTGTTGCAAAAGATCAACCACGGGTCGGACCCCAGCAAGAATCCATGCATGCACCAATCCGCCACCCGGCTCGGCACGGCCGGCGGTGTAGCCGGTACAGAAATACCGAGCTGCTTGGCCAGCATCTTCGTCGGCCGGAGCGTTAGCATTCGCACCAACCTGTCGGCCACCACTTCAGACGCAACTTCCGATCTCGTGGGGCTCAGAAAAGGGGCAGGGAAGTGGCATGCAATCAACGTCTGAAACCCGGCCGAGGATCCAGATCACCACAGACCACATGCCCTTGTATCTTGAACGGTGAAGGTGTGGTTGCGGCTTCCGAGAATGGGCCTAAAGCTCGTCGGAGGGCTATCTTGGATGGGGTCAGCGTATGTGGTCTGTGGTCGGCCCATCGCCGTCCGTCTCTTTGCCGGCATTTTTCCTCTGCCAAACGCTCAATTTGCGACTCACTTCGTCCCGGACGCCCAGGTGCAGCTGCGCGCCCAGCCATCGGTTCGTTACCGTGGTCCGCGCTCGGAGCACGACAGCCAGGCGCAGCTTCCATTCCGCCGATTTCCCGGTGGATCCGAGTTCGCTGCGGGCGCGTCCGAGTTTAGGCAGCTCCTCGGCAAGCGTGGCAGTCCAGTGCGCCTCTCGGGCCAACTGCAAGTCACTCGGCCCCTCGCGACCGCGTGCCGCCAAACCCCGATGCACTTCCATCATGGCCTGACTAAATTGCTGGGTCCCGATGATCCAGCCTTTGGACATGGATTCAAATCGCTGTGCCTTGCGGGCCGGCTCGTCCTCCGCAAGCCAGCCAAGATAGGCCAGGTACCTCTGCCTGCCCGCGGCGGTTGGACTAAGGTCGCCCGCATGCGAGAGCGCGGGTTGCCCATCGTACCACGCAGGTGAAGCGGAGCCTCGACTGATCCAGGGCAAACTCGTCCAGCGGTACCGCGCCAGGGTGGGCACGTCGCACAGCCCCGCTCGCACCGGATTCAGGTGAATGTAATGACAGAGAGGCCCAAGCCCCTCGTTCGATTCAACAATAATGCTCTTGTACCGGCCTTGGAAGACATGCCCGCGCTCCTGACGGAACCGATTGAACCGGGTTGCGAATGTTCCCAGCAGCCAATGCATCCCATCCACGAGGTTCGCCCCCGGCGTGGCCACCGCCAGATGGTAGTGATTCGACATGATGCACCAGGCATGAATCCGCCAGCCGGTACGCTCACAGGCCTCTCCCAGACAACGCAGGAAAGCCATCTTGGTCCGATCAGACCTGAAAACGGCCGTGCGGTAGTTGCCTCGGCTGAACACATGGTAAATGCCGCCGGCTGATTCAATGCGCAAAGGCCGGGCCATGAAACCGAACCTGCCCTTCAGTGCCAGCGAGCCAAGCCGGGACCCTGCAATTTAGCCGTTATCAAACCCGTACCACAGACCACATACGCTGACCCCATATTCCGGCCTCGTACCACAGACCACATACGCTGACCCCATATTCCGGCCCCCGGTTGAAAATTCGCGGCTTGCGGCCCCGGACCACCGGGCGTGAGCTCAACCCAGTCCGAGTGGACTCGCCTTCTCGCCATGCCCTATCTCCTCATCGTTTTGCAGCTGACCGTGGCTCTGGGAATTCTAAATGTCTGGCTGCTTCGCGCGGGCCGGGCCACGCCGTTTCGCGGCGGGGCAGCGAAGACCCTGCGCGAGGAATTCGCCGCTTACGGGCTGCCCTTCTGGTTCATGTGCGTGGTCGGCGTGCTCAAGGTCGGGCTGGCGCTGGTCCTCCTTGCCGCGCTTTGGCTCCACCCCGCGGCGCAGCCGGCGGCCATCGGCCTCGGACTGCTCATGCTGGGGGCGTTCGTCATGCACCTCAAAGTGAAGGACCCGGTCAAAAAAGCGCTGCCCTCCGTTGCCGTGCTCGCGATGTGCACCGCCATTGCGCTGCTGTAGTCCACCGGCCGGTCAGAACGCCGCCCAACACAGGTAGGTGTTCAAGACCAGATAGAGCACCGCCGGGGTCGTCTGGAGCAGGGTGTCCTTGATATTGATCCGGACCCCAACCGCGACCAGCATCATCAGGGCCAGCCCGCCCGACGCAGCCCGCCCGATCCACGGCTGGTTCAGGCCGGCGACCAAACCGATTGCCGCGCCCAATTGCAGGGCGCCGACCAACGCGCGCTGCGAGCCCAGGTGGTAGCGGTCGAACTCCCGTTTAAGGTCGGCCGACAGAAAGCACGCCGAGCCATAGCCGAGGAAAGAGAGGGCGGAAAAAAGGATCAGGGCCAGCTTCACGCCCGCAACCTTAGAGCATCCTGAAACCTGCGCATACCTAATTCCTGCGGCAAACCATCTGGATGCTGAAGAGCGTTCTTCAAGGTCAAGCGCAGGGAACCGGAAGAAGGGGTCGAACCGGAAGAAGGGGTCATGCTGCGAATATTTGCGTGTCCGTTTTGATGGCACCAAGAGTTGGCTGATCGCTTTTCTTCTGCCCAAATATTCGCAGCATGACCCCTTCTTCCGGTT
>Ga0105048_10001094_pt1 | contig 43736 bp, 42 predicted proteins | sample MAT05_FD_78382 | JGI IMG/M metagenome (GOLD analysis project Ga0105048, IMG submission 78382) | Freshwater microbial communities from Lake Fryxell liftoff mats and glacier meltwater in Antarctica - MAT-05 | ecosystem: Environmental > Aquatic > Freshwater > Ice > Liftoff microbial mat | place... | reverse complement strand
GGGCGCCGAGCACGGTTTCGTCTTTCCGCAGCGCGCCGGCATCTACCACCACGCTGCGGCAGAGCGCCACTGGGAGCGCTTGTTCAGCCTGTTCGGGCGCAACCTGGGGCCGCTGGCCGGCTCACCTTCACAGGCCGTGTGAGGCCACAGCGGTGGCTTGCGCAGCGGCCAGGGCCTGCAGCGCGGGCTCGGCGGCGTCGGCCGCCGACACGGTGTAGCGCTCGACCCGGCCGCTGGCGCTGAGCCGCATTGCGCTGGCCAGCGCGACGGCGTCGACGGCCGCCTGCGCATCAAGCCGCTGCAGCAGAGCGCGCACGGTGGCCTCGGGCTCGGCGAGCAGGGCCTCGTGCGTGACGACCACGAACTGTTCGCGCGGCATCGTCGCGGCGCACTCGGACAGCGCGGCGGCGGCGCGGTCCAGCGCGTGCAGCAGGAAACGGTCGAGCGCGGCGAACGCGCTGTCGTCGGCCGCCACCAGCGCATAGGCGCTGAACATCGCGCGCCACATCTTGCGGTTGCTGGCCAGCACCTGGGCCGGGTCGCGCACGATCCAGACCGCCTGCGCCTGGGGCCAGCGGCGGCGCAGCGCGCGCATGCGCCAGCTGTGGTTGGGCGACTTGAGTACCGGACCGCGCGCGCTGCTGCCGACCACCGCTTGCAGGAAGCGCTCCCAGGCCGGCAGCCAGGCGCCGTCGTCGCACCACGCCTGCGCATCAAGCGTGCCGTGCAGCTCATCGATGCGCTGCGGCATCAGGAAGGCGCGGTAGGCGCTGGCCACGCCCAGGCCGAGCAGTGCGAACTCGTCTTCCTGCGGCGAACCGCTGACCACCTGCAGGCCGTCCATCGGCCGTGCGATCGAGATACGGGTGTCTGGCGGGGCGGCGTGCAGGCGAAAGGCGGTCGGGTCCATGCACTGCCAGGTGCGCGGCGCCGCGCGCCCGCTGGCGGCGACGATCAGTTCATGCAGCACCGTGGTACCACTGCGCCAGGCGCCGAGCACGAACAGCGGCGCGGGCACGGGCGGTGCCGGCTGCTGGCGTTGGCGTGCTTCGCTCAGGCGCAGGTTGATTCCCCCCCACATCGACGCCCAGTGCAGCGCGGCGCGGCGCGCCAGCGGCACCTGCTGCCACGATTGGTGCGCGCGCAGCCAGCCCAGCAGCGGCGGCGAGATCGGCAGGCGCTGCGGCGGGCCGGCGCTTTCTGCGCGCTCAGTGCGTTCAGCGCGTTCTGCGCGGGACATTGCTGGCGCGGGTTTCAGCGCGCTTGGGCCGCCAGCCGCGCCGCCTCGGCGGCACCCAGCCGTGCATCGAGCAGCGCGCGCAGCGCAGCCACGCGCTCGGGCCGCTGGGCGGCCAGGTCGCGCTGCTCGCCGGGGTCGGCACGCAGGTCGAACAGTTGGTCTTGCACCGGCGCGCCAGGCTGGCGCTCGCTGACCAGCTTGTCGTCGCCGTCGATCACCGCGAAGCGCCCGCTGGAGAGGGGGCGGAAGCGGCTCTGCCGCTCCATCGTCATCGAAAACACCGGTGCCGGCGGCAGCGCGCCGCCTTCGAGCAAGGCGCGCAGCGAGCGCCCCTCGGCGCGCGGCAGTGGCGGTGCGCCGGCCATATCCAGCAGCGTCGGCGCGAGGTCGGCCTGGCTGACGGGCTGCCCGATCACCCGCCCGACCTGCTGCCCGGGCAGCTTGAGCACCAGCGGCACGCGGATCAGCACGTCATGCAGGCGCGGGCCGGCGTGGCCGATCAGGCCCTGCTCGAAGGACTCACCATGGTCGGCGCTGATGACGATGAGCGCGCCGTCCAGCCGGCCCTGGCGCTGCAACTCGTCGAGGAACTCGCCGAGCGCGGCGTCGGCGGCCATGATGCTTTCGCGGTAGCGCAGCCGGTGCTTGTCGACCAGCGGCTGCAGCGCCGGGGCGTACTCGATGTTGTCGGGCAGCATGTCGCTCCAGCGCTCCAGCTCACCCGGCGGCAGCAGCCGGTGGCGGGTGGAGGGCGGCGGCAGGTAGGGCGAGTGCGGCGGCAGCGTGTGCACCCAGACGAACTGTGGCGCGCTGCGGCCCTCGCGGGCCAGTCGCTGCAGTACCGCGACGTAGCTGCGCTCCGATGCATAGGGGCTCGTCGTGCCGTGGCGCACCTTGTCGAACGCGCCCAGAAAACCCAGCGCGGTGGCGGCCAGGCGCGGCAGCCCGGTATCGGGGAACACCGTCAGCACTTGGCGGACCCAGTTGGCGTACAGCGTGTTGCGGGCCATCTCGCTGCTCGACCAGGCGGCAAAGCTGCCCCGATGGCGGGGGCTGGCCAGTGGGTTGTCTGTGATGGAGTGCGTGCGCCAGCCTTGCTCGCGCAGGCGTGCCGCGAGCATGTGGCCGCGCGTGGTGTCCAGCATCTTGGCTTCGGGCTGGGTGGCGAAGTGCGTCCATGGCAGCAGCCCGCTTTCCATTGTCGAAGCGGTCGGCGTGGTGAAGTTGCTCGCCGCATAAAAGCGGCTGAAGCAGCTGCTGCGCTGCGCCAGTGCGGCCAGCCGAGGCATCTGCGCCGACTGCGGGTTGCAGGCATCGGCGTCGGCGGCGGCGAGCGCGTCAATCGAGATCAGGAAGATGTCCGGGCCACGTGCTGCAGCGGTCGTAGCGGCTGACGTGGCGGCGGACGCGGCGGGGATCGGGTCCTCGCGCCAAAGCAGGGCCGGCGGCCGCTGCAGCACTGCCAGCAGGGCCAGCGCCATCACCGCCAGGCTGGCGCCGCGCAGGCTGGCCAGTGCGGCCACGCAGCGCGCCAGTAGCGGGGCAGGGCGCACGCGCCACAGCAGCAGTGCGAATGCTGCCAGCAGCACCCCCACCGCGAGCATGCGCATGCCCTGCGAGACGCTGGCTTCGACCCCGGTCACGCTGCGGCTCCAGTGCCAGAGCATGCGCACGCCTTGCCATGCGCTGTCCCAAGCCAACGGCGCCAGCGTCACCGCCCAGCCGATGAAGGCACGCGACGGGGCACGCGCGCCCAGCGCGCCCGACAGCGCCTGCGCGGCCCAGCCGAGCAGCGCCAGCAGCGTGGCTGGCACCAGCGCCAGTAGCGTCAGCAGGCCGAGGTCGCGCGCCACTTCGCGCAGGCTGGCCACGAAGAGCAACCCGTCGAGGATCGGAATCACAGCCAATGGCAGCCACAGCAGCACGCAGGCGGCCAGCGCCGCGCCGAGCAGCCGCCCCAGGCTGGCCGGCGGCAGCGTCATTCCCCGACTTCGTCGTTCGGGCCGGACGGACTGGCGCGACCGGTGATGCGCCGCCACAGGCGTCGCGCGGCGTCAGCGATCCAGCGACGCAGGAACAGCCAGCCGCCGACGATCGCGACGAACAGCGGCGCGAGCAGTTGGAACAGCAGCCCGCCGGCGTTCGGGTCGATATAGGCCAGTGCCGGCAGCGGTCCAGCGGCCAGGACGAAGAACAGCACACGGGCAAGCAGGCGCATCACGGTCGCCGCCAGACGCGGCGGTTCACGAAGTCGGTGTAGCTGAGGATGATGCGCAGCACCTTGTGCGAGACATTGGCCGGCGCGTAGTCGTGCACCAGTCGCAGCAGCCGCTGGTGCTCGTCCGGACCGCGCGGCTGCGCTTCGGCCAGCGTCAGCGCCTGCAGCATGCGCGCGGCCGACAGGCCGACGAACATCACGGCTGCTTCTTCCACGCCCTCTGGCCGCTCGTGCACCTCGCGCAGGTTGAGCGCCGGGAAGTTGAGGATGCTCGACTCTTCGGTGATCGTGCCGCTGTCCGACAATACGCAGCGCGCCTGGCTTTGCAGCCGGATGTAGTCGAGAAAGCCGAAGGGTTTGTGCCACTGCACCAGTGCAGGCGTCGGCCGGCCCAGCGCCTCGATGCGCTTTCTGGTGCGCGGGTGCGTGCTGACGATGATCGGCAGCCCGCGCGCTTCGCTCAGCGCCTGCAGCAGGTCGAACAGCATCGCCAGCCGCGCCGGATCGTCGACGTTCTCCTCGCGGTGCGCGCTGACCACGTAATAGCCGCGCGGCAAGAGATCCAGCCGCGGCAGCACGTCGCTGGCCTCGATGCCGGCGCGGTAGTGCTCGATCACCTCGCGCATCGGGCTGCCGGTGACGATCACCTGGTCGGGCGGCAGGCCCTCGCGCAGCAGGTACTCGCGCGCGATCTGGCTGTAGCTGAGGTTGATGTCCGCGGTGTGGTCGATGATGCGCCGGTTGATCTCCTCGGGCACGCGGAAGTCGAAGCAGCGGTTGCCGGCTTCCATGTGGAAGATCGGCAGCTTGCGCCGCTTGGCGGCGATGGCCGCCAGGCCGCTGTTGGTGTCCCCCAGCACCAGCAACGCCTCGGGCGCGTGCTGCTCGAAGGCGCGGTCGGCGGCGATGATCACGCGGCCGATGGTCTCGGCGGCGTTGGCGCCGGCGGCCTCCAAGAACAGGTCGGGCCGGCGGATGCCCAGCTCGCTGAAGAAGACCTCGTTGAGCTCGTAGTCGTAGTTCTGGCCGGTGTGCACCAGCACGTGGTCGGTGTGTTGGTCGAGCAGCGCGATGGTGCGCGACAGGCGGATGATCTCCGGCCGCGTGCCGACGATCGTCATCACCTTCATGCGCTGGCCCTGCACCTCAGACACGCGCCACCTCGCGGATCTCGGGCAGCTTCAGCAGCACCCGCTTGACGCCTTCGACGTCCAGCCGGGTCGTGTTGTGCGAGGTGTAGTCGTCGATCTCGGAGACCCGCGTCTCGCCCTCGACGAAGTACTTGTCGTAGTTCAGGTCGCGGCCGTCGGCGGGGATGCGGTAGTAGCCGCCGCGGTCCTCGGCACGCGCCATCTCCTCGCGCGACACCAGGCTCTCGTAAAGCTTCTCGCCGTGCCGCGTGCCGATGATCTTCAGCGGGTTGTCGCAGGCCAGCAGCTCCTTGAGTGCCTGCGCCAGGTCGCCGACGGTGGAGGCGGGCGCTTTCTGCACGAAGATATCGCCCGGCTGCGCGTTGGTGAAGGCGTACAGCACCAGGTCGACCGACTCCTCGAGCGACATCAGGAAGCGCGTCATGTTCGGGTCGGTCAGGGTCAGCGGCTTGCCGGCCAGCAACTGGTCCACGAAGAGCGGGATCACCGAACCGCGCGAGGCCATCACGTTGCCATAGCGCGTCGCGCACAAGACCGTGCATGCCGGGTCGGCCAGGCGGCTGTTGGCCACCATCACCTTCTCCATCAGCGCCTTGGACATGCCCATCGCGTTGATCGGGTAGACCGCCTTGTCGGTGGACAGCACCACGCAGCGGCGCACGCCGTGCGCGATGGCCGCGCGCATCACGTTCTCGGCGCCGACGACGTTGGTGCGCACCGCCTCCATCGGATAGAACTCGCACGAGGGCACCTGCTTCAGCGCCGCTGCGTGGAACACGTAGTCCACGCCGCGCAGCGCGTCGTGCACGCTGTCGTAGTGGCGCACGTCACCGATGAGGAACTTCACCTTGTCGTTCTTCAGCCGCAGGCGCATGTCTTCCTGCTTCTTCTCGTCGCGGCTGAAGATGCGGATCTGGGCGAAATCGCTGTGCAAGAAACGGTCGAGCACGGCGTTGCCGAACGAGCCGGTGCCGCCGGTGATGAGGAGGACCTTGTCCTTGAACATGGGCGGATGGTCTGGAAGCTGAGGTTTCAGGAGAAAGCGTGCATGCGCTGCACGAGTTCGGGCCAGGCCGGTGGGGTCCAGCCCGTGGCCGCGCGGAAGCGCGAAGAGTCCAGCGAACGGTCGATGGCGACGCGCTCGTCGGGCACGATGTCGATGCGGTGGCCGTAGCGTTCGGCCACCAGCCGCAGCAGGCTCAGCTTGTCGACCGGCGCCGCCGACACATGCCACAGGCCGCTGAGCTGCGGTTGCGGCAGCACCTGGTCGCGCACCACACGCGCCAGCTCGACGGTCGGCAGCCCGGAGAACACTGCCCGCGCATAGCCCTTGACGGCGCCGCGCTGGGCCAGGAACCAGCCGACCAGCCCATGCGCGCTGGCCAGTTCGTGGCCGATGATCGAGGTGCGCAGCGTGATTGCGTGCGGCGCGTCGGTGACTTCGCCGAGCAGCTTGGAGCGGCCGTACAGGTCTTGCGCGTCGGGCGCATCGGCCTCGGCATAGCCGCCGCGCGTGCCGGCAAAGACGCAGTCGGTGCTGACATGCACCAGCCGCGCGCCGGCCAGGCCGCAAAGCCGCGCCAGCCGGTGCGGCAGCAACGCGTTGATCGGCAGTGCGGCCAGCGGGTCGTCGGCTTCGGCCAGCTGCTTGACCAGGCCGACGGCGTTGATCACCACCTGCGGCCGCGTGCGTGCCAGCAGGCCGGCCAGCGCGTCGGGGTTCTCGACATCGACACCGGTGACCACGCGCGGGCGAAGATCCTCGCGCAGCCGGGTCACGCCGCCAGCGCTGCGCGCCGAGCCGTGCACCTCGAAGCCCGGGCTGTCGGCAAAGAATCTCAGCATCGCGTTGCCCAGCATGCCGGTGGCGCCGAGCACGAGCAAGCGGGTGGGGGCGGGGTCTGCGGACATCGGGCGGATCAGGGCTGGTCGGGATGCGGCCGGGCGGTGCGCGTGGTGGGGGAACCGGGCCGGCAGATGAGGGGCGCCATTGTCGCCTGCCGCGTCAGTCGCCAACCCCGCCGCCAGCCCGGTGGCGGGTGGCGGCGTCCCGCAGGTGCGCCAGCAGCCGGGGCGTCAGTTGCGCTGGCGAGAAGTGCTCGGCGTAGAGGCGTCGGCCGGCCTCGCCCATGCGCTGGCGTTCGGCCTCGGGCAACGCGTGCAGATGGCGGACGGCTGCGGCCAGGGCCGTGCCGTCGCCGCCGGGGCTGGCGATGCCGGCGCCGCCCTCGGTGACCAGCCGCGCGCCTTCGCCGTCCAGGGCGGCCAGGATCGGCCGCCCGGCCGCCAGGTAGCTTTGCACCTTGCTCGGCACCGTCAGCGCCATGGCCGGGTCGCTCTTCAGCGACACCAGCAGCGCCTGGGCCTGCGCGTAGATGCCGGCCATCTGCGCCGGCTCGAAGCGGCCGGGCAGATCGATGTTCTCCAGGCCGCGCGCGTGCACCTGCTCGGCCAGCCAGTCGCTGCGCTGGCCGCTGCCGACCAGCACGAAGCGCACATCCGCCAGGTCCTGCAACTGCGCTGCCGCATCGAGCACGGCGTCCAGCGCCTGCGCCAGGCCCAGGTTGCCGGCGAAGACGATGTTGAAGCCCGGCGACAGCCGCAAGGCGGGCGATGCGACGGCGTCATCGATGGCCGCATCGGCATCGTCACCGGGGTTCGGGTGCCACAGGACAGGCACCCGGCCCGGCGCCAGCGCGCGCACCGGCGCGACGAAGGCCTGCGAGGGCACCAGCAGCAGCGTGTTGCGCGCGTAGATCCAGCGCACCACGGCGGCCACCGCCGCCAGCGCACGCGGGTGCCTGACGTAGCCCGTGACCTGCAGGCTCTGAGGCCACAGGTCCTGCACCCAGGTGACCAGCGCGCAGTGCTTCAGCCGCGCCAGCGCCACCGCGGCCAGTGCCTGCAGCAGCGGCGAGGTGGCGTAGACCAGGATCACGTCGAAGGGCTGCCCGCGCAGCCGCCACGCGCCGAAGGTGGCGGCGCTGGCGATGAAGCTCAGGTAGTTGCCCACCAGCCGCAGCGCCGAGGGCTGGCCGCGCGGCAGCAGCGGTACGCGGTGGATGGGCACGCCCTGCCAGTCCTCGACACCGCTGGCGGCGGCGCGGTAGCCCGAGAACACTGCGCCGCCCGGGTAGTTGGGCTGGCCGGTGAGCACGCTCACCTGGTGGCCGGCGGCGTGCAACTGACGCACGACGTCGTTGATGCGAAAACTCTCGGGCCAGAAGTGCTGGCTGAAGACGAGGATGCGCATGGCGTGGGGCGGTCGCGCGTCGGGCTCAAGCTGGCGCCGCCGGCGAGGCCAGCGCGTCCCACAACGCTGAGGGCGCCGCCAGTTCGATTGGCGGCTCGGGCTGCCCGAGGAAGCGCCGCACCGCGCGCGCGATCGATACCGGCGACAGCGCGTCGAAGGTCTGCGCCGGGGTGCACACATCGCGCACGTAGTCCAACTCCGGCGCAAGGATCGGCAGGCCCAGCTGACTCGCCTCGACCAGAGGCAGGCCGAAGGACTCTGACAGCGAAGGGAAGATCAGCGCACGCGAGCGGCGGTACAGCGCCAGCACCTGCGCGCGGCTCATCGGGCCCAGGTCGTGCACCTCGAGGCCCTCGCGCTGACGGGCCGCGGCCACCTCGGTGGCGAGCGCGCCGTCGCGCGCCGACAGCGTCAGCGCCAGCCTTGGCTTCAGACCCTGCGCCGCGAGCAGCCGCCAGGCTTCGAGAAGACGTCGGTGGTTCTTGTGTGCTTCGCCGTCGGAGACGTAGACGAAGTCCCATTCAGTCTCGGCTTCGGCTTTGTTCGCCGGCGGCGCGCCCGCCGCCACGTCCTCTGCAAAGGGCAGCACGCGCAGCGCGCGCGGCCCGCTGCCGCCGTACCACGCCGCAACCAGCCGCGCCATCGAGGGCGTCTGCACGATGTACTCGTCGACGCGCCTGCGTCCGTGCCGCGCCACCGCGCGCTCGAAGCCCAGCCGCACTGCGGTGCGCGGCTTGAAGTCGGACAACGGCGTCAGACCCAGCAGGTGGCGGTTCTGCTGGAACACGACAACGCGCGCGGCGCTCTTCAGCAGCGGCGGCAGGCCGTTCAGGCACAGCAGCGTGTCGCCGTGGCGCGCGCGGCGCTGCAGTGCGCGCTCGCCGGCCCAGCGCGAAGCCACGGTGGCTGATACCCAGTGCACCTCCACGCCGGCGGGTACCGGCAGCAGCGCCTGGGCGCGCCGGTCGAGCCAGGCCACGCGCGGCGCGTTGCCGCCCCAGCAGCGCAGCAGCCCCTCAAGCAGCACGAGGCCGCCGCCGGTGTGCACGTTGGGGGCGTACAGCAGCGTCGCGCCCGGTGCGGAACTCAACGTGGTGGGCCCCCGTACACGTCCCTGCGCCCCAGGCCCCGCGGAACCACGCGGCGCACGGCTTGGCGCAGCCGCCCGTCGGGCCGATCCAGCGCACGTTTTTGCTTCTGCCGGGGCCGCGCGCTGAACGCGGTGATATTGAAGTAGTCCTTGCCAGTGGGTGAGCGCGGCGAGAAGTAGTTGTTCGAGACGCAGCAACGCTCGCCGTCGGCCACCATCTCGCTGACCGAGTACCACGACCAAGAGTTCGTTTCCATGATCGCGAGGCGGTTGAAGGCGCTGGCCGGAGTAGTGTGGCGGTGCACGCCGCGGTCCCAGAGTTCGAGGTTGCCGCCGTTCACGAGAGTCCAGCCCGGCGTCACGTAGTGCAGCAGGTTCAGCGTGCGGTTGAGCTTGCGCTGGCCGTCGTGCGAGTTGTCGATGTGCGGCCCGAGGAAGTGGCCGCGCGTCATCGCACTCAGCCCGTCCGCGTACAGGTGCGCGTCGGGTAGCTGCTCGCGGATGCCGGTATTGCGCTCGACTGCCGCTGCAGTCATCTCGGCTTCGAGTCGGGCGCAGATCAGTTCGACGAGATGTCCCTTCATGGGCGGATCAGGGCCGGGCTGCTGTCAGGTCTGCGGTCGGATCTGCCGCGGCGGGGCCCGCGCTGGCGCGCGATCATCCACAGCAGCAGGAAGAAGGCGAAGAAGGTCTCGCCGGACTGAAAAATCTGGTTGTTCGCCGGCACGTAGTAAAAGAGAACGAGCATCAGGTAGAGCATCACAGTCCAAGGCGCTGAGCAGGAAACGATGGCGCGGCCCCAGGCCAAGCCGAGCAGATAGGACAGGGCTCCGATGACAAGGAAAGTACCGGCAAAGCCCACATCCGAGGCCAGCCAAGGGTAGATCGAGTGCCAGAGCAGGAACGTGCCCCAGCCGTAATCGCGTTCAAGCACCCCGGGCAGGGAGTCGCGCACAAACTGGCCAGTGCCGAACAACGCATCGGCATTGCGCGCCAGAAACATCGAGTGGCCGAATCCCAGTGTCGAGGGCGAGTCGGCCCCGAGCGCCAGCGACAGGGCGTAGTAGCCGTGCACGACATACCGGCTTAGCGCCTCGAAGATAACTCGGTACTCGGTTGGCAGCAGGCGCGAGATGAAGTGGTCGCTGTCGGCCTGCAGCACCGTTTCGCCGGTGAAGAAGGTGCCGTACTCGCCGCCGCTGCCCTCGCGTTGAAGCTGTCCGGCGCCGAAGAACAGCAGGAACAGCAGCAGCATCGCGAGCCCGGTAAGGCCGGCCTTCAGGCCGGCGCGACGGATGCGCAGCAGGCCGGAGAACACCGCCAGCAGCACCAGCCAGGGCAGGGTGATCACCATGTCGGCGATGCCCTTGTTGGTGCCCGTGGCCAGGTACATGGACAAATTGAAGGTGACCACGCCCAGGGCCGCGAGGCGCCAAGACCAGCGCAGTCGCGTCCAGTACAGCACAAGCAGTGGGAAGACGGCGGTCAGCCAGGGCGACAGCAGCATCCGACCGTATTCGACGACGACATAGGCGTTGCCGCTGTCCAGCCTTTCGAAGTTCTCGTTGTAGGCGATGCCGGTATTGCGGACTCCCTCCAGAACCTGGGGCAGGGCCGAGCCCGTGCGCGAGAGCGAACTGGGCAGGGCCATGACGGCGCTGACCAGCACTGCGGCTTTCAGCAGACGGATTCCTGCGCCGATCTGCTTTTCGCGATGCAAAGTGTCCAAGGGATGTTCGCACACCCGACGCCTGGCGAACAGATAGCCCACGGCCATCGCCAACTGGGCCAGGCCGAGGAAGATGGCAAGCTGCACCGGGTGATCGACCGACCAAGGCCACGGCCCGTAGAAGAACATCCAGACCGTCAGCGCCAGATAGCCCTGGAAGAAGAGCATCGGCATCAGCCAGCGCGCGAACGGCAGCGGCGCCTGACCCACTGCCCCGTTCATGCACCGGCCGTGCCGAGCAGGCGCGAGTAGATCATCTTGACCGGTTTGCTCAGGCCTTGGCGAAGCAGCCTGAAACGCGAGCCGGCCTTGCGAAGCGGCGGGTGCAGCGCGCAGGCCTCGCGGTACAGCTTCAGCCCGAGGTGCCACTCGCCGCGCCAAAGCGCATTGCGCGCGCAGATCATCGTGGCTTGCGCATAGGCCTCGTCGCGGCGGCGCAGGATCGGCTGCGGTACTTCAGCGGTGGCGAAGAAGTCGTCGAGTACGGTCAGGAACTCGCGTGAGGCCTGCTCTGAGGCGGCGCGAAACGAGGCCGATCCCGGGTGCGTGCGATACAGGGCAAGCGCCTCATCGACGAAGTGGAAGCTGCCCAGGCGCGCAATGCGGATCCAGAAGTCACGATCGGGCCCCAGCCGCAACTCGGGCCGCCAGCCGCCCACCGCCTCGAAGGCCTCGCGACGGAACAGTGCGCCGGGGCCGATGTGGCACTCCTGGCTGACCACCACCGTCTGCAGGTCGAACGGCCGACAGACCCGCCGGCGCACCACGCGCGCGGCGGCGTCGATCAGGTCGCTGTCCGGAAACGCGCACACGACCCCAGGGTTGGCTTCAAGGGCCGCTGCCACACGCGCCAAGGCGCCCGGGCGCAACACGTCGTCGCTGCTGAGATAGCCGAGGTGGCGGCCTCGCGCCATCGACCAGCCGCGGTTGAGGGTGCGCGCCTGCCCCATGTTGTCCTGGCGAATGGCGCGCACCCGCCCGCTGTAGCGCTCGAGCACCCAGGACGTCTCGTCGCTGGAGCCGTCGTCAATGACGATGTACTCAAGATCGACATCGGTCTGCGCCAGCACACTGTCGATCGTCTGCGCCAGATAACCGGCCTGATTGAAGGTCGGCGTGACGAGTGTGATGAGCGGGCCGCCACGGGTGTTCATCTGCCGTCCTCCGTGGCGCGGGGCGCACGCGCCAGCACGATCAACGTATCGCCGCCGAGCAGCCGCACGCCGGTCTCGCGGCCGAGCAGCGCGAAGGTTGCTCGACGTACGAGCGAGGCAGCACGCCCGGCAGCGCTGTGGCGGCGGCGCAAGTGTGCGCCGGTGAAGCGTGCCTGAAGGACCTCGTAGCCGCACTCGCGCAAGAGTTCGAGGGCGAGGCCGCGTGTGAAGTAATGGATGTGGCCGACCTGGTGCCGCTGGCCAAGCAGCGGTGTTTCGCGCAAGACACTGGCCGCCGACAGGTCCAGCGGGATGTGAAGCACCACATGCTCGGCACGGGCGGCTAGGCGGAGCAGGAAGTCATGCGGGTTGGCGACATGCTCGATGACGTCAAGCAGCAGCAGCACCTCGTGACGCGAGGCCGGCGCTTCGAGGATGTCGCCCTGCGTGAACACGACGTCCGGCTGCTGAGGCCAGAATCTCGACGCGTCGGGAGCGATGTCCCAGCCCTCCAGGTCGGCCTTCGGCAACGCCGCGCGCAGCGCACCGAGCACCGCGCCGGAGCCGCAGCCCACTTCAAGCACTGAGCGGGGCGCGAGTTTGCCGGCCGCAAGCAAGCGGACCACCTGGTCGGCCTTCCACTGGGCGTCAGCGCGATCCCAGTCGGGGTTCTGACGCGCATAACCACCATCTATGTAAAAGCGGGCAGGGTCAGAGGCGTGCATCGTCAGAGTACGATCAAAGTGCTCGGGCTGATCGGCACAAAGGGCAGTAGCGGCGCGAAGAAGTTTGACAGCGGATAACGCAGGGTCACGTTGACGACCGCTATGGCGAGGCCCATGTGCAGCGTCAAGTCGTAGGCCATCACGGGCAGCCGGCGGCCAGCCGTGCGCGCGCAAGCCCGGCCCAGCGGCAGGGCCGCGATAGCGGCCATGAAGGCGAACTGCCAAACCCGGTCACCGAGGGCGCCGAGCGAGACCGCCAGCAGCACCAGTACGACGGCTGGTAACGCCGCGATGTGCACCGCCGACCAGAGGTCGGCATCGTGACCGGCGGCACCGGACAGGGGCCCCCGCGCACCGAAGCGCTGCACAAAGACCCACGAGCCAAGCGCCAGTGCCAGCGCGCCGGACACCGAGGCGAGATTCAGTCCGACCGAGCCGGCGGCGATGTCGGCGTACTCGCCAAGCTTGCCGAAGTCGCTCAGGCTCGGTGCCAGGATGACGCCGAGCGCTCCCGCCATCGTGATGGCCACCGCCGCCAGCCGCCACGCGCGGTGACGGCGTAGCAGCGGCGCGCAGACCATCGCTACCGCAAAGGGCAGCGTAAAGGCCAGCGTCTGCAGGTGCATCAGCGCTGCGAGCACCAGCAGCAGCATGCCGGCCAGCACGCGGCCGCGGCGCCAAGCCCATAGCGCGGCGACGGTAGCGGTGAGCGCGCAGCCCAGGCGGATTGCATTGGCCTCGAACAGCGTGACCGAGTAGATGGTGACCAGCGCCACCGTCATCCATCCGAGCCCGAGCGCGCGCAGCAGCACCAGCCGCAGCACGATCGATGCGGTGCCGACGAGGGCATAGACGGTCTCGGCGCCGAGACCGGCGATGAGCAGCGACCAGGTCACGCCGACGAAGCCGATCTCGAAGAAGCCGGCCGGCGGCACCAGCACGTAGGGGTAGGGGAAGAAGGCTTGCAGCTGCGCCCACAGGTCGTCGGCGCCGAGGTCACGCATGCGCTCGAAGTAGGCGATGTAGTTGCCGTAGTCGTAGGAGAAGTTGTCGCCGCCGCCAACAAAGGCGATCCAGGACCACAGGCCGACTGACGCGATGATGACGAGGTCGAACGCGCTCAGCCCGCGGCTTCGCTTCGTCCCGCTCGCACGCACGGCGCGCGGCGTGCGCGCCGGGGCCGATTGCGCCGGGCTCAGCGGCAGGCTGGCGCTCACCGGAACTTCTCCCGCGTGCGGTACGCGAAGCGCCGCAGCAGCCCAGCGAGCAGGGCCCGTGCACTGCCGGGCGCGAAGGCCACCGCCGGCCCGCGCGCCGCCGAGCGGCGCCAGTGGCGCAGCGCTTCGGCGAGCCGGCCCGACTGCGCGTGGCTCTTCGCCGCGATCAGGTGCGCGGTGGCGAGCGACCGCTCGACCTCGGCACCGCTGCGACCCGCCCAATGGCGCTGCATCACGTCGACGATCTCGTCGCTGCGCTCTGCCGTGGTGGCGCGGAACGAGGCCGAGCCTTCGTGCACGCGGTACGCGGCCAGCACCTCGGGCATGCGCACGAAGGGCCCGAGCCGCGAGGCGCGCAGCCAGAACTCGTAGTCGGGCACCTGGCGCAGCGTCTCCGCCCAGCCTCCCGCTCGGTCGAGCACCTCGCGCCTGAACAACGCACCCGCGCCGGGCTGACACACGATGTCCACCGCGAGCCGGTGCGCGTCGAAATCCTCCGTGCGCGCGGTGCGGATGTGCGCGCCTGCAGTGTCGATGATGTCGAAGTCGCCATAGGCGACCACCGCCTGCGGGTGCTGCCGCAGCGCCTCGACGAGCCGACCGATGGCCTGCGGCGCGAGCCGGTCGTCCGAGCTCAGGTAGCCGAGCAGCGCGCCGCGGCCCATCGACCAGCCGCGGTTCAGGGTGCGTGCCTGCCCCATGTTCTGATGGCGCGCGTGGCGCACGCGGGTGCCGTAACGCGAAAGCACCTGCGGCGTGCTGTCCGCAGAGCCGTCGTCGAGCACGATGTACTCGAGCCGCGGGTAGTCCTGCGCGAGCACGCTGTCGATGGTCTCGGCCAGATACTCGCCCTGGTTGTAGGCGGGGGTCACCAGGGTGACCCAGGGCAGCTCGTCTTGCGCGCCGGTCATGTCGCAGGCAGCGTGTCGGCGCGCGGCGGCTGCAGAACCGCCCAGGGCCGCAACAGCAGCGCCGCAGCGCATACGGCGATGGTCCACGCGGCCAGCCGCGCGGGTGCAGCCACATCTGCCGCGCACAGCGCGAAGGCCAGCGCGGCTGTGCCTGCCGCTGCTGCGGCGTGGGCGCCGAAGTGAAGGACGCGGCGCGGTGCGTGCGTCTGCCACGCCAGCCAGAACAGCACCGCGGTATCGAAGACCATGCGCAGGAACCACACCGCCACCGCGCCGGCGGCGCCGTGCCGCGCAGTGGCCCAGGCGAGCAGCGCGAGGTAGGGCACGACCTGCACGAGCTGAAGCAGCGCGGTCGCGCGCACCTGCCCGGCGCCCTGCAGCAAGGTCAGCGGCACGTGCGCGAGGCAGTTGATGAGGATGCCGGCTGCCATCACCTGCAGCAGCGGCGCGCTGGCCTGTGCGAAGGCGGCGCCGATCCACAGCCCGAGCAGCTCGTGTGCGAACAGCGCCAGCGCCAGCGTCGGCGGCAACAGCGCCACGAAAAGCCAGCGTACGCTGTGCAGCGCCAGCGCCCAACTGCCCGAGCCGCCCGAGCCGCCAGAGCCGCCGCGCACGGCGGCGCCGGCGAAGGCCGGAAACAGCACCGCTGTCAATGCCCCCGGGGCGATCCACAGTTTGGTGACGATCTCCTGCGGCGTGGCGTAGTGGGCCACCGCTGCGGCCGAGGCGGCGGCGGCGATGATGAAGCGGTCGGCATAGCCCATCAACGGGCTGACGAGGTTGCCCACGGTGAGCCAGCCGCCGGTGGTGAGCAGCGGGCGCAGCTCGCGGCGCTGCATGTGCAGCCGGCCGTGGGCCTGCGGCAGCACGCGCCAGGCGGCCCAGACGTGCACGGCCAGCGCCACCACGCGGCCAGCGGCCAGCATCGCCGCGATCGCGTCCAGCCGCGGCCCCCACAGCGCCACCACCGCGAGCGGGGCGAGGAAGGTGTAGACGCCCATCGGCAGCCGGATCGCATTGACCCAGCCGAAGGCCTGGCGCGCTTCGAGCACGCCGCGCAGCCCGCTGGTCAGCACGACCGCCGGCACCGCGGCGGCCATCGCCCAGAGCGCGCGCACCGCCTCGGCACGGTCGGGCACGTCGCCGACCAGGGCCACGCCGGCCTCGGCCAGCAGCGCCATCGCCACGGCCGCGAAGGCGCCGACGGCGGCCATCAGCGCCAGCGCGGTGGCCGTCAGCGGGCCGATCTCGTCGTCGGCGCCGCGCGCCAGCGCCTGCGCCAGGCGTTGGGTGAGCGCGCGGCCGAGGCCCAGGTCGAAGAGCCCGAAGTAGCTGACCACGGCCCAGATCAGCGTCAGCAGCCCGAAGCGCGCGAGGCCGAGCTGCTCGATCAGCTGCGGGATGGCGACCAGCGCGACGAGCAGCGGCGCGCCCAGACCGACCAGGTTCAGCAGCGTGTTGCGGGCGAGCTTCACGGGCGGGTTCGGTCAGCCGCTGGCACGGCGGCGCGGGCTGTCAGCGGCCGGCCAGCGCCCGGCGCAGGCGCTGTGCTCGCTCGGGCCCCTGGCGGCTCAGCGCGTGGCGAACGAGCACCCATACCAGCAGCAGCGCGCCGACCGCCAGCGTGGTCAGCACACCGACGATCGAGCGTTTGGGCTTGCTCTTCTTTTCCGGCGGCTGCGCAGCGTCGATGACCTGGAACAGCGCGCCCTCGCGCGCCTCGTCCACGCGCGCCAGTTCGTACTGGCGCGCGAACAGATCGAACAGGGTTTCCTGGTACTTGAACTCGCGGTAGCGGCCGATGTAGTCGGGTCCGCCCTGGCCCGAGTCGGCCGACGCGGCGGCGGCGAGTTGCGCGCGCAGCGCGCCGAGCTGCGCCAGTTGCTGCATCACCTCGGGGGCGCTGTCGACGAGCGAGCCGCGCAGAGCTGCCAGCCGCACCTCGGCCGCGGTGGCCTCGGCGCGCAGCCGTGAGTAGGCCTCTGCGGCGGCGCGCGGCTCGGCTTTCAGCGTGCCGGCACCGATGCCGCTGTCCTGCAGGGCGATCTGCGCCGCGGTCAGCTTGTCGCGCGTCAGCGCAAGCTGGCGCTCGAAGAACGTGCGGCGTTGCTGCGCCTCGGTGAGCGCCAGCGTGGCGGTGAGCTTGCGCAACTCCTCGACGTAGGCGTTGGCGATGTCGGCGGCGCGCTGCGGGACCCGGTCGTCGACTTCCACCGAAATGATGCCTTCCCTCTTGCCCAGCGCCACGCGGGTGTTATCGGCCAGGCCTCGGCGCGTGTCGGCGCGCAGGTCTTCCCCGTAGACCTTCATCAGCTCGAAGCGGTCGATGATGCGGTCGAGCACCGTGGTGCTCTGCGCCAGCGCGACGAGTTGGTCGGCAGGCGTGCGCAGCCCGGCGGCGCTGCCGGATATGTTGGCCAGCGCGCTCAGGCTGGCCAGCGCCGCGGCGGGGCTTGCCGGCTGCTGCGGCGGCAGGAAGGCGGTGCGTGCGGTGAAGGTCATCGGCACGAAGTAGCTGATGCCGATGGCCACGCAGCCGGCCAGGATCGGCACGAACAACAGCAGCTTCCAGCGCTGAAGCAGCGCGAGCAGCGTGTCGAAGCTGTCTTCGTCGTCCTCGTCGCGGACGGCGTCCGGAGGCAGCACCGCGCTCACCGCGTGATCGTCCAGATCGAGGCCAGGCCGATGCCGAGCTGGTAGAGGATCTGCGTCCAGTCCTTGGCGCCCTGTACGAAGGTGGTCTTGTTGATCTCTTCGGGCACGAAAATGGTGTCGCCGGGCAGCACGGCCTGCGCTGTCAGCGTGCTGTTGCTCCTCCCCAGGCCCAGCCAGCTGGCCTGCTGCTGCTGCGCGCTGATCACGCTGCCGTTGGCGCGCACGACGAAGATGCTCTGCGGGTCGGCGCCACGCGTCGGGCTGCCGGCCAGGCGCAGGTAGTCGTCGACGGCGCGCTGATCGCGGAACAGATAGCTGCCGGCGTTGAAGACGCTGCCGAAGACGCCGACGGTGGTCGGGCGGCCGGGCACGTACAGGCGGTCACCGTCTTCCAGGGCCAGCTCGGGCAGGTCTTTCGCGTCGGGCGCCAGCTGCAGCACGATGCGGCCGGTCGGCCGCGCCGCGCGCAGGCGCTGCAGCAGCCGTTCGTTGGCGCTGGCCTGGGCACTGGCGGCCAGCGTTTCTTCGGCGGTGCGCGTGGCCACGGCCGTCGAGCGCTTCGCGACCTCGATCTCGAGGTCGCGAAGCGCTCGCTCGTAGTTGGATTGCTGTGCGATGCGCACCGACTCGCGGCTGAACTCGGTGCCGAAGATGAAGGCCTGGCCGGTCAGCCCGCCCGCGGCCTTCAGTGCGTCGGCGATCGTGCTCTGCGGCGGCAGCACGTAGATGCCCGGGCGCTGAAACTCGCCTTCGATCAGCACGCGCCGGTTCTGCCGCTCCAGCGGCAGCGCGGCGGCCACCGCACTGAAGGCACGCACCACATCACCGGCATCGAGCACCAGTGCAGCCTGCGCCGGCAGCTCGAGCTGGCGCACACGCAGGTCGTTGCGTTCGCCCAGTCGCTCGACCGCCACCCGCGAGCGGTCGGCGATAGAGCTGAGCCCGCCGCCCATGCGCAGCAGATCGGCCACCGTCTCGCCGGGCTTCAGCTCGAAGATCGCCGGCTTGTTCACGCTGCCGATCAGCGCGACTTCCTTGCCCACCGGGTTGACGTGGATCACGTCCTCGGCCTGCAGCACGCGGTCGGCCTCGCGCTTGCCATGAAGCATCAGCTCGTAGAGGTCGAGCGTGGCGACGGTCTGGCCGCCGCGGCGCAACTCGACGCTGCGAAAGCTGCCCGCCGCCGCCGGCCCGCCGGCGCGATTGAAGAGCACCGAAGACAACGTGGACAGGCTGCTGGCGGTGTAGGCGCCGGGCCGCGTCGCGAAGCCGGTGACGAAGACACGCACGCCGCGCAACTGGCCCAGCGAGATACTGAGCTGGAAATTGCGAAAGACCCGCGCCACCTGGCGCTCGATCAGTGGGGTCACCTCGCTGTAGCGACTGCCCGCCACCAGCACCGAGCCCACGCGCGGCACATGGATACGTCCGGTGCGGTCGACCGTCAGCCGCAGGTCGGCCTCGACGGCACCCCACAGCGTGACGATGAGTTCGTCGCCGACGCCGATCAGGTAGTCGGCCGGCACAGCAGGGTTGAACTCCTGCACGTCTGCCTCGCTGCCGCGCTCGACGACGAGTTCGGCACCGAAGCGGCGGAACTGCATGTCGTCGAGCAGGCGCTGGATGTAACGCTCGAACTCGCCGGGTTTGTAGATCGGCTCGTCGCGCTCACGGTCCCGTTCTCGATCCCGTTCATTCCCGGTGCCCGTCACCGTGCCGGAATCGCCGCGGTTGCTGCGCTGCGGCCCCGTGGCCGGCTGCGGCTGGCGCAGGCGGATCGGTCCGCCGCTGGCGGCGGGCGGCTCGGCTGTGCTGCCCGACTGCGCCATCACGGGTGCCGGCGGCAGGCAAAGCGCCAACATCGCCAGCATCAGGCTGCGTCGCAGTTGACGCACCAGGGCCTGCAGGAAATCGGTCATCGAGGGGAGGCGGCTCTCGGCAGGTCCGGTCGGGGCACCAGCAGTAGCGCTGGTGCGGGCGAGGGAGTCGGGATCGCAGCCCGCGAGCCCTCATCTACAGCAGCGAAGCATTGTAGCGGCCGGTTGGCGGGCGCCCCTTGGCAGCGAGGATAGGCCCGGATGGTGCCGGGTAGACTCGGGCATGTTCGTCATGGTGCTGGCCTTTGCCATCTCGACCGCCGTCGCGTTGGCGCTGGTGCGTCTGGCCCATTCGGGCTACTTGCCGTCGCTCGATGTCGACACCTCGGGGCCGCAGAAATTCCACGTCAAGCCGGTGCCACGCATCGGCGGCGTAGGCATCCTGCTCGGTGTGCTGGCGGCCAGCGGTTTTCTGCTCGGGCTGCACCCGGGCGCCGGCGCCGCGGCGTTGACGCTGGTACTGTGCGGCATGCCGGCCTTCGTCGTCGGGCTGATCGAGGACCTGAGCAAGAACGTCAGCCCGGCGCGCCGTTTGCTGGCCACCGCGGTCTCGGCCGCGCTGGCCTTCTGGTTGCTGGATGCAGCAATCACGCGCTCGGACATCCCGGGCCTGGACTGGCTGATCGGCTTCGGCGCCGGCTCGGCGGTAGTGACGGTGTTCGCCGTCGCCGGCATCGCCAATTCCGTCAACATCATCGACGGCTTCAACGGCCTGGCCTCGATGTGCGTGGTGCTGATGCTGGCCAGCATCGCCTACGTTGGCTTTCAGGTCGATGACCCGCTGATCGGGCTGCTGGCGCTGGCCGGCATCGGCGCGGTACTCGGCTTCTTCGTCTGGAACTTCCCCGCCGGCCTGATTTTCCTGGGCGACGGCGGGGCCTATTTCCTGGGTTTTTTCGTGGCCGAGCTCTCGATCCTTCTGCTGGTGCGCAACGACGAGGTCTCGCCGCTGTTCCCGCTGCTGGTCTGCATCTACCCGGTGTTCGAGACCGTGTTCTCGATCTACCGTCGGCGCTTCCTGAAGGCCGTGCCGCCGAGCATGCCCGACGGCATCCACCTGCATTCGCTGATCTACCGCCGTGTGGTGCGCTGGGCGGTCGGCAGCCGCAACGCCAAGGCGCTGACTCGGCGCAACTCGATGACCAGCCCCTATCTGTGGCTGCTGTGCATGTGCTCGGTGGTGCCGGCCATGCTGTTCTGGCGCAACAGCGCGGTGCTTGGTGTCTTGCTGCTGCTTTTCGCCTTCGGCTACGTCGGCCTGTATTGGCGCATCGTGCGCTTCAAGTCACCCCGTTGGCTGGTCTATCGCCGCCGTCATGACACATTGGCCGCTGGCAGCGATAATCGGGGTACATGACCGAAACCCCCCCCACGCCCGCCGAAACGATCCGCTTCGACACTCTTCCCCTCGATCCCAAGCTGCTGCGCGCGGTGTTCGAGTCGGGCTACACCTCCATGACGCCGATTCAGGCGAAGGCGATTCCACTGGTGCTGGAAGGTCGCGACGTGATGGGCGCCGCCCAGACCGGGACCGGCAAGACCGCCGCCTTCACGCTGCCTCTGCTGCAGAAGATGCTGCGCCACGAGAACGCCAGCATGTCGCCCGCGCGCCACCCGGTGCGCGCGCTGGTGCTGACACCCACGCGTGAACTGGCCGACCAGGTGGCCAACAACGTCAAGAATTACGCCAAGCACACGCAACTGCGCTCGACGGTAGTCTTCGGCGGAATCGACATGAAGCCGCAGACGCTGGTGCTGAAGGGCGGCGTCGAGGTGCTGATCGCCACGCCCGGCCGGCTGCTCGACCATATCGAAGCCAAGAACGCGGTGCTCAACCAGGTCGAGTACGTGGTGCTCGACGAAGCCGACCGCATGCTCGACATCGGCTTCCTGCCCGACCTTCAGCGCATCCTGAGCTTCCTGCCCAAGGCGCGCCAGACGCTGCTGTTCAGCGCCACCTTCAGCCCCGAGATCCGGCGCCTGGCGCAGAGCTATCTGCAGGATCCCCTGACCGTCGAGGTGGCCCGGCCCAACGCCACCGCGACCAACGTCGAGCAACGCTTCTACAGCACGACCGACGACGACAAGCGCGCCATCGTGCGTCAGTTGCTGAAGAAGCGTGAACTCAGCCAGGCGCTGGTCTTCGTCAACTCCAAGCTGGGTGCCGCGCGTCTGGCGCGCAGCTTCGAGCGCGATGGTCTGAAGACGGCGGCCCTGCATGGCGACAAGAGCCAGGACGATCGACTGAAGTCGCTGGCCGCCTTCAAGGCCGGCGAGGTGGACCTGCTTGTCGCCACCGATGTGGCCGCGCGCGGCCTGGACATCGTCGACCTGCCAGCGGTCTTCAACTTCGACGTGCCCTTCAACGCCGAGGACTACGTGCACCGCATCGGACGCACAGGCCGCGCCGGCGCCTCGGGGCTGGCGGTCACGCTGGTCACGCGCGACGACACGCGGTTGATCACTGACATCGAAAAGTTGATCAAGAAGAAGATCGAGCTCGAGCCGATCGAACTCGACGACGAGCGTCCGCGCCGCCCACGCCGAGATGCCGAGGACTCGGCTTACCACCCGGCCGCCGGACGCGAGGCCGAGCGGGTGGCCGAGCGCGTGATCGAACGCGCTGCCGATCGTTCGCCAGAGCGCTCATCCGAACGAACACCCGAACGGTCACCCGAGCGGCCACTCGACCGTCCGCGCCGCGCGTCGTCGACGCCGGCCGATCCGTTCTTCGACAAGCCGTACGAGCCGACTGGCGCCGAAGCGGCGGCCTGGGAGAAAGGGCCGACCCCGGCGCGTAGCGTCACACCGAGCATCCGCCCGCGCAAGAAGGTCGCCTCGTTGCTCGGCGGCGGCTGAACCCGGCGCGCCTGAATTCGAAACCTAGCCGGCTAGCAGGGCAAACACAGCTGGCACCCGGTCGGGCATCGCAGGCTGCCGTTGGCGCCAGCGGTCGATGCGCTCACTGCAGGTCCAACCACCCGCCAGCGTCAGCCCGCAACTCACCGCGAGCCGCGTCGTCGGCGCGAGAGTCATCAGCAGCGCCTGCAGCAGCACCGCGTTGCGGTAGGGCGTCTCGATGAACAGTTGCGTCTGCTGCAACCGCCGCGACAGCGCTTCGAGTTCTCGCAGACGCGCCTCGCGTGCACCCGCGTCCTGCGGCAGGTAACCGACGAAGGCAAAGCTCTGGCCGTTCAGGCCGCTGGCAGCCAGCGCCAGCATCAACGCGCTGGGGCCCGACAGGGCCGCCACCGGCACACCCAGGGCGTGCGCGGCAGCCACCATCTCTGCGCCAGGGTCGGCCACTGCAGGCATGCCTGCCTCGGACAACAGACCCATGTCATGTCCGGCTTGTGCCGGGGCCAGCAACGCCTGCCAGCGCGCTGCCGTTATCGCCTCACCGCTGCCCTTGCGCGCACGCGGCACTTCTTCGATCCGCAGCGTCTGCAGCGGCTGCACCAGCGGGATGAGCGCGTCAACGCGCTTGAGAAAGGCGCGCGCGCTCTTGGTGTCTTCCACCACCCAGTGCGTGAGCGCCGCCGCGCGCCGCAGCACGCCCTGCGGCAGCACATCGGCCAGCTCGCTGCCGTCGCCCAGGTCGAGCGTGTTCGGCACCAACCACAGCGTGCCTGGCTTCATCAAGCCGGCGCCGGCCCTGCCGCGCGCAGGGGGTCGAGCCCGGCGGCCCGCAGCAGCGCACAGGTGCGGATCAGCGGCAGCCCGATCAACGCTGTCGGGTCGTCGGAGTCGATCGACTCGAGCAGCGCGATGCCCAGCGCCTCGCTTCGCGCGCTGCCGGCGCAGTCGTAAGGCTGCTCGGCGAGCAGGTAACGCGCGATCTCGTCGTCGCTCAGTGCACGAAACCGAACTTGCACCGAGGCCAGCAGGACCTGCTCGAACCCGCTGGCGCCGCAGACCACCGCGACAGCGGTCTGGAAGACGATGCGGCGGCCGCTCATCGCGCGCAGCTGCTGTACTGCGCGCCCATGCGTCAGCGGCTTGCCGATCGGCGTGCCGTCCAGATCGGCCACCTGGTCGGAGCCGATCACCAGCGCGTCCGGACGTCGCGCGGCCACCGCCTGCGCCTTGGCCAGCGCCAGCCGCAGCGCCAGCCTGGCCGGGTCTTCGCCCGGCCGCGGCGTCTCTTCGACCTCGGGCGCGATCACCTCGAACGGCAGCCTCAGCCGCTCGAGCAAATCGCGCCGGTAACGCGAGGTCGAGGCGAGGACCAGAGGCCGCGGCAGTGAGGGCATCGACGGATTGTCCCATCGCACCCCGCCGCTACACTGAGCCGATGAGCCCTTTCGACCCGCGGCAGCTGGACCTGGAGCGACTTGCGGGCAGCGAACGCCAGCTCAGTGGCGACTGGCCGCTGGCCGGCTTCTCGCGCCTGGTCGAAGACGCTGACGATGCTCTTCCCGCCGTCGGCTGGTCGGCCCAGGCGCACCCGGTTGCCCCCGGCGAGGGCCATCCCGGGCTGTGGCTGCAGCTGCAGGCGCGCACCACTGTGCGGCTGGTCTGCCAGCGCTGCCTGCAGCCTTACGAGCAGCCGCTGGAGGTCGACCGGCGGCTGCGTTTCGTGCGCGACGAGAAGCTCGCCCAGCAACTCGACGAAGACAGCGAGGACGATGTGCTCGTGCTGCCCGCACGGCTGGATCTGCACGCGCTGCTGGAAGACGAGCTGATCCTCTCCTTGCCGCTGGTGCCGCGGCACGACGAGTGCCCTGAGCCGCTGCAGATGCCGGCCGATCCCTCGGCCCAGGACCCTCAGGACAGCACCCCGCATCCCTTCGCGGCGCTGGCCGCGCTGCGCAAGCCGGGCGACCCGCACTGAGCGCGGCGCGTGAGCTTGGCCCCGTTACCTGCGCGCTGCTATACTCATAGGCTTTTTGGGTCGGCCCCGGGCCGGCCCGCATCCTTGCCGCCCCCGATCGCCCGGAGAACTCCATGGCTGTTCAGCAGAACAAGAAGTCGCCGTCCAAGCGCGGCATGCACCGCTCGCACAACGCGCTGGTGCAGCCGGGTCTCGCGCTGGAGGCCACCACCGGCGAGGTGCATCTTCGCCACCACATCAGCCCGACCGGCTTCTATCGTGGCCGCAAGGTCCTGAAGACCAAGGCCGACGCCTGACCGGTTCCGCGGGCAGCGGTCACTCAGGACCGTGAGCGTGCATCCTGTTCACACCCCGCTCAGCGCGGTGTGTCTGGCCGTCGATGTGATGGGCGGTGACCACGGTCCGGCGGTCACCTTGCCGGCCTGCCTTGCCTTCCTCGACCGCCACCCGGCTGCCTCGTTGCGGCTGGTCGGCACTGCGCAGGCGCTGGACAGCGCCGCCAAGTGGCCCCGCTGCACATTGGTCGAAGCCACCGAGGTGGTGACGATGGACGATCCGGTCGAGGTGGCGCTGCGCCGCAAGCGGGATTCTTCAATGCGCGTGGCCATCGAACAGCTCAAGCCTGCTGCCGAAGACAGCATTGCGGCCGCGCAGGCCTGCGTCTCGGCCGGCAACACCGGCGCGCTGATGGCGGTGTCGCGCTACCTGCTCAAGACCCTCGACGGCATCGACCGCCCGGCGATCGCGACCGTGATGCCCAACCGGCAGGACGGCTACACCACGGTGCTCGACCTCGGCGCCAACGTCGACTGCAGCGCCGAGCACTTGCTGCAGTTCGCCGTGCTGGGCAGCGCCCTGGTCGCCGCAGTCGAGGGCCGCGAGGAGCCCACGGTCGGCCTGCTCAACATCGGCGAAGAAGCCATCAAGGGCAGCGAGGTCATCAAGCAGGCGGCCGAGCTGATGCGTGCCGCCGCCGCGGCCGGACACCTGAACTTTCGCGGCAACGTCGAAGGCAACGACATCTTCCTGGGCACGGTGGACATCGTGGTCTGCGACGGCTTCGTCGGCAATGTGCTGCTCAAGACCTCCGAGGGACTGGCGTCGATGCTGTCGGACTTCATTCGCCAGGAGTTCACGCGCACGCCCTGGTCCAGACTGGCGGCGCTCGCCGCGCTGCCGGTGCTGCGGCACTTCAAGGCGCGCATCGACCCGCGGCGCTACAACGGCGCTGCGCTGCTGGGTTTGCGTGGGCTGGTCTTCAAGAGCCACGGTGGGGCGGACGCGTTCGCCTTCGAGCAGGCGCTGGCGCGGGCCTATGATGCGGCCCGAAACCGTCTTCTCGAGCGTGTGCGCGAGCGCATCGCGCAGACGCTGCCGGCCCCCACGGGTGCGCCGTCCAAGTCCGAACCCGTGCTGCCCGCCGGCACACCGCACGCTGCATGAGTCTCGCCCTCCGCCACACCCGCATCACCGGCACCGGCAGCTATCTGCCGCCGAACCGACTGAGCAACGCCGACATCGTGACACTGCTGGCGCGCCGAGGAATCGAGACGTCTGACCAGTGGATCTTCGAGCGCACCGGCATCCGCGCACGCCACTTTGCTGCCGACGGCGTCAATGCGAGCGACCTGGCGCTGCCGGCTGCGCGCCACGCGCTCGAAGCGGCTGGCCGCCGGCCCGAGGAGGTCGACCTGATCATCGTCGCCACCTCGACGCCGGACATGGTGTTTCCCTCCACCGCATGCATCCTGCAGGCCAAGCTGGGCATCGCCGGCTGCCCGGCCTTCGACCTGCAGGCCGTGTGCTCGGGCTTCGTCTATGCACTGACGGTGGCCGACGCAATGCTGCGCAGCGGCAGCGCCGGCTGCGCGCTGGTGATCGGCGCCGAGATCTTCTCGCGCATCCTCGACTTCGATGACCGCACCACCTGTGTGCTGTTCGGCGACGGCGCCGGCGCTGTCGTGCTGGAGCCCTCGGAGACACCCGGCCTGCTGGCCAGCGACTTGCACGCAGACGGCCGCCACGTGGGCATCCTGTGCGTGCCCGGCACGGTGGCCGGCGGACAGGTGCTCGGCGACCCGCTGCTGAAGATGGACGGCCAGGCGGTGTTCAAACTGGCCATCGGCGTGCTCGAGAGCGCTGCGCGCGCGACGCTGGCCAAGGCCGGCCGCACCGAGGCCGACATCGACTGGCTGATTCCGCACCAGGCCAACATCCGCATCATGCAAGGCACGGCGAAGAAGCTGAAGCTGGCGCCCGAGAAGCTGATCGCCACGGTGGCCGAACACGGCAACACCTCGGCCGCTTCGGTGCCGCTGGCACTGGATGTGGCAGTACGCGATGGCCGCGTGAAGCCGGGCGACACCGTGATGCTCGAGGGCGTGGGCGGCGGCTTCACCTGGGGCGCAGTGCTGCTCGACTTCTGAGATCACGATGGCACCTTTTGCATTCGTCTTTCCGGGCCAGGGCTCGCAGTCGGTCGGCATGCTCGATGCCTGGGGTGATCACCCCGTGGTGCGCAATACGCTGGCCGAAGCGTCGGCCGTACTCGATGAAGACATCGCCCGGCTGATCCGCGAGGGCCCCAAGGAAGCGCTGGACCTCACCAGGAACACGCAGCCGGTGATGCTGACGGCCGCGCTGTGCTGCTACCGTGCCTGGCTCAGCGAGGGCGGTCCGCCCCCGGTGGCCGTGGCCGGACATTCGCTGGGCGAGTACAGCGCACTGGTGGCGGCCGGCGTGCTGACGCTGGCCGATGCTTTGCCGCTGGTGCGCCTGCGCGCGCAGGCCATGCAGCAGGCGGTGCCGGAAGGCGCGGGCGCGATGGCGGCGATCATCGGGCTCGACGCAGTGCAGGTTCGCGAAGGCTGTGCCGACGCCGCGGCCGCGACCGGCGAGATGGTCGCACCGGCCAACTTCAACGACCCGAAGCAGACCGTGATCGCCGGCACCAAGGCCGGTGTGGACGCGGCCTGCGAAAGGCTCAAGGCGTTGGGCGCCAAGCGCGTACTGCCGCTGGCCGTCTCGGCTCCGTTCCATTCTTTGCTGATGAAGCCGGCTGCCGAGGTGCTGCGCGAACGGCTGGCGACCCTGCCGCTGGCCGCGCCGCGCATCGCGCTGGTCAACAACGTCGACGTGGCGGTGCAGGATGCGCCGCAGGCCATCCGCGACGCGCTTTACCGCCAGGCTTTCGGCCCGGTGCGCTGGGTCGAGGTGGTGCAGGCGCTGAAGGCGCGCGGGCTGCGCCATGTCTTCGAATGCGGCCCGGGCAAGGTGCTGTCCGGGCTGGTGCGCCGCATCGACGGCGAACTGCTCACCACCACCGTGCTCGACCCGGCGAGCCTGGCCGAAGCCCAGGGGCTGCTGCGATGAGTGATGTGCTGACGCGTGACGTGGCGCTGGTCACCGGGGCCTCGCGTGGCATTGGCCGCGCCATCGCCGGCGCGCTGGCTGCGCGTGGCATGGTGGTGATCGGCAGCGCCACCAGCGACGCCGGCGCCGAGGCCATCACGCAGGCGCTGGCCGGGCAAGGCGGACGCGGCATCCGTCTGGACGTGACCGACGGCCCGGCAGTCGAGGCGGCCATCGATGCCATCGTCAAGCAGCACGGCGGCCTGCAGGTGCTCGTCAACAACGCCGGCATCACGCGCGATCAGTTGGCAATGCGCATGAAGGACGACGACTGGGACGCGGTGCTCGACACCAACCTGAAGGCCGTCTTCCGCTGCAGCCGCGCGGTGCTGCGCACGATGATGAAGCAGCGCTACGGCCGCATCGTCAACATCACTTCCGTGGTCGGCGCCAGCGGCAACGCCGGACAGGCCAACTACGCGGCGGCCAAGGCCGGCGTGGCCGGCATGACGCGGGCGCTGGCGCGTGAACTGGGCAGCCGCGCCGTCACCGTCAACTGCATCGCGCCGGGCTTCATCGCCACCGACATGACCGATGGTCTGCCAGAGGCGCAGAAGACGGCGCTGCTGGCGCAGATCCCGCTCGGCCGTCTCGGCGCGGCCGAGGAAGTGGCCCACGCGGTGGCCTTTCTGGCCAGCCGCGAGGCCGGCTACATCACAGGCACTGAACTGCACGTCAACGGCGGCATGTTCATGTGTTGAACGCCGGGCCATCGGCCCGGCACCCCGCCGGTAGAATCGCCGGCTGTTTTCCGCACCCCTCCCGGAGGAGTCAATGAGCGATATCGAAGCGCGCGTCAAGAAGATCATTGCCGAGCAACTCGGCGTGCCCGAGTCGGACGTCACCAACGAGAAGGCCTTCGTCGCTGATCTCGGGGCTGACTCGCTCGACACGGTGGAACTGGTGATGGCGCTCGAGGACGAGTTCAGCATCGAGATTCCGGACGAAGAAGCCGAGAAGATCACCACGGTGCAACTGGCGATCGACTACGCGGTCGCGAACCAGAAGGCCTGAGCGCCCGATGGCCAGGCGCAGGGTGGTTGTCACCGGGCTCGGGCTGGTCAGCCCGGTCGGCAACACGGTGGCCGAGGGCTGGGCCAATCTGGTGGCCGGGCGCTCGGGCATCGCGTCGATCACCAGGTTCGATGCGTCCGCTTTCGCCTGCCGCTTCGCCGGCGAGGTCAAGGGCTTCGACATCGAGGCCTACATCCCGGGCAAGGAAGCCCGCCACATGGACACCTTCATCCACTTCGGGATGGCGGCGGCCATGCAGGCAGTGCAGGACGCCGGTCTGCCCACCGGCGACCAACTGAACGAAGACAGCGCCGAGCGCATCGGCTGCCTGGTCGGCTCGGGCATCGGTGGCCTGCCGATGATCGAGCGCACCGACGGCGAGTACCGCGAACGTGGTCCGCGCCGCATCTCGCCCTTCTTCGTGCCGGCCTCGATCATCAACATGATCTCGGGCCACATCTCGATCAAGTACGGCTTCACCGGCCCCAACCTGGCCATCGTGACCGCCTGCACCACCGGTCTGCATTCCATCGGCCAGGCAGGCCGGCTGATCGAGTACGGCGATGCCGATGTGATGGTCGCCGGCGGCGCCGAGAGCACGGTCAGCCCGCTGGGCATCGGCGGCTTTGCGGCAGCGCGTGCGCTGTCCACCCGCAACGACTCGCCCGAAACCGCGTCGCGCCCCTGGGACAAGGACCGCGACGGCTTCGTGCTCGGCGAGGGCGCCGGCGTGCTGGTGCTCGAAGAGTACGAACATGCCAGGCGCCGCGGCGCGAAGGTGTACGCCGAACTGATCGGCTTCGGCATGGGTGCCGATGCCTTTCACATGACTGCGCCCAACGTCGACGGCCCAAAGCGCGCGATGCTCGCGGCGTTGCGCAACGCGCGTGTCAACGCCGACGAAGTGCAGTATCTCAACGCCCACGGCACCTCCACGCCGCTGGGCGACCTCAACGAGACCAATGCGATCAAGAAGGCGTTTGGCGGCGACCACGCGTACCGACTGGTGGTCAACTCCACCAAGTCGATGACCGGCCACCTGCTGGGCGGCGCCGGCGGCATCGAGTCGGTGTTCACGGTGCTGGCGCTGCACCACCAGGTCTCGCCGCCGACCATCAACCTCGTCAACCCGGACCCCGAATGCGACCTCGACTACTGCGCCAACCAGGCGCGTGAGATGCGCATCGAGGTCGCCATGAAGAACAACTTCGGTTTCGGCGGCACCAACGGCACGCTGATCTTCCGGCGCGCCTGAGGGCCGGACCATGCGTCCGGCGCCTGCCTGCGCGGCCCAAGTCGGGGACGGCGGCCTGTGGCGATTGCTGCAGGCGCTGCCGGGCGCACTGGCCTGCGCCGTGATCGCTGCCTGGCTGGCAGGCCATGCGCAAGCTCAGCCGCCCCTGCAGGCGTTGTGTGCCCTGCTGGCAGCGATGCCGGCTGGCGTTTGGGCTTGGCGGCGGCCATCCGCAGCGGCGATTCGGCTGAGCTGGGACGGACAATACTGGATGCTGTGTGACAGCCGCGACGGCGCAACGCCGCACCCGGGACGCGTCAGCGTCGACTTCGCTCTGGCTGACTGGGCCCTGCTGCGCTTCGTGCCCGACGACGGCCCGGCGCGGTGGTTGCCGTTGCAAGGCGCCGCGCTGGATACGCTGCGCGCGGCGCTGTTCGCCGCCCCGATGCCCGCCCGCCCCGACGCCGTGGAATGAGCCCGGCCGATGCTGACAGCCTGCTGGTCGAGCGCGCGCGCCAGGGTGATACGCGCGCCTTCGAGATGCTGGTCGTCAAGTACCAGCGCCGTATCGAGCGCTTGATCGCCCGCATGGTGCGGGACGTCGATCTGGTGCCCGACATCGCGCAGGAATCGTTCATCCGCGCCTGGCGCGCGCTGCCCAAGTTCCGTGGCGAGAGCGCCTTCTACACCTGGCTGTACCGCATCGCGGTAAACACGGCGAAGAAGGCGCTGGTCGACCTCAAGCGCGATCCATTGATCACCGAGAGCGCACTTTCGCAGGCCGGTGACGAGGATGATGAAACTTCGCGCGTCGAAAGTGAACCAAGCGATGGCGGCACACCGGAAGCGCTGCTTGCCAGCCGCCAGATCGCCGCGGCTGTCAATTCGGCCATCGAGGCGCTGTCCGACGATCTTCGACAAGCGATCGTGTTGCGAGAGATCGAAGGCTTGAGTTATGAAGAGATTTCCGAAGCGATGAACTGCCCGATCGGCACGGTGCGCTCGCGCATCTTCCGCGCTCGCGAGGCGATTTCCGAGCGGCTTCGCCCGCTGCTGGATGCCCCCGGCGGCGCGCGCTGGTGATCCGTGATCGTGACGCGTGTTCGTGATGAACGGCTGCCGTCAGCCCCCTTGGAGCCCGACCGATGAGCGATAGTCCGCCCGAACCCCTGGACCCGCGCCGCTGGCTTTCTGCCCTGGCCGATGGCGATGCCGAAGCCGCCGAGCGGGCTTGCGCGCTGTGGGCGCGCGACGCGTCGGCACGGCAGACCTGGCACCGCTACCACCTGATCGGCGACGTGCTGCGCTCGGAAGACCTGGCCCATGGCGCGGCTCATGACGCGCGCTTCGTGGCCGAGTTGCGTGAGCGCCTGGCACAGGAGCCGATGCGCGCAGCCACCGACGCCGACGCCGACGGGATGTTGTCGATGCCTGCCGGCACTCCGCCACCCCCAGCCCAGGCCCGCCCATCGGCCTCACGCCGAGAGCGGCTGCGCTGGCTCGTGCCGGCGGCTGCCGCGGCGGGCTTTGCCGCCGTCGCCGGCATGCTGGTGCTGACACGCACTGCCGCACCCGACGCGGGGTCCGCCGTCCCGCTGGCCGGGGCCACGCCAGGCGCGGCGGTCGCGCTTGGCGCATCGACGGGCGGCTCGTTGCTGCAGGCGGCGGTCGGCGTCAGCGCGGCGGCAGCGCCCGGCGCCATCGGGGCGGGTGCGCCAGGGGCCTCGATGATCCGCGACCCTCGGCTGGACGAGTATCTGCGCGCCTACCGCGAGGGCCGCCTTTCGCTGCCGGAGTCGGCCATCGGCGCGCGCCCGGTGGACAACCCGCACCCGCGTCGCTGAGCCAACGACAGGGCGATCATTGACCTACGCTCGTGGATGAGGTGCCTAAGGCGACACTCAGACACCGGGCCCAGGCCCTTGAAACCAGGCGCTTGTGCCCCACTGTGCTTTGGGTCGGCGCTGAACCGCCGCCGCCGCCATGATTCTTCCGCTGGAGAACAACCGATGTCCCTGAAGTACGCATTCCCGATCTTCTCGGGCCAGCATCGCCGGGCCTTGCTGGCCTTGGGCTCGCTGCTGACCGCGGCGACCTTGCTCGTGCTGGCGCCGCCGCTGCAAGCACAGACCGTGCAGTTGCCCGACTTCACCGAACTGGTCGAACGCGTCGGTCCGGCGGTTGTCAACATCCGCACCCTCGAGCGCCGCGGCGCCGTGGCTGGCGGTGGCGGCGGCGGCGGCGCCGCCCCGGTCGATCCGAACGTCGAAGAACTCTTCCGTCGTTTCGGCATCCCGCTGCCGGGCCGGCCCGACCCGCGGCGCGGCAACCCACGCGGCGGTGACGAAGAGCCGCAGCAGCGTGGCGTCGGCTCGGGCTTCATCCTCAGCGCCGATGGCTTCGTGATGACCAATGCGCATGTGGTCGACGGCGCCGACGAAGTGCTGGTCACGTTGCCCGACAAGCGTGAGCTAAAGGCGCGCATCGTCGGAGTCGACCGTCGTACCGATGTCGCCGTGGTGAAGGTCGACGCCACGGGCCTGCCCTCGGTCAAGATCGGCGATGTCGGCCGGCTGAAGGTGGGCGAGTGGGTGATGGCCATCGGCTCGCCCTTCGGGCTGGACAACAGCGTCACGGCCGGCATCGTCAGCGCCAAGCAGCGCGACACCGGCGAGTTCCTCCCCTTCATCCAGACCGACGTGGCGATCAACCCCGGCAACTCCGGCGGCCCGCTGATCAACCTGCGCGGCGAGGTAGTGGGCATCAATTCGCAGATCTACAGCCGCAGCGGCGGCTTCATGGGCATCAGCTTCGCCATTCCGATCGACGAGGCGATGCGCGTGGCCGACCAGCTGCGCTCCAACGGCCGCGTGATCCGCGGCCGCATCGGCGTGCAGATCGCCACCGTCACGAAGGAGGTGGCTGAGTCGATCGGACTGGGTGCGCCCGCCGGGGCGCTGGTGCAGAGCGTCGAGGCCGGCGGCCCGGCCGAGAAGGCCGGCGTCGAGGCCGGCGACATCATCACCAAGGTCGACGGCAAGGTGATCGAGAAGTCGGTCGACCTGCCGCGCATCGTCGGCGGCACCAAGCCCGGCAGCCGGACGGCGCTGACGGTGTTCCGTCGCGGCGGCACGCGCGACCTGGTCGTCACCGTCGCCGAGTTCGAGGCCGAGCGGCCGACCCGTCGGGCGGCGGCTGAGCCGAATTCGGCACCGACGCCGGCGAAGACTGCGCTGGGCCTGGCGGTGACCGATCTGAGCGAGGCGCAGAAGAAGGAGCTCAAGGTGCGCGGCGGCGTGCGCGTCGAAAGTGTCGACGGCGCGGCGGCTCGCGCCGGGCTGCGCGAGGGCGACGTCGTGCTGTCGATGGACAACACCGAAGTCACCGACGCCAAGCAGTTCGCGACCATCGCCACCAAGGCCGAGAAGGCGCGCGCCGTGAGCGTGTTGGTGCGGCGCGGTGAGTGGGTCAACTACCTGGTGATCCGGCCGACGCGGTGAATGCCGAAGTCGGCTGGGCCGTGCTGTCGCGGCGCGACCCACCGCCGCAGATGGTCATTGCGCCACTCGGAATGTTTGCGCGACAGGCGAACAGACCAGACTGGATTGAAGCCGATTGCTGAAGTTAGTGCCAATTTACTTGAATCGATCCGCCGCCGGATTAGCGGCCCGGATCGGTAGAATGTGAGGTGGTGGAAGATCGTTTAGCCGTCGCCGCGGTGGCAACCGGCGCCGACCTCCGAATAGCAATAAGCGCGCCTGACATCCTGTGGATAACCTGTGTATGGATTGGTCCTGTTGGCACCCTGCAACGGCCGGAAAACAAGCACTGGCGCGGCTTCCAGCCCGATGCTTCGGGCTACAATGAGACCCCAACAAGCAGTTGCCAAACGTTTTGTTGGAAGGCGCGTCAACACTTCGACGTGCCTTTTTTTTAGCTTCAGCACGGCCCTTCGGGCCTTCACATCGCGGCGCGATGTGGGCTTGCGCTGAAACGGCTCCGCCGTTTTGACATCGGCACAAGCGACCCCATGAATCACATCAGAAACTTCTCCATCATTGCCCATATCGACCACGGCAAGAGCACGTTGGCCGATCGACTGATCCAACGCTGCGGTGGCCTGTCCGACCGCGAGATGGAAGCCCAGGTGCTCGACTCGATGGACATCGAGCGCGAGCGCGGCATCACCATCAAGGCACAGACGGCGTCGCTGCAATACACCGCGCGCAACGGGCAGGTCTACAACTTGAACCTGATCGATACGCCGGGTCACGTGGACTTCAGCTACGAGGTCAGCCGCTCGCTCAGCGCCTGCGAGGGCGCGCTGCTGGTGGTCGATGCAAGCCAGGGTGTCGAGGCGCAGACGGTGGCCAACTGCTACACGGCGCTCGAGCTCGGAGTCGAGGTGGTGCCGGTACTCAACAAGATGGATCTGCCGCAGGCCGACCCGGAGAACGCCAAGCGCGAGATCGAGGACGTGATCGGCATCGACGCCGATCTCGCCATCCCGTGCAGCGCCAAGACCGGCGAGGGCATCGACGAGATCCTCGAGGCCGTGATCGAGCGCATGCCCGCGCCGCGCGGCAACCCTGACGGCGCGCCGCGGGCGATGATCGTCGACAGCTGGTTCGACAACTACGTCGGAGTGGTCATGCTCGCGCGCGTGGTCGACGGCGTGCTGAGAAAGGGCGACCGTATCCGCATGATGGCCACCAACGCCGTCTATCCGCTGGAGCAGATCGGCGTCTTCACGCCGAAGAGCGTTTCGCGCGAAGAACTGCGTGCCGGCGAGGTGGGCTTCCTGATCGCCGGCATCAAGGAACTGCAGGCGGCGAAGGTGGGCGACACCATCACGCTGGAGAAGAAGCTGCCGAACAACGCCGGCCCGGCGAGCGAGGCGCTGCCCGGCTTCAAGGAGATCCAGCCGCAGGTCTTTGCCGGCCTGTACCCCTCCGAGGCGAGCGAGTACGACTCGCTGCGTGACGCGCTGGAGAAACTCAAGCTCAACGACAGCAGCCTGCGCTACGAGCCCGAGGTCAGCCAGGCGCTGGGTTTCGGCTTCCGCTGCGGCTTCCTCGGCCTGCTGCACATGGAAATCGTGCAGGAGCGGCTCGAACGCGAGTTCGACCAGGACCTGGTGACCACCGCGCCCAGCGTGGTGTACCAGGTCGAACTGAACGACGGCACCGTGATGGAGGTGGAGAACCCGAGCAAGATGCCCGACCTGGGCCGCATCCGGGAGATCCGCGAGCCGATCGTCGCCGTGCAGCTGTACATGCCGCAGGACTGCGTCGGCCCGGTGATGACGCTGTGCAACGTCAAGCGCGGCCAGCAGCTGAACATGTCGTACCACGGCAAGCAGGTTCACCTGAACTACGAGCTGCCGCTGGCCGAGATCGTGCTCGACTTCTTCGACAAGTTGAAGAGTGTCAGCCGCGGCTACGCCAGCATGGACTACGAGTTCAAGGAGTTCCGCGCGTCCGATGTGGTGAAGGTCGACATCATGATCAACGGCGAACGAGTCGACCCGCTGGCCATGATCGTTCACCGCGCGCAGAGCCAGTACCGCGGCCGCGCGGTGGCCGCGAAGATGCGTGAGCAGATCCCGCGCCAGATGTACGACGTGGCCATCCAGGCGGCCATCGGCGCCAACATCATCGCGCGCGAGAACATCAAGGCGCTGCGCAAGAACGTGCTGGCAAAATGTTACGGGGGCGACATCTCGCGCAAACGCAAGCTGCTGGAAAAGCAGAAGGCGGGCAAGAAGCGGATGAAGCAGATCGGCACCGTCGAGGTGCCGCAGGAAGCGTTCCTGGCCATCCTGCAGGTGGATGATTGATGAGTTCTCTGACGGGCGCACTCTACGGTGCGCTGATCATCTATCTGGTCGGCTGGTTCCTCGGCTACTGGATCGGCAACTTTGCACTGCTGCTGTTCCTGCTGACGGTCGTGACCTTCGGCTACTGGCTGGCCGAGACGCTGCACTTCAGGCCCGCGCGTCTGGCCGCCGCCTCTGCCCTGGAGACGCAGGCGGTGTCGCGCCGCGCTGAACTGCACCGTCTGGGCATCGACAAGGTGGACGGGGATGTCGAGGGTGCCAAGACCCGCCTGCTTGCCCAGCCCTGGTGGCTGGACTGGACCGCCGGGCTGTTTCCGGTCATCGTGATCGTCTTTTGCCTGCGCTCTTTCCTGTTCGAGCCCTTCAAGATTCCGTCGGGCTCGATGGTGCCCACGCTGCTGGTCGGCGACCTGATCCTCGTGAACAAGTTCCACTACGGCATCCGGCTGCCGGTGCTCAACCGCAAGATCGTCGCCAACAACGACGTGAAGCGCGGCGACGTGATGGTCTTCCGCTATCCGGTGGACCCGCGCATGGACTACATCAAGCGTGTCGTCGGCCTGCCCGGCGATGAGGTGGCCTACCTGAACCAGAGGCTGACGATCAATGGACAGCCGGTGGCGGTGGCGGGGCAGGGCGACTTCTACGACGAAGAGAGCCTGCGTTATGCGCCGATGTTCTCCGAGAAGCTCGGCGACGTCGAACACCGCATCCTGGTCGACCCGAAACGCGGAGCGTACTATGGCCCCGATCCCAAGCGCTTCCCGCAGGCCGAGAACTGCCGCTACAGTGCCGATGGCGTCGTGTGCAAGGTGCCGGAGGGCCACTACTTCACGATGGGTGACAACCGCGACAATTCGCAGGACTCGCGTTTCTGGGGCTTCGTGCCCGACGAGAACATCGTTGGCCGCGCCTTCATGGTCTGGATGAACTTCAGCAACCTCGGCCGAATCGGACGATTCAACTGAACCACACGCCTGAACCCACAATGAAGCTTGTTCATCGCGCCGTGCCGCGTACGCAGCGCGGCATCACGCTGTTCGGGCTGATGGCCTGGGCGATCATCATCGGCTTCATCGCCTATGTCCTGATCCGCACCGTGCCCACGGTCAACGAGTACCTGACCATCCAGCGCGCGGTCGATCGCATCGCCGCGCTGCAGCCGGCCACCGTGTCCGAGGCGCGCTCGGCCTTCGACCGCCAGCGCGAGATCGAGTACTCGATCCAGTCCGTGACCGGCCGCGACCTGACCATCACCAAAGAGAACGACCGCGTGGTGATCAGTTTCGCCTACAACAAGGAAGTCCCGATCATGGGGCCCGTGTACATCCTGTTGAAGTACGAGGGGCGCTCGAAGTAGCCGCATGGACGCCCGCCTGGAGGCGCTGCAGCGCCGGCTTGGGTACCGTTTCGCCGATGAACGACTGCTGCAGCGTGCGCTGACGCACCGCAGCTTCGGCGCCGATCACAACGAGCGGCTCGAGTTCCTGGGCGACGCGATCCTCAACCTGTCGATCTCGGCGCTGCTGTACGAGCGTTTCGCCGGCTCCGACGAAGGTGACCTGACCCGCGTGCGTGCGCACCTGGTGCGCGAAGACAGCCTGCACCGAGCGGCGCTTGCGCTGGGCGTTCCCGAGGCGCTGCGCCTGTCCGAAGGCGAGTTGCGTGGCGGCGGCTCGCTGCGGGTGTCGATCCTGGCCGATGCGCTGGAGGCCTTGATCGGCGCGGTCTTCCTCGACGGCGGCTATCCGGCCGCCAACGAACTGGTCGGCCGGCTGTTCGGCGAGACCATCCAGGCCAGCGATGCGGATCACTGGAGCAAGGACGCCAAGACCGAACTTCAGGAGTGGCTGCAGGCGCGCCGCCTGGCGGTGCCGGCTTACCGCATCGCCGCGACGCGCGGCCAGGCGCATGCCCAGACCTTCGACGTCGAGTGCGCTGTCGCGTCGCTCGGCCTCGCCGAACGCGGCGAGGGCCGCTCGCGGCGTGCCGCCGAACAAGAGGCGGCGCGCCGCATGCTCGAACAACTCAAGGCCAGCGACCGCCCCGGCGGCCCGCTGCGCTCCTGATTTGAGCGCTCGCCGCTGCGGTCTGATCGCCATCGTCGGCCGGCCCAACGTGGGCAAATCCACGTTGCTCAACGCGCTGGTCGGCCAGAAGATCAGCATCACCTCGCGCAAGGCGCAGACCACGCGCCACCGCATCACGGGCATCCGGACGGCGGGGACGACGCAGTTCGTTTTCGTCGACACGCCGGGCTTCCAGTCCGGGCCCAAGAGGCGTCACGCCGGTGCGCTCGACCGCAGCATGAACCGCACCGTGCTCGGCTCGCTGTCCGAGGTGGATGCGGTGCTGTTCGTCGTCGAGGCCGGCCGCTTCGGCCCCGCCGATGAGCAGGTGCTGCAGCGGCTGCCGCAAAGCAAGCCGGTGCTGCTGCTGGCCAACAAGCTCGACGATTTCAAGCAACGCACCGATGTGCTGCCGTGGCTGCAGCAGATGGGGCCGCTGCATGCCTTCGCCGAGATCGTGCCGATGTCGGCGCGTAGCGACGCCGATGTGCAGCGCCTGCTGACGATCCTCGCGCCGCATTTGCCCGAGCAAGAATGGCTGCACGAGGAAGATGCGCTGACCGACCGCAGTGAGCGCTTCCTGGCCGGCGAGATCGTGCGCGAGAAGCTGTTCAGGCTGACGGGCGACGAATTGCCCTACACCTCCACGGTGGTGGTCGACCGCTTCGAGGAAGATCGCACCCCGCTCGGCGCGCGCCAGGTCAAGGTGGCCGCGACCATCGTGGTCGAACGCGATGCGCACAAGGGCATGGTCATCGGCGGTCAGGGCGAACGACTCAAGCGCATCGGCACCGAAGCGCGCGTCGAGCTCGAACAGCTGCTCGGCGCCAAGGTCTTCCTCGAGCTGTGGGTCAAGGTGCGCTCGGGCTGGGCCGACGACGAGGCGCACCTGCGCAGCTACGGCTACGAGTGAGCCGGTGGCAATGACCCGGCGCCCGGCCGCCGCGCTCGAGGCCTATGTGCTGCACCGCTGGGACTGGAGCGAGTCCAGCCTGATCGTCGAGCTGTTCACACGCACGCAGGGCCGCGTGGTGGTGGCGGCCAAGGGCGCGAAGCGGCCGACCTCGCAGCTGCGCCCGGTGCTGCTGCCGTTCCAGCGCATCCTGGTGTCGCTCGGCCGCACGCCGGCCGACGAGGCGGCCGAAGTGCACACGCTGCGCGGCGCCGAGTGGGCGGGCGGGGCACCGATGCTGTCAGGCGAAGCGCTGTTCCGCGGCTTCTACGCCAACGAGCTGCTGATGAAGCTCCTGGCGCGGCAGGACCCTCACGAGGCGCTGTTCGACCACTATGCCGGCACTTTGCCTGGGCTCGCGGGCGACGACGAGGATGCCGCCGCGGCGCTGCGCGCCTTCGAGCTGCTGCTGCTGCGCGAGACCGGCGTGCTGCCCGACCTGTCGGAGGTGACGCTGGCCGCATCCGCGGTGCAGCCGGAAGGCCGCTATGTGCTGCACCCCGAGGCCGGTGTCGCCCTGGCGCCGGCCCGTGCGCCTGCCCTGTCCGGCAGCACGCTGCAGGCGCTGCAGGCGGCGCTGACCGCCGGCCATCTGCAGGCCTTGCAGGCCGCCTGCCGCCCGCCCGCGGCCGCGGTGCTGCGCGGCCAGCTGCGCGAGTGCCTTGACTATCATCTGGGCCGTGCGGTGTTGCGCACCCGACAGGTCATGCAGGAAGTGCGCCGACTCACCGAACCCGCCCGCCGATGAACCCCCTCGTGTCCGCTGAAGCCGGCGCAGGCGCGCGCGATGCGGCCACCGCCCTGTCGGTCAACGTCAACAAGGTCGCGCTGCTGCGCAATACGCGTGCGCTCGGCGTGCCCAGCGTGGTGCGGGCCGCCACGCTGGCGTTGCAGGCCGGCGCGCAGGGCATCACCGTGCATCCGCGGCCCGACGGCCGGCACATCCGCGAGCACGATGTCATCGAGCTGGCAGAACTGCTGCGCCAGTGGCCAAGCGCCGAATACAACATCGAAGGCAACCCGCTGCAGAACCTGATGCTGTTCGTGCGTGCGCAGCGCCCGCAGCAGGCCACCTTCGTGCCCGACGGCGAAAGCCAGTCCACGTCGGACCATGGCTGGGACCTGGCCGCCGACGGCGCCCGGCTGCGCCCGCTGATCGACGAGTGCCATGCGCTGGGCGTTCGCGTGAGCCTGTTCATGGACGCCGATGCGTCGGCCATGCCCGCCGCGCGTGCCGTCGGCGCCGACCGCGTGGAGCTCTACACCGAACCCTATGCCGCGGCGTTTGGCGGCCCCGAGCAGTCGCGCGAACTGATCCGGTTTGCTGCCGCCGCGCGCGCGGCACAGGCCGCGGGGCTGGGCGTCAACGCCGGACATGACCTGAACCGGCTCAACCTGGGTGAGTTCCTGCGCGCCGTGCCGGGTGTGCTGGAGGTCTCGATCGGCCACGCACTGGTGGCCGATGCGCTGGAGCAGGGAATCCCGGCCACGGTGGCCGAGTACCTGCGCTGCATCCGCAGCGCGCAGGCGTGATCGTCCCTGCGCCCGGCGGCGGCCGCATCTACGGCATCGGCACCGACCTGTGCGATGTACGCCGAATCAGCGCCACCTTCGAACGCCGTGGTGAACGTTTCGCCGAGCGTGTGCTCGGCGAGCGAGAGCTGCGCGTCTTCCATGCCCGACGCGCGCGCGCGCCCGAGCGCGGCCTGCGCTACCTGGCGACGCGCTTTTCGGCCAAGGAAGCCTTCTCCAAGGCCATCGGTCTGGGCATCCGCATGCCGATGAGCTGGCGCAGCTGCGAGATCCTCAACGAGCCCTCGGGCCAGCCGGTGCTGCAACTCAACGGCGCGCTGGCCGACTGGTTTGCCGCGCGTCGTCTGCGCGCCCATGTCAGCGTCACCGACGAGAGCGACTACGCGGCCAGCTTCGTGGTGGTCGAGATCGAGGAGCCCGCGTGAATCCGAACCCGTCACCGCTGGTGATCGACATTGCCGGCACCACCCTGAGCGCCGACGACCGCCGCCGCCTGGCGCACCCGCTGGTGGGCGGCATGATCCTGTTTGCGCGCAACTGGATCAGCCGGGCCCAGCTGACTGCCCTCACGGCCGAGATCGAACAGCTGCGGCCGGACCTGCTGATCTGCGTCGACCACGAAGGGGGCCGGGTGCAGCGTTTTCGCAGCGACGGCTTCACGCACCTGCCGCCGATGCGCGCCCTGGGCGAACTGTGGATGCGCGATGCGCTGGCCGCGGTGGACGCCGCCAGCGCTGTCGGACTGGTGCTGGCGAGCGAGCTGCGCGCCTGCGGCGTGCACCTGAGCTTCACACCGGTGCTCGATCTGGACCATGGGCCGAGCGGTGTGATCGGCGACCGCGCCTTTCACCGGGACGCGCGTGTCGTCACGCTGCTGGCCAAGAGCGTCATGCATGGCCTGCTGCTGGCCGGCATGTCGCATTGCGGCAAGCACTTTCCCGGGCACGGCTTTGTGGCGGCCGACAGCCACCATGAGGTGCCGCACGATTCACGGACGCTGCGCGCGATCCTGGCCGATGACGCGCTGCCCTACGGCGCGCTATCCACCGTGCTGGCCGGCGTGATGCCGGCGCACGTGGTCTATCCGAAGGTCGACCGGCGGCCGGCAGGTTTCTCGGCCCGCTGGCTGCAGCAGATCCTGCGCGGCCGGCTGAACTTTCAGGGGGCGATCTTCAGCGACGACCTCAGCATGGCCGGCGCGCGTGCGCTCGACGGCCGCGAACTGAGCTTCACCGGGGCGGCCGTGGCCGCGCTGCAGGCTGGCTGCGATCTGGTGTTGCTGTGCAACCAGTCGATGGGCGGGGGCGTGGCGGTGGACGAACTGCTCGACGGCCTCGAACAAGCCGGACGATCCGGCGCCTGGATGCCGGACGCCGATGGCGAGGCGCGCCGCCTGGCGCTGCTGCCGCGCACGCCGCCGCTGCCCTGGGACGAACTGATGCACGAGCCGGCATACCGGCTGGCGCTGGAACGGCTGCCCTGAGTTCCGTGACCCGGGGCAGCCCCGTCCTCGGGCCGATCAGGTCATCGCAGGCGGGGCCGCCTTCTGCTCAACCGGCTGCTCGAACGGCAGCTTCATCTGCGACAGGTCCTTGCGCGTCTCCACCAGCACCAGCGGGCCTTGCTCGACCAGCTCGATACGGCGCGGCGCACGCGAAACGCGGATCGGCTGCGGCGCATCGGCCATCGCGGCCTGCGCTTCACGCACCTTCTCCGCATCGGAGTGCACCCACTGCAGGCCGCTCGAGGCCGCGACGGCCAGCAGCTCTTCGGTCGGCAGCGAGTAAGGCACGACGGGCGCCGATGGGGCCGGTGCGGGCAGCGCGACCACCGGCACGTCCTGCGCAATGACCGGCATATAGACCGGCGTATCGACCGGCGCATCGGCCGGCGCGGCGGCGACCGGCTCGCTTGCAGGGGCGGGCGCCGCGGCCACTGGCTCGTCCGCGGGTTCTGCCACCGGCAACGTATCCACGGCGATCGTTGCGGCCGGGGCTTCGACGACTTCGGCGGCCACGGCCTCAGACATTGCGTCGGCAGGCGCGGCATCAGCCGCGGCGAACGGCACGGCGCCGTGGTCGGCCGCGTCGGCCGCGTCGGCCGCGACAGTGCCTTCCGTCATCGGGCTGACTGCGCCGGCTTCGCTGCTCTCGCCGTTGCGGACTTCGCCGCGGCGGCCGCGGCCGCGCCGGCGGGGGCGCTCACCGTCGGCGGTGGTCGCTGCGTCGCTGTCCGCTAGGCCGGGCTCGCCTAGGGTGCGCGCCAAGGGTTCGCCAGCCGGGACCGCAGTGCCCACGGCGAGCGTGGCGTCGGTGATCGGGCCGTCGCCATCGAGCGGCATGGCCTCGTCGCCACGGCCCTCGCCGCGCCCTCGCCCGCCACGGCGGCGGCGCCGGCTGCGATCACGTTCGCTGTCGGCCAGCGCGGTATCGCCCTCGCTCTCGACAGGCGGCGGCACCGTGGCGGCTGCCAGTGGCTGCGCCTGCGCGCGCGCGGCGCGGCGCGCCTCGCGCTCGGCAAAGGCGGCGGCGTCTTCCGGGCTGCGTTCTTCGCGGCGGCCGCGGCCGTCGCGTGCTTCCCGGGGTTCGCGTGGCTCGCGTGCTTCAGCCGGCTTGCCGTTGCGCCCGCCACGCTCGTCGCGACCGCGTCCACCGCGGTCAGCGCCGCGCTCGCCGCGACGACCTTCGCGTCGCTCGCCGCCGGCCGCCGGTTCGGCTGCGGGAGAAATGGCGGCAGCCGGGGCAGCGACCGCCGGGGCGGGTGCGGGCGCCGCCGGCGGCTCGGTGCCGAAGAGGCCCTTCACCCACGCGAAGAAGCTGCCACCTGCGGCGGGGGCCGGCGCGCGCGGCACGGCGACCGCGGCCGCGACAACGGGTGTCGGCGCAGGCGTGAGCACGGGCGCCGGAATGACGGGGGCCGATGCCACGGGCGACACAGCGCGTGCCGGGGCCGGCTGGTCGGGCAGCAGGCCCTTGATCATCGGCTCCTGCTTGGGCTTGGCCTTCTCGCGGCGCGTGATGCCGACCTCGTCGTCCGGCTCCTCGATCATCGTGTAGCTGGCGCGGAAGGCCTCCAGCCGCGGGTCATCGTGGCGCAGGCGCTCGAGCTTGTAGTTCGGCGTGTCCAGATGCGGGTTGGGGATCAGCAGCACGGTCACGCGCTGCTTGAACTCGATCTTCGTGATCTCGGTGCGCTTCTCGTTGAGCAGGAAGCTGGTGACTTCCACCGGCACCTGCACATGCACCGCGGCGGTGTTCTCCTTCATCGACTCTTCCTGCACCATGCGCAGGATCTGCAGCGCGGAGCTTTCGGTGTCGCGGATGTGGCCGGTGCCGTTGCAGCGCGGGCAGGTGATGTGGCTGCCCTCGCTGAGCGCCGGGCGCAGGCGCTGGCGGCTCAGCTCGAGCAGGCCGAACTTGCTGATGCTGCTGAACTGCACGCGCGCACGGTCGGAGCGCAGCGCGTCGCGCAGGCGTTGTTCGACCTCGCGGCGGTTCTTGCTCTCTTCCATGTCGATGAAGTCGACGACGATCAGGCCGCCCAGGTCGCGCAGCCGCATCTGGCGCGCGATTTCATCGGCCGCTTCCAGGTTGGTGCGCGTCGCGGTTTCTTCGATGTCGCTGCCGCGCG
>Ga0105048_10001091_pt1 | contig 43762 bp, 46 predicted proteins | sample MAT05_FD_78382 | JGI IMG/M metagenome (GOLD analysis project Ga0105048, IMG submission 78382) | Freshwater microbial communities from Lake Fryxell liftoff mats and glacier meltwater in Antarctica - MAT-05 | ecosystem: Environmental > Aquatic > Freshwater > Ice > Liftoff microbial mat | place... | reverse complement strand
GCCGTTCAGCCAAACGCGACGACAGCAACAACGCGGGCGGGCCGGGTTCGCCACCCGCCCATCGCTTCGGGAACGGAAACTGTACCCGCCGCGTCCCTATCAACGCAAAGGTACGCCACTGGCAGCGAACTTCTGAAACGGTCATCTAGCCAGACGACCGGTTCGCAGTTGACGCCGATCCTCGAAAGGGTGACGGAATCCACGCCGGTCTTCATGACCCCGCAAGAGTTCGTCGCGGAGTGGACGAGCAACGTGCTCGCCCTCAAGGACAAGCCGGGCAGCCGGTACGTCATAGACGGTGCGAAGGTGTCGGATAAGCCCGAACAGGTGATAAGGTTGGAGCCCCTATGGACGCCAGAAGCAACGCGGAGACGGCTGATCTCGGAAGCGCTTCAGCGAATCCGTTCGAGGCCGCACTACCACCGGCCGGACACGACGGAGCCGGCAGTACCTCCTCTGTGGGAGCCGCCGGTCCCGCCGAAGCCGAAGCGGCCCGGAGCGATGAAATAACCGAGCGCGTCCTGGAACTGGCGGACGAGCACATCGTCTGGGCGCAGTCGCTCGTGGACCACGGGCTTGCCCGAAGCCGGTCTGGGGCGAGCCGCATCCTGACCAAGCTCTTCGACCGCAAGCAACTGAAGTTCTTCGCGCGGTGTCGGCCACTCAAGGGGACCAAGCCGCACTACGGGTACTCGAATGCTGGCTTCAAGATCGACAACAAGGAACACGAGTTTTTGCTGAGCGCCATCGCCTTCAAATTCCTCGGCCGGGTGAAGGCCATGCGGCGAGGAGCGAGGGTCAACCCGCTGACGCTGCCGGACCTGGAGCTGGACACGGAGACGCCGGACGGCGAGTTCGGCTACGACCTGGAAATGGACACCGGATCGATGTCACTGACCAAGATGGCCGCGCGGTTCCGCAAGTTGAAGCTGACAGACCGGACGGTCCTTATCGTCACCACCCGGCGCAAGACCCGGCTTGAGAACCTGCTGGAGACTGCCCGCAAGGAGGGACGGGAGGACGTGTACGCGACGACGATCACCCGATTCATGGCGGACCCGTTCGCCCGCATCTGGACCGGGCTGGACGGGATGAATTACCAGGTGAATTTCCCGGAGACTAACCCGGCGACAATCCCGGTAGAAAATGGCGGCCCCCTTGAGGAGGCTTTGCCGCTTGAAACAGCTTGAAACACAGGCTCCCGGGGGGCCTGCGGCGTGCCTGGAGAAATCCAGACTAGATACGCCGAATGGACCACCCTCTCCGGCGTGCGCGTTCAGGGCGTCACGCTGGAAGGGTGACTTTGAGCGGGCGGCACCTGCCGTCTGCGTTTTACCCAACCTCATCATGGGAGACATGACGTTGCTCGGAACCTTCCGAGACGAGTTAATTGTCGCGAAGGCCTGGAAGGAAGTGGCGACACAGGACGACGAGACCTACGTGACGTACTGGATTCAACTCCTGAACGGCCGTAGTGAAGTCTGGTCCATCCACACCAACCAGGCACCCGAGCTGCTTACGGTGTTGGGGCAGGTCTTGAAGTGCATTCGGGAGTCAGCTCCCAAACTCACGATCAAGCCAGAGGCGCTGGAAGCTCTCTCTTCCCGCAAATGACATGGCTCTCTACCGCGTACGCCTGCAATACGGCATCACCGTAGAGGCTTCCTCGCAAGGGGAAGCTCACAAGAAGGTGGTCAAGCAGCTCAGCGAACACCCGGAGTCAGGAATCTCCGGCGTCGAGCTTGCGACAACCGCCAAACCCCGCAGCCTCGCGATGCGCTTGCTGACGGGTAAATAGCCAAGAGGGACCTGCCCTGAACAGGTCCCTCGAACATCACTCTCTGATCGTCCCGCCGCCGGGACTCCCGTTGTCCACGGACGCGCCACACGGCGTGAGCGTCCGCGCTACGTACCCACCCATTCTCAGGAGTTCGTCATGACCGAGATGTTCGCGTTCGTCGCCGGTGGCGGTGTTGGTGCCTGGGGCGTCTTGGCCCTCCTCGCCAAAGGCGTGCTCAAGATCGTCCCGCGCGAGCCGGTGACGCTGCAGGTCCCCGTGACCGAGCAGACCATCGTCCTCGATCCCCGCCAGACGTCCGAGGGCGGCGAGGACATGAAGGTGCTGAGCCGGAAGAAGTGACCCATCACCGGCGGCGGGCAACTGGCACTTCGCCGGTTGCCCCCGTCGGCCAACGGAGGATCGACATGAGAAAGCTGTACGTCGCGCTGATGCTTACCCCGCTCGTCGGGTGCGGCAAGACGGAACCGAGCGCCAAGACGGAAGCGCCGAAGGAGTCACAAGTCATCCGCAAGGACGGCTGGATCGTGATCGCCCCGCCGCCCGCCGTCTGCACGGAGAAGGGGGGCCAGATCACCATCGTCGAGCACGGGACCGTGACCACCATCATTCGGTTCGGGACCGGGGGGGAGCCGTACCTCCCGTCCGTCCCGCCCCCCGCGCGTCCGAGGGTGCCGCCGCCGGAGGGCAAGCCGTTCCCGCCCTCCACGCCGTTCCCCTCGTCCGGTCCGCCGGAGAAGATCCCGCCATCGGGGCCATCCGTCCCGCCGATCCTGCCGCCGGTCGTCCCCCCGATCCCGGACCCGCTGCCGCTGCCGTCCCCGCTCCCTCTGCCGGGCCAGCTTCCGTTGCCCGGCACGCTCCCGCTCCCCGGCATCAACCGCTGACACAGGTAGACTCCGCGCCATGAGCCTCGACGCCGAAATCAGCCGACTGTCGCTCAACCCTCTGCCCGACGAGTGGGCTGAGCGGCTACTTCCGACGCGGACGGACTCCAAGGCCATGTGCCACAAGGACGGTCTGATCCGCCAGTACACGCGGGCCGAGCTGGCGTACTGGTGCGGCCGGCACTGCGGGTTTGGGATGAAAGTCGGCAACGGACTCATGTGCGCGGACATCGACCAAGCCGATTTCCGGGCCGAGGCGATGGAGCGGTTCGGCCTGGATAGCTGTCTCGTGGTCCGCACGATGCGAGGTTTTCACCTGTGGATGCGGACCCTGCTGACGGACCAGCGGACGATCATCAAGTGGCGAGGACTGCCCATCGACTTCAAGTTCACCGGCTACATGATGTGGCCGCCGACGGTGGTGAACGGCTTCCGCTATTCCCTGGAGGCCGGTCTGCCGTCGATCAGCGAGCTGCCGTTGTTCCCGGCCGAGCTGCTGATGGAAACCAAGTCCGCAGTTGGTTTGCATCATGCCGGGCAATGCCAACCAATTCGGCCGGACGCGACACTCGCCCTCTACGCGGAGCGCACGCCGGCCAGCGTGCAGGGGGCCGGAGGCAGCCGGGCCTGCATCGTGGCCTGCCTCAAGTTCCTGACGATGACGAACGGCGACGAGGCGAAGGCGTTCGAGATGGCCTGCTGGTGGAACCGTCTCTGTGAACCGCCCTGGGACACGGAGAAGGAGGAAGGCCCGGACAGCTTGAAGCGGAAGCTGCGCGAGGCCGCACGGATGTGGAAGGCGAAGTGAAGACACCCCCAAGCCGCCCCCCAATGTTCCGGGGTCGCCAGTCAGTGACGGGCGAGCGGCGGTCGGGCGGATGCGTTAGGGGCTTGCCCAATTCGGACTGTGACGAGAGTACCACACCAACCAAGGAGATGCGATGAACGCGACGATCAAGGCTTCGGACGGCAAGTGCCCGTTCTGCACGGGCAAGGACAAGGACAAGTCGATCTTCGAGGTGAAGGGCGAGGGGTTCAGCGGGCTGATCTGCGGCTCGCACCTCCACGGCTATCTGAAGCAGAAGGAGGAGCAGGCCGTCCCGGAGAACGGCCGCCCCCACGCAGCTACGACGTGGCGAAGTGTTACGGCTTCGGCAGGGGCTTGCGGTGCGCGGCCCCTGCCATCGTCAGGCATGCCATAGCCAGTTGTCCGAGGGCTTCGGACACCTTGAAGGATTCCAGATCGAGCAGGCCACGGATGGCCGCTTCGGACTTCGCATCGAGCTGCACCGGGATGGCCCGGTCGCTCTCCGGCTCGGCAGAAAGATAGCAGCCATCCGGGTGGCAAGAAATCCAGATCATGTTTCACCTCCTCCATCCAGTTGAGCGCGAGGCGGTGGACCGCGCAATCTCAGTTGAGGAAACGGGTCAGTCATGATTGCTTCATCACCACCGTTGACCATCAAGGAGGCAGCAGCCGCGCTGCGCATCAGCCCCTCACTGACGTACCAGCTCTGCAAGCGCGGCAAGATCCGTTGCATGCGGCACGGACTCGGCCGAGGGACCATCAGAATACCCGCCGACGCGATTCAGGAATACCGCCAGCGCTGCACGGTCGATGCAGAGGCGGAATCGGCCCCGCCGGAGGAGACGCCCGCAGAGCCGCCGTCCCCTCGCGAGAAGGGCAAGAAGCTGGAACTCTGGTGAGTCATCCACCCTTTTGGCCCGCCATGAACGCCAGGTACCGCTCGTGGACTTTCTCTTCGTCCATGTGGAAATATCTCTGCTGGAGCATTTTTACGGACGTTCCGAGCATCAGTGCAGCCCCGAAAATGTCGCCCGTCGTGTCGAGATAGGTGCAGGCCCAAGAATGCCTGAAGTTGTAAATCCGAAGCTGGTCCATGTCGATGCCCCGATCCGCACAGAAGGCCACCACCTTCGGCCGCTTTAACGCCCAGCTCCATTTGTTGTGCAGGCTCGTCGGGCTCCACGGCTGACCGCGGGGCGTGCGGAAGATCGGACCCGTCGGATTCTTCGCCACCAGCGCATCGACGTGCCGCTGCATCTCGGGTGTGAGAAAGATCACCCGATCCCGCTGCGTCTTCTTTGCCGTCTTGTGGACGTACCCCCGCGTCGTGTTCCACCGGAAGACGAGCCGGCCCTTCTCGTAGTTGAACGCCTCGGCCATGCGAATCTCGATGGGACGTGCCCCCGTCGTCCGCAGCACCCGCAGGAACTCGCCAAACTCCGTGGACTTCATCTTGTTCGCGTCCGACTCCGCCAGCAGCAGGTCTATCAGCTCGTCCGACATCCGTGCTTCCCGCCCCCGCATCACCGGCTGCGGACGCTCGACGCGGCCCGCCAAAGGGTCCGTAATGATCAGGTTCTTCTTCCTCGCCCACGAGATCGCCGCGAGGATCAGGGTGACGGCGTGGGCCTTGCTCGTGTTGTTCCACTGCTTCTGTTTCCGCACCCAGCCGTCGAAGTCGTGGGGCTTCAGCTCGCAGACTTTCAGCTTGCCGAACTGCTTCCCGAAGCCGCGGGCCATGATCTCAAACACGCCCGGCACGCCGCTCGTGCGGGTGTCACGCAGGTGGACGCGGTACTCGTTCAGCAGGGACGAGACGAGATAATCGTCCGTGCCCTTGTTCGCTTCCATCGAGAGGAGCTTGGCGAATCGCTGCGTGGCTTCGAGGTACGTCGGCCCTTTCGGGGCGTCGTCCGGCCCCTTGGCGAGCAGTTCCCGCTTGCCGTTGATCCACGCGCAGTACCCGCCCCGGCTCTCCCAGTAGCGGACTGACGGTTTCCTTCCTCGGGCCATTGGGGTATCCTCAACAGTTGAGCGGCTTCCCGGTATTGTAGGCTGATCGGCTGTTTCCGTCCACGATTTCCGTCCGCAACCGGGCCGGGCAAGGTGAATAAAAGGCTGAAAAAAACAGCAAAAGTGACGATGAAAGAGGATTTTATGAAGTACATCGACCCACACATCCACATGGTCTCGCGGACCACCGACGACTACCAGCGGATGGCCTACGCCGGGTGCGCCGCGATCTCCGAACCCGCGTTCTGGGCCGGGTTCGACCGCGGCACTGCGGCCGGGTTCCACGACTACTTCCGGCAGCTGACGCAGTACGAACCGAAGCGCGCGGCGCAGTTCGGCATCCGCCACTACTCCTGGCTGTGCATCAACGCCAAGGAGGCGGAGAACGTGGCGCTGTCGCGCGAGGTCATCGCCCTCATCCCCGAGTTCCTCAAGGAGCCGACCGTCCTCGGCGTCGGCGAGATCGGCCTCAACAAGAACACGCGTAACGAGGCCACCGTCTTCCAGGAGCACCTCGACCTCGCGGCGAAGACCGACGAGCTGATTCTCATCCACACGCCCCACCTGGAGGACAAGCTGAAGGGGACGCGGATGATCGTGGACATGCTCAAGGGCGACTCGCGGGTGACGCCGCACCGGGTCTGCGTCGATCACGTCGAGGAGCACACCGTCCGGCTCGCCCTCGACAACGGCTTCTGGTGCGGGATGACGCTCTACCCAACGACGAAGTGTACCCCCGCCCGGGCGTGCGACATCATCGAGATTGTGGGCACCGACCGCATCATGGCCAACTCAGCCGGCGACTGGGGGAAGTCCGACCCGCTTGCGGTGCCCGAGTTGATCCAGGAAATGCGCCGCCGCGGCCACCCGGAGGCGGCGATCCGCAAGGTGGTGTACGAGAACCCGTTGAGTTTCTGGCGGCAGGCCAACAACTGGGTCGAGTGGCCGGCGTAGACGCCCGTCCGGTTTACCCGGTACATTAACCGCGGTTAGCACGGCAGAAGCCCGCGGAGGCCGCGATGTCTCGGTTCGACCTGTCCCGCCTCGAAACCGCCCCGAAGGTTCCGGGCAAGCCGCGCCACAAGACCCGCGAGGTGCAGGTCGGCAGCCGCGTGCTCGGCGGCTCGAACCCCATCTGGGTTCAGAGCATGACCACCACCGACACGTTCGACGTGGACGGCACCGTCAAGCAGATTCTGGCGCTCGAAGAAGCGGGCTGCGAGCTGGTCCGCGTGACGGTGCCGAAGCCGGAGGACGCCGGGGCGCTGTCGCGCATCCGTGACCGGGTCGGCATCCCGCTCGTCTGCGACATCCACTTCGACTACAAGATGGCGCTCGCGGCGCTCGACCACCCGGTGGACAAGATTCGCATCAACCCCGGCAACATCGGCAGCCACGAGCGGTTCCGGCAGGTGATCCGCAAGGCGAAGGACCGCGGCATCCCGATGCGCATCGGCGTCAACGCCGGGAGCCTGGAGCGTGAGCTGGTCGAGAAGTACGGCTTCCCGTGCCCGCCGGCGATCGTCGAGAGCGCGCTGCGGTACATCGAGATGGCCGAGGCCGAGGGCTACCACGACATCATCGTGTCACTGAAGTCGTCGGACGTGCTGGTGGCGGTGGAGGCGTATCGGCTGTACGCCGGGCTCGCCGACTACCCGACGCACATCGGCATCACCGAGGCCGGGAAGCCGCCCTACGCCGTGACCAAGAGCGCCGCCGGGCTGTCGCCGATCCTGTTGGACGGCATCGGCGACACGATCCGCATTTCACTGCTGGGCGACCCGGTGCCCGAAATCGCGGCCGCGTTCGACATCCTCCAGGCGACGCAGCGGCGGGTGCGGCGGCCGGAGCTGATCGCGTGCCCGACGTGCGGCCGGCTGGCGATCGACCTGGAAAAGATCATCGCCGAACTGGAAGTGAAGCTCGCCGGGAAGCAGTTGCCGGTGAAGATCAGCGTGCTGGGGTGCGTGGTGAACGGCCCGGGCGAGGCGAAGGAGGCGGACATCGGCATCGCCGCGGGGAACGGCCAGGGGATGATCTTCCGCAACGGCGAGATGGTGCGTCGGGTGCCGGAGGCGGAGATCGTGGACGGCCTGATGGAGGAGCTGGCCCGGTGGGAGGCGGAGAACGCGGGCAAGATCGCCGCGGCGAACCCGTCGCGGCCGGCGGAGGCGGAGGGGCTGGGCCGCCGCCGGCTGCCGGTGGTGGTGGGGTGAGCGGCTACGGCAAGCGGCTACGCCATTGATGACGGGCACTGCGGCCGTGAGTCACCGACACGATTACGACCTCGACCGCGGTCGCCTCGTAGACGACGAGAAAGTCGAAGCGGTGGGGTAGAACGACCCGGACTTCTCGACCGCGGGGGCAGCCGGCCACCTTCGGGTAAGCGACCGGCATTGCTACCACACGCGCGACCGCGGCGTAGACCTCGTCGATCATATCACCCCCGAGGCCGGTTTGTCGCGCCTCGTACCAAGCAGCCGCGTCGTCCAAGTCCGCGCGGGCGACATCCAGAAATCGGTACGTCATGGCTGCCGCCCGCGGGCATACCGGGCGCGCAGTTCGCGCATCACCTGTTCCCCGTCGAGAAGAACCGCGGTCCCGTCGGCGATCGACTGGAGCCGGCGGTCGAGTTCGGCCCGAAAAGCCGGGTCGTGGGGGAGCTGGCTCTCGGGCGGACCGAGGGTCGCGTCGAGTTGATCCGCGAGCCACCGGCGGTCGTCATCGGTCAAGGTCATAGCTTGTTGCAACAACGCTGTCGCGGCATCGCTCATCGGGAACCTCCGTCACAGGGTCGGGCCGATGCTCCACGGGGCGAACTCCTCCTCGCCGACGCCGTGGAGCTCGCTCTTCGTCTTCTCCCCGCTCGCCGCCGCCAGGATCGCCTCGAAAATCTCACGGCCCACCGCGTCGACCGGCGTGCCGTCGAGGATCGGGCCGGCGTTGATGTCCATGTCCGACTCCATCTTCTCGTACAGCGGCGTGTTCGTGGCGATCTTCAGGCACGGCACCGGCTTGCAACCGTACACGCTGCCGCGGCCGGTCGTGAACACGCACACGTTCGCCCCGCCGGCCACGATGCCGGTCATGCTCACCGGGTCGTAGCCGGGCGTGTCCATCACCACGAACCCCTTCGCCGTCACCGGCTCGGCATACCGCACCACGTCCACCATCGCGGTGGTGCCGGCCTTCGCAATCGCCCCCAGGCTCTTCTCGTAGATCGTCGTCAGCCCGCCCTCTTTGTTCCCCGGGCTCGGGTTGTTGTTGATCTCCGCCCCGAACACGCCGGTGTACCACTTCCACCACTCGATCCGCTCCACCAGCTTCTCGCCCACCTCCTTGCTCACCGCCCGCCGCGTCAGGACGTGCTCGGCACCGTAAATTTCGGTCGTCTCGCCGAGGATGGTCGTGCCGCCCTGCTGCACGATCAGGTCGGACGCGACGCCGAGCGCCGGGTTGGCCGTCACGCCGCTGTTGCCGTCGGAGCCGCCGCAGTTCGTTCCCAGGATGAGGTGTTTGGCGGGCAGCGTCACCCGCTTCACGTCGTTGACCCGCGGCAGCAGTTCGGCCAGCGCCTTCACGCCGGCGTCCACCGTCTTGCCGATGCCGCCGGCCTCCTGGATGGTGATGACCGTCGGCGGCTGCTTCGACCCGCCGATCTGGATCAGGCCTTCCGACTCGACCAGGTGCGAGGCCTGTACGATCTCGCAGCCGAGGCCGACGATGATGAACCCGGCCACGTTCGGGTGCTTGGCGAACCCGGCCAGCGTGCGCTCGAGCTGGCGGTGATCCGGCCCCTCGTACTGCATCGCGCACCCGCCGCGGTGGACGATCGGCACCACGCCGTCCACGTTCGGGAAGTCGCGGAGGATGCCGCTGGCGCGGACCTTCTCGGCGATGTACTTGCTGGCACTCGCCGAGCAGTTCACCGTGCTGATGATGGCGACGTAGTTGCGCGTGCCGTATCGCTGGTGGTCGGGGCGGCCCGAACCGCGGTCGTAGCCGAGGAACGTGCGGTACTCGGCCGGCGGCGGGAGTGGGTCCGGGAGGTCGGCGCAGTAGGCGTAGTCGCGCTCGAAGCTGCCGAGCTTCACGTTCTGGATGTGGACGTGCTCGCCGGCCGCGATATTCCGCCCGGCGAAGCCGATCACCTGGCCGTACTTGTGGACGGCGTCGCCCTCCGGGATCGGGCGGACGGCGAACTTGTGGCCCATCTTCACCGGGGCGGACACGGTGACGGTGGCGCCGTCGAGCCGCAGGGCGGTCCCACCGGGGATCGGCTTGCGGGCGACGGCGACGTTGTCGTCGGGGCGGAGGTGAACGGCGTATTCCGTCAGCGGCGCGGCGGACATCGCGGCGGATTCCTGCGGGGGAGGCGAGGCGGGGTGGAACCCGTTCACTGTACCGGAAGCCGGCGCGGCCGGGAACCCGGGCCGGTCGGGAGGGTTGTGCCGGGCGGGCGGGCGGCGGGTGACGCTTTCGTGCGGCGGGTTCGCACGGCGCAGCCGCGGGGGCGGGCTGCCCCGGTAAACTCACGGAAGGTTCGACGGGCGACGTGTCCGTTCCGGGGTGTTCCCCTATCCTGACGGCCAAGCACCTCGCCCGCCGGACCTCGGGGGCGCACCGCGGAAAGGTCGGGCGATGGAAAAAGGGCTCTGCTACGGGGCGCTCGGCGTCGCCGCACTGATGCTCGTGGTCTTCCTGCTCGACCTCGTCGCGGGCTTCCCGTTCGGCGGAAGCCCGTTCATGGTCCTCGACATCCTCGGCATCATCTCGGCCGGCATCATCGGCTACCTCGCGTTCAACGCCAGCAAGGACTTGAAGTAGGTTCCGAAGCCCGGGGACGGCCGTCCCCGGGCTTTAGGCATGTCCCTCTGTTCCCTCGTCCCGCACCAACTGAATCAGCGCGTCGATCAGCCCGTCGGCGGTGAACGTGGTCGCCTCCGCGGCCACCGGGTAGCCCAGCCGGCGGACGGCGCCGCCGGTCTCGGGGCTGATCGTCACCAGTTTCACCTCGCCGCGTCCGACCCGACCGCGGATCGTGTCGTCGAACCCGGACAACAGGTTTTCGGCGATGCGCGAACTCGGCAGCGTGACGTAGCGAATCTCGCCGCGGCGGAGGGCGTCGAGAACGCCGGGGTCGGGGGCGGCGGCGTCAACCTGATCGTAGACAGTCACCTGCTCGACGACCGCGGCGACCTTCGCCAGTTCGGCGCGAACGAGATCACGGCCGCGGTTCGCCCTCGCCAGCAACACGCGCTGCCCGGCGACGTGCGGGGTAAGTGCCGCCGCCAGCCCCTCGGACGAGAACGTGTCGGCCGGCACCACGTCGGTGCGAAGGCGGTACTCGCGGAGCGCGTCGGCGGTTTTCGGACCGATGGCGGCAAACTTCACCCGGCCCACGTCGCGCAGGTCGCGGCCGAGCGCGTCCAGGCGGCGGAAGAACGCATGCACGCCGTTGGCGCTCGTGAACACGACCCAGTCCCAGCGGCCGTCGCGGACCTCGGCGAGTGTCCGGTCGAGCGGGCCGAAGTCGGCGGGTTCGCGGATCTCGACCGTCGGCATCTGGTAAACGACCGCCCCGAGGTGTTCGAGCCGCCGCACCATCCCCGCGGCCTGGTGCGCCGGCCGTGTCACGAGTACGCGCCGGCCGAACAGCGGACGCGACTCCCACCACGCACCAGCAGGGCGGTGCGCGACCGGGTCGCCGACGACGATCAGGCCGGGGGCTTCGAGGCCGGCGTTGCGGCGGGCCGGTTCCAGGTCCGCGAGCCGGGCGTACACCGCGCGCTGCTCGCCGGTGCTGGCCCGCTCCACGATCGCCGCGGGGGTGTCGGGGTTCTTCCCGTGCTTCAGCAGTTCCGCGACGATGACCGGCAGCCGGGCCACGCCCATGTAGATGCACAGCGTGCCGGGGAAGGCCGCGAGCGCCTTCCAGTCGAGGCGGTTGCCCGGCTTGTTCGGCAGTTCGTGACCCGTTACCAGTGCCACGGCGCTGGCGTAGTTGCGGTGCGTCAGCGGGATTTCGAGGAACGCCCCGGCGGCGAGCGCGGCCGTAACCCCCGGCACGATCTCGTAACCGACGCCGGCGGTCCGCAGCGCCTCGGCTTCTTCGCCGCCGCGGCCGAAGACGAGCGGGTCGCCGCCCTTGAGGCGAACGACCGTCTTGCCGGCGCGGGCGTAGCGGATGAGGAGGTCGTGGATGTGCGGGTACTTGTCCGGGTGTGTGCCGGGCAGGTCGCGGACGCACACCTTTTCCGCGGCCGGGTTCGCCGAGTCGAGCAGCCGCGGCGGCACGAGTTGGTCGTACAGCACCAGATCGGCGCGGGCCAGCACCTCGGCCGCGCGCACGGTCAGCAGCCCCGGGTTGCCGGGGCCGGCGCCCACCAGGAAGACGGTGGGGTCGGCGTGGTCAGGTTGCAGGGACATGCCACCCAAAGCCCGGGGACGGCCGTCCTCGGGCTTTCATGCGTGAGGGGTTAAACGGCGATCTCCTCGGCCGCCGGCTGGTCGGCGTCGGCCGGGTCGAACCCCGGAAAGTAGTAGCAAAAGACGATGCCGGCGAGGTACAGGCCGTACATCGGCACGAACAGGTAGCCCATCGTCACCAGGTCCGGCGTCGGCGTGATGAGCGCCGCGAACAACGCCAGCACGAAGCACGCGCCCCGCCACTTCCGCAGGTAGTCCGCGGCGCTGAACATGCCGATGCGGTTCAGGAAGATCATCACCAGCGGCGTCTGGAACGACAGCCCGAACACCAGCGGCAGGATCAGCGCCAGGCCGAGCCACTCGTTCAGCCGGATGTCGGGGTCGATCTTCAGCCACTCGTTGAACTTGAGAAGCGCCTTCACCGCCCCCGGGAGGACGACGAACTGGCAGAGGAGCACGCCGGCTACGAACAGGATCAGGCTCGGCAGGAAGATGATGCGGATGTACCGCTTCTCGTGCGGGTACATCCCGGCCCCGACGAACGCCCAGAACTGGTACAGCAGCCACGGGCTCGCCAGCACGATGCCGCAGACGATCGACACCTTGAAGTAGACGACCAGCGACTCCTGGGCGCTCAGGGTGGTGAGGTACCCCTTCGCCCCGACCAGCGCGTCGCCCTGGCTGCTGAACGAGCTGATGTAGCCGGGGTACACCTTGATCGTGGTGACGATCTCCGTCGGCGCCCCCTCCTTCGGCTGGCCGAACACCGGGGTGAACGCCGCCACCGGGATCATCACCGGCATCTCCTGCGGGGCGCCGAGGAGAATCCGCCGCTCCTCGTCGGTGAGCTCGGACAGGGCGTTGCCGTTTTCGTTCAGCTTCTTCCGCACCCGCTCGACCTCGTCCTCCACGGACGTCTGTTTGTCCTTCAACTTCTCCTCTTGAGCCTTCATCGTCCGCCGGTAGTAGAAGTCGCGGACCTGCGTCTCGACCGGGTGCGTGATGACGTCGAACATCGGCTTGCCGATGCCGATTCGGGGGTCGCCGACGGCGCTGCCGATGCCGTCGAGTACGAACCCGACGCACATGAGGGCGACGAGCCCGACCAGGGCGCGAATCATCCGCATCCGCAGCTCTTCGAGGTGCTCCCCGAAAGTCATGCGGGTGTCGTCGAAGATGTCGTCCGGGTACTCGTGGCTGTGCTGGCTTTTCCGGGAAAGCATCGGTATGTACCCCCGCGCGGGTGGAGCGGGACGAATCCCAACCACGAGGCGAAGGTGCTCGACCGGTTGGCAGGAACGGACTCGGCGGAAGGTCGGGGGTATCCTATCGACCGGCCGCCCGCGGCTCAAGTTCCGCCGCGGCCGCGGACGCACCGGACACGCCGGCCGGGTAGAATTCGGCCGGACGGACCCACCCACCCGGAGGCCGGGCGATGACGCGGCTTGTGACGCTCGGGCTGATTCTGACGGCCGCCGGCTGCACCCGCTACGAGGGGCCGCTGGAGGTTTACAACAAGAACCGCAGCGGCGACCGGGCCGACCGCCCCGGGTACACGATCGACGAGCAGAAGGCCCGCGCCCGCGAGCGACTCACTACGTTCGAGGACGACCGCGAGCGCTTCCCGTCGGCCGGCGTCGACCGGCCCGGCGGCGTCGGTAGGTAACACGCGAAGCCTGGGCACGGCCGTCCCCGGGCTTTCCTCCCGTCACTTCAATTTCCCCGCGCGTCCGGCGAATCCCTTCCCACTCGGGGTTTCGTCGTTGCCGCCGCCCCCGCGGTCCGGCCACAATAACCCCCGACCCACCACCCACACCGCGGAGGCGCCATCATGGGGCTCTGGGACAAGATCGTCAGCGAGTTCATCGACATCATCGAGTGGACGGAGCCGAGCCAGAACGAGGTGCTGTCGTACCGCTTCACCCGGTACAAGAACGAGATCAAGAACGGCGCCAAGCTCATCGTCCGCGAGGGGCAGGCGGCGGCGTTCGTCAAGGAAGGGCAACTCGCCGACGTGAAGGGGCCGGGCACCTACACCCTCGACACCAAGAACATGCCGATCCTGTCCACCATCCTGGGGTGGAAGTACGGGTTCGAGTCGCCGTTCAAGGCCGAGGTGTACTTCATCAGCACCCGCCAGTGGACCGACCAGAAGTGGGGCACCTCGAACCCCGTCATGGTCCGCGACCCGGAGTTCGGCCCCGTGCGCCTGCGGGCGTTCGGCTCGTACGCCTTCAAGGTGACCGACCCGGCCACGTTCCTCCGCGAGCTCGTCGCCACCGACCCGTCGTTCGAGGCGTATGAAGTGACGGCCCAGTTCCGCAACGCCATCGTGTCACGGTTCATCGACGTGCTCGGGTCGAGCCGCATCCCGATGCTCGACCTGGCCGGGAACTACGAGAAGGTGAGCAAGCTGGCGCTCGAGCGGATCAGCCCCGAGCTGGCGAAGATGGGCATCTCGCTGACGCAGTTCTTCGTGGAGAACGTGTCGCTGCCGCCGGAGGTGGAGGCGGCGCTGGACAAGCGGAGCCAGATGGGCATCCTCGGCAACCTCGACCAGTACGCGAAGTTCCAGTCGGCCGAGGCCATCCGCGACGCGGCGAACAACCCCGGCGGTATCGCCGGGCTCGGCGCCGGGCTCGGCGCCGGGGTGGCGATCGGCGGCCAGATGGGCGCCGCGATGGCCGGCGCCGCCGGAGCGCCGGGCGCGGTGACGCCGGGGAACACGCAGCCGTACGGCTCCCCGCCGCCGCTGCCGACCACGGGCGCGCAGTTCTTCGCCGCGATCGGCGGGGCGCAGGCCGGGCCGTTCGACCTGGCGGGGTTGCAGGGCCAGGTCGCGGGGGGGAAGCTGACGCGGACGACGCTGGTGTGGAAGCCGGGGATGGCCGGCTGGACCGCCGCAGCGGACGTGCCGGAGCTGGCGTCGCTGTTCGCGCACCTCCCGCCGCCGCTGCCCACCTGAGCACCAACTTCCGAAGCCCGGGGACGGCCGTCCCCGGGCTTTCACCCGCGAATCACCTCACCCCCCACTGCTCATGCCCGCCCCCGCCGGAAAGCTGTTCCCCTGCGCCCAGTGTGGGGCGAAGGTCGCGTTCGACCCCGCCACGCGTTCCCTCAAGTGCCCCTACTGCGGTCACACCACCGCCGTACCCGACCCGGGCGACGAGGCCGCGGCCGCGGTAGTCGAGCGGGAATTCGACGCCTACCTGGAGCGCGCGGAAGCCGGCGACGGGGCCGTCATCGCCGGCCACGCGTCGCAGACGCGCTGCACCGGCTGCGGGGCCACGGTGCTCCTCGAAGACAAGGTGGTGACGAAGGAGTGCCCGTTCTGCGGCACGCACCTGGAGAATAAGCCCGAGAGCGCGGCCGGGATGATCCCGCCGGAGTCGCTGGTGCCGTTCGCGGTCGAGTTGCGCGCCGCCCGCGAGGCGTTCACGACGTGGCTCGGCGACCTGTGGTTCGCCCCGAGCGAGCTGAAGACGGTTGCCAACCTCGGCCGGCTGTCGGGCGTGTACGTGCCGTACTGGACCTACGACGCGATGACCTACACCGCCTACCGCGGCGAGCGCGGTGACAACTACCAGGACACCGAGACGTACACCGAGCGCGACGCCCAGGGGAACAGCGTCACGAAGACGCGGACGGTCACGCGCATCCGCTGGTGGCCGGCGTCGGGGCAGGTCGAGCACTTCTTCGACGACGTGCTCGTGTGCGGCTCGAAGAGCATACCGCCACAGCTGGTCGCGTCGCTCTACCCGTGGGACCTGGAGAACCTGGAGGGTTTCCGTCCCGAGTTCCTCGGCGGGTTCAACACCGAGCGCTACGCCGTCGGCCTGCGCGAGGGGTTCGGCGAGGCGAAGGGGCTGATGGCGCCGACGATCGACACCCTGGTGCGCCAGGGCATCGGGGGCGACCACCAGCGGGTGGAATGGAAGCGGACCGACTACGCGGCGGTGACGTTCAAGCACCTGCTGCTGCCGGTGTGGGTGGCGCACTACCGCTACCACGAGAAGCTGTTTCAGATTCTGGTGAACGGGCGGACCGGCAAGGTGTCCGGCGAGCGGCCGTGGAGCGTGGCGAAGATCGTGGCTGTTGTGCTTGGTGTGTTGCTGCTCGTCGGCGTGATCGCGCTGGTGGTGGCGCTGTCGTCGGGGAAGGCGCGGGGGGCGACTGGATTAGGCGGTGTCGGGCCGTGCGTGGTAGCGGCGATTGAACCGGAACTCCTTAACCCACACCTCGCGGTGCCGGACGTCGACGCCGTACAGGACGGTCACCATGTGACTCGTCCCGCACCGCATCTGTACCCGGAGCTGATGCAAGTACTCCCGACCCTCGCCCCAGTCGTTGGGCTCGACCTTAAGCCGAAAGTCGATCTCACGAAGGGCCGCCTCGAACTCCGCGCGTAAGCTGTTCTCGCGCGACCACAGCCCAGCTGCCCGAAGTTGTTCGCGGACGGCGGCCGAAATGTTGACCCCGTACCGGTCGGGCGACGAGTCCGGCATCGGGTTACTCCATCTCTTCGAGCTCGCGGATCACGTCCGCGAGCGTGATCCCGTCCCGCTTCATCTGCTCGATGTCTTCGGCCGTGAGTACCCCCTCGAGAGGCAGTTCGTCCTGATCGTCGGGCGGCAGGATCGGATCGACCGGCCGCGGCGGCGTGCTATTCGGGCCAGACATGTTCGCCTCCCTTGAGCAGTTACCGGGTGAATTATCCCGCGCCGCAACCGGCAACACAACCCGCTCAGCTCCCGGCTGGGTCCAGCCCGTCGAGCATGTGGCCGAGCTTCTCGCGCTTCGTCTTCAAATAACCGCGGTTGTGCTCCCCCGGCGGAATCTGGATCGGCACCCGGTCCGTGATCCGCAGCCCGTAGCCGTCCAGGCCGATCACCTTCGCCGGGTTGTTCGTCAGCAGCCGGATGTCGCGCACGCCCAGGTCGTGGAGAATCTGAGCCCCGATGCCGTAGTGCCGCAGGTCGGACGGGAAGCCGAGCCGGCGGTTCGCCTCCACGGTGTCCAACTGTTCCTCCGCCTGCAGCTTGTACGCCCGCAACTTGTTCAGCAGGCCGATGCCGCGGCCCTCCTGGCGGACGTACACGATCACGCCCTTCCCCGCCTCGGCCACCCGCCGCATGGCGAACTGCAACTGCGGCCCGCAGTCGCACTTCATCGAGTGGAGCGCGTCGCCGGTCAGGCACTCGCTGTGCATCCGCACCAGCACCGGTTCCGCCTGCTCCGGCACCACCCCCGGGGCCGCCTCGACGCCGACGCCCCCGAGCGTCAGCGCCAGGTGCGGCTCCTGGTCCACGACCGACGTGTACGCGAACAGGTCGAACTCGCCGAACTCCGTCGGCAGCTTCAGTGCGATCTCGCGGCGGACCAGCTTCTCGCGGCGGCGGCGGTACTCGATCAGGTCGGCGATGGTACACATCTTCAGGCCGTGCCGCTCGCAGAACCCGCGCAGGTCTGGGAGGCGGGCCATCGTCCCGTCCTCGTTCAATATCTCGCAGATGAACGCGATCTCGTGCAGCCCCGCGAGGCGGCACAGGTCCACACTCCCCTCGGTGTGGCCGGCGCGGACCAGCACGCCGCCGGGGCGGGCGATCAGCCCGTCCATGTGCCCCTTGTCGCGGACCAGGTCGCCCGGCCCGCTCGCGGGGTCGGCACACACCCGGATCGTGTGGCAGCGGTCGAACGCCGAGATGCCGGTGGAGACGCCCTCGCGGGCGTCGAAGTTGTGCGTGAACGGGGTGGCAGTCGGGTCGAGGTGGACGCCCGGCAGGAGTTCCAGACCGAGGCGGGTGGCGTGGGCCGGCGACATGGCGACGCACGGCCGGCCGGCCTGGCGGACGATGAAGTTCACCGCCGCCGGGGTGACGTGCTCGGCGGCCATCACGAGGTCGCCCTCGTTCTCCCGCTGCTCGTCGTCCACGAGTACGATCATCCGCCCGGCCGTCAGTTCGGCGAGGGCGTCGTCGATGGTGCAGAACCCGGCGGCGGTGCGGTGGGTCATACCGGAAGTATAGGCCCGGCGCCCGACGCGGGGTCAGTGGCCCGGCGCCATGCCGCCCGGCGCGCCCGGCCCGCCCTCGGCCTCGCGCGACTGCACCGGCCGCAAGTCGCTCTCGATCCGGTCGAGGCGCCACGGCAGCCGCCGCTGCAGCATGGACGGCTTCGGCGGCTCGGTGACGCCCGCAGCCGAGTCGGCGGTCGCCCGCAGCTGCTTCAACTCGGCCAGCAGCGCCGCGTCGGTGCAGACCGCCACGATCCGGCCGCGGGCGGCGATGTCCGCCTTCTTCGACTCCATCGGCAACTCGACCGGCACCCGCACCTCGACGGCCGTGTCGGTGAACGTCATCAGGTCGTTGACGTCCGGCGAGTTGCGGAGGCGGTTGCCGGCGGGCACGATCCCGGCGGCGTTCCAGACGTTGAGGAACTGCTTGGCGTAGGCGGCGTCCGGCTGCTTGTTGCCGGGGAGGCGGAACAGCTTCGCCGCAGTCGTGGCGTAGACGTGGTCCGGCGCCTGCCAGAAGAGTCCGGCCGGGGCGCCGACCGCCGCCAGCCGCGACGCCCCGCCGTCGGCGCTGATCAGTCGCAGGTCGGGGTCGCCGGCGAGCTGGGCGTGGACGAACGCGGCGTACGGGCGGTAGCCCCGCTCCCGCGCCTCGGCCATGAACCGGTGGGTGAAGTCGCGGCCGTGGTACTGGACGTCGCGGACGAGCCACCCGTACGGCGTCAGCTTCGGCTCCTCGCGGAGGAAGCCGTTCGGCGAGGCCACCACCTGCCACTGCCGGCCGCCGCTCCCCTCGCTCCCGGGGGCCGCGTCCACGCCGCGGAGGACGAACTGCAGCGGGAACTCCCCCTCGGGGCACGTCAGGGTGCCGGTGGCCACGCAGTCCACGCCGCCGGTCTTGATCGCCCAGTCCTTGAGCCCGCCGGGGGTGTACTGGCACTGCTTCGGGTTGCGCAGGGCGACGCGGACGAGGTCGGACTGTGCGAACGCCACCCAGTCGATCTTGTACCGGTCCTCGAGCGCCTTGGCGTTGTCCGGGGAGATGCTGGCCCGCTCGGCCGGGTCGCGGGTGCGGTAGAACGCCCGCGTCAGCTCCTCGTCGAGCACCTGCCCGACCCACCGCCCGACCTCGGCCTTGGCCTCGCTGCGGACCGTCACCTCGATGGCCCCGAGGTACGTGAAGTACACCAGCCCCACGACCACCGCCCCCCACCAGGCGGCGTTGATGAGGTCGAACCCGAACAGCTCGCCGGTGCGGGTGCCTTCCGAGTTGCGGACGATCCGCCGGGCCGCGAACGCCAGCACCACGGCAACGACCGGCATGTACAGGATCGGCGGGGCAATCAGCGGCGACTTCGACTTCCAAGACGTGATCGAGAGGGCGCCCAGCACGACGACGAACAGAACGGTGACGGCGAAGGCGGCGACGGCCATCCAAGCCACCGGGACGTAGCCGACCGGGTCGGCGGTGGAGCCGAGCGGCGGGCCGGGGTCGCGGACCTGCGGGGAATTCGGCTCGGCCATCGCAACGGCTCCGGCGTGGGTACAGCTTGATTACGAGCCGTTCACGGCACCGGTTCGGATCGGGTGTCGCGGAGTAATTTAAAAGGTAAAATGTAAAAGGCAAAATGAGACAGACCAGGCCGCCAATCTTCTCATTTTACCTTTTACATTTTACCTTTTAAATTACGACTCGTCCGTCGCCTGCGACGCCGAGCCGGCCGTCGGCGCGATGGCGCCGGGCATCCCGGGGTAGGCGCCGGGGATGTTCGCCATCATCGTCGCGTTGCCGACCTGCACGTTTCCGGCGGCGTCCAGGAAGATCTTGTCCAGCATGATCTCTTGGATCACGATCGCCATTTTGTCGGTGATGCCGCGGGCGTCCACGAGCGGCTTGGCCCCGGTGTTCAGGGCCACCATCCGCTTCTGGATCAGGGTGGACAGCTTGAACCGCCCCCCCACCTTGTTCACGATCGCCTCTTCCTTCAGGTCGTCGAGCATGAGCCGAACCCCCTACGGGTGAATTCGTCGCGGATCAGTTGTTCCAGGGAGTCGGTCGCGGCCCCCAGGTCGGCGTTCTCCAACACCTTGTCGAACTCGTCGGCCCGGGCCAGTTCGCCGCGGGCGGTTTCGAGCCGGCGGGCGATCGACGCCTCGGGCTCGCCCCGCCCCTCCAGCCGGCGGCGGAGCTCGTCGAAGCCCGGCGGCATCACGAACACCGAGAGGTGATCGCCGGGGTAGCGGAGTCGGACCTGCCCGGCGCCCTGCACGTCGATGACCAGGATGACGCCGAACCCGTTCGCCCGGTACGGGTCCACCTCGGACCGCGGCGTGCCGTAGAAATCAACCCCGTGAACCTCGGCCCACTCCAGCATTTCACCACGGTCGATGGCCTCGCGGAACTGGGCGTGCGACCAGTAATGATACGAGACTTCGGGGGTCTCGCCGGGTCGGGGCGCCCGGGTGGTAGCCGTGATCGCCCGCCGTAGCGGCAGCACCTTGCGGCCTATCAGGCCGTCCACGAGCGTCGTCTTGCCCACCCCGCTCGGACCGGACAGAACCAGGAGAGGGGCGAGAGGCATGGGGCACGGGGCAAGCTCGGGCGCCGCGGCGCCCGGCCCCTCGCTGCTCTGGCTCGCCCCTTGCCCCATACCCCTCGCCCCTATTCGACGTTCTGCACCAGCTCCCGGACCTTTTCGAGCGCCGCCTTGATCTCGAACACGTGGCGCGACACGGTCACGTCGCCGGCCTTCGAGCCGAGGGTGTTCACCTCGCGGCCCATCTCCTGCACCACGAACTCCAACTTCCGCCCCGCCGCCTCGTCGCCGGTCCGCACCAGTTCCGCGAACTGGTCGAGGTGGGCGCTCAGCCGCGTCACCTCCTCGGCCACGTCGGTACGGTCGGCGAAGAGCGCCACCTCGCGGATGACGTGGTCCTGGGACACCGCCACGCCGGCGTCGGTCACCGCCTGGCGGACGCGCTCCAGGATGCGCTGCCGGTAGCCGGCCGTGACCGCCGGAAGGTGCCCGCGCACCCGGCCGAGTTCGTCGCCGACGTGCCGGTGAAGCGCGATCAACTCGGCGGCCATCGCCTTCCCCTCGTCGCGGCGCATGGCGTCGAGTTTCGTCAGCGCCTCGCCGAGCGCCCGCTCGACGGCCGGCCACTCGTCGTCGGGGAGTCCGCCGTGGCGGGTCGGCTCGGGGGCGACGCCCGGCAGCGCCAGCGCCCCGGCGAACACCTGGGCCGCGTAGTGCTCCGGCAGCTTGGCTGCGTCGCAGGCGGTGCGGGCCTGCTTCAGGTAGGCGGTGAGCAGGTCGGTGTTCAGGGCGGCGTCGGTCGGCCTGGCCCGGCGGTCGGCGTGGACGTGGACCAGGAGGCTGCCGCGGCGGACGTGCCGGCGGACCACCTTCTCGACCTCGGCCTCGAACAGCGGGTACGGGTCGGACCCGCGGACGGTCACCTTCAGGTGCCGGTTGTTGACCGCCCGCACCTCGACCGCGACGGCGTCGGCCCGGGCTTCGCCGAACCCGGTCATGCTCAGCAACACGCCGGTGCCCCGTGGGTCACTGCTGGGGGAGCTGGGGGGCGGGGGCGCCGCCCTGCTTGGCGCCCTTCTCGGCCGGCACGTCGAACTGGTTCACCGTCGCGTCCTCGGAGATCTCGTACTTCACGACCTTGACGTGGATCATGATGACGAGCACCCACACGGCCGCGAGGTACAGGGTGATCTTGACGAAGGCGTCGGCGGCGCGGGAGCCGAAGGCGCTGGACCCGCCGACCCCGCCGAACGCGCCCGCGAGCCCGCCGCCCTTGCCGCGCTGGATGAGCACGATGAGCATCAGGAACAGGCCGATGCCGACGACGAGCACGTTCAGGACGTGCGACACCCACCAGACGGCGAGCAGGGCCACGGCGCGAACCTCCGTGCGAACGAAACGACGGGCGCCCCGGCCCGCCCCAACGGGTGAACGGCTACACTACGGCGCCGGTCCCGTCGCGGAAAGCCCGGGGAAGGCCGTCCCCGAGCTTCGCCGGGTCAGGCGGCGGCGATGATACTCAGGAACCCGTCGGCCTTGAGGCTGGCGCCGCCGACGAGGCCGCCGTCGATGTCCGGCTGGGCGAACAGCCCCGGGGCCGAGTCGCCGGTGAGCGAGCCGCCGTAGAGGATAGGAAGGGCCGCGGCGATTTTATCGCCGTAGAGCAGCGCCATTCTGGCCCGAATGTTCTTGTGCGCCTCCTGTGCCAGCTCCGGCGTGGCGACCTTCCCCGTGCCGATCGCCCACACCGGCTCGTAGGCGAACACCAACCGGCCGAACTGCTCGTCGGTGAGCCCGGCGCACGCGGCGTACACCTGGCGCTGGAAGACGCGATCTTGCAGGTTCCGCTCGCGCTCGGCGAGCGTCTCGCCGACGCACAGGATGACGTGCAGCCCGGTTTCGAGGGCGGCGTGAACCTTCTGGTTCGTCGCGGCGTCGGTCTCGCCGATGACGTGCCGCCGCTCGCTGTGCCCGACGAGGGCGTATTTGCAGCCGACCTCCAGGAGCATCGAGGGGCTGACCTCGCCGGTGTAAGCCCCCTTCGCCTCCGAGTACACGTCCTGCGCCCCGAGCGCGACGGCCGACCCGCCGAGGGCGTCGGCGACGGGCACGAGCCACGGGAACGGCGGGATGACGGCCACGTCGCACGCCGGGGATGCGCCGACGCCGGCGGCGACGGCCTTCGCCAGCGCCACCGCCTCGGCGCGGGTGGTGTTCATCTTCCAGTTGCCGGCGACCAGCTTGCGACGGGGCATGAGGTTCCTCGGGAACAATACAACTGGCGAGCGGCCCGCGTGAGCGGGCTGTTCCTGTGCGCATCGATGCGCTCAGGAACAGCCCGCTCACGCGGGCCGCTCGCCGGTGCGAGCGATCAGTTCTGTTCCGGCGCCCAGAACTCGCGGTCCATCGCCGCGGCGAGCCGCCGCAGGTCGCCCATCAGGTCGAGGAACTGGTGCGGCAACAGCGCCTGCGGGCCGTCCGACATCGCCTTCTCGGGGCAGTTGTGGACCTCCACATGCACGCCGTCCGCCCCCGCCGCGACCGACGCCCGGCACATGCTCGGGATCAGGTCCGGCCGGCCCGTCGCGTGGCTCGGGTCCACGATGATCGGCAGGTGACTCTGCCCCTTCACGTTCGGCACGGCGCTCATGTCGAGCATGTTCCGCGTGCTGTCCTCGAAGCTCCGTACGCCGCGCTCGCACAGCACCACGTCCGAGTTCCCCTCCGCCAGGATGTACTCCGCGCTCATCAGCATGTCCTTCACCGTGGCGCTCATGCCGCGCTTCATCAGCACCGGCTTCTTCGCCTTCCCGACCTCTTTTAGCAGGTCGAAGTTCTGCATGTTGCGGGCGCCGAGTTGCAGCATGTCGGCGTACCGGCACACCAGGTCCACCTGCCGCGGGTCCATCACCTCGGTGACCACCGGCATGTCGTACTTGTCGCCCACGTCGCGGAGGATTTTCAGCCCGTCCTCGCCCATCCCCTGGAAGCTGTACGGGCTCGTCCGCGGCTTGAACGCTCCGCCGCGGAGGATGTTCGCCCCGCCGGCCTTCACGTACCGGGCGATCGTGTCCATCACCTCGTAGCTCTCGACCGCGCACGGGCCGGCGATCATGGCCAGGCTCCCCCCGCCGATCTTCACCTTGCCGACGTACACCGCCGAGTCCTCCTTGTGGAACTCGCGCGACGCCAGCTTGAACGGCTTCATGATCGCCAGGCACTGCTCGACGCCCGGGATCGCCGAGAAGTTCTCCGTCTGCGGCTTCCGCTCGTCGCCGATCACGCCAATGATCGTGCGCGTCTCGCCGCGCGACTCGTGCGGCGTGAACCCGAGTTCCTTGACCCGGTCGATGACGTGGGCGATCTGTTCCGGGGTGGCGTCGGGGCGGAGGACCAGGATCATGGAACGCTTTCACTCGGCCGCCGGGGGCCGGCGGGGACGGTCGTGGGAGGTTACGGTTAGGGTATTGCTGGTGCCCCGGGAGGGACACCCGGGGCACCAGGAACGAAGCCCACCCGTTGCAACGGGTGGGCTTTCCGCGCGACAGTGCCTTCAGACTGAATTCTATGCAATAGCTGCGACCATTTCGGCCATCCGAGCGCGGGCGAACTCGCGCGCTTTGGACGCAACGCCGCGGGCGGCGGGGAGGTCGCGGCCGAGCTCCAGCAACCGGGTGGCGATGTCCTTCCCCGTAGTGTCGTCGATCTCGAAAATCCACGGGTTCAGGCCGATGTCCCGCCACATCTGCCCCTTACGGGTATCCGTCGGCTGGCGCAACAGCATCGCCGGCACCCCGGCCGACACGGCCATGATCGGCGAGTGCATCTCGAAGCTGAGCACCGCCGCCGCCCGCGCGTACACGCTCGCCGCCTCGGCGGTCAGCCAGTAGCGGTCCAGCACCGCCACACTCGGCTTCACCGCGGCCGGCAGCGGGTCGAACAGCAGCGGGCGGAGGCGCGGCACGGCGTAGGTCATCTCCGGCACCAGGAACACCTTCCGCTTGAACTCCGTCACCCAGGCGACGATGGCCTCGCGCATTTTGGCGTGGTCGCGCTCGGCGAACGCCTCGTTCACGGCGCTTCGCTGCGGGTTCGGTTTCGTCGTCTCGGGGTGAATCTCCCAGTAAGGCGTCCACCGCAGCCGCGGCACGGCGCACAAGAACTGCCCGGCTTCCAGGTCGTGTTCCCGCAGGAGGCGGTCGGCGGCGGGCTCGTCGCGGAGGTCGAGGGCGAACGTGGCGTCCGGGCCGAACGCCGCCTTCGCCACCTTGACGTCGGACCGCTGCAGCGCCCGCAGCGAGTCGGTGTCGCGGGTGAACACGAACCGCGCGCCGGCGAGGAGTTCGCGCTGCGTCCGCAGTTCGTCGTCGGAGAGCGTGACGCCGGCGAACCCGTAGGGCTTGCCGGCCTGACGGGCGCGGTCGGCGGCCTCGCGCCCGACAAGCCCCGGGCCGGAGCCGTGGAGGAAGAAGTCGCACGCGGCCAGCGCCGCGTCCTGCTCGGCGCGGGTGCGGGCGATCGACAGGCGCGGGAAGCGTGCGGTGAGTAGGCGGACGACCTCGTTGCTGACACCGCTCGGCCAGAGCGTGACGCGGTCGTTCGGGCGGTGCCGCTCCAGCAGCGCGAGCATCCCCGGCGTGTGGGCGATGTCGCCGATGTTCACCGTCTGCCAGGACGAGCGGAGGAGGATGTGCTTGCCCGGCGCGGGCTGACGCGCCGCGGCCGGCGCCGTGGCGAGTGCGGCCGAGGCGAGGAATTGGCGGCGGTCCATGAGGGCGCCTCAGCGCTGGCGGTGGAGCGTGCAAGGCGAGCCGACCGCCGTCAGGCGGCGGGTGAGGTTCTTGAATCGCGTCACCCGCCGCCTGACGGCGGTCGGCTCGCCGCCGGTTATTCTTCCTCCGCCTTCGCGGCCGGGAACGACCCCAGCGGCGACACCTCGTCGCACACGGCGTCGAGGCCGGCGAGCGCCTTCTTCACCTTGGCGTCGTCGCGGTGCCCTTCCATCTCCAGGAAGAACACGTACTCGCCCTTCGCCTCGCGGTACGGGAACGACTCCACCCACGTCAGGTTGATCTTGTTCTGCTTGAACACCGTCAGCGCGTCCGCCAGCGCCCCCGGGCTGTTGCTCGTCTGGAACATCAGCGCCGTCTTGTCGTCGCCGGTGCGGGCACTGTCGGCCAGGCCGATCACCGCGAACCGCGTCTCGTTGAACGGGCTGTCCTCGATGTTGTTGTACAGGATGCGGATGTTGTACCGGACCGCCGCCTGCCGCCCCGCCACCGCCGCCACGTGCGGCTCGCTCTGCACCAGAGACGCCGCGTGCGCCGTGCTCGACACCTCGTGCAGGCTCGCGTGCGGCAGGTTCTTCGACAGCCAGTTCCGGCACTGCGACAGCGCCTGCGCCTTGCTGTAGACCCGGCGAATCTCCGTCTGTTCGCAGTTCGCCAGCAGGTGGTGCCGCACCCGCAGACGCACCTCGGCGCAAATCTTCACCTGCGGCATGCGGATGAACATGTCCAGCGTGTCGGTGATGCGGCCGTCGGTGCTGTTCTCCAGCGGCACGACGCCGAAGTCGGCGTGCTTCCGCTGCACCTCCTCGAACACCGCCGAGATGGTGCCGGTGCGGAGGAACGACATCGCCTCGCCGAACCGCTCCAGCGCCGCCAGGTGGCTGTAACTGTATTCCGGGCCGAGGAATGCGATCTTCTGCACCTTCTGCATCGACCGCGACGCGCTGATCAGTTCGCGGAACACCGCCCGCAGGGTGACTTCCTCGAGCGGCCCCTTGTTGGCGGCGAGGATGTTGTTCATCACCTCCTCCTCGCGCGCGGCCGAGAAGACCTCACCGCCCTGGTCGGCCTTCACCTTGCCGATCCGCACCGCGACCGTCGATCGCTTGTTCAGCAGGTCGAGGATTTGGAGGTCGAACTTGTCGATCTGGACGCGCAGCGCCTTCAGCTCGGCGGAGGTCTTGTCGGCTCCGTCGTCGGTCTTGCGCGCCATGGCACGGAACCCGCGAGGGGATGAGTAGTTGGGTGGGAATGTACCGGTCCGCCGCACGGTCGTCAACGAACGGCGTGAAGTACCTGTGAACCGACGTTCCGGTTGTAGCGGCGGTAGCGAGAATCCGGGTTGTCGCAATCCATTCCCCGACAGGTACTTGCCGCCGAATGCCAAAACGGCAGCAGGCGCGGGTACGAAAGGCCGTGAGCTGATAGACCCGTGCCAGGACCGATCGCGGAAACAGTGGCCAGAAAGTGACTTGCGCCGCTACAACGACCCAAGCGGCTGGGCTGGTATGGGGGTTGCTTGCGAACGCAGAAAAACCCCCGAATCCCGTGCCGCACCGCCCGAATCCAAGACACGTAAACTACCCGGCAACGGTGCCCGACCGGCCGGCGTAACAAACAACCAACCGGAGCCCGAACCCATGGCGGAAGAGAAGATCATCGGCATCGACCTCGGCACCACGAACTCGGTGGTCGCCGTGATGGAAGGCGGCGCGGTCAAGGTCATCCCCAACCAGGAGGGGAACCCCATCACGCCGTCCGTCGTCGCCTTCACCGACAAGGGCGACCGCATCGTCGGCGACCCGGCCAAGCGGCAGGCGGTCACCAACCCGCGACGCACCATCTACAGCATCAAGCGGTTCATGGGCCGCCGGCACGACGAGGTCGAGAGTGAGGAGAAGCTCGTCCCGTACAAGATCGTCGGCGGCAAGAGCGACCTCGTGAAGGTGGACATCGACGGCAAGACGTTCACCCCGCCCGAGATTTCGGCGATGGTGCTGCGCAAGCTCAAGGAGGCGGCGGAAGCCTACCTGGGGCACACCGTCCGCAAGGCGGTCATCACCGTGCCGGCGTACTTCAACGACGCCCAGCGGCAGGCCACCATCGACGCCGCCGCCATCGCCGGGTTCGACACCGACTACGAGATCCGCGGCAAGGACGGCAAGGTCGTCAAGCAGCGGATGCGCATCATCAACGAGCCGACGGCCGGGGCCGTGGCCTACGCCCTCGACAAGAAGAAGGACCAGAAGATCGCCGTGTTCGACCTCGGCGGCGGCACCTTCGACATCTCGGTGCTGGACGTCGGCGACGACGGCGTGTTCCAGGTGTTGTCCACCAACGGCGACACGCACCTCGGCGGCGACGACTTCGACCAGGTGCTGATGGACCACATCGCCGACACGTTCAAGAAGGAAAGCGGCATCGACCTGCGGGGCGATGCGATGGCGATGCAGCGGCTCAAAGAGGCCGCCGAGCGGGCGAAGAAGGACCTGAGCCAGCAGACGCAGACGGACATCAACCTGCCGTTCATCACGGCCGACGCCAGCGGCCCGAAGCACCTGATGCTGTCGGTGACGCGGACGCAGTTCGAGAAGATGGTGGACCACCTGTTCGAGCGCTGCAAGAAGCCGGTGCTGACGGCGCTGACCGACGCCCGGCTGAAGCCGGGCCAGATCGACGAGGTCGTGATGGTCGGGGGCATGACCCGGATGCCGCGGGTGCAGGCGCTGGTGAAGGAGGTGTTCGGCAAGGAGGGGCACCGCGGCGTAAACCCCGACGAGGTGGTGGCGATCGGCGCCGCCATCCAGGGGGCGCAGCTGCTGCTGGGGGCCGCGGCCGACATCCAGCTGCTCGACGTGACGCCGCTGTCGCTGGGCCTGGAGACGCTCGGCGGCGTGCTGACGGTGATGATCCCGAAGAACACCACCATCCCGACGAAGAAGACGGAGGTGTTCACGACCGCCGCGGACAGTCAGCCGTCGGTCGAGGTGCAGGTGTTCCAGGGCGAGCGGCCGATGGCCCGCGACAACAAGCAGATCGGCACGTTCCACCTGGACGGCATCCCGCCGGCCCCGCGCGGGACGCCGAAGGTCGAGGTCAGCTTCGACCTGGACGCCAACGGCGTGCTGAGCGTCGGGGCGAAGGATCTGGGCACCGGGAAGACGCAGACCATCCGCATCGAGGGCTCGTCCGGGCTGAGCAAGGACGAGGTCGAGAAGATGAAGCGCGACGCCGAGCTTCACGCCGACGAGGACAAGCGGAAGCGCGAGCTGGCCGACGCGAAGAACGAGGCCGAGGGGAAGATTCACGCGATCGAGAAGGCGATCGCGGAGGCCGGCGACAAGGTGAGTGAGGCCGACAAGGCGCCGGTAACGCGGGCGGTCGAGAAGGTCCGCGAGGCGATCAAGGGCGGCGACGTGGCGGCGGTGAAGGCGGCGACGGCGGAGCTGGACCAGGTGTCGGCGGCGATGGCGCAGCACCTGTCGGCGGCCGCGGCCGGCTCGCCCCCGCCGGGGGCGACGACGCCGGGCGGCGCCGGCAAGCCCGGCGACGACGTGATGGACGCGGAGTACGAGGTGAAGAAGTAATCCCGCTCACGCGGGCCGCTCGCTTGCGCGGGGCGGGTTTAGCCGCCGCACGTCGAGCAGCCCGAGCTGCGGGCGCTCTTGCAGCCGGTGGTGGTGACGGTGACGACGCCGGCGAACAGCGCGAGGCAAACGAGGAGCTTACGCATCGGAAGACCCTTCCCTGGAGGAGTCGCCGGCCGTCCCGTGGCCGACGTGCCTCCTGTATCGTCCCCCCGGCCCGCCCACACCCGCCGGACCCCGCGGCTTTCCTGATGGTCGCAGCCGGGCGGTTCGGCCGTGCCGATTATGCCGGCCGCGCCTTTTCCGGGTGCGGCGTCGGCACCGGGCGGTTAAGCTTGTACTGACGGGGAACTCGCGGGGGAAGTCGATGCGACTGGCGAGCCTGATCGTGGTGGTGGCGACGTGCGGGACCGCGTCCGCGGACAGCTGGGAGGAGAACGTCTACGCAATCAACAAGTTCGACGGGCCGCGGGCCATCAGTTACTTCTACAAGACCTCGAAGGGGAAGTGGGTCAAGTGCGGCCCGGTCACCGTTCCCGCCGGGCAGGCCGCCCACTTCCAGCGGTTCGAGGTGACGGACACGACCGTGTTCATCTCCCAGGACCCGGCCGGCACCGCCTTCCGCGCGTACGGCAACGTCGCCGCGCCGAAGTCGATCACCTTCGCCCGCAGCGAGAAGACCAAGCAGAGCGGCTTCGCCAACGACAACTTCGACACCACCGTGTGGAAGTCGATCGAACTGACGCCGAACGGACCGACCACGCCGACCGGCCACCCCGCCCCGGCGAATCTCAAGAAGGCCACCGCGGCCGGCGAGCTGCCGGCGGGGGGGTTCCCGTTCTACCGGGTGACGGTGACGAACGAGTTCGCCACCTGGGTCGATGTCCAGCCGACGGTCGGCTCGACGACGCTCAACAAGGTGCGGCTCGAAGCGCTCAAGTCCAACACGTTCGCCACCCTCACCGCGCCGGCCCCCGGGACCGCGGCCGGAACCATCGCGGCCCGCCTGCGGGTGACCGACCCCGACGGGAAGGTGTACGACATCAACCCCGCCGGCGGCATCCGGGCCACCCGGACGGACAACACCTACACGCTGGCCGCGCGGAAGCAGGACGCCGCCCCGCCTCCCAGCGGCGACACGGTGTTCGACCCGAACAAGGGGAAGACGCCGCCGCCGGCCGCCAACCAGGCGAAGATCACCGTGACCGTCCGCAACGGGACGGCCGCCCGGGTGCCATTCACCCTCGACGGCGGGCTCTCGACGCTCGAACAGGCCACGTCGCTGGACGCCGGCCAGACGAAGACGTACTCGGTGACGGTGGCGCAGGGGCGGACGCCGACGATCCGCGTCGGCCAGCCGAACGGCGGCGCGACGCGGGGGTTCACGATCGAGAACGGCGGGCGGTACGTATTGCAGCGGAACGGCAACGCGATCGAAAACGCCATCGACCGCTGACGCGGGCCGCCGGCCCGGGTTATTCCGCCGGCTCGAGCACCGCGGTCATCGACCCGCGGCTGTTCCGGCTCCCCGGGTCCGGCCCGTACGCGTGGATCTGCTCCTGCTTCAGCTCCGCCCGCTCCAGGCTCGTGGTACACACGATCGCCCGGCCGGTCTTGTGGACCTCCTCGGCGAGGCGGAACCCCGTCTCCAGAGGGTGCGCGAACAACTCTAGCAGCATCAGTGCCACGTACTCGAACGTGTGGTCGTCGTCGTCCAGCAGGATGACGTGGTACGGCGGCTGGTGCCGCGTCCGCGTTTCCGTCTGCTCCTCGAGTTCCGGCAGCACGGCCGGTCCGGTGCTCATGATTCCCTCCGTCAGCTCGGGCGCAGGGCGGGCGCCTTCGGATCGGTCCGCGCCGGGTTCGTCCCCGGGCCGTGCGGCGGCTCCACCCGGCCGAACAGCATCACCGCGATGTCGTCGTTCTGCGCCCGCCCGGCGGCGTGCCGCTTCACCGCCGTCACCAGTTGGTCGCCGACCCGCCGCGGCCGCCACCCGGCCGCCGCGACCGGGTCGTTCGGCGGGGTCAGGCACTCGTCCACGCCCTCCGGTCCGAACAGCGCCCCGGACGGGCTCATGGCGTCGGTGATTCCGTCGGTGAACACCGAGACCACGTCGCCGACCTCGAGCGGCAGCGTCACCGACTCGTACTCGTAGCCCGGCATCACGCCGAGCGGCAGGCCGGTCGCGTCGGTGCTGATGGCGTCGGCCAGGTCGTGCGGGCCGACCCGGAACATCCGCGGGTTCATGCCGCCGGCGTTCACCACCGTCATCTGGTGGGCCACCGTGTCCACCAGCATCAGGCCGAGCGTCACGAACCGGTCGCCGAGGCCGCCGCGGATCATCTGGTCGTTCAGCATCCCGACCGCCTTCACCGGGTCCGGCTCGCTCAGGAGGCAGAACCGCACCTCCGAGCTGAGCTTGGCGACCAGCAGCGCCGCCGGTACGCCCTTCCCGGCCACGTCGCCGAGGACGACGGCCAGCCGGCCGTTCGGGAGCATCACCGCGTCGTAGTAGTCGCCGCCGATCGTTTGCGCCGGCGAGTAGTGGGAGAAGAACTCGTACCCCTCGACGGTCGGCATCGTCTGCGGGAGGAACCCGAGCTGCACGGCGCGGGCGATCTCCATCTCCTTCTTCGCCTTCTCGGACACGAGCGCGTTCTCGTGCAACTTCGCCTTCTCGACCGCCACCCCGCCCAGGTTGGCGACGATGGTCAGGAGGTTCAGGTCGTCCTCGCGGAACTTCTTGGCGCGGTCCTGGGTGTCGAGCTGGATGGCCCCGAGCGACCGCCCCTCGGCGGTGACCAGCGGCACGCACATCACCGATCGAATCTTGAACTCGGCGATGGAGGCGTTGGCCGGGAGCGAGGCGTCGGCGCTGGCGTCCTCGCTGAGGTACGAGTGCTGCGTGTCCACCGCCTTCTTGATGATGGTGCGGCTGAAGCGCGCCTCTTCGGGGTCGCCGCGGCGGACGCGGACGGCGCGCGGCACCATCCGCCCGGCGTCGTCGAGGAGGATGATGAAGCAGCGGTCGGCCTGCTTGAACTCCTTGAGCATCGTCTCCGCGACCTGGTTCAGGAGCGGGTCGAGGTCGAGTGTGCGGGAGAGGCCGGTGCTGATGTCCAGCAGCGCCCGCAGCCGGTCGTTCGGCTGGGTGTCGAGGAAGTGCTGGGCGTTGATGCGGCTGCCGGTGGCCTCGATGGTGGTGGTGCCGCTGGACTCCGGCTCGTCGTCCGCGTCGCGGGTGAACTCGCCCGGCAGCGCCGGCTTCTGGGCCGGCTTGGCGGGGCTGGCGCGCTCGTCGTGGTACTTGAACAGGAAGTCGCACAGCTTCAGGCGGTCCTCGGAGCGCAGCGGCGAGCGGCCGGTGAGCTTACGGCCGTTGAGGAGCGTCTCGTTGCGGCTCTTGAGGTCTTCGATGTAGAACTGGCCGTTGTCCCGGATGATCTGGGCGTGGCGGCGGCTGATGGCGTGGTGCGGCAGCACGATCTGGCACGTCTCGGCGTCGCGGCCGATGACGATGAGGTCGCCGTCGAGGGGGATCTTGTCGCCCGGGGCGCCGCCGGTCGGCGACTTCAGCAGGACGAGGGCGGGCATGGCGGGCCGGAGGTTGAGGGCGTGTCGGACCGGGGGTGACCCGGCGAACCACCCCGATGTTACCCCCCACGGGCCGGGAAGGCAAGGAACCCCCCCGGGGGCGGGCGTCGGGAACCGCCCGACGGCCGGGCGTCACTTCTTGAGCGGCGTGATGAGGATGTATTCCTTCTCGGCCTTGTAGGTGGCTCGACCGTCTTCAGCGTGTCGGTCAGCACTTTCGAGAGGAGCACGTCCTTCACTGCGACATTTTCAAGTCTCAGACTCATGAAGTCCCGCACACCTGCCCTCTCGAAGCCATCGCCGTCGATGACGATCGTGCCGCCGGTGTCCTTCGACGCCTTCGCCAGGAATACCTGGACCGGAACCTTTTCAAGGTTGATCGTCACCTTCTTGGCGAGGGCGGTCTTCGGCGGGACGACAGGCTTCTTCTCCTGAGCTTCGCCCGGCGACGCCGCGAGCACGGTCAGCGCGGCGAACAGGCAGGCGGCGGGGGCGAAGCGGGTCACGGTCGGCTCCGGGCTGAGGGCTGGATACCCGGCAGACTACACGTGCGCATCCACGATTCCAACCGAATTCAGGTACGCACCGGCCTCCCGTATGTGCTCCACCGCCTCCGGCGGGATGCGCACCACGGTGCCGTCGGGGCGCTCGAGTTCCAGCCCGTCGAAGCTCAGGTCGCGGAGCCGGCCGGTCGGGCGGGAGCCGTCGCTCCGCTCCACCTCCACGTCACGGCCGACGAAGCCGATCCACTCCTTCCAATCGGCCTCGACCGCGGCCCGCTCCCCGGCGAGCAGCCGCGACCACACGGCGTCCAGGTTCCGCACCACCGCCTCGGCCGCGTCGCGCAGCCCAACCGCGGCGCCGAACATGCCGAGCGAAGCGGCGTCCGGCAGGCCGAGCGCGGCGAACTCGTCGGCCGTCTGCGTGAGATTCAGACCGACCCCGGCGACGACCCGCGCCCCCTGCTCGATCAGGATGCCGCACACCTTCTTGCCGCGGACGAGGAGGTCGTTCGGCCACTTGATGCGGGCCTGAACGCCGGCCAGTTCGCGCACCGCCTCCGCCACCGCGACCGCCGCCCACGCCGTGAGGATCGCCGGGCGCCGCAGCTCAGGCGGCGGCGTGAGCACCACGGACATCAGCAGCGCCGCCCCGGGTCGGCTGCGCCACGGCCGCCCGAACCGGCCGCGGCCGGCGGTCTGGTTTCGCGCCACGACGACGAGGCCGACGTCCGCCGGCAGCGCGGCGGCGAACGTGTTCGTGCTGTCGAGTTCGTCGAAGACGAGGACGCGACGGCCGACGTGCGCCGTCGGGAAGGTCCAGGTGTCGGTGGGGTTCACGGCTGGTAGTCGAGTGCGATGTCGAGGGCGGGGGCGGAGTGGGTGAGGGCGCCGACGCTGATCCGGTCCACGCCCGTCGCGGCGGCCGCGGCAATGGTGTCCAGGTTGATGCCGCCGGATGATTCGAGCTTCGTCCCGGGCGAAACCGCGTCGCGCCGGGCGACGGCGGCGCGCATCTGGTCGGGCGGCATGTTGTCGAGCAACACGATGTCGGCCTTCGCGGCGAGGGCGTGTTCGAGCTGGTCGAGCGTGTCCACCTCCACCTCCACCGGCAGGCCGGCGTTGCCGGGGGCGGCGCGGGCCAGTTCCACCGCCCGCCGCACGTCGCCGCCGAGCCCGGCGAGGTGGTTGTCCTTGATGAGGACGCCGTCGTACAGGCCGACCCGGTGGTTCGTGCCGCCGCCCATCCGCACCGCGTACTTCTCCAGCAACCGCCAGCCGGGCGTCGTCTTGCGGGTGTCGAGTACGGCGGCCCGCGTACCGGCCACGGCGTCGGCGTAGCGCTGCGTCAGCGACGCGACCCCGGACAGGCGTTGCAAGAAGTTCAGCGCGGTCCGCTCCGCGGCGAGGATCGATCGGAGCGACCCGGCGACGGTGGCGAGGACGACACCACGATTCAGCCGGCTGCCGTCGGCGACGGCGGGGGTGAACTCGATAGTTGGATCGACGGCGGCACATACCAACGCCGCGGCGGGGAGGCCGGCGGCGACGCCGGCAGTGCGGGCGACGAAGGCGGCGCGGCCGGGCTGGTCGGCGGGGATGAGGGCGGAGCTGGTGCGGTCGCCGGCTGCGCCCAGGTCTTCGGCGAGGGCGAGTTCAACGAGCCGGTGGCAGGCGGCAGCTTCGGCCGGGGTGAACGCGGTCATGGGGGTAGGATACGCGTCTTCCGCCGCTCGCGGCGTTGCAAGTGGAACGCCGCGAGCGGCGGAGAGTCACTTCTTGCGGCAGAGCTCCGTGAGCAGCGCGTCGAGCGTGCTCGGGTCCACCGGCTTGGTGATGTGCACGTCGAACCCGGCCTCGGCGGTGCGGCGGCGGTCCTCGGCCTGCCCCCAGCCGGTCAGCGCGATCAGTACCGTCCGCCGGCCCCACTCCGTGGCCCGGATGCGCCGGGCGGCTTCATTGCCGTCGAGCCGCGGCATGCCGATGTCGAGCACCGCCACGTCCGGCCGGAACGCCTCGGCCGCCTTGACCGCGTCCTCCCCGTCGGCCGCGGTGAGGACCTCGTTCCCCATAATTTCCAGCAGCATCGCCAAGCTCTCAGCCGCGTCGGTGTTGTCGTCCGCGACCAACACCTTGCGGCGGCCGCGACCCTCGCCCGCCTGCGCGTCGGCCACGTCGCACTCCCACTGTCGCGCCTTGACGGACGGCCCGACGGTTCTGCCAAGATGATTATTTCACACCTGCCCCACCCATCGGCAAGTCCCATGCCCGGGAAGGAAAACCGATGCGCACACCCACGACACCGCAGCTGCGCGAAGGGGCGTTGGGAAGCCGGCTTCTCAACTTCCTCACGATCGAGAAACGATGTGCTCACCCCGGCCGCGGGCCGAGTTCGGCCACGACCATCGCATGCACGTCGAGCCGCGGTACGGTGATCCACCGCGCCCCGGCGACGTGGTTGACGACCAACCTGCTCCCCCCCGGCTCCATCGACACGGCTCCGACCTCGTCTTTGACGCGGAAGCCCACGCGAATGCCGGCGATCGGGACGACCTCCTCGCGGAGTGGTACGTCGTCTGCTGGGTGGGCGTGGCCGCCGGTGGTGTTCAGGTCGTTGAACAGATGCACGACCAGGCGTTCCCCCGCGGCGGTGCGCTGGCGCACGGTCGTGGCGTGGACGCACATCGGCGCTTCCACCGTCACCGGCTGCGGTACGTCGCCCGCCGCCCAGCGGACCGCGTCCGCGACGACGAGTCGCTGGTACGGGTAGGGGTATAGGTAGTACGCCGCGTCGAACCCGGCCGCGAGGTACACCACCCGGCCGCGGCCGAAGCGGTTCACGACCACGGCGGGCGACGTGGTGCCCGGTCCCTTCGGTCCGAACGTGGCGACGACCTCCGCCCCCGGCCGCGACCGCACCCGCACCGCCGGCCCCTTGAACGTGACCGGGTCGGTGCCGACGTACTCGGCCAGCCGACCGCGGTCGAGGAACGAGCCGGCGACGAGCTTTGCGTCGAAGACGCCGCGGCGCTTCTCCCAGTAGTCCGGCGGCAGGGCGCGGGCGAAGTTCTCGTCCAGCTCGTCCTTGCCGCCAGCCGGGTCGGGAATGCCCCGGTAGTCGGCGCCGAACACGTCCGCGAGCGCGAAATTCGGCCGCGGGTCGCCGTGGCCGTCGAACAAGGAGGCGTCCAGACTCGCGACAAGCCCGCCGCCGGCTGCAACGAACCGTCGCACCGCCTCGACTTGTCGGTCGTCCAGGCACGCGGCGTTCGGCAGCACCAGCACCGCGTACCCGGCCAGACCCTCGGCCGACAAATCCCAGTCGTTCACGACGGCCGTCGGCAGGTGCTCTTCGACGCAGGCCCGGAAGGTGCCGAACACGTTCGCCAGGTAGCGCTCCTCGACGCGGCCGGCGCTGCGGCCGTAGAAGGTCTTCGTGTCGTCGCTCATCAGCAGCGCCGCCCACTTCTCCGGCCGCGTCCGCGTCATCCAGGCTTTCCGCTTCTGCACCTCGTCCATCGCCCGGTAGACGCCCGCCTGCAGCCGCCGCGGCTGGGCCACGGCGATGCTCGGCCGGCAGCCGTGGGCGACGCACAACAGCATGCGGCGCTCGACCTCGTGGGCCGGGAACGAGTCCTTCCCGTAGGGGTTGCCGTGGCTCATCAGGTACGGCTCGCTGAACGCCACCCGGTGCCCCGTGACGGCCCAGGCGTAGGCCGCCCCGAACGCCGGCACGATGCTGTTGCCGCGGTTCGTCTCATCGAGCCACATCTCCTGGTCGGGGGCGTCGAACAGGAGGTTCATTCGGGCCGGCATGTTCCGCGGCACGCTCAGGAAGTGCCCGAACCGGCCGGCGTTCGTCGTCCACGTCACCAGGGCGATGTCCGGGTTGATACCCTTGAGGCGGCGCTGCATCCGCTCCACGAGCGCTTCGAGGCGCGAGTCCGCCCACTTCGCGTAGCGGCGGAACGCGGCGTCGTTCAGGTCGGGCTTGGGGATCGCGGCGCCGCTGTCGCGCCGAAAATTGTCGCGGCAGTGGCGGCAGTAGCAGAAGCCGCCGTGGTGGAGGCCGTCGAAGCTGAACGCGGCCACGTCGGGAAATCGGGTGACGATCTCGGCGAGCACGTCGAGGAAGAAGTCGCCGTAGGGGCCGAGCGGGCACAGCATGCCGCCGTGGGGGTACTTCTTCAGGTCGATGGTGGGAACGTCGGTGGTGTCGGTGCTGACGCGGCGCCAGTCGGGGTGGAGTTCGTACACCTCGCCCTGGAGCGTCGGCGGGTAGACGCCGAGGACGCGGACGCCGAGCCGCTTGTACTCGGCGAGGTCGGCTTCGAGCTTGCCGGGCGGAACGTGCGGGCTGCGGCGGCGCAGCAACTGACTGTTGTAGTACGCGAAGAAGGGATCGACGAAGTTCACCTCACTGAGCGTGACGCCGTGGCGGGCGGCTTCCGTTCGCGCTGCGGTGTCCATGCCGGACAGGGTGTAGCCGGCACCGATGGTGTCTTCGACCCACGCCGGGATGCGGACGGGGGCGAACGGCAGCGGCCCCACGGGGCGCGGCGGCGGGGCAACGGGCAGCGCCGCGGACGCGGCGAGAAAGTCGCGGCGGGTGGGGGTCATGGGAAATCCTCGGCGAGCGGCCCGCGTGAGCGGGCTGTTCCTGAGCGCGTCGACATGCTCAGGAACAGCCCGCTCACGCGGGCCGCTCGCCAGTCTACCCGTCCAGCACCGCTCGGTCGATCCACCCGCCGCCGAGGAGCCGCGGGCCGTCGTACAGCGCCACCGCCTGCCCCGGCGTCACCGCCGATTGCGCCGACGCAAACCGCACCACCGCCCCGCCGTCGGCCGACGCCGTCACCGTCGCGGGCACCGCGGCGTGGCGGTAGCGGATCTTCGCGGTGCAGTTGCGCGCGTCCGTCGGAACCGCGGCCAGCCAGTTCATCCCGGACGCGACCAGACCATCACTCAGCAGTTCAACCTCGTCGCCGACGACGACCTCGTTCGTGTCCGGCAGCAGTTCCAGCACGAAGCGCTTCCGCCCGCCGCCGAGGCCGAGCCCCTTCCGCTGGCCGACCGTGAAGCGGTCGATGCCGTCGTGCGCGCCGAGCACCGTGCCGTCGCGCTCGCGCACCACGCCGGGCCTCGCCACCTCCGGCCGGCGGCGGCGCACGACCTCGGTGTGGTCGCCGCCGGGGACGAAGCAGATTTCGACGCTGTCGGGCTTGTCCGCCATCGCGCCGAGCCCCGCCTCGCGGGCCAGCTCGCGGATGTCGCGCTTCTGGCGGCCGCCGACCGGGAACAACAGATGCGGCAGCACCTCGCGCTTGATGCCGTGGAGCACGTAGCTCTGATCCTTCTCCGGGTCCGCGCCGCGGTGCAGTTCGGTGCCGTCCGGCCCGTCCACAACCTGCGCGTAGTGCCCCGTGGCGATGAAGTCGGCGCCGAGCCCCTGCGCGAACGTCCACAGCTGGCCGAACTTCAGCCAGGTGTTGCAGACGACGCACGGGTTGGGCGTGCGGCCGCGGGCGTACTCGTCCACGAAGTAGTCGATGACGCGGCCGAACTCGGCCTCGAAGTCGAGGGTGTGGAACGGGATGTCGAGCCGGTCGGCGACGCGGCGGGCGTCGCCGGCGTCGACCGCCGAGCAGCACCCCTTCTTGCGGTCGGGCCGGCCGGCCGTGTGGTCGCCGGGGTGGTCGACGCCGGTGCGCATGAACAGGCCGACCACGTCGTAGCCCTGCCGCATCAGCAGCACGGCCGACGCGGAGCTGTCCACCCCGCCGCTCATCGCCAGCACCACCCGCGGCATTCCGCCCCCCTCCCCGGCCTACCCCACCCGTTCCGGTTGGCTTATAGAGAAGTCACGGGGCCGGCCGGGTTCGCCCCGGGCGGCCCCCGACGACCAGCCAACCGCGCCCCCGTGCCCTACACCCCAATCCTCGCCACGCTCGGCTACGTGTTCTCGCCGGACCGCCGGCGGGTGCTGATGGTTCATCGGAACGCCCGGCCCGGCGACGCGCACCTCGGCAAGTACAACGGCCTCGGCGGCAAACTCGACCCCGGCGAGGATGTCGTCAGCGGCATGCGCCGCGAGCTTCGTGAGGAGGCCGGCATCGAGTGCGACGCCCTCGAACTCGCCGGCACGGTGTCGTGGCCCGGCTTCGGCCCCGGCGGCGAGGACTGGTTCGGCTTCATCTTCCGCGTGCTCGCGTTCCACGGCACGCCGCCGGCCGCCAACGCCGAAGGCACCCTGGAATGGGTCGAGGTCGGGCGGGTCGGCGAGCTCCCGCTCTGGGAGGGCGACCACCACTTTCTGCCGTTCGTGTTCGACTTCACGCTGCCGCAGTTCCACGGCGTCATGCCGTACCGCGACGGGCGTCCCGTTCGCTGGTCGGTCAGCCTCCTTCCCAGGGGCGGCTGAAAGCCCGCCCGTTGCAACGTGTGGGCTGCGCCGGTCCGACCAATTTCCGGCCGGAGCCGAAACTTCCGGTCGCGCTCGCCGCGTCCGATGCGACCGTGTGCTAGGGTTACGCGGACCCGGCCCGGACCGGGGTGTGCCTGCCGGACCTGCGAGGCGCCGTGACGACGTTCTTCCCCAAAGTCCGGTCCACGACGCCGGGGGCGTTCCCCCTGGGGTCGGGGGCCGAGCCGGCCCCGGGATACAGGCTCAAGCGCGTCCGCGGCCGCGGCGGGTTCGCCGAGGTGTGGGAGGCCGACTCCCCCACCGGCCCCGTCGCCCTCAAGTTCATGCTCAGCTCGAACGCCGCCACGACCTCGCGCGAGCTCCGCTCCGTGCAGTCATTCCAGGCGATGGACCACCCCTACCTCGTCCGCACGCACGCCGTCTTCACCGTGCCCGGCTACATCGTCACCGCGATGGAGCTGGGCGAGGCGACGCTGCTCGACCTGATGTTCCTGTACACCGACGAGCTCCGCCAGCCGATCCCGCCGGCGCAGCTCGGGCTCTACCTGTGGCAAGTCGGGCAGGCGCTGGACTTCCTCAACGCCCGCCGCCACCTCCGCGACGGCCGCAAGGTCGGCTTCCAGCACGGCGACATCAAGCCGAACAACGTGCTGCTGTTCGGCGACGTGGCGAAGCTGACCGACTACGGCGTGGCGACCGCGACGAGCGGCCCGACGACGCCGTGCCCGCGGCACGGCACCCGCGACTACGCCGCCCCCGAGGTGCTGCAGGGCTACCAGACCGACCACTCCGACCAGTTCAGCCTGGCGGTGACGTACCACGTCCTCCGCGTCGGCTGCTTCCCGTTTCCCCCGGCCCCGGCGGACGACCTGCCGAAGGCGTTCAGCCGCGGACCCGCGGACCTGAGCGCCCTGGCCCCCGCCGAGCGGCTGGCGCTGGCGCGGGCGCTCTCCCCGGTGCCGCAGGACCGCTACCCGAGCTGCGAGGCGCTGACCAACCAATTGCTCCGCGCCCTGGGGTTCAAGGCACTCGTCGAACAGGACCGGCCGGTGAAGATCGTTCCCGACGACGAGACGCTGCCGGACGGCACGAAATCGGTACTCCGCTCCCGGCTCCTGACCGGGACGCCGTCGCCGTCCGTGACCGGGGGCCGGCCGCCGGGCTCCGCTCCCGGAACCCGGCCGGGGCCGCGGTCTACGGGTTGACCCGCAGCGGCACCCGCTTGCCGCCGCGGACGATCACCAGTTCGAACTGCTGTCCCGGCCGGCGGGTCGCCATCGCCGACATGTAGCCCTGCACGCTCCGCACCGGCACCCCGGCGATCTCCACGATCACGTCGCCTTCCTGCAGCCCGGACTTCTGGGCGAGCCCGCCGGCGGTGGCCCCCTCGATCCGCATCCCGTCGCCACCCATGTAGCCGTAGTCGGGCCGGACGCCGAGCCGCACCGCCCCGAGCTTCACGCCGGTCCCCGCGTGCGGGTTCAGCGGGTCCTCGAAGCCGCCGGCCGCCTCCTGGTAGCGCGGCCTCGCGAGCGACGAACTCAGGTCGAGCACCAGGTCTTCGCACAGCGCCACGACGGTGGCCATCGCGGGCACGTCGATCGTCTCGGGGATGTCGGCGGGGCGGTGGTACTCGTCGTGGAGGCCGGTGAACAGGAACAGCACGGGCACCTTCTTGCGGTAGAACGACTCGTGGTCGCTGCGGCCGATGCCCCCGGGAATCTTGACGATCTTCAGCCCGTAGCGCGACTCCGCGGCAGACACCGTGCGCTCGAACGTGTCGCCGGTGCCGGTGCCGTAGACGACCATCCGCGGCTTGGTGGAGAGCCCGAGCCAGTCACCAGGGCCGGGCCGCAGCCGACCGATCATGTCGAGGTTCACCATCGCCGCCGTCTTCGCCAGCGGCACGACCGGGTGCTCGCAGTAGAACTTCGACCCGAACAGCCCGCGCTCCTCGCCGGTGAACCCGACGAACACCAGCCGCCGACCGCGGCGCTCCTTGCTGGCGGCGAAGCGGCGGGCGAGTTCCATGAGGCCGGTGGTGCCGCTGGCGTTGTCGTCGGCGCCGTAGTGGAGCTTCCCCTGGGCGGGGTTGCCGCCCATGCTGAGCGGGCCGCTGCCGTAGCCGAGGTGGTCGTAGTGGGCGCCGATCACCACCGTCTCGTCGGCCAGCGGGCCGCTCCCCTCCAGCACGCCGACGACGTTCTTGACCTGGATTTCCTTGCGGCTGACGCCGATGTCGCCGGTGCCGGTCCAGCCGGGGAGCTCGGCCGACACCGGCTTCATGTCCTTGTCGTTCTCGGCTTCGAGTTGCATGAGCGTCTTGCCGAGGGCGGCCTGGAGCAGCCGCGTCGCCGCGGCCCGCTTCAGGTGCAGCACCGGCAACTGCTTCGCCACGTCCGTGTACTTGTGATCCTCGAACGGGATGAGCCGGTCGTCGCCGGCGGCGCTCTCGGGGTCGCTCACGAAGATGACGCCCGCGGCCTTGTGTTCGACGGCGTTGTCGAGCTTCATCCGCAGCGCCGCATACGGGCTGTCCTCGCCGGCGGGGGTGGTGGTGTCGAACCGCTTCTCGCCCTTCTCGGTCGGCCGCGGCGTGCGGCGGACGACGATCACCCACTTGCCCGCGGCATCGACGCCGGCGTAGTCGTCGTACTTGAGGTTCGGGGCGGTGATGCCGTGGCCGACGAACACGACGCCGGCCGCGAGCTTGCCGCCGCTGCTGTACCCGGTGGGTGCGAACTCGCCCTTGTACTCGACGGGTACGCGCTTGTCCGCGCCGGTGAACAGGAGTGTGCTCGGCCCCTCGACCTCGGGGAACGCGAGCATCGTGAACGGCTGGAAGGTCACCTTCAGCCCCGCGGCCTTGAACTGTGCGGCGACGTGTTCGGCGGCCTTGTCGAGCCCGGCGGTGCCGACGCCGCGCCCTTCGCACTCGGGGCCGGCGAGGAAGTACAGGTCGCGCTTCATGCGGCCGACGGCCGCCGCGTCCGCCGGCAGCGGTTGGGCCGACGCCGGGGCGGCGAGCAGGACGAACGCGAGCGACAGGAGGCGGCGCATGAGGGGCACCCGGTGCGGCGGTGACGGGGGTTATTATGCGAACCGGGGCGCGAATTGGTCCGGCGAGCCGAGGGCCGTCAGGCCCCGGGTGAGTCACGCACCACGAACCACGTCCGACGTGATTCGACGTGGGTACGCACCCGGCCCCTCACGGGGCTCGGCTCGCCGGACCGATTCGTGCCACGGTTCCCGTTTCCGTTTTTCCTCCGGTCGCCCATAATAATCCCGCCCGCCGAGCGAATCACTCCCGTAACTGCCCCCTTCCGGAGGCGAGCGTGCGCGTCTTCTTCCGCTGCGTGGCCGAGGCCGTCGCCGAGAATGGCCTGAAGGGGCTAGCCGCGATGGTCCCCGGCGGACCGTATGCCTACGCGGTCGCCGAGAGCGCCTGGCGGAAGTACCGCGAGCGCTGCACCCTCGCGGCCCAGCAGCGGGAGCTGCAAGAGCTGGCCGAGGCGAAGCTGGAAGACGCCCGCGCCGAGATCGTGAGCATCGTCCGCGAGGTGTTCGCCGCCGTGCCCGTCGGCGCCGACGACTCCTTACCCCTGGCCGAAGAAATCATCGACCTGGAGCTGTTCGTCGCGGCCATCCCCGACGCCGTACGGCAATCGCTCAAGCGGGCCGACGACCCGACCGGCCGCTCGGTGCCGCACGGCTTCGCCCTCCGCTCGGCCGACGACGTGTTGCGGCTCTTGCCGGCCCGACCGCCGCGGTTCCGCCCCGGCGACGCCCTCCCCGGCAAGTCCGGCTGGGTGCTGGACCGGCTGCTCGGCATGGGCGGCTTCGGCGAGGTGTGGTTCACCCGCCACACCCGCATGACCTCGCTTTCGGGTGCGGTGAAGTTCTGTTTCGGCCAGTCCGGCCGCGACCTGATCCACGAAGCTGGCCTGATCGATCGCGTGATGACCGCCGGCCGGCACCCGAACATCGTGCCGCTGCTGGACGTTCACCTCGAAGGCGACCACCCCTGGCTGCTGTTCGAGTACGTCGCCGGCGGGAGCCTCACCGACTGGATTCACCGCCTCGCCGGCCGCCCGCCGGCGGAGCGCCTGCCGCACGTCCTCGCCGCGCTGCGGCAGTTGTGCGAGGCGGTGGCGTACTTCCACCGCCTGCCGCTGCCGATCGTCCACCGCGACCTCAAGCCGTCGAACATCCTCTACGACGAGGCGGCGAAGACACTGCGGATCACCGACTTCGGCATCGGCTCCGTCACCGCGACGGAAACGAACCGCCAGGAGAGCCGCACCGGCATGAGCCGCGGCGGGCGACTGCTGACGTACATGCGCGGCTCCTGCACCCCGCTCTACAGCAGCCCGCAGCAGCG
>Ga0105048_10001090_pt1 | contig 43770 bp, 29 predicted proteins | sample MAT05_FD_78382 | JGI IMG/M metagenome (GOLD analysis project Ga0105048, IMG submission 78382) | Freshwater microbial communities from Lake Fryxell liftoff mats and glacier meltwater in Antarctica - MAT-05 | ecosystem: Environmental > Aquatic > Freshwater > Ice > Liftoff microbial mat | place... | reverse complement strand
GCCCGCGCCCTCCTGCCGATTACCTTCCTGCCTTCCTTTACAGGGGCTACCCTGCCATGTTGAACATCCTCGGCACCAAGCACCGTTTCTGCGATGGCGTCACCCGACGCGGCTTCCTCAAGATCGGCGGCTACTCCTTTGGCGCGGCCAGCCTGTCGCTCACGGATATACTGCGAGCCGATTCGCTCGCGGGCCGGGCAAGTTCGAATAAGGCCGTCATCAACATCTTCCTGGGCGGCGGTCCTGCTCATCAGGACATGTTCGATCTCAAGACCGAAGCGCCCGTCGAGATCCGCGGCGAATTCAAACCGATCAACACCAACGTCACCGGCATCCAGATCGGCGAATGCTTCCCGCAAATCGCCGGCATGATGGATAAATTCTCGATCATCCGTTCCGTCGTCGGTGCTCGCGGCGGTCACGACGCCATCCAGTGCATGACCGGCCGTGAAGGCGATGCCTTCAAGAGCATGGGCGGTTGGCCGAGCATGGGTTCGATTCTTTCGAAACTCAAAGGCCCGACCGATGCCTCGGTGCCCCCCTTCGTCGGTCTGGCCGCGGCAACGGCGCACAAGCCCTGGTCCGATTCCGGCAAGCCCGGCTTTCTAGGTTCCGCGCACACGTCGTTCAAGCCGGAAGGCCCCGACCTGGCCAACATGAAATTGAACGGCGTGAATGCCGATCAACTGACCGACCGCAAGAAACTGCTGGCAAGTTTCGATCACTTCAAGCGCGAGATTGACTCGGGCGGTTCGATCCGTGGAGCCGATGCCGCCACCGAGCGAGCCCTCGGCGTGCTGACATCGAGCAAGCTCCTTGACGCTCTCGACCTGAGCAAGGAACCAGAAAAGGTGCGCGCTCGTTACGGCGACGGCAAACCCTACAACTTCCAGTTCGACGGCGCCCCTACGGTCAACGACCACCTGCTGATGGCCCGCCGTCTCGTGGAAGCGGGCGTCCGCTGCGTGACGCTTTCCTTCGGCCGTTGGGACAGCCACGGCAAGAACTTCGACCTCGTCCGCGATCACGGCACGAAGCTCGATCAATGCCTGACGGCCCTCGTGGAAGACCTTGACGTGCGCGGCATGCTCGATGACGTCACCGTTGTCGCCTGGGGCGAGTTCGGCCGCACGCCGCAGATCAACAAAGGCGCGGGCCGCGACCACTGGCCGGCAGTTAGCTGCGCCATTCTTGCCGGCGGTGGCATGAACTCCGGCCAGGTCATCGGCTCGACTGACCGCCTCGGCGGCAACGCCAAAGACCGGCCGATCAAGTTCGCTGACATCCACGCCACCATCTACAAGAACCTCGGCATCGACCCGGAAACAACCACGATCCTCGATCCAGGCAACCGCCCGCAACATATCATCGACGGCGGCTCGGCCATCCGCGAACTGGTTTAATCTGCCGCCGCTTGCGGCGTCACGCTATGGTTGCTATTTGGATTCGGCGCGACGCCGCAAGCGGCAACCCAATCACACTTATGCTCCGTTTCGATCCTTCTGAACTCCGCAAATACGCCGGCCTCACGCTCCTGGCTCGCCGGGTAGTCGAAGGCTTCCTCACCGGCGTTCATCGCAGCCCTTACAAGGGTGCTTCGATCGAGTTCGCCGAGCATCGCCAGTACACCCCCGGCGACGAGATCCGCCACATCGATTGGCGAGCTTTTGGCAAGACCGACAAATACTTCATCAAGGAATACGAGGAAGAGACCAACCTGAAGTCCTACTTGCTCGTCGATGCCTCCGGCAGCATGGGCTATCGCGGCAAGAGCAAGCAACCGACCAAGTTCGAATTTGCCCAACAAGTCGCCGCTTCGCTCGCCTTCCTGATGCTGCACCAACTCGATGCCGTCGGTCTCATCACGCACGACACCAAGATCCGCCGGATCATCCCGCCCAAGGCGAGCCCGAAGCATCTGCTGAATGTGCTAAAAGCCCTGGAAGCGACCAAGCCGGGCGGCGAAACGAGCATGGCCCCCTTGTGGCATCAACTGGCGACGCATCAACTGAAACGCCGCGGCATGATCATCATCATCTCCGATTTCTTCGACGACCTGGAAGCCCTGACGAAGGCGTTACGCCACCTGAAATACCGCAATCACGAGGTGATCCTCTTTCATGTCCTGGCTCCGGAGGAGATCGAATTTCCCTTTAGCCGGATGACGCAGTTCCGCGATCTCGAAACCGCGGGCGAGAATGTTCGCGTCGATGCCCGCCGCTGGCGTGAAGAATACCTGCGGAATTTTGAGAACTTCCGCGAGCAACTTCGGCAGCGAACAGGTAACATGCATATGGACTACTGCCTGCTGCGCACCGATCAACCGGTCGATCGGGCGCTGGGGCACTACCTGTCGCGCCGACCACAATAGTACCGCCGCACCATGTCGTTTCAGAACAAGGCGATCCTGATCGGCCTGATCGCCTTGGCGATCCCGATTCTCATCCACCTGCTCAACCGCCGGCGTTACGACGTCATCGACTGGGCGGCGATGCAGTTCCTCCAGATCAGCCGTCGAACGCGCCGTAAAGTTGCTTTCGAACAATGGCTGTTGCTGTTGACCCGTCTCGGCCTCGTCGCCCTGCTCGTATTCGCTCTGGCCGATCCCGTGCTCAAACTCGACAAGATCGCGAACCTCCCGGGCGGTGAACGCCTGGCTCGCTGGGCCGGGCAAACCAATCGCGACATCGTGCTCGTCATTGATGGCTCATACAGCATGGACTACCGCGAGAACAACACGACGGCCCACGACGCGGCCATCGCCTGGGCAAAGAAGTTCGTCAATGATCTCTCCCCTGGCGATCGCGTCGCCATCGTCCAGGCGAAACAACAACCGATTGTCATCCAGGGAATCCTGACGCGGGACCGCCACGAGATTACTTCCAAGCTAGAAGCGATCCCCCGCCCGCGCGGCGGGATCGACTGGCCGCGGGCGATCACGGAAGCACGCAACCTTCTTCAACCCAGCCCCAACGCGCAACGCGAGATCATTATCCTGACCGATGGCCAGCGCCAGGGCTGGGCCGACCCGCGCTCGATTGAAGGCTGGCAACTGCTCGCGTTGAACGCCGATCCGGACACCCCCCTGCCCCGCACCTGGGTCGTCAACGTCGCCCCCGATCGGCCCGATTCACCCGTCAACTGGCAGATCTCACCCATCCGCGCCAACCGCTCGTTGGCTACCGTCGACCGCGAGGTGAAATTCAAGTTCGAACTTCTCTCGTCCCAGACGCCGACGAACGAGGCCGAGAAACAGAACATCCCAGAAGCCCCGGAGCCGCCGGAAAAAGTCATGTTCGAGATCGACGGCTCGAAAGCCGGGGAGCGCGTGCCGCCGCGCGTGCGTGAACCGCAAGTCGGCATGGAGTTCGCCACCCGTTTCCCCACCACCGGCTCGCACCTGTTCAGCGTCATGATCGGTGGCGACGCGTTGCCCGGCGACAACCGCCGTGATTACGCGATCGATGTACTTCCCGTGATTCCCGTCCTCATCGTCGATGGCGACCGCCCTGGCCAGATCAAACGGAGTAGCGACTTCGTCCGCTTTGCCATCGCCCCCAGCGGGTTGACCAGTCCGTCGTTCCTCGTTCGCACGATCTCGATTCGCGAGTTCGGTTCGCGAACGTTGTTCGATCCCATCGGAAAGGAAACATGGAGTGTGCCGCGCGTGTTGATCCTGCAAGATGTCCCGGCGCTGAAGCCCGAGCATTTACAGGCCATTGAAGAATTCTTCGGCAATGGCGGCGGCATCTTCATTCTCCCGGGCGGGCGTGTGGATGCGGAATCGTACAACCAAGCTCGCTGGCTGCCGGCCCGTTTCTTGAAGATCAACGGCGATGACAAAGACCTGACGAAGGCCGCCTTCCCCATCCCCGCGAGTGTCGAGAAAACCTTCCTCGACCTCTTCAAGGAATCTGAACCCGAGAGTTTCGCCAAATCGTCGTTTTCGCGCTGGTGGAAACTTGACCCCGCCGCCGCCGATGGCGGAAGCATCGTGGCCGAGTTGACAACACGCGATCCGCTCTTTGTCGAGAAGTCCGTCGGAAAAGGGCGAGTGTTACTCGCCGCCGTGCCGCTCGACGATTCCTGGCGTTCAAGCTTTCTACAATCGCATGACTTCGTGCGACTCTGCCACGAATGTCTCTTTTATCTGACGGCGTCTCGGTCGGGCGACGTCAACCTGGAACCGCGGCAGCCAATCATCTTCCGACCCGCCAACGGCGAGCCGCCCGGCGGCTTGACCGTCGAACCGCCCGAAGGTCCCGCCCGCCGCGTCGACGTCGCGGCCTGGCCTTTCGTCTATGAGGACACGCGTGAGACCGGCATCTACAAGCTGCGAACCGACAGCGGCAGCGTGCAGTATTTCGTCGTTCAACCCGAAGCTGCCGAGTCGCAACTGACGGCCACGAGCGAGTCCGACCGCCAAGAAGTGGCCCGGTCGTTCCCTAAGAGTCCGCTTATCTACCAGAACGATCGTGCTACCATCGTCCGTGCTCTCCGCCAGGGCGACCACGATCCCCAACTCTGGTGGCTGTTCCTGATTCTCTTGATTGGTTTGCTCTTCGCCGAACTGGCTTTCACGCGTAACTTGGTGAAACGGAACCCGCCGTTGTTGGAGATCGATTAAACCGATAACGCATGTACCGCATCGAACTCCCGATCATTGATGGCTTCCTGCTGCTGACGCTGCCCTTCGGCACGCTGTCACGCTGGCTTCAAGTGACCGCGCTCGTCTCTATCATCGGTCTGCTCGGGTATCTCGTCTTTCGACTTTACCGGCTGGAAGCGAGCTATGTCCCGCGCCCCTGGGCTCGCTGTCTACTCGTCCTGCGCATGGCGATGATCGCGTTCGTGTTGGGCATCATCGGCCTGCAGCCGATTCTGCGGCATGTAGTGAAGCAGACGATCCCGTCGCATGTCCTCATCGCCATCGATCGTTCGGACAGCATGAACATCACGGATCCGCAGCGTAATCCACTCGAAAAACTGGAACTGGCGCGATCGTTGAAACTGGCTTCTGATCTAGCGAGCACGGAGCAACTCGATGGCTGGATCGAACAATTGAAACAACTCTCGCCGCCGAGAGACCCGGCCTACGCGCTCGTCATTGAACGGATCGATTCCTTGCCGCGTCGGACGTTCGCTCGTGCCGCCCTCACGCCCGAAGGGCTCGATCTCATTCGCGAGATCGGTCAGAAGCACAAGCTTCAGATCGCGGGCTTTCATCAGATCTACAGCCCCCTTCCGGAATCGGTCGATTCGTTGCGGGCGGCCTTGATCACCGAGACAAAGAATACTCGGGAGATGTTCACCGACTTGAAATTACCGTTGCAACGCGGGCTGGAGATGCGGGACGAGTACAAGAACGGCCTGGTCGGCATTATCGTCCTCAGCGACGGCCAGCATAATTGGGGCGCCGGGCCGGGCGAGATTGCCGCGAAGCTCGGCCGGGCCGAGACTGAGAAACCAGGCGTGCCCGTTTACACGATCGTCTGCGGGGCACGGATGCCGCCTCCCGATCTGGCCATCGCGTCGCTGAAGGCGTCGCCGCCCATCGTGTTCAAACATGGCACGGTCACGCTCGATTTACGGTTGCAGGCCAACAATATCCCGGAAGGGAAGATCAAGATCACCGTCGATTATCCCGAAGCTCCGGAACTCCCGGACCGCAAACAGATCGTCGAGACGATTGACTATGACGGCGTTAATCAACCGGCGCCGCGTTCGATTCCCGTGAAACTGGACCGAGCCGCCATCGAACGCCTGACGGTAACGATCGAGGCCATCACCAAAAACGGCGGCAAGGCGGAAGACCGCTTCCCCGAGAACAACAGCCGGCAGGTGATAGTCAATGTCGCCCCGGACAAGGCCAAGGTGCTCGTGGTCGACGGCGAAGCCCGCTGGGAGATGCACTATCTGCAGACCGCCCTGCTCCGCGACGAGACGATGGAGACTAAGAGCGTCGTCTTCGAACAACCGCGTGTGAACCTTGTCACGGAGAACGCTCGGAAAGAGATGAAGCTGCCCGACATGAAGTTGCCCGGCCCGGATGATCTGCCCCGCATGGATTGCATCATCCTCGGGGACGTGGCGGTCGAGCACCTGACGAACGACGAACGACTACGGTTGGAGAAGTACGTGGCCGACCGTGGCGGCACGCTGGTGATCCTGGCCGGAAAGCGGTCGATGCCGTTCGAATATCTGAAGGCGGGCGATCCGATCACGCGCTTGCTGCCCATCACACTGCCGAAAGTCATCGAGTCCAAGGATGGCTTCCCCATCAAGCTGACCGGCGAAGGAATGCAGGCGGGCTTTTTGCGTCTCGATGCCGACCCCGGAACGAGTCAGGAGATCTGGAACAAGATGCCGCCGCACTACTGGGGCGTGACTGGCAAGGCGAAACGCGGAACCGTGGTGCTGGCCCAGGCGACCGCCGATGGCCGCAAGCTGGGTCCGGAGCAAGAACGCGATCAAGCCATGATCGCCCGGCATTACTACGGCTTCGGCCGTGTCGTGTATGTGGGCATCGACAGCACCTGGCGCTGGCGTTTCAAGACAGGCGACAAGTATCATCATCAATTCTGGAGCCAAGTGATCCGCTGGGCGGCCAGCGACCGCGCTTTGATCGCCGGTAATGACCATGTCCGTTTCGGTGTCCGCGAACCGGTCTACCGCTCGAACCAGGAGATCGAGATGATCGTCCGACTGGGCGAAACCGTCCGCAAGCTCGACGCCAACGCGGCGAAGGGCGCCCGCCTCATTCGCAAGACGGCGGCCGGTACGGAAGAATCGGTCGCCCTGGCGCGCCTGCAACCGAACCCCGAGATCCCCGGCCAACTAGAAGGTACGCAGGCAAACCTGCCGCCAGGCGATTACGCAATGGAGCTGGCCATCCCCGATCTCGACCGGAAGTTACTGGATACGGACGGCAAACCGCTGCGTGCCACGTTCAAGGTTCTGCCGCCCGAGAATGGCGAGAAACAGAACCTGGCGACCAACTGGGAACGGATGAAAGAGATTGCCGACAAATCAGGCGGCTTGATGCTCCCCGTTGAAAAAGCCAGCGAAATCATCGAAAAGCTCAAATCACGCACTGCCGTGCGTGAAATTCCCATCGACCAATCGCTCTGGCAATCGTGGTGGTTGCTCGCCCCCCTCTTAATGCTGCTGACGGCCGAATGGCTCATCCGCAAAAAGGTCGGCCTGGCGTAACGGGCGCGCAAGCAATCCTCTCCCGGTCGTTCTTTGAGCGCGAACCTACTGACATCGCGATGCATCTTCTTTTGTGCAATGCTGATTTTGTCAAGAAAAGGATCGGCGGGGCGAATACCCCTGTGAGGTTTGTCCTGTTGATGAAGTCTCTGCAATGAGACGGGTTGGGTTCTATCGAAGAGCCAGACCGCCGGATGAAGGCGACGCTAAGGCGTTGCCGCGTTCGCGATTAGTAGAAGGCGATTCCTTCGTGGAATCGACCTTCGCGTTCCGGGCCGCCCCGATGCTCTCATGCGAGAGCGAACTGTGGGCCGGGAACGTGGGCCGTGTATGCATGGCGACTACTCAGATGGGAGCAGTCGAACACGGCGCCTGGCACCCCTTAACCATCTGCGGGTGCCTTTGGGCCGGCCTTAGGGCTGTCTCTCTCCATGTAACGTTGTGCGAACGTTCAACCATGACGCCGGATCGAATGGCCCAATTGCCGAGCGGCTCCTTTTTCGCGAGCCGTTCAAGCGAGTGGTCATCAGGTGCGGAGGCATGGATCGGGCGGCGGGGACTGGCAACCGGGCCTGTCTTGGTTAAAATGGCGGATCGGTGGGGGTTCGTGATGGCCCTCACCGCTCCGCCTCTTTTTTTTAACACTCGCACGGGCAGACCGCTTCATGAACGACCTCGCGCTCTGGCAACGATTGCGGTCACGGCAGCCGGATGACAATCTGGTCGCCGACCTGAACGAGATGGCCGGTTGGCCGGCGCGCGAACGGCTCCCTTTTCTGGGTCTTCTTCTCCCATTCTTTCGACATTCTGATTCTGCCGTGCGCCGCGCGACCGTGCGTTGCCTCAACACCTGCTTTGGGATCAGTGCCTACGAAACCGTGATCGGCGCTCTGGATGACGAAGAACCGTCCGTACGTGAAGCGGCCGTCGAAACCTTACGCACTACCGTGACTGGCGGCGATTGGGCGCGTTGGATTCACGTTCTGTTTCATCCGCGTTCGGACGTAAGATTGGCGGGGTTGCGTGCCGACCGGACATTTCCGGCACCGGGATGGTGGGTGGCATTTCTGCTTGCCGATCCTTTGTGTGCCGCTCGGGCACGGGAATGTTTGGTATCCGTCACCTGGCCGACGGAGGCCCTGCCCTTACTCATCGATTTCGGCCAGCGCGGAATCATGTCGCGCGCCGAAGTTCGTCGCGCCATCTGCGGCATGGCCTGGCCCGCTATTGTCGATTTCCTCTCACGCTGGGGGTTCCGATCGCTCGAAGCCTGCAACGCCATCGCCGATAGTCTGCCAGCTACCGATGGCCGCGAGCGCCTGCTGGCGGACGCCACCCACGACCCGCTCGACGACGTACTTGATTTTTTCTCCGATGCCACCGAACCCGAGTCGATCGAGTGGCTCATCACGCATGTCCGGACCATTCTTTCCGCGGAAGAGCACTACCGGCAGCGGGCACTCGCCTCGCTGTTGATCAATCTCGCCCGTCGTCCGCCGACTGGCGCCGATTACCCGCTGGGAAGATTGATCGCGGTCATCGATACCTTCTTTCTCACCTGCCCGTGGGTTCCGCTTGCCTGGCGTCGCTCGGCTCTTCAAGGCTTTTACGATCTGCGCGAACAGGTGCGTAAGCTGGAAGACGAGCAAGTTTGGTCGTTGCTGCGTCGCGACATCTGCCGTCGGGACGATGGCCTCTTCGATCTCTGGGCCGTCGGCGCTGTTTCACATTTATTCGGGGCAAATCCGTACGAACGCCTGCTCGCTAAGTTCCCGATTATCGACTTGACGAAGGCCTTCGAGATCGATCCGCTGCGCTCGCTTCCCTTTTTTGGCGTGGCCGATCGCACCTCGAAGAATCGTCGATTCCTGATCCGCGAACTCTGCATGCAGGCACGGCCGGAGCGCAGCCGAGTTCTGGCAACGCTCTGCGAAACTGTCCCCCAAGATGGTCTCGACTTTATCGAGATGCTCGACGCCTCGATCGCCCGCGATGTCGCCCTTGAACTTCTCGAACGCAACCCAAACCTCGCGAGCAAGAAACGCGTCCATCTCACGAAACTGCTGGCCAATAAGCTGGCGGCGGGCCAGATCGGGCCGTTCCTCTTGGGCTGGCTGGCAGCCGACAATCCCGAGGAAAACGCGTTCGGGCAGGCTCTCCTGACTGCCGTCAGCCGGCAGGTCGAACCACGCTTCTTCGAGCAGGTCGTGGCCACTCTCGCGGTGCCGATCCTGCACAAGTTCCTGGCGATGATCATCCACTGCACTGGTTTCCCTTACGACCAGGAACTGGCCATTGCCCGGTTGTTGGTCGATCATGGCGATGAGGCAATCCGTTCGTGGGCGGCCGCCCGCCTGCAACCAGCCGCGACCCGGTTCAAGCTGCTCGACCCTTCCGTGAAGGAAGGAATTCTTCGCGCCGGCCTATGCCAACGCCTGCGTGCCGTCCCTGATCCCGTTGAGCCCGACTATCTAACGTGCGCGGCACTTCTCGTCTCGCACGATCTCCCGGCCGAGATCGACGCCCAATTCGCGCGCTTTAGTTCGACCGATCAGTCATTCATCAACAAGCTCGATGAGGAGATGATCACCAACTGGCGGGGCGAGAAACGGCTGCCCCTCTTCGGCCACTGCTGGCTCTACCGCTGGGACGACAACGCCGCGGAGTTATCGCGATTCATGACGGAGCACGGCGATTCACTCGATGTGATGCTAAAAAAGGCCGACGAATTTCGCTCGCCCGTCCTCCGCGGCCGCTGGTGGGAAGCCCTGACTCGCTTGCTCGAACTCTGGCGCTGGAAGGATCCGGTCCACCTCGCGGGGTTATGGACTTCCGAAGCGATCACGGTTCTCATCGATCATCTCGTCGGCGATGTCGGCCCCACGGCTGCACGCATCCTGATGAGCGCACGCAGCCACGCGCCGGCGGCATTCGCACTGGATGACGTTCGAAATCAGGCGCTCATCAGGCTAACCAGCGCCTCGGACGAAGTGCGTTCGCTGCTGAGTTCGTGGGTCGACACACGCGGGCTTGAGACGGTCTCGCTGCCTCGCCAGGCGGTCGAACTGGCGGGCCAAATCGTGGCGGAGATGGCGCTCGAAGCGTGTACCGCCACCAAAGAACTGCTGGCACACCTCTTCTCCATCATCGATCCACTCGCTCCGAATGTCGCCCGGCTTCTGGTGCAACGTGGCGAAGCGGCGAGGCGGCTGATCGTCGAACGCTTTCGAGATTTCACCAATGCGTCCCATACCGCCCTGCTCTTCTCCGCGGAAGCCGGCTGGCCGAAAGATGAACACCGCGACGCAGTCCGTCAGATGGTGCTCGACGGCGCGGGTGCACCGGAGGTGCGTTACCGTATCAGCATCGCCTTGAACAACAACGCCGAGCGCGGTCTGCTCCCCAGTTTGATGCACACGTTGAAAGAGCCGAGCCCCACGGGATGGTTCAACGCCCACGACTGGCACGACCTGCGCCGAGCCGCGGAATTGGAAGGCATCGAAGCGGACGACTGGTTTTACCCGCTCGCGGTCTCGCCACATCCGCATCTTTATGAACCGGTCGTGACTCTGCTTTGCGCGGCCGAACCGATCGATTCCTGGCGAACGAGCATCAACGCTTTTCTCGAGTGCGGCACGGGGCGCATGCGTGAATTGCGCGTGCAAGCGGCCGAGGCGCTCCAACGTGTCGGCCTCGCGGCAGACGCCCTGCCGATTCTTCTGCAAGCGAATGCTGAGAACCCGCCCAAGTACCCCGATCTGCTTGCCCGTCAGCCATTCGATGTCGTCCGCGCTATTGTCAACGGCTTCCTCCATCTGGGACATGCTGAGGAGGATGAATGGCTGATCTTCAACCTGTTGATGGACACCGGCGTCGACCCCTTCGCGCGCGATGAGGGGCTGACTCTCTTGTTGCCCCACCTGGAAAACAAAGAGGTCCGCAAGCAAGTGCGCGACAATGTCAAACGTCGCTCGATGCGTTCGCTGAAACTGCGCCGTGTCGCCGACATCTTCGCCTGGGGCATCCGCGTCGGCCGCGAACTGACGGGCAAGCTTTTCTCGATCGAGATGATCGCCGGCGGGCAACTCGGCTACACCCGCTTCAATGAGAACAAAATCTACATCACCCCGTTGCCGGTCTTGCGCGGGGAAATGAACGGCCGGCAGGTCGTGCGCGCCCTCATCTTGCACGAGTACGGCCATCACATGTACCACCGTGGCGAAGTGGCCGAGGCGATCTGGAAAGCATCTCAAACCGAGGGTCTGCAAAAACTGTTGAATCTCGTTTCTGATGAGCATCTCGAACGCAACCTACGCTCTCTCGATCGCAGTTTCGGCGATCAACTCAAGATGCTCGGCGCCTACGCCTTCCAGCACACCGCCCGCGACATCCCGGTTACGGAATTGCTGCTGGCGTTGCGCGGCCGGGCCTTTGAGGTGCTCTCCGGTTCGCCGCTGGGCGTCGCGAAAAAGACGGGTTCCGTGGCCGTCCACAACGGCCGCGTGTTGATGATGATGGAGAAACTGGGCCTGTCGTTCGCTCGCTTCGTCCGTGCTCTGCGCATGGGCCTTGGCAATCGGCACGACGATCCCAAGGTCGAGGCGGGGCTCGCCCTCTTCCAGGGGAAATTCCGCAAGTCGGACATGACGAAGCTGATGGAGATCACGCGCAAATTGCGCGACATTTTTGGCTGGGAGACGAGCATTCTCGATTCGTTCGACCAGGACGCGAGCCTGGGCGACGAGGCCAGCGACTGGGACGAAGTCTCTGAGGGATTGACCAACGAAGAAGTTCAGACCGAAGTGCAGAATTCCTTACAGGGGAAGAAGCGGACGGGCAACCGCGAACGCGGCAGCCGCTGGGGCATCAATACGAACCCCGACGAACGCTTCGACCTGATCGAGCGCGTCGAGCCGATCCCGCACGACCCGGCCGCTCATGGCTCGTACGTCCAGCAAGTCGCCCGGCCGGCCCGGCTGTTGCGCGGCTTCTTAAAAAAGCTCGGTGTCGGCATGCAGGCGACGCGGTTTCGCCTTAGCGGTCGCAGTTTCGATCGCGCGCGGGCGCTTGCCGTCGTCTCGCGCGGCGAGCCGCGCATGTTGATCGCCCGCGAACTCCTCATCCACACCGATCTCTTTATCGGCGTAGTCATCGATTGCTCCGGCTCGATGTCGAGCGGCGCCAACATCGAGAAGGCCAAGCTCTTCGGCACCTTGATTGCCGAGGCCGGGCGAAACTATCCCGGCGTCGATGTCCGCCTGTTCGGCTTCACCGATCAGGTCATCTACGACGCCGGCCACGCCAACCGCTGCGCCGTGCACGGGCTGGAAGCAGGCGGCGGCAACAACGACGCCGCCGGCCTCTGGTACGCCGCGCTCGCGGCCAAGGCTTCGCGCCGGCGGGCCAAGCTACTGGTGATGATCTCCGACGGCGCCCCCACGGAGTGCTCCGTCTCTGCCCTGAAGGCCCTGGTCGTCCGGCTCGACAAACGACTGAAAATGTGCTGCGCCCAGGTGGCTGTCTGCCCGCTGGAACATCAGTGCTTCCCCAACCACATCCTGCTGGATAGCGACAACGTCGACGCCAGCGTCAGAAACTTCGGCCACGTGATGGCCAAACTGGTGCAGAAGGCGTTGCGCGGGGGGTGACTCTTTCGCCCAGGTTGGATACTCTCCACCAATCGGGTAGGATATTCCAGAGCTATCAAGGAGAGCTTCGTGGAACCAATTGACCAACTCGCTAAAGCGATCGAGCGTGGCCGCTTCGAACGCGCCATGCAGATGTCGCCGGAAGAGAAATTCTTCGCGGGCGGACGTCTCTTCGAATATGCCTGCAACGTGACGCTTGCCGGAATCCGCAACCAATACCCAACGGCATCCGAGGAAGAGATTCTCGAAATCTTACGTGACCGCATGGAGAAATCACGACGCTTTGAGGAGCGGGCCAAGTGATTGATTTTGTGGTCAAAAGCTTGATCGGCGCACTCGAGGACGCCGCCATACCGTATATGGTGGTCGGTTCGTACTCGAGTAACTATTACGGCATTCCGCGTTCAACCAAGGATCTCGACATCGTTATTGAGGTAAACAACCGGTCCGTGGCGGATCTTTCCGCCCGGCTGGGACCGGAATTCGTGCTTGATCCCCAAATGTCTTTTGAAACCGCGACATTTACAATCAAGAACGTCATCCGAATCAAAAACAATCTATTCGAAATCGAGTTATTTCATCTCAGCGAAGACGAGCACGACCAAGAGCGTTTTCGGCGCCGGGTTCAAGTACTTCTTTCCGAAAGCAGTCCATATTTACCCACTCCGGAGGATGTGATTATCACCAAGCTGCGCTGGCTGCTGCAGGCCAATCGGGAAAAGGACCGTTTGGACGTGTTCAACGTGATTCAAGCAAGGTCTACCACCCTCGATTGGCCCTATGTGAAATTCTGGTGCGAACGCCACGCCACACGTGGCTTGCTTGACGAAATCAAGCTGGCCGTCGACGCAAGCTAAATGTTGTCCGACTGTTTCCTCTTTCTCCGTTTCCTACTTCCCCCGCAAATCCCGCCCTCCCGTGTACCGCGGCCCGCCCGCAGCCACGAATCCCGAGCTTGCTCCCGCCGGATCATCCGTGACCCAAAACGACCAGAGCGAACCTTCCGTCAGCACGAAGCGAAACTTCACCGGTTGATTCGCAAGTGACGAGAGATCCTTATCACCCATCCACTCGACTTTTTGCATCGTCGAATCACCCGTGATGGCCTTGCACTGGTCGCGGCCGAATCCCTTGAGGACCTTGCCGTTGGCGTCGATGACCTCGGCTCTTAGCGAACCTTTACCCGGGGCGGCGTTCACGAAGAGGTGTCGGCCCGAGAAACTCACCGGGCGTGTGGTCAATGTCCCGCCTCCCTTCGGCGCGTCGAGCGAGGCGAAGCCGTCGCGACGTAGCGTGGCCAATCCCGTCGACATCGTCGATTTCGGGTGCATGGTTCGGCCGCTGCAATAGAACCACAACTCGTCGCCGACGACCAGGCAGCCGCCGCCGGCTGATTGGACGTTGCCCGCGTTCCAGCGTTTTGGGTCTTCGCTCACGGGCAGGAAGCGATCGCGGTTCAAACGGTCCCAGTGAAACCCATCGCGCGAGAAGCCGACGAGCACCTCGTTCCGTTTGTGAATGCCAAGTTCCTTGCAGACCTCGTTTGATGGCCCCTGCCATATCGTAAACAGGCCGACCATGAGACTCTCGTAGGGAAAGGCATCGAGATTGTAAAGTTGCGGCTCCAGGTCGGCGAAGCGCTTGTCGGGATGCCGTGGTTCGAGTCGATCAGCCGCAATCCAGGGCACCAGATCGTTCGGTAGAAGATCACCCTTGGCGACCTGGTCGCAGTGTTGCTTCCAGCCGAGTGCGGCAGCGGCCGTGACGCCTTCGTGATAACAACGTAGACGATGCACCGGCACGGGCTTCACATGATCGTGGCCGCGGACCGACGCCACCCACACCTTGCGAAACGGATTATAGAACGCCGTCGTCCGGTCCCACGATGGGCCGCTCACGACCAACTCGCCCGACCAATGAATGCCGTCAGGCGAGGTGTGCAGCACCTGTTCCCATGCTTTTTGCTTGTAGCGCGCCTCGAAGAACTTGAACCGTTCTTTCGGGTCGGCGTTCTCATCAAGCCAAACGGTTGTCGAGTCACGCACGGTTCGCAACACGATGTTTGTCCCCGGCTCGACGTCAAACTCGGGCCGCGTCCACTTAAAGCCATCGTCCGAAACCGCCAAGCAGGTCACGCGTTTGGCGGCCTGGTACCACATCAGGAACTTCTTTTGCTTGGCGTCGTACCAGACCCCGTCGCTAAAGGGCGCGGCGTTGCCCTCTTCCTTGTCGAACTCCCATTCCTTCTCGGGTTTCAGAACAGGTGAATCGGCATGATATTTCGGCTGATGGAAAGTCCGCTTGAGGTCCGTCTCGGCAATCAGGAAATCATCGACGAACAACTGCCGGCCCAAGTCGATCGTCACCACTGCCGACGGATTGCGGAGGTAAGGCACCGGCATCGGATCGGTCGAAAGTTTCTTGTTCACCGGCGGCCAGACATCAGGCAATTCGATGCCGTTGGGAAGCTTCTCCCCCGCTGACGCGGGCGCCAATGAGAGGAGGGCATAGAAAAGAGGGAGAAAGCGGTGGTTCATGGATGTTCAAGTAGACAGCGGACTGGAACTGTTGATGAACGAAAAAAATCGGGAGTTGTCTCCGCTGGAAACAACTCCCGAATCTTGATGCTGCCTCAAGGCGAAACGATGAATCGTTTATGCCCGTTTGTTACGACCTTGAAGTCGCTAACTCCGTCGTCGTGGTGCCGTTGCCATGCACCATCTCGCGCTTGTAGTTGCGGCGGCGGAGTTCGGCTTTTTGGATGCCCATCCGCTGGAGGATCGGTTCGTAACACTCCGTGACGAAGATTTCCTCGCTGAAGATGTTCATGTCCTTGATCTCAGCCATGCGCTTTCGCGAGTCGGTCATCATGTGGACGGCTGGCATGCTGAAGGTGTTGATGACCCGCCGGATCTGTTCGAGCGTGCCCGGTCGATCGTAGCGCAGATAGATTTCCAGCAGCTTGCGGAAGAAGTCGGCATGGGCCGCTTCATCGATCGCCACCAGCGAGAGAGCCTTTTCGAGGGCCGGGCAGCCGCCCTCGTCCTTGACGACCCTTTTCATATTGACGTAGTGGATGCGTGTCGCCAGTTCTTGGAACGTGGTGTAGCAGAGCATGGCGCGGGCGTCGTCGTACGGCAGGTTCCACTCGTGATTGAAGACTTCCGTGTGCAAGTCCGCCATCTGCGACTCGGTGCGCGATTTCGAATGCAGCAGCCAATCTTCCAGGACCATCGAGTGCTTGCACTCTTCGTAGCCCCAGTTGGCCAGCATCCAGGCCCGGCCACGATTGGCGCGAACTTGGGGAATCAGCTTGCCGAGGTAATCAGGAAGGTAGAGCTCGACGGCCACGAAAGTGGAGACGAGATCCGCCACCGCGGGGTTCATCGACTTGTTGCACTGATCCCACGGCACGTCCTCGCGAATCGACCAACGGCGTTTTTTCTCCGCCATGTCAAAGTAATCGCGGAACAACTTATACATCTCGGCCAGGATTTCAGGAGATTCTGGTTGTTGCGGAACGTCCATCACGGCTCAAGGGTTGCTAGTTCAAGAAGATCATCCATGGGGTGGGAAAGAGTCCGTCCATGACTCGTGGGGTTATTGTCACCGATGTGGCACGACTCGTCAACCGGAAGGGAAAGATTTGCGCGTGGGATGCCGCGAGGTGAAGGCAGTGGTGCAGAGCGCTCGATCCGCTTCAAACGGCCTGAATCATGGCATTTCGGTAACGTGATTTGGGTTCGCGATGCCGCGACGTATAAAATGTGGTAGAGTTGGGGAGAGGTGGGCTCCCCACCGACGACCGTGAGTTGGGATTGTCACGTCAGGTGGGGGGTGGGATCGTTTCGGGCTCAGTGAGACCGCTTCCGGTCCCGGCCGAGCACCCCCGTATCGCAACACGCTTTTCTCCGGACCACTTCGGCCTCTTCTCTCCCTGCGGGTTGTCCCCCGCTGCTTATCTTATTCGCCCCTCGTGGAGGTCATCAACGATGATTCCGCGCCTTCTTGCACTTGTCACGCTGCTCCTTCTCTCCGGCGTCCTCTACGCCGAACCGAAGCTCGACCCCTATTGGAATGTCGACGATCTCAAAGCCGGCATGAAGGGCACGGGCCTCACGGTGATGAAGGGAACTAAAGTTGAATCCTTCGACGCGGAAATCCTCGGCGTCCTCAAGAACACTGCCCCAGGCCGTGACATGATCCTTGCCCGCCTGTCCGGTCTGGGGCTCGAGAAAACCGGCGTCATCGCCGGCATGAGCGGTTCGCCCATCACCATCGACGGCAAGCTGGTCGGCGCCGTCGCCTACGCCTGGCAGTTCGGCAAGGAACCGATCGCCGGCGTTACCCCATTCACGCAAATGAAGGGCTTTGTGGAAGCCTTCGAAGAACGCGACCGCCTCGAAGGCAAACATGCTCGCAAGCTCCGCCTGCGGGAACCCCTCACGATCTCCGGGCAAACGTACACAACCGTTGCCGTGGCGTCCTCGAATGCCCCGACACCCACGGCAACGGATGAGATGTGGATGCTGCCATTGCAGACCCCGGTGGCAACTTCCGGCTTTTCGGCCCACAGCCTGAAACTCTTCCGCGAGCAGTCGCCGAACAATGGCCTGCTCCCCGTCATGGGCGGGGCGACGCCGGCTAAGATTCTGGATGAAGAAAAAAACGTCATCCTTCAGCCGGGCGGACCGCTCTGCCTGGCGATGGTCACCGGCGACTTCGACATGTCCGGCATCGGCACAGTCACCCACATTGAAGGTGATCGCGTTTACGGTTGGGGGCATCCGTTCCTCGGCCTCGGCGCGTGCGAATTCCCGATGCAGACTGGTTATGTTCATACCATCTACCCGCGGCAGACGGTTAGCTTCAAGATGGGATCGCCATTGAAAACCGTCGGCGTCGTCAATGCCGACGTCAGCACCTGCATCGCGGGAACGCTCGGCCGAAAGCCGGACATGATCCCCGTATCGCTTAGCGTCCGTCGCGAAGTCGGCGAGACGCGCACGTTCAACGTTCAGATGGTCCGCCAACGCAGCCTGTTCCAGGGGCTTCTGTTCACCGTGCTCACGAACGCCTTGGATATGGAAGGCGAGCTTCCCGATGAATTGACCGCCGACATCGAGTTGACCGTCGAACTAGAGGATCGGGCTCCTTTCGTTCTGCGCGATACCTTCGCCGGCTCGTCGATCACAGGCGGTCGAGCGCCGACGGCTCTCTATCAACCAATCGCTCAGTTGGTCGCCAGCCTGCATGGCAACCCCTACGGCGCCCTTCGCATCAAGAGAATCTCTTGCCAGACGATCATCCGTTCGGGCCGGAGCACGGCGGAAATCGAAGCGGTCGAACTAGATGCGGACACCTTGGCGCCGGGCGATACGCTGAAGGCGACGGTTCATCTGCGGCCCTGGAAGAGCAGCCCGATCAGCCAACGCATCGAATTGAAGCTGCCCGCGGAACTGCCGGAGGGCAGTTACACAGTGACGATCACCGATGATCTAACCCGCACTCGGCTCGACCTGCGTGATCGGCCCGACATCAACATTCCGCAATCGGTCGATGGCTTCCTGAAAGGGATGCGAACGATCACCGAAGCGAAACGCACGACGCTGACGGCACGAGTCCCGGTCAAGGCCGGCGGCGTCGCCATCGGCGAACAACCGCTGCCGAACTTGCCCCCGGGCATGGTGCAGTTGCTTGGCCAATCGAAGAAATCGGGAAGTCAGTTGCTCGGGGCGTCCATCTCAACGCGACTGCCTACGGAATGGGTGATCGTCGGCTCAGAGAACGTCAACTTCACGGTCGCCAAGCGAGCCAAGCTGGCGCCTTGAGGTCTGCTTCGTTCGTTGCTCGAATTCCTTTCACGTGAGGTCCCATCATGTCGCGGATCATTTCTCTCACCTCGCTGATCGTGGTTGCCGTGGCGGCCAATGCGGATGCCGCGAAATTGAAGACTTGGCAGGTCTCCGGATCGTCGCAATATGCCGACGCGCGATTCGAGAACCTCGTCATCAACGATCAGGGCGTCATCCGCCTGGCGCAGCCGCTGGAAGCGCTGGCGGCGCTCGATGCCAATCATGTCTGGGACATGATCGAGGACAAAGAAGGCAACATGATTGTTGCCGTCGGTCACGAGGGGAAAGTGCTCCGCGTCACGCCGGCCGGCAAAGTCAGCGTCATTTATGAACACAAAGGCGGACCCGTCCTGAGCTTGGCTCTCACGGCTGATGGAACGATTTACGCCGGCACCGGACCGGAGGGGAAACTTGTGCGGATCCCGCCCAAAGATGAACCTCCCCAGGTGATCGAGACCGGTGAAAGCTACATCTGGGCGCTGCTGCCGGCCAAGAACGGTCCTGAGATTTATGCCGCCACCGGACCCAAGGGACGCATCCTCAAGATCACACCCGAAGGCGAGGGTAAGGTCGGGACATTTTACCAGACGAAACAGGATCATATCCTCTGCCTGACAACCGGCAATGGCTCGCTCTTCGCGGGAACGGATAAGCAAGGGTTGATCTATCAGATCGACGCCCAAGGGAAGGGAACGGTGTTGCATCAGACCCCGCAAGGCGAAGTGCGCTCGCTGCTCTTCGCGGGCGGGACACTCTATGCCGGGACTGCCGCGCCGACGAAACGACGCGGCACGAACGGCACCGCTTCGAGCATCACGCTGGCGTCGCTGAAAGAATCGTCCAAAGACGGCGAGCGGACGGTAAAAGTTGCCGCCCCTACAACGCCAGTGACGGGTGAGAATTCTGTCTTCCGCATCGCGGCCGATGGCAGCGTGCGCGAGATCTTCCGTCAAAGCACGTTGATGCTCTGTCTGGCCATGAATCAGGGAAAATTGCTCGTGGGTGGCGGCATGGACGGCAAGCTCTTCGAAGTCGACGAGGCGACTCGCGATTACGCCGAGATCGCCCGGCCGGACGTCGGCCAGATCATGCGCATGGTCCGCAAGGCTGACGGCAAGCTCGTGCTCGGCACGGGCGACCCCGCGAAGCTCTTCGTCTTGCGCGAGGGAGTGGCGGCTAAGGGGAGCGTCATTTCCGAAGTACATGATGCCAAGATCGGCAGCAAGTGGGGCGCGTTCACCTGGCGTGCGGAGGTTCCCAGCGGCAGCAGCGTGACGCTCGCGGTTCGCGGCGGCAACACGTCCGAACCTGATGCCACCTGGAGCGACTGGTCAGCCGAATTCCACGACCCGACGGCCGCGACCTTCCAGGGGGCTGCACACCGGTTCGTCCAATTTCGCGCGACGATGAACTCGAAAGACGGCAAGGCGAGCCCCGCCTTGCAATCGGTCACGCTGCGCTACGCGTCGGCCAATCAGGCCCCCGAGATCACGAGCATCGACTCGCCCGATCTCGACGCCGTCCCGCTGAAGGATCCGAAGAAGATCAAGTTGAAATGGATGGCCAGCGACCCCAACGAGGACGAATTGACGTTCGATCTCTTCATCCGCAAGGACGGCTGGAACGACTGGACCCGCATCGAAGAGGCCTTCGGCAAGAACGAGTATGAGTGGGACACCACAACCGTGCCCAGCGGCATTTACCGTTTCAAAGTCATTGCCAACGATCGTGCCGACAACCCGGACGAATCGACCTTGACCGGTTTGAGAGAGAGTGCCCCTATCTTAGTGGCGCATGAGCAGCCTCAAACCTCGCTGAAACTGATCTCCGTCGAGGACGGTAAAGCCACGCTCGAAGCAAGTGCTTCGTCGCCCCACGCCCGGCTCATCTCGGCGGCGTACGCGGTCAACGGCAAACGCTGGGAGAACCTCTTCCCCACCGACGGTCTGTTTGACGGCAAGCAGAAGACCTTCCGCTTCCAAGTCCTGGTTCAGGTCGGCACGAATGTCGTGGTGATTCGAGTGAAAGACGTGGCCGCCAATACGGGGACGGCGGATGTGGTATTTACGGTGAAGTAACTTCTTCGCAAGACGCATGGAAGTTTTGTCCGTGGGGACGAGCCAGAAGCCTGTCCCCACGTTTTGGCTTTGCCGCGTTAGCGTTTCGCCTTTTCGAAAACATCCACCCAGGAACGGTAAGAAGCGGCGATCTGCTCAACCGCGGTTTCGCGGTTGATCTTCTTGGCTCGGAAGTTGACCAATGGTTCCCAGAATGTCGTGCGGCCGACCGCGAAGCCGATGAATCCCGGAACCGCCGCTGCGGTCGCTAGCCACTCCCCCACTTTGGCGTCGGTTTCGTGACGGCCCAGATTGATGCAGCCAACCTTGTCGCAGTCCGCTCGACGAGCGGCGGCCACGATCTTTTCACAACCCTCTTTTCGGTCCAGCCCCTCGATCTTCCAGACGTCCGCTTCGATCCCGGCGTCTTGCAGTTCGAGGATAGCATGGACCATCAGTGAGGTGCGCATTTGGACGTCGAACGCCTTCTTGTCACCGCCGAGGCGTTGCATCTGTGCCGGCAAGGCGGGCACGAGTAGTTCGAACATGTACAAGTGGTTGGTCGTGTTCAGATAATCCGATAGCTGCTTCAGGCGGGCGGCCTGACGCCGGTTCATTTCTTTGTCCCCCTCGGCGTTGTATCGCACCAACACTTTACAGAACGTCGGGTTGAACTTTTCGATGTGTTTAGCGAAGTCGGGGCCGTATTCGAAATCGAACTCTTCCTGGCCGCTCTTCTCGGCGGGGCAGGCGGTGATCAAACCTTCTTTGCGGGCATCGTGCAGAATCGCCTCGCCGAACTACTCGCCGACGAGGATGCCCGCCCGATCCATCGGCACGCTGGCCGCGACGGCGACCTTGATGGCGTCAAAAATGATGCGTTTATCACAATATTGACGGGGTTTCCTCGAATAAGATTTCGACCTTCACGCCGGGGCAGATGGCATGTGACGCTCTCCATGCTTTGATTAGCTCCCTCCCTATAATCCGCTTAATCAACGGATTGGCGCAATCACATTTTCGGGATGTTCCGAGGGAGAATTGCTCATTTCTTGACGTTCAAGTACACGAGTCAGCCAAGGCGGTAATCGCAAGTCGCGGCAGTTTTCGGGACGATGGCAGCAATTCTCATTGCCGACTGGTAGTTATCGAAAGAGCCTGTCCCTATCCATCATGATCGGGAGGAAAAGGCAGACCTACCTGTCGAACAGCTGAAGAATGAGCCGCCCAAGTTGGTCATGCGCAAACCCGTGCCGAGCGATGAGTCGGTAAAGTCAATCATCCGCCGATCTTTATTGACGACCGACGGCAAGAATAAAGTTGACGGCCTCAACCCGGGTGGTGAGCCTGTTTGTCGACAAGTCGCAACTTGAAGACGTCTACTTCCCCTCGTGATCCCGCAGCATCTGCTTCGCCCGTTTCAGAATGGGTCGGATCTCTTTCACGGGAAGATCGAGGGCGATGGAGATGTCTTCGAAGGTACGCATCTCGAAGTAGAAGAGTTGAACGACTTTTCGTTCGCGTTTCGGCATGTCCTTGATGACCTTCTGCAATAGATCCAGACTGGACATCCCCGCCCGGACGCGCGGGCGTTCCTCTTCGATGTCGTCGTCAGACTTTTTGTCCGCATCACTGGTTTGAAACTCGGCCGGCAATGGCTTGCGTGACACGACGCCCGTGCGTTTGGTGAGTTCCACAACCGCGATGCGTCGAGCGATGACGGTGAGATACGTGGCGAGGGAACTCTTGCCGCCGAAGTTTCGCAAGAGGGCATACTTGTCGGCCGCGATCCGCGTGAGGATCTCCTGGGCGATGTCTTCCACGACTTCCGGCGAGACTGGCTGGCTTCGCAAATAGGCCGCGTGATGAATGACGTGATAAACCAGACCCAGGAAGCGATCGACGAAATCGTTCCACGATCCCGCTTCATGCTTCAGGCAACGTTGCAACAGCGAACGGTCGATCGCGGTCAGGGCCACGAGAACTTCCTGGTGGTGGGTAGGACGGGTCTTCTATTCCTAATGTAGAGTGTATCACGAACCGGCGTCGAGTTGAAGACTTGGCATTTCTTGCTTGCTTCTTGGACTGGAATCGGCGGAAATAGTGTCTCATCCAAAAAAATTCGAACGAAGGGCCGACCATGTCCTCACGATATGCACTTCTACTCGCCGCCCTGCTCTGCTCGCCAATCGCGCGTGGCGAAGAGCCACTCTCTCCGAAGCTCCTTCCGCTCGATGTCAACACCTGGGTGAAGATCAGTCCGCTCAAGGGCGGCCCGACTTCGCCTTCGCTCGGCTACGAGTGCGCTATCGGTTGGGACCAGGTGAACAAACGGCTCATCCGCTGGGGCGGGCACAACCAGGGCGGCGGCGGCGAACAGAATTCCGAGATCTGGACCTTCGACCCGCTCACGCGCAAGTGGGAATGGAAGCAACCGAACACGTCGCCGCCAGGCGTATGTTGCGCCCAACAGAACGTCTTCGACACGCGAAACAACCAGTTCATCCGCTTCCCCGCCTTCAGCGGCAGCCACGGCTGGCACTGGTTTCGCGAGAACTACCTGAGCAATTCCACGGTCTGGGTCTACGATCTGAAGACGAACACCTGGCGTGATCGCCGGCCCGTGCCGGCGCCGCGCGTCGCGCCTTTGCGTTGCGCATCGTGGGACTCGCATCACCACGTTGCCGTCGTCTTCGGCGGCGAAGGAAGCCAGGAAGGCACGCTCGTTTACGATCCCTCCTTCAACACCTGGACGAAGAAAAAACCAAAGATCGAGCCGGAGTTTCGCAGCGGCGGCAACATGGTCTACGATGAGGCGCATAACCTGCACATCCTCTTCGGCAGCCAGTTCATTAACGATCAGCACACCTGGGCGTACGATCTTGAAAAGAATGAATGGCGCGACCTGAAGCCAAAGACGATGCCGCCCACTGACCGGAACGATGCCGTGTTGGCGTATGACAGCGTCAACAAGCGTGTCATCGCGGTCGTGAAGGTAATCGACGACGAAAAGGATAAGGAAGCGACGAAGGCCCATCTCGAAACGTGGGCTTTCGACACGGGAAAGAACGATTGGACGCGCATGAAGCCGGCACGCGAACCCGACGGCTCGGGCAGCCGCCGCCGTGTGATGACCTTCATTCCCGAGTTGAACGTCACGATCATGGAGGCCTACGTCAATCCGACCGAGCGCGTGCCGGATGTCGAGCGCGAGCAGCAGATTTGGGTGTATCGGCATCCGGAGGAGAAAAACCCCGTTGTTGTTAAAAAACGCAGAATCGTGTCGGCGACCGTTATCATATCGCCAAAGATCGTGGAGGACGCCGTGGTGTCGGTCATCGGCCCGAAGGAAGTGAAACTCTCCTGGACACCGCCGGGGGCGGATGTCGTGGACTATCATGTTGAACGCGCCGTCGTCGAGGTCTTCAGCGAAGACCAAGTCATTCGTCTGAAGAAAGACACGAAGCCGTTGGAGGAGCCGAGCGTCGGAACGATCAAGTTGATCGGTCCATTCCAGCGAATTACCAAGGAGCGTGTAAATGAAACAGAATACATGGACTCCACCATCGAACTCTCGAAACCGATCACGATCAACGGGGAAGCGACTTTCACGCACCGCTTTCGCGACGATCAACTTGAACCAAAAGGAAAAGCGTATCGCTATGCGGTCTACGCCTACCGCATCGTTGCCGCGAATTCGATTGGTAAAGACACATTTGAAGGCGGCCCCTCAGCCTACTGCCTCACCATCCCTAGCGCCCCTCAGCACGTTTTCTCCAAGGAAGACGGCGAGAAGTGTCACCTAAAGTGGAAGGCGAATCCCGAGAAGGGCATCAAGGGTTACCGCGTCTACCGCATGGAAGGCCCGAAGATCAACGGCCCTGGCCAACCGGTGACACGCCTGAATGATGAGCCGATCACGGAAACAACCTTCATTGATCCGAACGCGACCAAGGAAACGAAACGCTATTGGATCGTCGCCGTCGATGCCCTCGGCCAGGAGGGGATTCCTTCCGCCCCGGTTTGGCACTACCGGCAATATCAGAAGTTCTACGAGCCGTTCAGCGGCGAGTGGCATCAGTAGAGAAGCATTCCCCGCTCGCCCAGCCACCTAAAAACCCCGACAACCGGTACGAGTTGCCCATCTTCCGCGCTCAGGCCGCATAACCCGCATATCTCATTCGACCTGTTAATCCCGTTCTTCCGATATTCCTGGTACAACTGACACATAATCGGCGCCGGCCGATTGTTCCGACCCGGAACGGGAGGGCATCCATGCTTCGAATCATTCGTAAGGGCACCATCGCCACCACTTTGCTAGGCCTGGGCCTCTCGCCCATCGCTGGCGCGGAGCCGTCGGGCACGCCTTACACATCAAACGCGCCCACCACGATCACAACAGAGAATTCCCCCAAACGCGCTGAACAGATCGTCATCGTCCGTGAACCGGGCCGTCCCGAACGCAAGTGCGTTGTCATCTCCTTTGAAAAACAAGCAGACGGCCTGAATATCTATCAAGTTCGCGCGCTCGACGACGGCGAACTGATGACGATTCACGACAGTGCTTCGGTCATGCCGAGCCGGGTTCCGGTCAAAGAGGAAGCCCCCACTCCCGTGCCGATGAAGACCGAATTGCCGCCGGCGACAGAAACGTGGGCCGACGAAAAAGCGCTTCCGCCGCAGATTCTGAACTTCCCCGTCCCACCCATTGTCACGCCGTCAGAGGCCGTCGCGAAACCGGAGAAAATCCTTCCCCCCGAGATGAAGAATCGCGTTGACGATTCGAGCGAGCCGCCGCTTGAAGGCGAAGTGCCGGCCGAAAATCTGATCCCCAAGCCGCCGGAACCGGAGATCATCCGGCAGACGCCGCGGGTGCTGGAATCGGTCAAGCCCACCAAACCGACAGAAGCCCCTGCCTCGAACAGCAGTGGCTTCCTGATGCGAATGTTCGTTCAGGCGCTGGTGCAATCGGCGGTACCAAATGCCGAAACGAATTCGGCTCCCGTGGGCAAGGCGATCGTCATCGTCGACGAGCCAGCCCGGGACATCGTTATGCCGCCTGCTTACGTGAAGCCGCTGCCCCGAATGGAAGCGCCGGAGGTGACGAGCTTGTATTCGCCACCGCCTGCCAATTATTCCTCCGCGGCCATCGAACGCCTCAAGGTGCAGGAATATCTGGACACTCTACGACACCACTTGCGGCCCTCCTACCGGATGAATGCGGCCGAAGAGATCACCAAGGGGCCGTTCTCCCGTGCGGCCAACGTGCATGACGCGTTGATGCTGGCGGCCCAGGAAGACCCTGCGCCGATCGTGCGGGCCACCTGTATTCGTTGCCTCTCCAAATTAGGTGTCCGCGATCAGCGATTCATGACGCTGCTCAAGGAATCCGAAGAGGACGACAACATCGAGGTGCAGGAAGAAGTGAAGTACGCCAAGATCAAGGCGCGGAGGTAATCAGCGATACCACTTGCGATAGTGCTCCGCGATTTTGCGAACGGTGCCGTCGGGGTCGGATCGGCTCATTTCATCGAGCCGATCCGCGAAATCGACGCGCCGTTCCGCCGCCACACGGGCCGCTCCCGCCCGCACGGCTGATTCCGGATCGTTGCTCAGCTTCTGCAACCAAATCAACAGGTTGGCGTCTTCGTCATCCGGCAACTCGAGCAACAGTTTGAGGCGATCGTGAGCGTTGGGATTGACCAACATTCGCCCCAACCGGATGTCGCGATCACGCAAATTTCGGCTGCGCAACGACATTTCACACATCTGCCGCACGCCCGGGTCGGGATCGTGCAACCAGCGCAGCAACTCATCCGATGACACCAACGGATGATCGGACACCCCGCCCTCGGCGAGCGGACCGAGCGCGATCATGGCGGCCAAACGCACATCCGCTTCCGGATCGTCGAGCAATGGCACCACGGCCGTCAGCAAATTCAGATCGACACGGCGGGCAACCTTGATCGCCTCGACACGCATGGCGGCATCGCGATCTTTCAGGCCCGCGGAAACGATCGTCCGCCCTTTGGCGGCCGATTCGGCGCCCGTGGCAGCGAGGATCTCCGGGAGAATCTGCAACGCCGTGCGCTGGCCTGCCGGCGAAAACGAAGGATGGGCGTCGAAAAAGCGATTGACCAGCCGAGCCGAACGCGGATCTTTCGGACCCCAATTAGCCAACAGTTTTTCCAGCCCGGCGCGGGCCATCGGTCCGAGCGAACCGTCCTCACGTTTCAGGCAATCGAGTAAACGCGGCACGGCGGTGTCGCCCATGCCCACCAGTCTATCCGCCCAGACCTGGCGATCCGCTTCGCCTGCATTCCGGAGCCGTTGCGCGTAATAGCACGAGCAGAGCCAAGAACGCTGGATCAGGGCCGTCCCACCGATGAGCAACATCATGCCGATTACACTGAACCACAACACTCTGCGGCGCTTCGTGCGGCGCGGATCGATCATGATCGACTCCCTGAAATACCGGGCCTTCTCAAGACCGCCCGATCTTACGGAAACTCCCCCGTTTCGGGCAAGGCCAACCGGCACGTTCCCTGGCTTGCCCATCTTCCAACGCAGCTTACGTCTTCCGACAAATTCGTTCATGCGGCGACCACATTTGATTCGATTAAAAGAGCACTTGACATCCCTCTTCAGAAACTTGAGGCGCCCCCATGATTCGTGTGCGCGTCGGCCTGGCTTGCCTGATGATCGGCCTGAGTGGATTCACCCCCGCGATGGCACAGGAATCCACCGCGAAGAAACCGGCCCCGAGCGGGGAATCGCCGGCTCTTCATGGGTACAAGTCGGCTGCGCTCAAGCCGCCGGTCAATCTCGACACGCTGCCGGCGGCCACGCGCGAGATGCTCGGCAAAGTAATGAAGTCACCAACGCTCTCGGCGATTTCGAATGCCGAGGAATTCTCCTCATCGTGCGATGTCTACACCTGGCTGCTCGACCACCCCGATCGCGTCTGCGTCGCCTGGCAACGGCTGAACGTGGCCGCCATCGACATCCGCTCGGGGGCCAACGGCAAGTTTTCCTGGAAAGACGAGCAAGGCAGCGAACTGTCCTGGAGCACCGTCGCCCGCACCGGCGAAGGCCGCATCTGGTACGCGGAAGGCAAAGTCCGCGCCGGCGCCTTGTTGCCGCTCGTGCCCGTCAAGGCGGTCGCCATCCTCCATCATTCCCTCAAGATTACCGACGACGGCGACCCGTTGATCCGCCATCAGCTCGAGGTCTTCCTGCAAACCGATAGCAAAGCCGCTTCGCTTGTCTTGAAGATTCTTGGCCCCGCCGCCCCCCGTATGGCCCAGGACGGCGCCGAACAAATGCTCCTCTTTTTCGCCGGCATCGCCGGCTACATCGATCGGCATCCGACCAAGCTGAAAACGCTTTTGGCGGAGAAGTGACATATCGGCGAGATCATTTCTCGGACATTGCGGTGTCGCGGTCCGCAACGCGGGCCGTTGGCTGCTGCATGTAGGCGACGCATACTACCTGCGGGTGGAACTCTCGACGGACGAGCACCCAGTGTCGGAACTGGCGGCTCTGCGGGCCGACGACGATGAGCAGCGGAAAAGGAGCTTGTCCACGCTCCGCCAATGGCAGCACGCTCATGGCTCGGAGATCGAGATGTTCGGCTATCATGACTTCACCGAGTTCCCCGCGGGCGGTCGGGACGGCGAGTAGAAGTGCCGTACCGCCAAGTCGAGCCGAGCCACGTGAGCAGCGGGTATTCATTCGAGCCGATCCCCACCACCACATTTACCTGTTTCCTGGTCTCATCTCACCGCCCGCGCGTTCGATCCCTATCGTAACGTCATTGCACTCCGACGACCTTGCACCAGGAATTTCGATGTCCGAACCGTGGACGTATAAAAAAGCCGGCCTGAACCTCGATACTTACGAAAAGACGATCGAGGGCATCGGCTCGCTGATTCGCAAGACGCAGGACCCCCTGCACGTCCTGCCGCCCCCCTTCCCTCCCCGTGCGGGCGGCAAAGGGAGCACCGGTTTCGCCAGTCTCTTCGCCCTCGACTACGATCGCTGGCTGTTCGCCAAGAAGTTCCGCAAGCCGGTACTCGTCACCTGCACCGACGGCGTCGGTTCGAAGCTTAAGATTGCCTCGCTGATGAAGAAGTTCGACACGGTTGGCATCGACCTCGTTGCCATGTCGGTGAACGATTGTCTCTGCACCGGCGGCGAGCCGCTCGTTTTTCTCGATTACCTCGCCATGCATGCCGACGACCCGGCTCTAACGCACGAATTGATGAAGGGGATGGTCGAAGGCTGCCTGCAGGCTGAGTGCTCGCTCACCGGCGGCGAGACGGCCATCATGCCTGATTTCTACCAGCCGGGCGATTTCGACGTGGCCGGCTTCTGCGTCGGCGTCGTCGAACGCGATCGCATCATCGACGGCAAGGGAATCCAACCCGGCGATGTGGTTCTAGGCATGGCTTCCACCGGCATCCACTCGAACGGCTATAGCCTGGTGCGCAAACTCGTCTTCGACCACGCCAAGTTGCAGATCGGCGATCACGTTCCCGAACTCGGCGGCACGGTAGGCGAGACGCTCCTGGAGCCGACGCGCATCTACGTCAAGCCGATCAAGCACCTGCTTCAGCATTACCCGGTGAAACGAAAAGTGATCCGCGGCCTCGCTCACATCACCGGCGGCGGGCTAGTCGATAACATCCCGCGCATCCTCCCGCCGGGAACGCGAGCGCACCTGAAGCGTGGCAGTTGGCCGCTGCCGCCTGTCTTCCCTTGGCTGCAGAAACTCGGTTCGATCGAGCAAGCGGAGATGGACCGCGTCTTCAATGGCGGCATCGGTTTCGTCGTCATTGCCGCCCCCTTCTTCGCCGAAAGCATCCGCGAGCGGCTCGAAAAAGACGGCTATCCGACATTCGCGATTGGCGAGATCCGGGCGGGGAAACCGGGAGTGGAGTGGGTGGGGTGAATCACCACAAACCCCAATCCAGCGCCGACGCCACCTTCTGGCCGGCCCACCAGGCGGCGCTGCGCCACCTCAAGTGAATCTTCACTTTGCCCTGCGTGCCGGGGATGATTGTTTCGTCGGGGTCGTGGATCTCGACCTGGATGAGATAGGTCTGGGCCACAGGCTCGTTGACTTCGGGATTCTGCGACGGACGCACGGCCACCGGGCCGCCGCCGCGCGAGGTCAAACCCAGGGGCATGTTTTCTTCATGACGATCGGGAACCACCGTTACTTTACCTGCATAGATGTGATCGCTGCGGTTTGACAGCAGGATCGACGCATCCAACACCGCGGCCTCGCCTTTCTGCTTCAAGCGGTCCAGGTTATCCTTGATCTCCCGATACTCGGTCGGGCCGACCGGGACCAACATGCGCAACCGACTGCGATCGCCGATCCGGCAGAAGGGACCCGCCTCGGCCTTGTCCCAGAACTTGAACTGCTCGGCCTTGCGTGGGGCGCTCATCACCGTTCCCACGTGATTCGCCTTCACCGTCTTGAGTTCCTCACTCACATGTTTTTCGGTGATGTAGACCTCTTCAACCGCGCGAAGTTTGCCTTCAACGCGCGACAGTTCATCCTTGTACTGAGACTGCGACGTCGCTTCCGGGGGCGCCGCTTTCATCTGCGCCTCGACGACTAACTTCTGCTGATGCAAGAACGAGACCTCCTGTTGCAGTTGCTCGACGCGGGCAGTCTGTTTCGCGTTGTGGAAGCGTGCAAGTTGCGAGGCCGGGTTAACCACGTCGCCGTCGCGAACGTATTGTTCGACAAGCCGACCGCCCGGATCGGGCACCGTCACCAGAAAGACATAACCATCCTGGATCTGCACGACGCCGGTTTCGAGTACGCGATTCACCGGCAGCGGCAAAAAGAAGAAGCACCCCAGTAACAGGACGGCCACAGTCAGGGTGATGCGCACGCGATTCGGTTTCATATCGGGCAATCTCCCCCGTTGTTTGACATTCTTGAACATCCGATAGAGCGGCCAACCAATCATCGAGCCCAGGGCAAAGCCGGCGAGCAGGTAACTGAGCAACTCCAACTTGTATGGCTTTAGCCAAGTTGCCAGGAAAAAGAGAATGCTGAAAGTGATCACCCAGCGATAGATGTAGCTCGTGATCGCATAGATCGCGAAGAGCGCCTTGCGCCAGGGGCTCATGTAAGCGGGCGTAGGCGATTCGATCCCCAGGCAGACGGCGCTGGCAACCCGACCCACAAACTTGTTGGCCTTCTCTCGCAGGTTCGGCACTTCCATCCAGTCGGCCAGGATGTAATAGCCGTCAAAGCGCATGAGCGGGTTGGCATTGAACATGAACGTGCTGACGCTGCACAGGGTCATCAGGCAGAGAGCGATATTGTTGACGAGCGGCCAGTGCGGCGTGTACCACCAGACGAATGTCGACGCGGCCGCAATCATGAGTTCCACATAAATGCCGGCGAAACTGACAAGCATCCGCTGCCACTTGCTCGCCAGCATCCACGAGTCCGTGACATTGCAATACATCGAAGGCGAGAAACACATGAACAGGAAGCCCATCTGATGGCATTCACCGCCGAACGCCTTGCAACTCAACCCGTGGCCGAACTCGTGGATAATCTTGACCACACCCAGCGACAACCACATGTAGAGCAATGAGCGGAAGCGGAAGAATTCTTGATAGGCGGGAAGTTTGTCCCAGAAGACCTGAAACTTGAACATGACGAGAGCGGCCGCGGCCAGCATGAACGTCACGCTCAAGAATAAAAACGTGTTCGTAAACATCCACGACAGCCGGCGATACATTGAGGTTAGCAGCCGGTCGGGATCAAAGAGCGGCATCTTGACATAGAGGATATTCGTGAAAGCCGCGACGCGTTGCATCCGGCGTTGCTTGCCGCGTTTCTCGAAGAGTTGCCGGCCCGCATTGGGCGACTCATGTTGAACGAGCCCGTTATGCACCAGTTGCCGGGCGAAGATCTCCAGGTCTTCCATCTGCAACCGGTCAGGCCGATAGTCGCTCTCGAAGTTCTTCTGAATTTGCTCCAACGTCGCCCGACCATCGAGCTTATTGAAGACGTAATTTTCCTGATCGTTGAAGCGGTAGTATTTGAGATTAACGGGATCCTTGACGACGTGAAACGTCCGCCCCTCGTAGCGATGCTCGCTCGATTCAAGATCCGGCCTGCGTTTGAGGCGGACCTGTTTTCTGCGTTCGGATTGGAGGGTTTGTTCCATAGTAAGCAGTCGGCAGTAAGCAGTTGGCAGTAAGCAGGCGACTATTGGTTCGTTCCGGGTATTCCGTGGTGAGTAAAGAGTGAAGAAGTCAAACTACAGATCGGCATCGGGTGCTCCTCTTGGCGCGAATTTCTCAAGGTGAGCAAGGATGCCACCCAGCATTCGACCGACTTCCAAGTAGCGTTCCGTTAAGCGTTGATGAACCACCGATTCCAGATAGCCATGATCTCGTGCAAGATCGACCCAGAACAACATTTCAGCAGATTCACCGTCCGCGTCGGCCATTTTGCTCAGGAACATCTTTCGGTACTGTCGCTTGCGGTAACCCTCCGCAATGTTGGCAGGCACACTGCGCGAAGCCCGACGCATTTGGTCAACCATCGAGTACTTTTCCTCCGATGGAAAGTGCTTCGTCAATTCCGATATCTCACGAGTCAGCAAATATGCCAACTGATAGACTTTCAAGTCTTTGAATCCGCTGAGCACGGTTCACCTCGCCATTCTCGAAGGTCTAAATTTTATCTTCTACTTTCTTCCTACTGCTTTTTTCTGTGTCTATTTCTTGCTGCCGACTGCTTACTGCCGACTGCCAACCGCTTACTGGCGCGGGATAACCATGGTCGCCGTCGTACCCGGGCGAAGCCTAGCTTTTGAATCGGCAGGATTTTCAAATTCCGCATGCACTCTCACCGTGCGGCCGCTCGATTCAAGGTTCGTGTCAACGCTGGTAAGCCGTGCTTTGTGGCGGTTGGTTAGTTCATTCTCCGTCGGCATCGACCAGAGGAGGACGTCGCCGCGGCGGGTGCCGGCGATGAGGAAGCCGTCGGCGGCGACGGGCGAGATCGCGGCGCAGGTGGCGGTCGCGTAGCCGGTGCAGACGAGTTTGCGGAGTTCCGTCCCGCGGCCGGCATCGTCGGTCCAGCGCCAGACCTGGAGAACGCCGTCGCTTCCGCTGGTCGTGAGAATGACGCGAGCCCCTTGCTTGCCGATGACGGGCGAGAAGAGCGCGAAGGCGGCGAACTTGCCGTCGCTCCCTTGTTCGAGCGTTCCTCGGCTGCGTTGTTTCGCAAGGTCGATGACGCGCAAACGGTTCTTGTCGAGGTCGAGGATCATCTGGCCGCCGTCGTCGCTGACGCCGAGATTGGCGACTTCGCCCGAGCGATGATCGAACGTTTTGTCGACGGCCGCGGATTTGGCGCCGAGCTTCCAGAGATGGGCAACCTGATCGCGACCTGCCGAGACGAGTCGACATTGCGGCGTCACGGTCAGCGAAGTCACCGAACTATTGTGCTCGTGCGGAAACTTGTAAACAAGCTTGCCGTTGGCAGTGTCGAAGAGGAAAAGATCGCCTCGATCATCCGCGGTGACGCACCGCGTGCCATCCGGGGTGAAGGCCACGGCCTGCACGCCGCCTTCATGATGCCCTTCGAGCGTGACAGTCGGGGTCGAGTCATCCCCTTCCAGCAAAAAGAGACGAGCCTTGCCGTCGTCGCAACCGGTGAGCACCAGCGGTTTGGCGACGCCCGGCCGTGTGACAGCCAGCGCACGCACCGCTGCCGTGTGCCGCCACGAGGCATGGACCGTTTGCAAATCCCAGAGATGGACGGAGCCGTCCTCGCTGGCGGAGACGACCACCTGTTTCCCCTTGCGGATTCCGCCGGCTACCGCCGTGATCGGCCGATTGCTTGTATGGGGCGATTCACTTGAGATCGGCGGGTCGAGAATGGCCGGTTCGAGGAAGATGTCGCTTCCCGGCTGGACGCGCGCGATGAATTGAACTTCCAGGTTTCCCTGCACGCCCAGACGATCGGTATTCTGAAGTTGTAGAACCGGCTCGCTGACGCGGACGCCTTCCCCTTCATGCTTGAGGAACTGGACGATCTCGCCCGTGATCGGCGCCCGGATCAGGTGGTTGTCGAGTTTCTCGTTCGCTTTCTTGTCTTCGCCAACCGTGCGTTGGACGGTCCATGCCTTGCTGGCCTCCTCGGCGATGGCTCGGGCTTCGTTCGCGAGAGCGGCAGCGATCTGCTGTTCAGTACCGACTTTCTTTTCGATCTCGACATACTTCTTGTAATATTTGATGCCTTCTTTGGCCGCGGTCTGCTCGAGCTTGGCCGACTCGATATTGCTGGCGGCAATCTCGCAATCAAGTAAGGCTCTTGAATCGTTCATGATGGCGATGATCTGCCCCTTCACGACCCGCTCGCCCGGTTGAAGCCGGCGATAGAGTTTCTCCTCGATCTGTTTGCCATCCCCCAGCTTGAACTCCCGCTTGTGAAGGTAGAGGTCCTTATCCGGGATCTTCCCCTTCGCGGGCACTTCGACGCCCAGCCAATCGATCGTGCCGTCTTCTTTGCTGGGGACGTCAACGCGATTGAGAACCGTCAGGTGACAGAGCGGAATGCGAATGGGAGTGGTCCCCACGCCCGCGCTGCCGCTCAGGTCGGGCCAGGCAGCTTCCCCGAAGAGCACCCCGCCTATATCGACCGGACTAGATTGTTTATCGGTCGGGTCAACCTTGATCTGCGGCTTCGCCGTATCCGAGCAGGCGGCCACACCCAGAACAAGCAAGCCAAACATGGCGAGACGCAAGCAACGCAGCGGCATGGATCGACCCTCGACGCGAGATGAATCAGAATGCGAAAATGACATGTTCATAGAAGAATTCCCACGCGCCGTGGAAGAGCGAATACCCGAGCGAGTGATTGCCGCAACGGATCTTCGTATGTACCTCGACGCCGGTCACCAGCAGCTCCGGCGGAATGTGGTCTTCCTTCGGCATATCCGGATCGTTGACGCGGACATAGGCATAGACGATGAGTTCCGATTCGTTGTGATCGTCGCGATTCTGCACCGCCTCGGCCGAGATGTCGCGGCGATAGAGACGGCCCTTAAAAGTCTGCGTCGGGGCGCTGGTCACCAGCACGTCGACCTCGAGGTATTCATCGCGTGAATCGGTCTTGAAGGCCCGCAACATCTGGCTGACATGCTTTTGGGGAATCTTCATCTCGATCTGCCAGGCGCCGGCCGTGTTGCCGACGCGGAGAAGCGGATCGGTGGGCCGCATCCAGCGATTGACGAGTTGATGGGCAAAATCAGCACTGACGACTTTCCAGACCGTGGGTCCGTTAGAATTCCGGGAGCGGCGGAACTCGGGGGCGAACACGGTGAACTGGCCGGGCGCGTTGCGGTCGGCCTTGTGCTCATCGAGCATCAGATTCAGTTGATTATTGAGGTTGGCGAGGTGATTGCGTTCGCGATCAAGCTCGTCGGCTTTCTCTTTCCGTTTCGTGGGCGGCAACAACTGGTCGGTCGCCTGGGAGCCCAGCACGCTAACGGCCGCCTCGCTCTTGCGGATCTCGCCAAGTTTCTCGTCAATCTCGCGGCCGAGATCGTGATCGGTCAGGATGGCGATCGGCGTGTTCGGTCGGATGGTTTGGCCGGGCCCGACCTTGAACTGGAGCACACGCCCCTGCCCCGTCGGGAAGATGAAGTTCCACTCTTCCGGTTCCAGTTGCCCCTTGGCATCGAGTTTCAAGGGATAAGGCACGAGACAGAGGGCCAAAATCACCACACTCAGCAGGCCGAGCGCGAGATAGGTGTAGAAACGCCGTTTGCCGCCCGCCGCGCCTTGTAGGGCGAGAATCGGCTTCCAGATAAAGGCGAACGGGATCCGTTTGTGCTCGGCCGCGTTGTAGAGGGCGCTAGCCGCATGACCGGAGACGATGTCGAACTTTTGCCGCATCGTGTCGTTCGATTCAGGCGGGTCGAACGCTTCCAGGAGAAGAGCGGAGCGAGCCGGGTACGGCTTCGCTTCCTTGTCACGATCCTTACGAAGTTCACGCTCGTCGCGAAGCGGTTGCAAGATCAGGAGCTTGGGATTGCTCTGGGCCAAGTATTCGTCGAGAGCCGCCAGCACCGCCGGCGGCAGGGTCGAGTCGCGCGTTCCCTGGTAGACGAGTTGCTCGTTCCAATCGAGCACGGCATCGAACAGATCACGCATCGCCCTGACCTGGACGCTCGCCTTCTCGACGACATCGGAACCGCTCACTGCTTCGATAGTCGTATGACGGCCGTGACGAACGCCCGCGCTCAGGCGATCACAACCGATGAGCCGACGGCCTTCATTGGCGACGAGGAAGGCAACTTCCGTGGGATTGAGCGAAGCGTGAATTTGGCGGCTAAACGATTCGAGATCGGTAAAGATCTGTTCTTGGAGCGTATTGCGCAGAGCGGTGTTGAGGCGCAGGTAATTCGACGCGAACCCCGCCATGTGATTGACGCAGTTCAGATGGGGGGTGCGCCATTTGACGTCGCTGCCCGCGCCGAGCCAGATTTCGAACAGGCCGTAAAGTTCGCCTTGATCGGAGAGGATCGGGGCGATGAAGACCGGAAAGGACGAGGGGTTGGCGATCTCCACCTGCTGCGCCGTGGTTATCGACATGCCGACATCGAGGAAGACGAATTGCTTGCTATCGAGAGCGTGCTTCAGCAAATAGTTGTGGCGAGCGCGACCGTCGATCGTATCTTCGAGCCCAACCAGCGCCATGTTGGTTTGATGCTGAAGTTGCAAATGCCCTTGAGGACTCTTGAGCCAAACGGCGCCGCCCGCGCCATCGACGAGCGAGATTGTTCGCGTTGTCAGCGTTTGGAAGAAATCGGCAGCCGGCATCTGCGAGCCGGAAAGTCGGCCCATTAGCTCGCTGGTCTGATCGATCTGCCGTGAGAAACGCCGGACGGTTTCCGCGTCGAGGATCGGGTTTGGTGGGTTCGGACGAGACAAGTCGATTCCTCACGTCTAAGGTTGAAATCCTGTCACGGGTCAGATTACCCCGTCTCGGCACATCCCGCAAGATGGTCTCGGAATGGTGAGTTTTCGGTAAGGAACGAAATTCGCCCTCGGCCGTGCCCGTGGCGAATGAAATTTCGCATCGAATGCGAGCCGAATTATTTGACGCTCAGCAACTGCCGCAGAACATACGGCAAGATGCCCCCGTGCTGATAGTACAGAACCTCTTGCGGCGTGTCGATCCTGAGCAAGGCCTCGAAACTCTTTTCTCCCGCTTTGACGGTCACCAGAACTTTACCGGAGCCTACTTTTTTCAGCAGATCAGAGACGCCGGTGATCTCGTAGATTTCCTCGCCCGTTAGCCCGAGCGCTGCGGCGTTCTGACCGGGTTGGAACTGAAGCGGCAGGACGCCCATGCCGACGAGGTTGCTGCGATGGATGCGTTCGTAACTCTCTGCCACAACGGCGCGGATGCCGAGCAGTTTCGTCCCCTTCGCGGCCCAGTCTCGTGACGAGCCCGAACCGTACTCCTTGCCCGCCAGAACGAGCAGCGGTGTCCCTTCCTTCTGGTACTGCATCGAGCCATCGTAAATCGACATCTCCGTGCCATCCGGCAAATGCCGCGTGAAGCCGCCTTCGGTTCCCGGGGCAAGCAAGTTCTTGAGCCGCACGTTGGCGAACGTGCCGCGCATCATCACCTCGTGGTTGCCGCGACGAGCGCCGTACTGGTTAAAATCTTTCGGCTCGACACCGTTGGCGATCAGGTATTTGCCCGCGGGGCTATCCTTCTTGATCGAACCGGCCGGGGAGATATGGTCGGTGGTGATGCTATCACCCAGCAGGGCCAGCACTCGGCCGCCCTTGATGTCGGTCACCGGTGGAGGCGTCAGGGTCATGCCGTCGAAGTACGGAGGATTCTTGATATACGTCGACTTATCGCTCCAGGCGAAGAGGTTCCCGGCTGGAACTTTGAGCGCCTGCCAGTTCTCGTCGCCGTCGTAAACGTGCGAGTAGATGTTGGTGTACTGACTGGTCTTCATCGCCGAACCGACCACTGACGAAACTTCCTGTTGGCTCGGCCAGATGTCTTTCAGAAAAACGTCGTTGCCCTTGTTGTCCGGGCCGATCGCCTCTTTGTCCCAGTCAATATCGATCTTTCCCGCCAAGGCATAGGCGACCACGAGTGGCGGCGAAGCGAGGTAGTTCGCCCGCACCTCGGGGTGGACGCGTCCCTCGAAGTTGCGGTTGCCGCTCAACACGGCAGACACGACCAATCCATCCGAGGTAATTTCTTTGGAGATGGCGTCATCGAGGGGACCGCTGTTGCCGATGCAGGTGGTGCAGCCGTAGCCGACGACGTTGAATCGAAGTTTCTCCAGGTCTTTAAGTAAACCGGCTTCCGTTAGGTATTCGGTCACGACCCTGGAGCCCGGCGCGAGGCTGGTTTTTACCCACGGCTTGGACTGCAAGCCCTTCGCAGCCGCGTTGCGTGCCAGGAGACCGGCAGCGACAAGCACATAGGGATTGGACGTGTTCGTGCAACTGGTGATGGCGGCGATAACGACTGAGCCATTATTCAGTTTTTCGGCGGTCTTCGCCGTCGCCTTGGCGTGAGTTGGGCCGTCGGGCGTTTCCGTCGATTTCACGACCGGGGAACCTTCCGAAACTTCACGGCTCACTGCTGCTGTGAGGGGAATCGCCTTCGCTTTTCCTTTGACTTGCAGCGACGGAAGCGCCTCCAAGAATGATTTCTTCACGTCGGTAAGCGCTACCCGATCTTGCGGCCGGCTCGGTCCCGCCAAGCAGGGCACTACCGTCGCCAAATCCAGTTCAAGACTGTCGGAGTAAGTCGGGGTCGGGGTGTCCTTCGTGTGGAACATCCCCTGTTCCTTGTAATAAGCATCGACGAGTTGGATCAGCGCCTCTGGCCGCCCGGTCATGCGGAGATACTTTAGCGTCTCGACGTCAACGGGGAAGATGCCGCACGTCGCGCCATATTCGGGCGCCATGTTGGCGATCGTCGCCCGGTCGGCCAAGGGCAGTTCCAACAAGCCTTCGCCGAAGAATTCGACAAACTTGCCGACAACGCCCTTCTTGCGAAGCATCTGCGTTACGGTAAGCACGAGGTCGGTCGCGGTTGCCCCTTGCGGCAATTTGCCGAACAGCCGGAAGCCGACGACCTGCGGGATGAGCATGGTCACCGGCTGGCCGAGCATGGCGGCCTCGGCCTCGATACCGCCGACGCCCCAACCGAGCACACCGAGGCCGTTGACCATCGTCGTGTGCGAATCGGTGCCGACGAGGGTATCGGGATAAGCCTCGTCCTTCTCGCTGGTGAAGACCACGCGGGCCAGGAATTCAAGATTTACTTGATGAACAATGCCCGTCTCTGGCGGCACGGCCTTGAAGTTGCGGAACGCGGTTTGCCCCCAACGCAGGAAGACGTACCGTTCATGGTTGCGTTCATATTCAAGTTTGGTGTTATTGGCAAAGGCGTTCGGGTTGCCGTAGTCATCGACCTGGACCGAATGATCGATCACCAATTCGCAAGGGACGAGCGGGTTGATCCGTGAGGGGTCGCCCTTCAGATTCTTCATGGCGTCGCGCATGGCGGCGAGATCGACGACCGCGGGGACGCCGGTGAAGTCCTGAAGAAGCACGCGCGCGGGGGTGAAGGCGATCTCGCGATCCGGCTCAGCCTTCGGATTCCAGCGGGCCAGAGCTTCAATATCGCCCTTGGTGACCGAAAGATCGTTCTCCGTCCGGAGCAAGTTTTCGAGCAGAATCTTCATCGAGAACGGCAGCTCCGCGGCTTCCGGGATGGCCTTTTCAATAGCTGCCAGGCGGTAAATCGTATACGACTTGCCGGCGACGGTCAGGGTCGAACGGCTGCCAAAACTGTCGGCCATGTGCGAGCATCCTTCCAAGCGAAATTTCGAAGAACCTATTTGTATTGTCGAACCATCGGGCGGTTAAGGCAACGTCACGGGACGGGTTTCCCTTCCGAGATTACTCATGAACGGGTATGATCGCCTTGACGAGTGCCCCGAGATAAGCAATGAGTGAACCGATGTCGATTACCCTTCTACAACAACGTGAGATCGAAGCCCGCATCTTGGGTCCCGTCTTCGCGGCGTTCGCCGAGGAGTTGGGGATCGAGAAAGCCAAGGCGATTTTGACCGGAGTTGTTCTCGATCTCGCCCGCACGGGCGGCTGCTCGGTTGCCCAGTCCGTTGGCGGCAACGATCTGGCCCATCTCGGGAACGCCATCGAGACATGGCGAAAAGGCGACGCCCTGACGCTTGACATTCTTCGGCGCGATGATGAGGCTCTCGACTTCAACGTGACCCGCTGCCAGTACGCCGAAATGTATCGCCGCCTGGGACTGGCCGATCTGGGGCCGATTCTCTCGTGCAACCGCGACGCCGCCATGATCGAAGGCTTCAACCCGGCGATCGCATTCTCCCGAACGCAGACCCTGATGGAAGGGGCCGAATTTTGTAATTTTCGTTATCGCCAGAAGCCGCATGATGCGTGATTGACCGATCATCATCGAAAGGATTTCGAACCATGTCCAGCAACCGGAATACCAATGCTTCTTTGAATCTGATCGCAGGCATCCTCGGCAAGATTTCACCTCGGTTCCTGATTCCGCTCGTCCTCTTTCTCGCGGGCGGTGTGCTTTTCTTCACCGTGGGTGGCAAACCCGCCAAGAAATCGACTGCGCCCGCCAATATGCCAAGCGTCGGCCACGACGAACCAGGCTCTTACCTCTTTTGCAGCTGGAACGTTGAGAATTTGTTCGACGATGTGGACGACCCGAAGAACGATGACAGCATGGAAGACTGGTTTGCCCATAATCCCGACAAGTTCCGCCTCAAAGTCGAGCGCCTCGCCGACGTTCTTCTTCAGATGAACGACGGCAAAGGTCCGGACGTCATGGCCCTGACTGAAGTGGAGAGCACGCGCTGTCTTGAAGCATTGCGGGACACGTTGAACGAACGCCTCGCCAAGGGCGGCCTGGCGGAATCGAGATACGAGAGCATCCTTTTCCTCGGCGACAAGCTCGGCCGGCGTTTCGCGCCAGGCATCCTCACGCGGTTGCCGGTCATCCACGATCGCACGCGCAAAGTTTCGACGTACGCCGGCAACGGCCGCACGATCGAAGGGCATCTCGTCGTCAATCAGCGCAAACTCATCATCTTGGCCGCCCACTGGACGAGCCGAGTCGATCACGATGCCAAGTCAAACGACAACGCCGACCGTCGCATGAGCTATGCCAAGGACTTTTACGGTCGTTATAAAGCGATCGTCACCGCCAACCCGGACGCCGACGTGATCCTCTGCGGCGACTTCAACGACGAATTCCGCGATGCCTCCATCCGCGATGGGTTGCACGCCACCGACTCTCCGGAAGATACGCGCCGGAACGATACCGAACCGTTGCCGTACGCTCTGTTCGCCCACTGGAAATCGCCCAACGATCCGCCGGGCTCGATCTACGGCAAGGGGCACTGGTCGGTCTTCGACCACATCATGGTTTCGCGCGGCCTGTTTGACGACCACGGCTGGACGTGCGATCCAAACAGTTCCACGATCTTCGCATCGGAAGGCATGCGTTCGGCGAACAGCACTCACGCCCCGTTCCGCTTCGGCGACGAACGCGAGACCAAACGCGGCTACAGCGACCACTTCCCCGTAACAGTGCGGTTGAGTGTGAAGTGATGAAGATGAAAAAGATTCAACCACGAATCACACGAATCGCACGAATAAGAAGAGATCGATTCTCTTTCCTTTTTTGTTATTCGTGAGATTCGTGTGATTCGTGGTTAAAACTCTTTCCTTCAGTTACTCAACACGCGCGGCGCAGAATGTACCCTTGCGGATCGACTTCTTCTCGGAGCAATCGCAACTCATCGGCCGTCGGCTCCGTCGTCACGCCGACGTTGTCGGAAGCCTCCAGCCGGAAGCCCGTGGCCTGTTCGATCTGTGCCATGGTCTTGCCCGGGTGCAGGCTCTCGACCCGCATCCGTTTCGTTTCCGGGTGAAAGCCCAGCACCGCCAGTTCGGTGATGACCCGTTCCGGCCCCGTATTCTTGGGAAGCCCGGCCGCCTCACGGGCGCCAGGGCCTGTCAGGTAACCGGGCGACGTCAGGAAGTCGAGCTTCTCGACAAACTTCTTGGCATCGTGCCGCATGATGATCAGCGTTCGCCAGCAGAAGGAAGCAAGATCGTTCGCCCCGCCGCTGCCAGGCAATCGCACTTTCGGCTTCGCGTAATCCGTGCCGATCATCGTCGAGTTCAAGTTGCCATAGGCGTCGATCTGGGCCCCGCTCAGGAAGGTGTAATCCATCATCCCCTTCTGGCAAAACTGCATGACCTCGGCCATGCTGCTGGCCATGATGGCCCGGTGAATGGTGCGCGAATCGCCCACGCTGATCGGCATCGTCGGCAGGATGGGAGCGACGCCGCCGGCCTCGAAGAAGATGACGAGATTCGGCGCATGTGTCTTCTGAGCCAGCATCGCCGCCGCGCAGGGCACGCCCGTCCCCACCGCCACGGTCTTGCCATCTTGCAAGGCGTGTGCGGCCGAGACGATCATGAGTTCGATAGGGGAGTAGTTGGCCATCGGTGATCCACGGAAGGAATCAGACACCTACGAGAGTCATCAGAGTCATGGTACACGGTTTAGAGGCAACTCGGCGATGCTGCTCCGTCAATTCCTCCCGCTCAAGCTAAATTCGAACCGCCGTTCCACGGATTCTCTTTCACCTCCCCTCGAATTCAGATACAAACAGATCTGTATCTTCAACCTTCCCTGAGGGAGCGGTGCCGTGAAGGTCAAATGGCAAGATTTTATTGAAGAGCGGAAAGACGTGATGACCGGAAAGCCCGCGTTCAAGGGGACACGTTTGACGGTCGAGTTCATTCTGAAGCAGCTTGGGGCGGGAATGTCGCATCCGGAGTTGCTCGAACAGTACCCCACGCTGAAGGCCGAACACCTTCGGGCGGCCATGCTTTATGCCGCGGACGTCGTGACGATGGACCAATCGATTTACCAGTGATGGATCAGCCGTGCGCCTCCTCTCCGATGAGAATGTCGCCCGCGATGTACTGACGTGGCTGCGAACCACGGGACACGAAGTCCTGTCCGCAGCCGAAGTTGGTGCAGGCACGCCTGACGTCAATTGGACGGTACGCGCCGAACACGAACAACGCGTGATCCTGACATTCGATAAGGATTTCGGCGAACTGGTATTTCGGGACGGCCTCACAACTCACGGCATTGTCCTCTTGCGGCTCGACGATCTTACGGTTCCCGAAATCCTGGCCCGTATACAAAGCGTCTGGTCCGTCGTTGAAGCTAATCCATCCGGCCGATTCATCGTCATCACCGAGAATAAAGTGCGCGTTCGTCCACTGCCATCGGCACCGTGACTAGACCTCATGCTCGTTGTTCGAAGAAGCAATGTAGCGTGGCGGAATGTGTGAAAGAAGTCACGCGGTTTGAACGAGAGGAAAATCGACTTCCATGTACTCACTAGCCGAACACGGTTGGGGGATGGCTTCGCCGTGCAGGCGCATTCCTTCCAGGTGGAAAACGACCGCATCGCGGATGAGTTGCATCGTCTCCTCGCGCGTTTCTCCCGCGGCAACGCAACCGGGCTAATCGGGAACATGAGCGCTGAAGCCCGTGGCCGTGGCCTCGATCAGAATCAGGAAACGCATCGACGACTCCTCTACGAATCTGACAATCCGGCCTGCCATTCTCCTTTACCGGCGATCATCCAGCGCCGCGGCGATGACGTGGGCGTAGGCCTTCTTCTCTTTACTCCGAAGGAGTTATACCCCACAGCCCAGGGTCGCGCTTCGCGCACCCTGGGTATTGATCGGCCCCCCTCTTTACTCTGAAGGAGTTATATAGTCGCAGGCGCGGCTCGTTATCGAACCCTTTCAGGGTACGGACGAAGGGGGTTCAGCCTACCCAGGGTGCGCGAAGCG